>Ga0316604_10001901_pt1 | contig 17190 bp, 15 predicted proteins | sample OWC_soil_day20_C_FD_207650 | JGI IMG/M metagenome (GOLD analysis project Ga0316604, IMG submission 207650) | Wetland soil microbial communities from Old Woman Creek delta, Ohio, United States - OWC_soil_day20_CT | ecosystem: Environmental > Terrestrial > Soil > Wetlands | place: USA: Ohio... | reverse complement strand
CTAAACGATGTCCGCCAGAGGCGCAATTTTCTACCACCATTTCTGGCAATTCTCGTTTTATTTTGCCAAAGAAGCTTTGCGTTGCCGCTATCTGCTCACGCAACCCTTCCCCCAGTGATTCAGGATGATCAATGCCTATGCCTAAATTATCATTATAATCTACCTTTAGATAGCCAAAATGATTGTCCTTTAAAAAATTTATTACTTTTTCCGTTAAGTAATCCCGCACCCAAGGGTCGCGCATATCCCAATACCTTCTGTCACCAGTGGTAATTGGAATACCATCTTTCTTCAATAAATGATCGACATTTTGAAAAGCTTCTGCATCTCTGCCGCAAACTTCGAATTCAAACCAGATACCCGGAATCATGCCCGCTTCGCGAATAGCTTGTACTGTTCTTTTCATACCACTAGGAAATAGCTCCTGACTTACAACCCAATCGCCTATATTCTTTTCCCAGCCTTTTTCTTTACTGGCATGCCAGCCAGCATCGATAACAAAATACCGTATTCCCTTTCCCTTAAGAATTTCTAACTGCTTACGGATTTTATCTTCTGAAGGATGCCCCCATGTGGTACAAAATTCGTTAAACATAATAGGCAGTTCTTCTTCAACCGGAATCAAATGCTCTAACAACGCTTTCTCCTGATAAGCAGCTAAACGCTGCGTTACCTGTTCAAGCTGTCCTGTGCATACTGTCATATAAGCAGTCGGTGTGGTAAAATATCCGCTGCTCGGAACAACTTTAAGCCAGTGCCCAAAATCACGGTCAGCAAGACCTCCAGATAAACATAGATCATTCTCTTTGCGATAAACTTCAATTTGCCAGGAAGACGCTATACCTAATTGCACACCCCAAGCAACTTGATTCATGCTATCTTCAATACAGGCGAAAGGAAAATAACCTCTCACAGGCATGGAACCGATCTGCCCAAACTTTTCAATCGTCGCGCCGGATGGTTTCCAGCAAGGCTCTAATTGATAATTTTCAATCAAACCTCGTTCCAGTCTTCCTTCCATACTCCATTTGCTCCGAAATCGATTCAAATATAAAGAGTTCGGGATATTCTTTTCTTCAAAAGGACTTATGCCACATAAGGAAAAAGAAGAAATCATTTCAATCTTTTCCTCATTTTTTGTATTGTTAGTAAATATACAATATGTTTCTAAGACAGCATATCTTTTATCCCAGCATAAATTATGAGTAATCAAATTATCTCTTTTATCCTTAAAGCATGTAACAATTTCAACCGTTTTTTCTGTATCATTTACCTGTTGCTTATAGTATCTTAAATTTTGCGTAGTTTCAAAGTTTCTCATACTCTTACCGTGGCTATATCCTTTACCATAGTTATCACCAATTAGTTTTAGCTGCACCAGAGAATCTATCTTTAATAATTTTCTTGGCTGCACCTGACTTTCTTTCGAATAAGGATAAACTGTCAAACCAACGTTTTTAGATTCTCTGTCAATATCATATTGCACAACCATATCGCCCAATTTAGTTTTATATAAAAGTTCTCGCAAAAAAATCACCTTTCTTTTACTTATTGCACTTCGCCAAATTGATTGATAACCAAAATGCTTTTGGAGTTTTTTAAATCGTACGTGTTAATCAGAGAAGGTCTTGAAATAGGCTTCATGTTTTCCGTTTTTAAGAAATACAGGGATAACATCCAGCGGAGCTTCCACATCAATTGTCTGTCCACCATCAAATGTTTCTCCTGTAACAGAATGTAACCATTTTACTCCCTGGGGCAAATACACTTTCCTTTGGGTGACACCTTCATCTGCTACGGGAGCAATTAACATGTCACCGCCAAACATATATTCATCCAAATCTCCCCATGCCTTCGCATCATATGGGAATTCGTAAAATAAGGGTCTCATTACCGGTGTTCCTTTTTCATGCGTCTCAGCCATTATTTCTTTAATATATGGTTTTAGTCTTTCGCGTAACAGCAGATATTTCTTTAATATTTCATATACTCTGTCTCCATAACTCCAAAGTTCATTTCCATGTCCGCTATTTACTTTACCTCCCCCAGTAGTTCCTATCGGCTCGGTATGCGGAGAACGGTCACCATGCATTCTTAAAATCGGACTAAATACAGCATACTGAAACCAACGAATCAGACATTCATGAAAACGGGGATCTTTGGCATTGGCACCGAAAAATCCTCCAATATCTGTTGTCCACCAGGGTATTCCGGCTATTGCCATATTTAATCCAGCTCTTATTTGAATTTTTAATGAATCAAATGTGGAAGGAATATCTCCTGACCAAACCAAGGCGCCATATCTCTGACTTCCTGCCCAGGCGCAACGGATAAGATTGATGATATTCTTTTGTCCCTCTTTAGCCATCCCTTCATAAAAAGTTTGCGCATACATAAAGGGGTATATGTTTCCAACCTCCGCCATTGGTCCGGCAGTACAATAATAATGATCAAAATCATAGCTGCTAAAAGCCGGTTCCGCTTCATCCAACCAAAAAATTTCCACACCCATCTCATAATAATTCTTTTTTACAACATCCCACATAAATTCTCTGGCATCAGGATTGGTAGAATCATAAAAGATGGTATTTTCGTTTCTAGTCGCCGGAACTCCCCTAAAAGTATGAAGGAGATATCCATTTTCCTTCATTTTCTTATAATTTGTACTGTCCGGTTCGACCGTTGGCCAAATGGATACCATCAGCTTTATTCCCATTTCCTTTAGCTCATCGACCATAGCTTTGGGATCAGGCCAATATTCTGGATCAAAGCACCAGTCTCCCTCATGAGGCCAATGAAAGAAATCGGCAATCATGACATCTATCGGTAGTTTTCTGCGTTTGTATTCTCTGGCAACCTCCAATAGCTCTGCCTGGGTTTGATATCTTAATTTACATTGCCAAAGTCCCAGCACATGCTCCGGTATCATCGGGACCGTTCCTGTCACACTCGCGTACGCTTCTTCGATTTCCTTGGGTGTATCTCCAGCTGTGATCCAATAATCAATTTGTTTGGTAACGTCCGATTCCCATTCCGTGATATTATTACCGAAGGTAACTTTGCCTACTGCCGGATTGTTCCATAAAAATCCGTAGCCTTTGTTTGACAACAAAAACGGAACACTTACTTGAGAATTTCTCTGGGCAAGCTCTAACTTACACCCTTTTAGATTAAAAAACGGTTGCTGATATTGACCCATGCCAAAAATCTTTTCCTTGCTGTCGGATTCAAATCGCATTACCAGTTTAAAATCTCCGCCTTCTAATCTTTTAAATTCCCGTGCGGTGATTTTTAATGAGCTGTAAATATCCTCTACGTTGCTCCGATCACGCACATATTCTTCCAGCAAGACTTGGTTTTTCTGATTGTAAAATACAATTTTTCCGTTTTTGGAAATCATGGCATGTATTTTGCCATTTGTTATCGTTGCATCTTCTTCTGACATTTTTATATTAATCTTCTGGCAATCCTCAGTGGGCAATAGTGCCCAAAGTTCATCTTTCAGTGATAAATGCCTTGTCGCTCTTAGCCGCAGGCTATTTGCGCCCCAGCCCTCAATGACCACCGTTTCATTGTCAAACCGATAAATTAATTTGTTGTTTTTTTGAATAAACATATGATTGCATAACCACCTTATTTTTACTATTAAAGAAAGCCTACATGCCAATATTTTCAATCTTTAACACTCTCATCCTATCTGGTTTTCTAATCGTCCAATCCCTTCGATTTCAACGACCACACGATCGCCTGCCTTCATTGGCCTTGGACCTGAAGGCGATCCTGTCAAAATGACATCGCCCGGATATAGTGTCATAACTTGACTAACAAAGGCAATTAGTCGAGGAATCTTAAAAATTAAGTTACATGTATTGGACGATTGACGTACTTCATCATTTAAATATAACTTAATATCAAGCCTATGCGGATCAATGTCTGTCTCCAAACAAGGTCCGATAGGCATAAAACCATCAAAAGACTTGCTTCTGGTCCATTGACCATCTTTGCGCTGCAAATCCCTTGCAGTAATATCATTGGCGCAGGTGTACCCCATAATATATTCATACGCATTTTCCTCTGAGACATATTTAGCCGTTTTCTTTATTACTACGGCTAATTCGGCTTCGAATTGCAGATCACTAGTCATAACAGGATATTCAACAATCCCGTTGGGATGATTTAATGATGTTGGTGGCTTAAGAAACAGAATAGGCTCATCCATCTCGGTCTCACTTTTATGATCGTTATAATTCTTACCAATACAAACAGCCTTGGATGGCACACATGGCGCCAACAAAGTAACGTCATTCAACGAAACCGATTCACCTGACACGCGATAGTCGCCAAAAACATTGCCCTCAATCGGATTAATTATGCTACCGTTCAATATTCCCCATGCAGTTGATCTACCTTTATTATTAAATCTTACAAATTTCAATTGCAAGCCCCCTTATCCTTTAATATCGAGTCCTCGCACATTCAATGCCTATGCTTCAAATCTTATACATGGCTACCAAATCAAAAAGTCCTTATCTAGAAGTCTTAAAACAGCTTCAATGAAAAAATAGTCTCCATAAATTATGGGTACATGCAAGTCTTCGACACTAGAATATGCCCCCGTCCCATGAGAAACAATCGAATCTTCATTTTCGTCCCAATTGCAATACTTTATCTCAATTGCTTTTATAATATTTAAAGCCGCATTAGTATACATGCCCTTTTCCAAATCGGGAACAACCTTCGCTATTTCTAATAAGCCGCAAGCAGCACATACCCCCGCAGTTGTATCCCATTTTACCGGTTCCTGCGGAGCCCGGAAATCAACGAGAGGAACATAGCCTGTAGTAGAAATGTTAGCAATCAAATAGTGAGCGACCCTTTTTGCTGTCGCAAGAAATTCCGGCCTTTTTGTATAGTGATAACTTAAAGCAAAACCGTAAATTGCCCATGCTTGTCCCCTAGACCAGGAAGAACCAGATTCATAGCCTTGTCCCCCAGGATTATCAACAAAATCACCTGTATATGGATCCAAAATCACAATGTGGTTGCATGAACCATCTTCACGTACTATTTGCTTCATGACAGTGTCGGCATGATTTTCGGCCATAAATTGAAATCGGGGATCGCCCAGTTGTGCTGCGGCCCAATATAAAAGCGGGATATTCAGCATGCTATCAACAATAATCCATCCTGCCCGATCACGATTCCACGCCCGAATAAAATTGCCTCTTGGATTATAGCGCCCTGCCAGTAAATGTGCAGCATGCAAACCACGCGCCAGAGCCCGCTCATTACCCGTCAGCCGATAATTAGCAACTGCGGAGTGCAGCCACATAAACCCAACGTCATGATGCAATCCAATGTATTTTTCCAAAGCAGCATCCAGCCTAGCCTCTACTTTTTCAGCAACACTTTTATACTGCTCTTCTTTTGTGGCATGATACATCTGCCACAGCATTCCCGGCCAAAATCCATTTGTCCACCAACAAATGTCTGTTTCCCCTTTGTCTGAATACTTGCCATTCTCGGGTATATAGGGAATTTTATCTCCTATCCGTTCACATTCTTTAGAGAGTTTGTTAGTAATTTTTATCCATATATCATTAATCCAATCTATATTTTCCTCATCCAGCTTATATTGCATAAGTATCTCCCCTTTATAATTATTTGTCCTTGCTTCGTATAACTTGCTTTAATATCTTTTATCATCTGCGCTAAGGATAAACCGATTTTTACACCAAGTCACTTATCGTCTATTCCATAATATTTTATTGATTGCTTTTGCTACACCTGAATTTACGTTAGTATCGGTTACAAAATCGGCTGCTTGCTTAGCTAATTCACAGCCATTTCCCATAGCAATTCCTAATCCTGCATATTTTATCATGGAAATATCATTTTCGTTATCTCCTATACAAATAACTTCTTCTCTGTCTATTCCTAAATATTCAGCAAGTAACTTTACCGCGCTTCCTTTTGAACAGCCCAATTTCGTCATTTCCACATAATCCACATCAGATCTCACAACGTCTACTGTTCCTAAATCTTCAAATGCCTTTTTCAGTTTAAGAAACATATCTAAATTGTTCTCATTCACTATACTGACTTTTAATATTTCGCCAGCAAAAGTCTGCAAAATTTCATTAAAACGCTCTTTTGGATAGCATTTGGTTGGCGTACCACCTTGACCTTGTCCTCTTTTTATAATTTCATCCGGCAACATCATATTGCTTATTGACATATCTTGAGTACTAAAATATGTTCTAATATTACTTTGCGCAATCAGTTCATACATCTTTTTTACTTCCTCATCAGGCAGCACACATTTATGTATGGCTGTACAGCTTCCCTTTTCCTTTACATAGGCTCCATTTAATGCCACAACCGCCCCTTTTTCTACACCCATAAAATCAAAATGGTATTCCGCAGAAACTGCTCCCCTGCCTGTGGCGATTGCGACAATCATGCCTTCTTGATAAACCTTGTGTACTGCCTCTACATTCTCTTGAGAAAGCATCCCTTTATTATCTAAAAGCGTACCATCCATATCTATACATATTAATTTATAAGCCATGAAAGACTCTCCTTGTTTACTAATCATTCAAGTTCGAAAACTATATTAAGTAAGACTATTACACATCCAATTAGCCTTTACAACACTAACCAAAAACCACCAGTTATTTTACCTCTTATCTATCTTGCATTAAAATTTGAATGCAACTCCTTCCAACATTGATTTTCCAAATTGGAAGCGCCGCTTACTTTTAAATACAGAGTCTACCCACTAGGTTATGGATAGACCCTGTCAATTACAGTGTATAAAACCATTATATACCTTTGTTTAAATTACTTAGGCATTGGCCCCCCAGTAAGACCCGCAAATACTGTAGAATATGCAAATACAATCAGTCCTATCAGTACATACGCCGGGTTAGCCTGTTTTTTCAGAAGCCAATAACAAAATAAAGTAATACTAAGTGGCAATATCCCAAGACATATAGAATCCAATACTTTTTGTAAAACGAAATCAACCCCGCCGATTTTCGCCTGAAAAGATATCGGGAAGCTTACCATTTGGAAGGTCATCGCACCAACCATAATTATCCCCAGAATTGAAGCACCTTTTGTGATAACCTTTAACAATCCTGATTCCATAGCTTCCTGCAAATATTTAGATCCTAGCATATAGCTAAGTTTGAGCCCATAATACCGTAGCCAAACCATGGGTACGCTATAGATCAGCGAAAACAACACGATTCCTAAGATATTGCCGGCTTGTGACAAACCCAATCCCACACCGGTTGCAATAATCCGCAAGGTTCCCTGAAAGAACGAATCGCCAATACCGGCAAAAGGTCCCATTAAGCCAACTTTTACTGCATTAATCGCATCATCATCGATATCTTTGCCTTCCGCTTTCTCTTTTTCCATAGACAAACTGAGTCCCATGATGAAAGTTCCCAACTGCGGCGCAGTATTAAAAAATTGCGTGTGTCTTTTCATGGCAGCATAATAATCTGCCTCATTCGTGTAAAGCTTCTTTAACGCATTTTTAAGGATCCAGGCATATGCCAGTCCCTGCATACGCACATGGTTGATTCCGGCAACCAAAAGATGCTGACGCCAAAACACAGAAGTAAGCATCTTTGATTCATCAGCTGACAACGCTTTATCTTTATACATTAAAGAAATCCTCCTTACCCGATGCAGAATTAGTTACTGCCGTACCTTGATTTGCTTTTATCTTAGTTCCTGAATTATGTTCATTCATGCATATATACATGGCGATGCAAGTCCCAATGATTGCAATTGCGATAATTGGCAGCTTCAAATAGGCAGCCAATACAAATCCCAGGAAAAAGAATGGTACTATTTCCCTATTCCATAATACTTTTAATAACATAGCAAAACCGAGAGCCGGTATAATCCCGGCAGAAACCATTAAACCCTGCATAACATAGGGCGGAACAGCTTTTAACACTGCCTGTATAGCATCTGTTCCCAGAACGATTCCCAAAAAGGCCAGCAAACCATACAACACCGGTTGAATAATAGCAATAGCAATTATGCCAGCTGAGTAAAAACCGTCCTGGCGTTTATCCAAAAACTTGTCAAAGAGAGGAACCATGGCAGTAATCACTAGCTTTAATGCCTGGTAATAAAGAACTGCCAACATGCCTATCGGCACTGCTAAAGCAATGGATACTTCTGCACCCTGATGAAGCAAAATTGCATATGCAGTCCCCAAGGCGGCCCCTACTGGGGGCTCGGACGGAACAGATCCTCCTATAGAAATAACCCCCAAAAATACGAGTTCCAAGGAAGCGCCCATGATAATGCCTTCCGTCGGATGCCCTAATAGAATACCCACTAACGCCGCTACAACCAGCGGTCGCGAAAAAGGCCAATTTCCCCACCATTCGCAGAATTTAACAAAGAATACTACAAGTCCTACAAGTAAGCCTTCAACAACCATGAATATCACTCCTCACTTTTATCATTATGTAACAGTTATGGGATAACGATTGATCCATTCCCCAGTATTACAAATATTTATCTTCTTTAAATATTGTGAATATTATGCTGTTTCCTTGGACTCTATTGTCCACCAGACGATATTTATTTCTATTGTGCTAGGAGACTCTCGCGGGCTATCAAAGATTCTCTTTAGCCATCCTAGAAATACAGAATCGCTTCAGCACGGAAAACATTAATTTGATTACCGTTGCTGCCTGTGCCAATGCTTCCTGGTAAACCAGCGGTGCCCGGATCAATCGCCTTGCCCCTCTGATATTTGACCCCTAACATTAGCATCTTAGACGGCACATAGTCTGCCCCAATATACCAGCCTCTGCTATTTTGAGTCCAGTCATAAGTTGTGTCAATTTGAGACATAACTGCTACGTTTTGATAGCCAGCGTAATAATCGTAAGATTTCGCAACCTTACGGTCTGCCCCTTTATACTTGAGCTCTAGTTGCGTACCGGTATCATGCTTATATACCCCTGTATACGCAGCCTTATCAAAATATCCTTTTGCCAAGCCCCCCTTTAAAGTCCAATCTTTCATAATAGGAGTTTTGATTCCAACCTCGGCAACCGTTAAATCTCCATACCTATCAGCATTATTGGTAGCGTAACATTTTGTCGCACGATGGTAGGCGGCGTTAAATTTAGTGCCTCTTCCAGCATCATAAACAAACCCAAGTGCGCGATAGCCTGCCACTGTATTAACAGACGGCATAGTTATAATCACACCTTCATTAATATTACCCATCGTCAATGTCGTCTTTAATTTGTTACCAAATGTTACTTCCCCACCGGTGAATAAGGTATCCATAACCAGGCCATTGCCAGCCCATGCGCCATATCTGCCAAGTTTGACGGTCAGATTATCATAATTACCTTCTATCCAGTTTTTTGTAATACCATGACCGTTGGCCCAACCAGCACTATAGCTATCACCCATGTCGGCACGACCATCGAGATATCCATTGTTATATTCATACTCCAAATGGCCCTTCCAATTTTCGCTTGCATTCATCGTTATCCATAAATCAGCTTTTTGTTTCGCCCAATGATAGTCCTTTACATCTTTCCGTTTAGCGGAATCAAAACGAGCCCGGCTCATACCATGGATAACAAAAACATCTGAGTTTTCTTTTAATGTCTTAACATCCGATTTTAATTGATCGACGTCTGCACCCAACGCTTTTAACTCATCGCCATACTCTTTCTTTAAATCATCCAGCACTTTTTTGTCTTCTGCACTCAACTTTTCTGTTTTCGTCATTACATTAGCCACAATTTGGGCCATTTCATAGCGAGTCATTGTCTTATCGCCACGAAATGTACCATCCGCATATCCCTCAATTATTCCATCTTTCGCCAATTTCGTAACAGCGCCATATGCCCAATTATTCTTAGGCACATCCTCATATTTAGACGCCGCAAAGGTTGGCGGTGCCAAACCCATAATAATTGCTGAAACCGTTATAATTTTGAACATTTTTTTCTTCACAACAATTCCTCCATCTAATTTTTCATAAATAACAATGATACCGCTAAACTAAATCCATATGCACCCCTCTCTATTTTTCCACTATACCATTGGCAATCATTGCCAAAGTAGCCAGAACAATTTATCATTTGTATGATTTCAGTAAATCAGACATGGGTTTTGCATTATTCGTCGGTACCACTTGGTATTCAGTTTTTATACCAGACGCAATAATTTTTTCGAATTCAACGATATCTTGATCTGTAACATAAACCGTATCACACAGTTTCTTCTTTGAAGATAAATTCGTAGCGATACGTCCATAGTTTGCTACATTTACTAATGGAACATTAGACACTTTTTCTACAATACGCCGTACATCTGTAGGATTATTAGTGATTACTAAAATTTTTAAACTCTCAGCCCGTGGATCATTCAGTACTTGTATTGTATCGTCTACACTTAAAATACTGCACTTTGCTGTATCTGGTGTCGCCATTTGGAGCGATATTTTTTGAACCTCATTGTTTACAATTTTGTCATTGGCAACAATAATGCGATTTACACCTAAGAATTTTGTCCAAACAAATGCAACCTGCCCATGAATGAGTCTGTCATCAATTCTAATCATTGAAATCATATCTAAATAGCCTCCATTAATTTCTTCTTCCTCAATAGCAAGACATCTGAATTAAATTCTTTTATAATATTCGTATTTAAAAGAATTCTTTTTCAATCTCAGATTGCTCTGCTAATATAGTTTTTGAAAGCATCTTAATACCTCGTTGGGCATTAGACACTTTTTCTTTTAAATCTTCATCGCTTATCATATCTGCAGATATTAGCAATTCGATTATTAAAGAGAGATTCATTCCACTTAATAACCTAACATTTTCAAATTCTAATAATTCCATTCCTTGATTACATACACTTCCACCAAAAATATCAACCACAATAATAAATTGATACTCTGCATTTGCTACTATTTGACTTTTAATCTTGTTAGTAATTTGGGAAGGGTGCTCACCAGGTTGAAGTCCATAATAAAGTAAATCAGAATTTGCACCAGCAATCATTTGTGCCGAATGAGCCATCCCTTTTGCCAAATCACCATGAGAAATTAGTATAATTCTTGTTTTCACTCTTCACTCCCCTTTGGTCATATATCATTGCAATAATCATGCCATTTTTTTCGACGCAATCTATTCTTACAATGATTATCTCTTTATTTCCCCATAAAATCCTTACATTTCAAGGTATTCATCATTTTATAATACTGAGTTTATTTATAATGTATTAGAATCCATTTAGCTTCGACACTATTTCTATTTTACTCAGACACAAAAGGACTATCTCAAGAATTAAGGGGTCCTTACTAAAAAGGAAAAATTTAAGCTATTAATAATATTTACTTTTAAAGAATTTTCCATTGAATTTTTCTAAGGTAGCGATAAACTGCTCTTTTTCACCTCCAACAGCTGACGTAACCCCCCTACCTGTAACTGTGGCAATCATAATCCCTTTATCATCTAAAAGCGTACCATCCATATCTATACATATTAATTTATATCGCATACGACTATCCGCTAATAGACCATTCCTGTAAACCATATTACTTGCAAATATCATGCCATTTGCTTCGACACAATCTTCTTTACGATAATCTCCACTAACATAAAGTCTTAATTCTTAATGTCTATATCAGTTTCAACTAATTTTAGTGTAATGGGTTGAAGTAATATATTATCGACACTACTTGTAGCATAAGACTCCTCTTTCTATTTTTCAGAAAAAAAACACCTTCATCGGAAGGTGTTTTTACTATTCTAGGCATGATCCATCTCTTTTTGGAAGTAATCATAGATATAAGCTATTTCGCTAATTGGAATCTTTACGCCATAATGTTTCTCAATATTATGGAAGCTGTCTTTACACGCTTGAATAAAACGAATCTGATTTTTTTCAAATATCTCTAATTCATAATAGGTTTCAATTGGTATTTTTTTTACTAGTCTTTCAACAAGACAACTTAAATGCACATTTAATCCTATGATATATTTAGACTTCAACTGAATCTGAAGTCTATCCTGTAGTTTATTTAATGCTTCAGTAGCCAATGATAAAATCTTATCAGCATTTAATATTGTTAAATAGCCTACTACATTTTGCAAAGAAAAATTCATCAGCATGCTTTTTTGAAGTTGTTGCATTTCATCCATCGTAAAAACACTACTAAGTACTTGTTGAATAATTTCCAACTGATTTCCACTGATAATATCTTCTACAGCCACATAAGGAATCTCAGAAATAGTTAGGTTTATTGTTCCTGCAATTAAAATCACTTCATATTCAGAAAATACCACATCATTTATTCCATTTTTTAATAATTTGTAATAGTCATATGCAATTATCTTTACCTCCATAGACCTGGGAAGGCTATTGAAGAATAATTCTGACATATTCCGTGCGACTTCCGTTCCTGTCTCACTAACAAATAATATCGCTTTCTCACGAATTCTATTTTTAATGATTTTATAAGTAGAATGATTATTTTCACTAGCTGTTTGTAGTATCTCAATCATAGGCATATTATTTTTAATCTTTGTAGCTACTTCCAAAGCCATTTTCGTTGTAATATTGTTTATAATCCCAATATTTAAGTTTTGAATGACACTAATTTCTTTATAAATTTCCTCTAATGATCCCATATCTACTAACAAGATAAGATCTTGGGACAAGTGCCTTCTTTTGACTAACCTTTGCAGTCGTTCTCCAATTTCAAAAACACTAACATCCAATGGCATATCAATGGCTTCAAAAATATAATCATCCACTAATTTATTTACCGCATCCACAATGCTGCTTGCTGTACTATATCCATGACTCAGTACAATTCCCATCACCTTATGAAGGTTTATCTCCGGATTAAAGAATTTAATATTTAACAATAAAATGGCGCGATTCATTTCACTAACATGCATATCAAAATACATTTCAATTTTTTCTGAAAATTCTTCTGCAATAGAAAATTCATATGGGTATTGTTTCTTTAGTATATTATAAAATGAATAAGTTCGATCTTTTTGTTGATTTTCCCATAAAATAATTTGTGATTGATAGCTACCTCTTTCCAGTAAATACCTCACTAATGGAATCAGTCCATTAGTAAGAAGTTGAATTTTATATCTTTCACAAATATGTTCACTAATTCTTTCGATTGATGCTTCATAGGCATCTAGACGGGTATTAACTTTTTTTTCAAATATCAGATAATCATAATATTTGGTAATAATTTTTCGAGTATTTTCCATAAATAATTTATTATCAATTTTATAATCCATGTATAAATCATTTGTTTGTAATAGTTCGTCGAACAACGCTACGATTCTCACAGCACCTTCTTCAACCTTTTTTTTGGTTGGATCAAGTAATTGGTTATCATCTTCATCCTTACTGGTCAGCATAAAGATAGAGGAATATGAAATAATATTTTCTGGAAGGTGATACATTTTTAGCGTCAATGATTCACTATCTTGTTCTTGATAAAGGAATGCATTTGCACAACTTCGGCGAATCGCATTTTTAAGCTCTCCTATATTTCCTAAGAACTTATACGACATTAGTGTTTGGAAATAAGATTGACTTATCATAATTTTTTTCCCGATTGATTTAGCTTCTTGCTGAATAAAAGAAAATAATAATTGTTCTTTTTCTTCCACTGGCCGATCCTCTAAAGAAGGAACATTCACCAAAACTGGAATACGGCGTAACAAGGTACGAAGTAACGCTTGTTCTGGATCTTTTGTTGTCGCAAAAATTAGCTTCGCCGAAGAACTTTTCCAGTTTTTATTGTCCCCCACCAGATGATATACACCTTTGTCCATAAATAAAAAAAGTTTTTCCTGGCATGATGGGCTAAGGCTATGTACCTCATCTAAAAATAATACTCCTCCATCTGCTACTTGAATCAATCCAATATGATCTGAATCTGCACCTGTAAAAGCTCCTTTTTTATAGCCAAATAAGTTAGCCGTCAATAATTCTGGATTGTTAGCAAACTCCGAACAATTCAGAATGACAAACTGTTTTTCTGCTTCTATCAAGTTTTCTTGAACTGCATATTGATACATCAGTTGTGCAAGATAGCTTTTTCCTGAACCACTTGCTCCTGTCAATAGTATTGGTAATCCATTAGGGGGATATTTAATAGCGGCTTTACATTGATCAATTACATTACGAATACTACCACTATATCCTATCACAGTTTGGAACATATCCTCTTTTATATTATCCTCAATAACACTTTGCATTAATTCATCTATATTATGATCATCTTGAGGATGTCTATTTTCATTGTTTTGTTCCAACCGATTTTGAGAAAAGAAATATACTGGGCGAGAACTCGTTTTTAATAACACACCTTCTCGTTCCCATTCATTTAAATACTGGCTTGCTAGATTTCTACTAATACCAAATTCTTTTGCTACTGCCTGTGCTGAAAATTTATCTTTTCCAATCATAGACATTTTTTCATCTGTTAACTGAGCTGATTGAATTTCTATATATTTAAGAATTAATTGTTTTGTTTTGGCTGGGTTCAACATAACATACTATTCACCTCATTCATTAGATTTACAACATTGTATAACAGGCATCAACAATAAATCAATACTTATCTATCACTATGTTGACAAACTAACATCGTTATTTCGCTTAAGGGTTGGCAGGGTCAAGAAATTCTTTTTTATTCCAACAACCATAAACATAAATGGCTTGTACTGCCCGTAAAAATGGAAAAAGGATATCCTTCTATTATGTTCGTCGTATAAATCATTCTGCGAATTTCATATGGATATTTGAAATATGTTGTTAGTTCCAACCAATTATTCTGCCAAGAACGAATTACAATCGGATGCTTTTTACCCCATTTTTCTTTGAAGGCAGCAAATGACATCTCGGCTTCCTCAAGCGTCAGAGCTTGATAAACGGTTTTCAAGTCCACCATAATGGCTTTTTGTTACGGCCCCGAGATATATTAATATTGTTTGGACCGTACTTGGTTCTAATGGTCTTTTTGCTATATCCGTTTCGGCTATTGCCAGTATTATTACCATCTGCGCTATGTTTAGCATAACCTAGATGGTCTGCCATCTCAGCCTCCAGAATTTGTTGTATAGAGTCTTTGATTTGCTTAAATTCTTCTGGATACGATTCTCCTTTTTGCATAAAACTGCCCCTCTTATAAGCTACAGTATATCGTACTACAGCTTATAAGAGGGGACAATTCATTTTGTATGGCTCTTAATCTTTGACGACATTGTTCCTAGTTCTACCCAACAATCTTTCATTATCTGCTATTATACAATTACCTTCTAAGCCGTCAATTTATAACTAGGCTTTTATATCAACACCTGCCTTTTTTAATTTTTGCATATCTTCGTTACTAGGTTTTTGCCCTGTCTTAAGTGTTACTCCTGCTTTTTTTGCCGCGGCCGCGAATTTAGCTTTATCTGCCTCGCTTATTTGGCTGACCATGCTAATTGAACTACTGCTTACTGATGATATGGACATAATTCAACTCTCTCCTTTGTTATTTATTTATATTTTATAATACCAATAAGACCTTTTAAATTCCTTAATCCCTATTTAAAAGGAAAGATTGGACTATAACGCTAAGGACAATACTGGGAAAATATTGCATGTTATAGGTTGCAAACTCATAATTATCTAAGGATTACTTTGGCAAAACTATTTTCAAGGTAATCATTTATACATGTCAACGTTCTATCTTCTATTGAGTCAACTGGAATAGTAACCCATTTTGGATTTGTGGTAATTGTCAGAAGTTGTGAAGTAGCATCATAGGAATACACTTCCAACGTTTTATATTTGAAATTTACAGGATCAAACTGCTGATGTATTAACTGATAAGAAGTCCTTTCTACTAAATCCAAATCTGCTTTGAGGTTTCTCTTTTTTGGTTTTTTTTTGCTACCAGTTGGTGCTCCAGTTGGTGCTCCAGTTGGTGCTCCAGCTGCTATTCATTCGGCATGTCATTCGGCGTGTCATTTGGCGTGTCAGGAATTTTATTTTTTAATTTACCCTTTTCTTTAATCATTTTTATTGTCATTTTTTTTTCTTTTTCATTAATCACTTTTTTTACCCAACAATCAAGAAGCCTACTATTTACATATTTAACCATTCTCGAATTATCAAGATAGTAACTAGAAAGACTATTCCCAGGTATTAGTATAAATTTTCCCTGATCATTAATAGGGGCTGTAGGAAAACCATTAGGAGGTACTTGCATGTTTGCTTTCGCATAAACAGAAGCTGTCATTCCCACTAGTAAAAACAGGGTCATTATAATCATAGATCCTTTTTTCATTAAATCACTTCCTTATATCGGCAAATCTTTTCAGAAAATGGAAACTGTAAGTAAAGTGCCATTTGCAAAATAAAGTTACAGCAAAAATACTTTATGTATTATAAATTGTCTGCCTAATACCCCTTGTATGGGATTCTTCCTAAAATGTCTAATACAAGGGGCTCCGTTCACAGAAGATGTTTATATATCCGCGATACAATTTCTAATATCATTGATTAGTTACTGGAAGAATTAACATTTCTAGATATCTCGTCTTTTTTATTGATTTTTTTCGTTATTTTTTCTACCACTACAAACAGAACGGGAATTAAGAATATCCCAATAGATGTAGCTACAAGCATACCGCCAACCACTGCTGTTCCCATAGAGTTTCTGGCACCTGCACCTGCACCAGTAGCAATCGCCAAGGGAACACAACCGATAATAAAAGCTAATGAGGTCATAATGATAGGGCGTAACCGAATCTTTGCCGCTTCAATGGCGGCTTGAACGATACCCATACCATTATCCACCCGTATTTTAGCAAATTCTACAATTAATATGGCGTTCTTTGCTGCCAAGCCAATGAGCATAACTAAAGCAATTTGCATATATACGCTATTATCCAAATTGCGTACATACTGAAATAGAAATGCGCCAAATATTCCTGTTGGAACGGTAAGTAAAACTGCAAAAGGAACACTCCAACTTTCGTAAAGCGCAGCTAAACATAAAAATGCAAATGTAATAGCCATGCCAAATATGATGGGGGTCCGATTACCTGAAACTTTTTCTTCTCGACTTTGGCCAGACCATTCATAAGAATA
>Ga0316604_10001900_pt1 | contig 17190 bp, 13 predicted proteins | sample OWC_soil_day20_C_FD_207650 | JGI IMG/M metagenome (GOLD analysis project Ga0316604, IMG submission 207650) | Wetland soil microbial communities from Old Woman Creek delta, Ohio, United States - OWC_soil_day20_CT | ecosystem: Environmental > Terrestrial > Soil > Wetlands | place: USA: Ohio... | reverse complement strand
TCGTCTATGGCTATGGTCGCGACCACGGCGCCCTGCCGGCCACGATCTACTATCGCGGCTACACCAAGTCGGTGTGCACGTCGATCAATCACGTGGTCTGCCACGGCATTCCCGACGACAAGCCGCTCCGCGAGGGTGACATCGTCAACATCGACGTCACCTTCATTGTCGACGGCTGGCACGGCGATTCCTCGCGCATGTACGGCGTTGGCGCCATCAAGCGCGCCGCCGAGCGGCTGATCGACGTGACGCACGAATCATTGATGCGCGGCATCGCCGCCGTCCGGCCGGGCAACACCACCGGCGACATCGGCGAAGCCATCCAGAGATATGTCGAGAGCGAGCGCTGCTCGGTGGTGCGCGACTTCTGCGGCCACGGCGTCGGCAAGCTGTTCCATGACACGCCCAACATCCTGCACTACGGCCGCAAGGGCGAGGGGCCGGTGCTGAAGCCGGGCATGATCTTCACCATCGAGCCGATGGTCAACCTCGGCCGGCCGCACGTGAAGGTGCTGTCCGATGGCTGGACGGCGGTCACCCGCGACCGCTCCCTGTCGGCGCAGTTCGAGCACGCCGTCGGCGTCACCGACAGCGGCTGCGAGGTGTTCACATTGTCGCCGAAGGGCCTGTTCAAGCCACCCCTGACCGTCGCCTGAGACGATCTCAGAAACCGGCCGCCATTGGGCACCCCGGGTTGGCGCAGGCGGACGGATTACAGGCGTGCTCGGCCGCGGAGGGCGCCTTCGCAGCGCCGAGACTGGGCGCCATCAGCGCCTTCTCGACCCGCGCGGCGGCGCAGGACGGGCAGGCATAGTCGGCCTTCTTCGCTTCCCAGTCGGCATTGCCACTGAACCAGTCGTCGAAGTCATGGCCGCAGGCGGCGCAGTGCAGATTGTAATGGATCATGGCGGGCCGTGGTCTCTCGCGGTTTGGTCGGGCGATAGGTCGCCGCGACGGCCCTGCCTGTCAAGCGCAGTTCCCCCTAATAAGCCCGCCGGACGCCGCAAGGCCGCCACAGGTCGGTCTTCGCGCCATCGCAATCCTCGGGCAGGATCGCGCCATTGAACGAACCTCGGGGGAGATCAACGTGAAATCGATGTCGCTTGCCGCCGCGCTTCTTGCTGCGGCGTCACCTTTTGCCCTTACCGCAGCCGCCGCCGATGACAAGGTCGGTTCCGTCCTGTTGTCGTCGGGCGGCCTCGCCGAGATCGTCCGCACCGTCGACCTTGCGGAAGGCGAAAGCCGTCTGGCGCTGGAAATTCCGGCCGATCAAGCCGACGACGTGCTGAAGAGCCTTCTCGTCAGCGATCCCTCGGGCACCATCGTTTCCGTGACGCTGGACGGCGCCAACGCCGTTGCCGAAGCCTTCAAGCGCCTGCCGCTGAAGCGCGAGGATCTCGCCTCCACCGCCAGCATCGCCGCCGCCATGACCGGCTATGCCGCGACCATCGATGACGGCGTCGGCCACAAGGCGAGCGGGCTCATCCTCGGCGTTGCCAAGGTGCCGCGCGCCACCGAGGGGCAGCCGATCGAGGTACCGGCGGTGACGCTGCGCCAGGACGACGGCAGCTTCGCCGAGGTGTTGCTGGGGCCGGGCGCCAACATCACCTTTGCCGACAAGGCCTTGCAGCAGCGGATCGACGCGGCGATTTCCGCCGTCCGCACGGCGGCCGACACCAACTTCCGCACGCTCGGCATCGAAACGACGGGGAAAGCGCAGAGAACGGTACGGCTGTCCTATGTGGTGGCGGCGCCGGTGTGGAAGGCGGCCTACCGCATCGTCCCGGCCGAGGGCGGCAAATATCGCGTTCAAGGCTGGGCCGTGCTCGAGAATGGCAGCGGCGACGACTGGAACGACGTCCGCCTGACTCTGTCGTCGGCCAATCCGGTGGCGCTCAAGCAGCGGCTCGTCGACATGTACTGGCGCGACCGGCGCGAGGTGCCGCTGCTGTTGCCGGGTGGAACGATCGACCTGCTGGTCGATGGTGCGCCGGCCGGCGGCGCGCTTGAAGAGATGTATGATATGCCAGGGGAAGCGGATCTGCCCGGCGAGGCGCCGCCCATGGCGATGGCACTGCGAGCCCAGGCCATGCCGGCGCCGGCCGAACCGTCGCGGGGCCCGGAGGCTGTCTCCGTCGAAGGTGACATTGGCGTCGCCTTCACGCTGCCGCAGCCGGTGACGCTGAAGGCGGGGGCGACGCTGACCGTGCCGATCATCGACGCCGATCTCGATGCCGACCTTGTTTCGCTATGGCGGGACGGTAGTGGCACCGCGCCACAGGCGGCGGTCTTCTTGTCCAACACCACCGGCAAAAGCGTGCCGCCCGGCATCTTCACCGTCTACGGGGCGGACGGCTATCTCGGCGATGCGCAGGTTGCCGGCATTCCTCCGGGCGAAAAGCGCTTCGCCGCCTTTGCCGCCGATCCGAAGACGCGCATCACCAGCGAGCAGGATCACAAGGAAACCATCATCGGCCTTTCCGGCCGCGACGGCGTCTTGAGCGTCAAGCGGTCACTCGTCTGGACCACCGTCTATCATCTCGCCGCGCCGAAGGATGAGGCGCGCACGGTGATGATCGATCATGCCCGCATCACCGGCACCGAGGTAACCACCGACGGCGAGGTGGTCTCCGATGAACCCGGCCGGCTGCGCGTGCGAACGGGCGTTTCGGCGGGTGCGACCAAGGACATCAGAGTGACGGAAGCGCGCACCGATGCCGAGGCGGTCCACCTCGTTGACAGTGACGCCGACACGCTGCTGTTCTACGCCTCGACCCGCGACATCGATCCGGCGGTGGCGGAGAAGCTGAAGGAAATCGCTGCCATCAAGGCGCGTGTCGCCAACGCCGAGCGGGCGATCGCGCGGGTCGAGCAGGTTGTCGCGCGCCAGTCCGGCGAGCAGGAGCGCATCCGCGCCAACCTTGGCGCCTTGCCGGAAACCTCCGACAGCGCCAAGTCCTACATCGGCAAGCTGGCCCGTAGCGAGAAGGCCATCGAGGAGGCCGAAGCCGTCCGCGCGGACGAGCAGGCGAAGGCCGATCGGGAACGGGCGGCGCTCGATGCGGCGATTGCCGCCTTCTGACCAGAAAAAGAAGAAAGGCCCGGACTGGCCGGGCCTTTCCCAGATTTGCGAGAGACGATTTACCAGTTGCGGGTCAGCTTCAGCATGCCCGACCAGGAATCATCGGCGGTACCGCCCGTGCCAGGGCCGAAATCGGCCTGCTTGCCCCAGCCGCCTTCGCTGGTGTAGTTCGCCTCGGCGGTCAGGATGAGGTCCTTGGTGAAGGCGTAGTCGACGCCGATCTGGGCCTTGTAGGCCTCGTCGGCCGTGTCCCAGAGGGCCGCGCCGACGCCGGCATAAACCGCCAGTTCGTCGGTCGCCTGATACTTCAGGGCGGCGGCGGCGCCGAGATAGCTGTCATTCACGTTGCCGAAGTCTTCATAGATGCCGACCAGGCGGGTGCTCAGCTTGTCGACCAGCTTGAGGTCGGCGGTCGCCTTGGCGCCCCAGTTGTCGTTGCTGCCGCCGTTGAACGCCTGATAGAAGGCCGACAAATCGGCTTTGCCCCAGGACTGATCGGCGATGCCGAGCCGACCGATATACATCAGTTCGGTGCTGCCGCCCGTCGACCAAACGGTCGAATTCCACTTGTCCTTGGCGGCGGTGTTGTCCCAGTCGCTGTCGGTATGAGAGGTCATGACGCCGGCGCCGACATAGAAGCCGGAACCGAGCTTGTCCACCAGGACCTGAGCGCCGGTGGCGCTCTGATCAAAGGCGCCGAAGATGGCGCCGGTGTCGCCGTAGAACACATCGCTATAGGCGTTGGCAAACTTGCCGGCGGTCACGTAGCCGACCTGGACGAACATTTCGTCGGCCACGACGCTGCCGTCCGCGTTGTCCGCCTTGATGCGGTAGTAGGAACGGACGGTTCCGAGGTCCGACGCCGTGCGGGCATCGAAGAAGATGCGGCTGTCCGTCTTGAGCACAACGGTGTCGGTATCCGCGCCGGTTACGCCGCTGATCGAGTTGCCGTCGGAGTAGACCACGCGAGCGCGAACGCGGCCGCCGATGCTCAGGCAGGTTTCGGTGCCGGGGATGTAGAAGAACCCCTTGCCGTAGGTGTCGCAGACCTTGACGTAGTCGACGGCAGCCGGCGCGGCCTCGCCCGGCAGATCGGCCGCATAGGCCCCGGAAACGACCATCAGGCCAGCAGCGGTGCCGAGCAGCGTTTTCATATTCATTTCGCGGTCTCCAAAGGATCAAGAGGAACCTTTTGCGGCCAACAACGGTGGATTGCCGTTGGTCGGCCGGCCGATTCCCATGTGCTACCGCGTTGCCGTCCGGCCACCCCAGCCCGATTGCCTCAACGCGGCAGTGAGGCCTGCTTCGTAGCTCTCACGCCGCCGTGATGGACGTTCGACATATGACATTCAATGTCATAATTACCGAGTCATTGTCATAAAGTCGGATGAAAAATACATGTTGCATATTTACAACGATAAAAGTATATGCGGCTAAGTTATTTTGAAATGAGCCAATCATGGATTCTATCAATACGTGTTTGCGCATATGAATCGTATATATTAGTAGTTATATTTCTGAAGTTGACAGTTACTATTATTATATTCTTTTTTCGCAATGTTAGTGCGTATTAGTTCAGTATTTTATTGGGAATTTCGGCATTTATAGAACGATTTCGCCGTGGAGTCCCCCTATATGGCAAGCTGGATTATACATGGATTTTTATGCTGACCTACATGTCCCGCCGACCGTCTAAGGTGGCGGTCAACGGTCGCCTGGGCCGGCTGGCGTGCGGGGCCGAAGCGTGTATGTCGACGCCGGACGGCCTCGGGAGACGGAGCCATGTGTCCGAACGATCTCAGAACATCCACCGCAGCCTTGCCGGTCCTGGGTCGGAACCGGACCGACGGCCGGACTGCGCCCGCCCACGCGCCTCGCCAGGAGTCGCGCAGCCGGCATCGTGGTGTCCGTAGCCTCTCAACGTGAGGGGCAAGGTTGCCCTCGCCGGAACGACACGCGTCACGCGGATGCCCGGGCCACCCCGAAGACAGAAGTACCTTGTCAGATCTACGTAACACTTATGTTGCAGATGCAGACACGGTGGTCTGCGTTGGGACATGTTTTGCGGAGACGTTTTCTCGTCAAATCTGTTAGGCTGGCTTGGCTCCATCACGGAATCGACCATGGGCGACGTTCAGGACGGCAAGGCCAACCCGCCGCACTACACTGGCCACCGCGAGCGGCTGCGCGAGCGCTTCCGCGCGGCCGGCGACGAGGCGATTGCCGACTATGAATTGCTGGAACTCATCCTGTTCCGCTCGATTCCCCGCCAGGACGTCAAGCCGCTCGCCAAGCAATTGATGACCGTCTTCGGCTCGTTCGCCGAGGTGATTGGCGCCTCGGAAGCCCGCCTCAAGATCGTGAAGGGTATCGGCGACGCGACCATCCTCGATTTCAAGGTGGTCCATGCCGCCTCGCGGCGCATCGCCCGGTCGGGCGTGGTGAAGCGCCCGATGCTGTCGTCCTGGTCGGCGGTCATCGATTATTGCCGCACCGCCATGGCCTACGAGGATCGCGAGCAGTTCCGCGTGCTGTTCCTCGACAAGAAGAACCAGATCGTCGCCGACGAGGTGCAGCAGACCGGCACCGTCGATCACACGCCGGTCTATCCTCGCGAAGTGGTGAAAAGGGCGCTGGAGCTTGCCGCCACCGCGGTGATTCTCGTTCATAATCATCCGTCAGGCGATCCGACACCATCGCGGGCAGACATCACCATGACCAAGCAGGTGATCGAAGCGGCCGCGCCGCTCGGTATCACCGTCCATGACCACATCATTATCGGTCGTGACGGCCACGCCAGTCTGAAGGGTCTGCAACTGATCTGAAACGCCAGCGCCGCGCGTGACGAACTCGCTTCATCGACAGCCGGAAGATTGGCGCAATCCCGACAACAGGTGCAAACCGCGGCCGTCGACCATGAGTGGGCCTCCGCAGTCCGCCTGCGGAGGCCGGGCTTTCTATATTGGGGCTGCGGATTCAGGTCAGGGCTGCGCTCGCACCCCTTCGAACTGCGGAGCCTTCTCAAGCTGCTCGCGCGTTACGTTGAGGATGATCCGATCCGGAAGAGCGTCATCCCCGATAATATCCGCATCGGCGGTGTTGGCGGCCATGTCGGAGCTACCGGCCGGATTTGCCGCGGTGCCGGGGCTGGTCATGGCCGTCGTGCCCGGATCGGATACTGCCGGATTGTCGGAACCCGTTACAGACCCGGTAGGACCGGTCGTATCAACCGCGGTGTCCGGCGTGGAATTGATCACCGCTTTGGCCTGCAGTTCGGTATCTCCCGGCCCAAGCTGAAGGGCGCTCATGTTGACGGCGACGTTCTTTTCGCCGACGCCCAGGAAGCCGCCGACGCCGATGATGACGGCGTTCACGCTGCCGTTCAGGCTGACGAGGACATCGTTGATTTCGCCGATGCTTTTCCCCTCAGAATCGTAGACGGCCTTGCCCTGCAGGTCACTGACCCGCCAGGCGCCGGTTTCCGGAACCGTCACGAACGTCTCGCCTCCTGTCGTGGTGGCGGACGCAGCCTGATCGGAGGACGCGCCCCCGATCGTCGTTGTCGAGTTCATCTCATCGGTCGGTTGAGCCGGGGTGGCGGCAGGGGGCGTGCCGGGGTTCGTGCCAGGGCTCGTGGTTGTATCCTGCGCAAGCGCGGCAAACGGGAAGGCCGCCGTGAGCAGGAGCACGGGGAGAATACGCGTTTTCATGGTTGAACCCCTTTCTGGGCTGGGTAAGGGGTCGTTCAACCGTCTCGACCGCCGAATGTTCCCAAAAAGTCTCGGGCTCATTGGAGCCGGATTCGCCGGCGGTCCGTCCGTCGGCAACCGATAGGGAGCGGATGCCTATTCTATGGGCAACTGCCGCCCTGGTTTGCCCCATGATGTTTCTTGCCCTTCCAGGCAGTTTGCCGCTTAATTCATCAGCGGCAGCGATGCCAAGGAAACGGCGGAGGAACGGGATTGCCGGCTTTCGACGAGATGCACGGGTTCGGGCAGGGGGCTCGGCCCGCCTATAGGACCATCCAGGCCTGGCTCGACAGATCCGACCCGGAAAACCTCAAGCGCCTTCAGAAAGAAGCGGAATTCCTGTTCCGGAGGATCGGCATCACCTTCGCCGTCTATGGCGACGCCGAGGCCGAGGAGCGCATCATTCCCTTTGATATCGTGCCGCGCGTGCTGACCAGCAGCGAATGGGCGACGCTGTCAAAAGGCCTGACGCAACGGGTGACCGCCCTCAACCGCTTCCTCGCCGACATCTACGGGGCAGGGGACATCATCCGGGCCGGTATCGTGCCGGCCGATCTCGTCTATCAGAACTCCGCCTTCCGGCCGGAGATGGTCGGCCTCAAGCTGCCGCACGACGTCTACATCCAGATCGCCGGCATCGACGTCATCCGCACCGATGACAAGGATTTCTACGTTCTCGAGGACAACGCCCGCACGCCTTCCGGCGTCTCCTACATGCTGGAGAACCGCGACGTGCAGATGCGCCTGTTCCCGGACCTGTTCGCCGAGACACGCATCCAGCCGGTCGAGAACTACCCCGACGAACTGCTGGCTTCGCTGCGCTCGCTCGCCCCTGCCTCGACGGCGGGTGAGCCGACCGTGGTGCTGATGACGCCGGGACCGCTCAACTCGGCCTATTACGAGCACTCCTTCCTCGCCGACAAGCTTGGCGTGGAGTTGGTGGAGGGGCGCGACCTCTATGTGCTCGACGAGGTGGTCTACATGCGGACGACGCGCGGGCCCAAGCGCGTCGACGTCATCTATCGCCGCATCGACGACGATTTCCTCGACCCCATGGTGTTCCGTCCGGATTCGGTGCTCGGCATTCCCGGCCTGATCTCGGCCTACCGCGCCGGCAACGTGACGCTGGCCAATGCGGTCGGCACCGGCGTCGCCGACGACAAGGCCATCTATACCTACATGCCGGAGATCGTGCGTTTCTATCTCGGCGAGGAGCCGATCCTGAAGAACGTGCCGACCTGGCGCTGCCGCGAGCCCGACTGCCTGCGCTACGTGCTCGACCACCTTCCCGAGCTGGTGGTCAAGGAGGTGCAGGGATCGGGCGGCTACGGCATGCTGGTCGGCCCGAAGTCGACCAAGGAGCAGATCGAGACCTTCCGCGCCAGACTGATGGCCGATCCCCACGGCTTCATTGCCCAGCCGACGCTGGCGCTCTCCACCTCGCCGACCTTCGTTGGCGACGGTGTGGCGCCGCGCCACATCGATCTGCGCCCCTTCGTGCTGACGGGGGCCGACAAGGTGCGCATCGTGCCCGGTGGGCTCACTCGCGTGGCGCTGAAGGAGGGCTCGCTGGTGGTCAACTCCAGCCAGGGCGGCGGCACCAAGGACACATGGATCATCGCCGACCCGGTGGACGACGCGCCACCGGTCATCTCCTCTCAGTCGCAATCGCAGTCGGGGGGCTGAGACCATGCTGAGCCGCCACGCCGACAGCCTCTACTGGCTTGCCCGCTACGTCGAACGCGCCGAGAACACCGCCCGGCTCCTTGAGGCCGCCACCCGCCTGTCCGCCACGCCGATCATCGCCGACGGTGGCCGCAACGAATGGGAGATGGCCGTCGACGGCACCGGCACGCTCGACCTCTTCCATCAACAGTACGCCGAGGCGACGCAGCGCACTGTCGTCGATTATCTCGCCTTTTCGCCCGCCAACCCGTCGTCGATCCGCTGCTGCCTCGACATCGCCCGTGCCAACGCCCGCTCGGTTCGCACGGCGCTGACCATGGACATGTGGGAGACCATCAATTCCGGCTGGATGGAGACGCGCGGCGTCAACAGCCCCAACCTGACGCGGCAGGAGCTGTCGGACTTCCTGTCGCGGGTGAAGGAACTGTCGCTGCGTTTCGATGGCTCGGCCTACCGGACCATGCTCAGGAACGACGCCTACTATTTCCTGCGCCTCGGCACCTTCATCGAGCGCGCCGACTTCACCGCCCGCGTGCTGGCGCTGAAGGCCGACGTTCTCGATCCCAGCAAGCCGTCGCTCGGCGGCAGCGCCGACTATTTCCAGTGGTCGTGGATCTTGCGGTCGGTATCGGCGCTGACCTCCTACCACTGGGTCTACCGCGATAACCTGAAGCCGAATCTGGTCGCCGAGTTCCTGATCCTCAAGGCGGAGATGCCGCGCTCGCTGGTCTACTGCTACGAGAATATCACGCTCAATCTCGACAGCCTGTCGCGCGACTACGGCCGGCAGGGGACCAGCCAGCGCAAGGCGCGCATGCTGCTGAGCCAGTTGCAGGACACGACGCTGCCCGGCCTGTTCGCCATCGGCCTCAAGGAGTTCCTCGAGCGCTTCATCCTCGACAACGACAGTCTCGGCACGACGATCGCCGAGCAGTACCTGGGGTAAGCCGATGCGGTTGCGCATCCGTCACGACATCGTCGCCCGCTACGACGAGCCGGTCACGCTGGCCACTCGGTCGCTGCACATGTGCCCGCGCACCTTTGATGGGCAATATGTGCGTACCTGGCATCTCGACATCACCGGCGATTGCCGACAGGCGCGGTCGTCCGACGCCTTCGGCAACATCGTCCACGACTTCGCCGTCGAGGGGCCGCTCGGCGAAATCGCCATCGCTGCCGAAGGCGAGGTGGAGGTGGACGACACCACCGGCGTGCTTCAGGGCGCACCGCTCGACCGCATCCCGCCGGCCGTTTTCCTGCGCGAGACCCGCGTCACCCTGCGTACGCCGGCCGTCGTCGCCTTCGCCGAAAAGGTGAGGGCATTGTCCGACGGCAAGCCGCTCGACCTCTGCCACACGCTGATGCACCACCTCTACGAGGAGGTCGAGACGCTTGCCGCCGACCCGGTGGAGCTGTGCGGGGTGCGAGAGGTCTCAGCCGAAGATGTGCTTGCCGCGGCGCGCGGCACGCCCGCCGACCTCGCCCATCTGTTCATCGCCGTGGCGCGCAGCCTGACGCTGCCGGCCCGCTTCGTGTCTGGCTACGTCTGGCAGGAGGAGGCGACGGCCACCAGCGCGCTGGCCTGCTGGGCGGAAGCGCTGATCCCCGGCCTCGGCTGGGTGGGGTTCGACGCCGGCAACGACACATGCCCCACCGACGCCTACGTGCGCGTCGCCTCGGCGCTCGACCAGTCGGGCGCCGCCTGGATCCGTATGGCTGATCGTGGCGGTGGCGTCGCGTCGGTGATGGTCACGGCGGCGGCCGATCGCCTCGGCGGCTGAGGGGACAGGACAATCAAAATGCAAAGGCCGGGACCCTGCGACGGGTACCCGGCCTTGCTGTATCCCGACGGCAGAGGAATCGTCAGTAAATCCGTTTGCCATCGGCGCCGAAGATCAGCGCCGAAGATGACGGGAAGCGGGCGGTCAGCGTGTCGCCGATGGCAACGTCCGGTCGGCTCTGGCTGGCGATGGTGAGCAGGTCGGCGGCCGCCGAGCGGGCGTAGATCAGCGTTTCCGAGCCGAGATGCTCCAGCATGTCGACGGTGACCGGCAGTACGGCGTCACCGCTTTCGGCAAAATGCGACGGACGGATGCCCAAGGTGACCGGCGTGCCGGCGGCTGGCGCGTTGCCCTTCAGCGCCACCGGTACCACGGCGCCGCCGAAGTCGGCGAGACGGATCTCGACGCGGCCGGCGCCGCCGGCTTCGACCACGCCCTTCAGGAAGTTCATCTTCGGCGAGCCGATGAAGCCGGCGACGAACAGGTTGGCCGGGTTGTCGTAGAGTTCGAGCGGCGCGCCCACCTGTTCGACGATGCCCGACCTGAGCACGACGATCTTGTTGGCCAGGGTCATCGCCTCGACCTGGTCATGCGTCACGTAGACGATGGTGGCGCCGAGGTCGCGATGGAGCTTGGCGATCTCGATGCGCATGTGGACGCGCAATTCGGCATCGAGGTTGCTGAGCGGCTCGTCGAACAGGAACACCTTCGGATGGCGCACGATGGCGCGGCCGATGGCGACGCGCTGGCGCTGGCCGCCGGACAGCGCCTTCGGCTTGCGGTCCATCAGCGGCTCGAGTTCGAGGATACGCGCCGCTTCGTCGACCTGCTTGCGGATCTCTGCCTTGGGCAGTCCGGCGAAGCGCAGCGCAAATCCCATGTTCTGGCGCACCGTCATGTGCGGGTAGAGCGCATAGGACTGGAACACCATGGCGATGCCGCGCTGTGACGGATCGACCTCGTTCATCCGCTCGCCGCCGATGTCGATGTCGCCGGAGGTGATGGTCTCGAGGCCGGCGATCATGCGCAGCAGTGTCGACTTGCCGCAGCCCGACGGACCAACGAAGACGACGAACTCGCCCGCCTTGATGTCGAGATCGACGCCCTTGATGATCTCGACTGCGCCGAAGGACTTCCTCACGTCCCGAAGGGTAACGTCGCTCATGATAGTGTTTCCGCTTCGATCGGTTGCGCCGTTCAGCCGGCCTTGAGGGTGAGGGTGGTCTCGCCTAGGCGATGGCAGGCAACCTTGACGACGACGTCGCCGGCACCGCCGGTGGTCTCCAGCCAGAAGCCGATGGCGCCGCCCTTCAGCACGACTTCCGACGGGCCGAGAAGCTTCACCGGCCCGCTCACCGTGATGTGCGCGGCTTCATCGAGGAAGGGCAGCAGGTTGCCGAGCTGGTCGAGGGCACGGATGATGATGCGCACCGAGTCCTTGGGCTCGGCCGACAGCGTGGTCCAGTCGGGGCTGACCTCCAGCGTGGTCGGCACCGGATCGCAGGCGAACGTCACGGTCTTGACCGGCTTGCCGTCGACATAGCCGGTAACGGTGGCCTCTTCCCACTTCATGCCCCACAGGCCGAGCTCTTCGGCCGAGAAGGCGCGGTGGTCGATGACGACAGGCGCATGCGGCAGGTGCGGATAGGTCTCGCGGTCGGGCTTGACGCGCTTGACGATGTCGGCGCCGTAGCGAAGCTCGACCTCGTCGCAGTTGGTGAGGACGACCAGCGGCAGAATGCCGCCGATGTTGCGCTCGCCGCGGGCGTAGTAGGTGACCGGCTTCAGCACCACCTCTTCGGACGGGTCGCACTGGCTGGTATAGGCCCAGGCGGCGAACTTCGGCTCGCGCCAGGCATCCATGACGCCGTGGTGGCACAGGCGGTCACCGGAACCGAAGTCCTTGTGGGTGTTGTAGTCGAACATGCACCAGCCGGTGGAGCCGGCGATGTTCGGGTCGCCGTAGACGGCGTCGAGAATGGAGAGATAGCGGGTAACGTGCTCGGCCTGCCGCTGCTCCTGGTCATAGCGCTTGGTCGGGTACATGTGGCCGTTGAACTCGGTCACCATGTAGGGCACCGGCTTCTTGAGGCCGGTGGTCTCGAAGATCGGCCTCAAGGCGGTGCGCGGACGGTTGGCGCCCGGCAGTTCCTCGTTGCCCTGGATGAAGTCGTTCATCGTGTAAACGTCTTCCAGGAACTCGCTGTCGGTGATGTAGCGGACGCCGCCGGTCTGGCGGGTCGGGTCGAGCTCGTGGGCGAGTTTGTTGGTCGCCGCGTAGAAGTCGTGGAAGTCCTGCGATTCGTTGACGCGAACGCCCCAGATGATGATCGACGGGTGGTTCCAGTCACGCTCGACCATGGCGCGGACGTTGTCGACCGTCAGCGCCTGCCAGCGCTCGTCACCGACATGCTGCCAGCCGGGGATCTCTTCGAATACCAGGAGGCCGAGCCGGTCGCAGGCGTCGAGGAACCACGGCGACTGCGGGTAATGCGAGGTGCGGACGACGTTGACCTTCAATTCCGTCTTGAGGATCTCGGCGTCGCGCTCCTGCGCCCGGCGCCCCATGGCGTAGCCGACATAGGGGAAGGACTGGTGGCGATTGAGGCCGCGCAGCTTCAGCGGCTTGCCATTGAGGCGGAAGCCCGCGGTCGTGAATTCGGCGGAGCGAAAACCGAAGTTGACGCAAAGCGTGTCGTCGCCGCTTTCGTGGACGAGATCGACCACCGCCTGGTAGAGGGCCGGGTTGTCGATGTCCCAGAGGGCGATGCCGTCGAGGTCTTTGAGCTCAAGGGTAACGCTGTCGCTGGCATAGGAGGCGTCGGCGCTGCCGACCGTCTTGCCGGCGGCGTCCTTCAGCGTCACCGACACCCGGCCGGCGAGCTTCAGTCCGCTGGGATTGGCGATGTCGACGCGGACCTTCACCGTCTTCCTGGCGGCGAGTACGTCGGGCGTCTCGATCTTGACGTTGCCGATATGGACGGACGGGGTGATGCGCAGCCAGACATCGCGATAGATGCCGGCGTAGGTGAGGTAGTCGATCTGGCCACCGAACGGGGGAATCGCCGGGTTCTCGGAGCCGTCGATCTTGACGGTGACGAGGTTGTCGCCCTCGACGAGACGGTCGGTCAGGCGGGCGGTGAATGGCGTGTAGCCGTCGGGATGGGCAACCACTTGCTCGCCGTTGACGTAGACGACGCTATCGGCCATGGCGCCGTCGAAGACCAGCACCACCTCGCGGTCGGCGAACTCCGGCCGCCAGGCGATCACCTTCTGATAGGTGAACGGCCGCTGGTAGCAGGTCTCGTCAAAGTAGTTGTAGGGCAGGTCGACGGCATTATGCGGCAGGTCGACGGCCTCGCCCTTCTGGAAGGCGGCGGCGAGATCGGCGGAAAAGCCCTGGTGGAAGGTCCAGCCGGTGTTGCAGTTGATGGTCTTGCGCATTTTGAACCTGTTACTTGACCGAGCCGAGCATGCCTTCGACGAATTGGCGCTGCATGGCGAAGAAGACGAAGAGGGTGGGAATGGTGGCGAGGACCGTGCCGATCATCACCGCGCCGTAGTCGGGATAATAGGCCGAGCCGAGCGAGGAGATGACCAGCGTGATGGTCTTGGTGTCGTTGGACTGCAGCACGATCAGCGGCCACAGATAGCTGTTCCAGGCCGTCATGAAGACGATGATGAAGGCGGCGGCGTAGGTCGACCGCATCACCGGCATGTAGATCAGCAAGAAGATCTGCCATTCCTTCAGACCGTCGACGCGGGCGGCATCGCGCAACTCATGCGGGAAGGCCTTGGTCGACTGGCGGAAGTAGAAGATGATGTAGGCTGAGGCGACCGTCGGCAGCACCACCGCGAGATGGGTGTTGATGAGGTGGAAATCTCTCATCAGCATGAACAGCGGGATCATCAGCGCCGCGAAGGGGATCATCAGCGTCAGCAGTATCAAGGTGTAGATCTTGTCGCGAAAGCGCGACGCGAAGATCTCAAAGCCATAGCCGGCCAGCGACGAGATCAGCAGCGTCAAGACTGTGGCGATGATGGTGACCTTGGCCGAATTCCAGAAGATCAGTGGCGCATTGACCTGGGTGAAGAAGGTCGTGGCGTTGACGATGAGCGCCTCGCCGAAGCTCATCTTGCCCTTGACGATGTCAGACGTCGAGTTGGTGGCGCCGATGATCATCCACAGGAAGGGGAAGATGGACAGGAAGGCCATCACCCCGAGGAAGACGTAGACGGCGATGGATGAGAACCGCTGCTTGAGGGCGTAGCTGGTCATGCCTTGCGCTCCCGGGCGACGTAGAACTGCACGAAGGACAGGATCGCCACCAGGAAGACGATGACGTAGGAGACGGTGGCGGCGTAGCCGTAGTTCGGTGCGAACTTGAAGGTCAGGTTGTAGATGTAGAGCGACAGCGTCAGCGCCGAGTTGCCGGGGCCGGCGGCGCCGCCGGCCGAGCCACCGCCGGTGATGGTCGACACTTCGTCGAACAGCTGCAGCGTGCCGATGGTGGAGGTCACCGTGGTGAACAGGATCACCGGCTTCAGCATGGGCACGGTGAGGTGCAGGAAGCGGGCCCAGGTCGGCACGCCGTCGATGCGGGCGGCCTCGTAGACCGAGCGGTCGATGTTCTGCATGGCCGCCAGATAGAAGATCATGTTGTAGCCGGTCCAGCGCCAGGTGATGGCGATGATGATCATCGTCCGGCACCAGAAGGGATCGGTCATCCAGGGGATGCCGACATCGACGATGCCGAGACCGATCAGCGTCGTGTTGACGAGACCGTTGGCCACGAACATCGACTTGAACAGCACCGTATAGGCGACCAGCGAGGTGACGCAGGGCAGGAAAATCGCCGTGCGCAGGACGCCGCGGAACCGAATGTCGGGGCTGTTGAGCAGCGCGGCGGTGATCAGCGCCAGCGTCAGCATGATCGGCACCTGCACCAGGAAGAAGATGAAGGTGTTGGTCAGCGCCGTGAAAAACAGCGGGTCGTTGAACAGCCGGTAGATGTTTTTGAACCCGGCGAAGGAAAGGCGCACGCCGAGGCCGGTCTGGAACGACATCCACAGCGAATGCAGCACCGGAAAGACCATGAAGGTGGCGATCAGCGCCAGCGCGGGGCCGACGAACAGCCAGCCGTTGACGTCGAAGCGCGGCCTCGGCGGCCGTGAGGAGATTGCTGACATGGGTCACCGTTCCGGCAGAGCGGGGCTCTCAGGCATCTTCAGGGAGAAGATGCCGACGATTCAGATAGGTCCGTGATGTCGCGGTTCGGCCGCGCCCGGCGAGCACGCGACGTCGCGCCGGCCGCGGGCAGGCCGACGGCGGCGCGGCTGAAGCGGAAGGCGGGCGGCATTGCCGCCCGCCGCCCTGTCGTTACTGAACGAGGGTCTGGGCCTGCTCGTTGATGGCCTTGATCACGTCGTCGACCGGGGTGCCCTTGGCGAGTTCGGGCTGGTGGGCGGCGACCACCGAGTCGACTTCGTTGGTGAAGGTGCCGTAGTTGACCGACGGCACCTTGGACAGCCAGTCGGAGAACGTCTGCCAGATCGGCTCGCCGCCGAAGAAGGCGTCGTTCGACTTGTAGGCCTCGCCCTCACGGGCGGCGAGCAGCGAACCGACCGCGCCGCGATCGACGAGGATCTTCTGGTAGAAGTTGACGTCCTTGGCGTAGATTTCGTTCAGGAAATCGGCTGCCTCGTCCTTGGCGGCCGAGGCCGACAGCACGTACCAGCTAGAACCGCCGAGGTTCGAATAGTGGGTGGCACCCTCGATGGTCAGCTTGGGGATCGGGGCGATGCCCCAGTTGCCGGACTGCTCGGGCTGCGACTTGACGGTGCCGGTGATCCACACGCCGGTGGTGACGGAGGCTACCTCGCCGCCGGTGAAGGCGCCGACCCAGTCGGCCCAGCCGGCGGCCGGACGGAAGATGTTGGCGGTCTGGATCTTCTGGATGACCTCGAGCGCCGCCTTCAACGCGACGTTGCCCTCGATGGCGAGGTTGCCGTCCTTGTCGAAGTACCAGCCGCCGGCCGACTGCATGATGATGCGGGTAAGGCCGGCATCATTGGGGTCGTAGGCCATCATCTTCTTGCCGGTCTTCTCCTCGACGACCTTGGCAATCTCGATGTACTTGTCCCAGGTCAGATCCTGGAGGTCGGCGGGCTTGAAGCCGGCCTGCGACAGCAGGTCCTTGCGATAATAGAAGCCGGTCACGCCCGAGTCGAAGGGCATGGAGTAGACCTTGTCGTCAAGCGTCGCGAGGGCAACCTTGTAGGGAGCGAAGCCGGAATAGTCGACCTTGTCGCTGAGCGGAGCGAAGGCGCCAGGGAAAGACTGCAGATACTTCTGCGCGCCGTAATCCTCGATGAGGACGATGTCGGGCATGCCGTCAGCAACGCCGGAGGCAAGGCCGGTCTGCAGCTTCTGCTCCATGTCGGCCTTGGCAAAATCGACCACGTTCAGTTTGAAGTCCGGGTGGGTCTTGGCGTAGATCTCACCGGCTTCCTTCATGATGGCGACGTTGAAGTTCGGATCCCAGCACCAGACGGTGATCTCGGCGGCCTGGGCGGCCGTGATGGCAAACAAGCTGGCGCCCGCAAAGGCGAGCGCGACGGTTTTGCGGTTCATGCAGTTTTCCTCCACACGTGTCCGAGGCATCCTCAGCCTCTCAAGGGCAATATCCGATACTCATCCGCCCGGCGCAAGATATTGTTTAGTAAATTTTACCAACTTTTTATGGCTGCAATGTCGGGCTCAGAGGTAAATAGTTTACCTGCGCGGCTGGCGGAAGCCAACTGCGGCGGGATGACCAATTAGGATAGGTACGGACCCCCGCAAGGCGCGGCTTTCGCCGGTTCTCTGGTCGGTGAGGGGCTGGTCCGGCGG
>Ga0316604_10001898_pt1 | contig 17203 bp, 17 predicted proteins | sample OWC_soil_day20_C_FD_207650 | JGI IMG/M metagenome (GOLD analysis project Ga0316604, IMG submission 207650) | Wetland soil microbial communities from Old Woman Creek delta, Ohio, United States - OWC_soil_day20_CT | ecosystem: Environmental > Terrestrial > Soil > Wetlands | place: USA: Ohio... | reverse complement strand
TTCCTCGCAATTTTGCAGGTAGATGAAAAATGAGTTTAGATGCGGTTCTCAGCAATTTCCCGTTAATCCTCTTCATTCTGACCATCGTCACAGGCATCGTCTGGTGCCTGGATGTGTTTTATCTGGCCAAGCAGCGCCGCGCGCAGGCCGATGCGGCGCTGGCCGAATTTGACGCGCGCGTGGCCAGGCAGCAGGCCGAAGGATTCAAGCCGGATCAGAACGGACGCGCCGAACTGCAGGAGAAGCTGACCCGGCGACCGCTGTGGGTCGAGTATTCGGGCAGCTTCTTTCCGGTAATCGCGACGGTATTTTTCCTGAGGTCGTTCCTGTACGAGCCGTTCAAGATCCCGTCGAGCTCGATGTCGCCCACATTGCTGGTTGGCGACATGATTCTGGTCAACAAGTTCACTTACGGTATCCGGCTGCCGATCATCAACAAGAAAATCGTCGAGATTAACCAGCCGCAACGCGGCGATGTGATGGTGTTCAAATACCCGAAGGATACCTCGCTTGATTACATCAAGCGGATAATCGGCGTGCCAGGCGACCGGATCGTCTATCGCAACAAGCGGCTGACGGTGAACGGCAAGCCGGCGCAATACCAGCCGCAGCAGGATTATCTGGATGGCGAGCGCCTGAGCTACTCAAAGCAGTTCGATGAACAGTTGTTCAATGTGAAACACCGGATACTGAACGATAACGGCGCGCCGGATTATGTGCCGAATCCGGACCAGTTCAAGGGGCGTGAGTTGTGCAGCTACAACGCCGAAGGCTTCGCCTGCACGGTTCCGGATGGGCATTACTTCATGATGGGGGATAATCGTGACAATAGCCTTGATAGCCGTTTCTGGGGATTCGTGCCGGACAACTATATTGTCGGCAAGGCATCTTTTATCTGGTTTAATCTGAACAACCTGAAGCGCATCGGCAGCTTCCAATAACCGTACATGGAGGAAATCAATGAATCGTCAGCCATCGATTTTCAGGCAGCGCGGCATTTCATTGACCGCGCTGATTTTCATTTTGATCGTCGTGGCATTGATTGCGATGCTGGGCATGAAAGTGGTGCCAACCGTGATCGAATACAAGGCGATTTCCAAGGCCGTAGTTGCCGCGCGCGATGCCGGCACGTCGGTGCGGGAAATCCAGCTGGCGTTCGACAAGAGCGCTGAAGCCGGCTATATCGACACGCTCAAGGGAACCGACCTCGAAATCACGCGGGTGGACAACGAGTTCGTGGTTAGCTTTGCCTACGAGAAAAAGATCCCGCTGTTCGGGCCGGCCAGCCTGGTGATTGATTACGCCGGCACCACGGCCAAGGCGGCTTCGCGCCGTGTCAAAGACTGATATGGACCTGTCGCTGCTGCAAAACCGGCTCGGGCATCAGTTCAGCAATGCGGCATTGCTGCGCACCGCGCTGACGCACCGCAGCCATAGCAGCGCACATAATGAACGGCTGGAGTTTCTTGGCGATTCTGTGCTGAACTGCGTGGTCGCAACATTGCTGTACGAGCGTTATGGCGAACTTGATGAAGGCGATCTGTCGCGCTTGCGCTCGAATCTGGTCAAGCAGCAGACGTTGTTCGAGATCGCGCAAAAGCTTGAGATTTCACGTTTTCTGCGTCTGGGCGAAGGCGAACTGAAATCCGGCGGCTTTCGGCGGCCTTCCATTCTGGCCGATACGGTCGAAGCCTTGCTGGGCGCGATTTTTCTCGATGCCGGTTTCAACGCTGCGAGCGGTGTCATTCGTGCGCTGTACATCCCGATTCTCGATACGGTCGATCCGCAAACGCTGGGCAAGGATGCGAAAACGCTGCTGCAGGAATATTTGCAGGGCAGGAAGATCGCGCTGCCGCAATACAATGTGGTCGCCACGCATGGCGCCGCGCATGATCAGCAGTTTGAAGTCGAATGCCTGATTCCGAAGCTGGAAATCCAGGTCCAGGGGGCGGGCGGCAGCCGCCGCGCAGCCGAGCAGGCAGCGGCGAAGAAGGCTCTGGATGAGGCGATGGCGGTGCAAATCAAGCCGCCGGCAACCATCAAGAGGCGCAAGCAGCAAGGGGCGCAACTGAAGCTGATTGGCATTGCGACCGATCAATCTGATTTTTCCACGGACAAGGCATGACCACGATGGATTCTCCCGCAGATTTTCGCTGCGGCTATATTGCGATCGTTGGTCGCCCGAATGTCGGCAAATCGACGCTGATGAATGCGCTGATTGGCGCTAAGGTGAGCATCACCTCGCGCAAGGCGCAGACCACGCGCCACCGCATCACCGGCATCATGACCACAGACGAGGCGCAATTCATATATGTCGATACGCCGGGTTTTCAGACCCGCCATTCGAATGCGCTCAACCGCACGCTCAACAAGACAGTTACCAATACGCTGACTGCGGCAGATGCAATCCTGTTCGTGATCGAGGCTGGCAACTTTACCCCGGCCGACCAGCAGGTGCTGGACCTGATTCCGAAGAAGGTGCCGTGCATTCTGGTGATCAATAAATCCGATCAGGTCAAGCAGCGCGAAGTGCTGATGCCGTTCGCGCGCGACGTGGCGGCAAAACATGAATTCGCCGCCATCGTGCCGGTGTCGGCGCGGCTGCGCCGAAAGCTCGATGCGCTGCAAGGGGAATTGCGCAAGCTGCTGCCGGAAAATCAGCCGGTATTCGATGCGGACGATTTGACCGACCGCAGCGAACGCTTCATGGCGGCAGAAATCGTGCGCGAAAAAGTGTTCCGGCTGGTGGGCGACGAATTGCCGTACACCAGCACGGTGCTGATCGAGAAGTTCGAGCAGGAAGGCAACCTGCGGCGCATCTTCGCCGCGATTCTGGTCGGGCGCGATGCGCACAAGGCGATGGTGATTGGCAACAAGGGCGCGCGGCTGAAAGAAATCTCGACCCAGTCGCGGCTCGATATGGAAAAACTGTTCGGCGGCCCGGTGTATCTCGAAATCTGGGTCAAGGTGAAATCCGGCTGGGCCGACAATGAAGCCGGGTTGCGCGCCTACGGCTACGAATGAGCGACCCCGTCCGGCGTGAACCCGACCGCGGCGGCCGCGTGGCCGGCCAGCCGGGGTTCGTGCTGCACAGCACGCCGTACAAGGAAACTAGTCTGATCGTTGACCTGTTCACGCGCGATCACGGCCGGGTGGCGCTGGTGGCGAAGGGCGCGAAACGCCCGCATTCGAAGCTGCGTGGCGTGTTGCAAGGGTTTCAGCCGCTGTCAGTTGGCTGGAGCGGCAAATCGGAATTGCGCACCTTGATCGCGGCTGAATGGGTTGGCGGCATGGTGCCGCTGGAAAAATCCGCGCTGCTATCCGGTTTTTACCTGAACGAACTGTTGCAAAAACTGCTGGCGCGCGAAGATCCGCATCCGGCGCTGTTCGATCATTACGTCGCCGCGTTGCACGAGCTGGCGCAGGGCGAGCCGGTGCCGATTGCATTGCGCAAATTCGAGCTGGCGCTGCTGAGGGAAACCGGCGTTGGCGGCGACTGGGCCACTTGCACCGAAACCGGCGGCAGGGTGCAGCCAGAAGCCGAATATGTGGTCGATCCGGAATTCGGCCCGCGCCCGGCGCGGCAGTCGGATGTCTGGCCGCGCGTGTCCGGCAAGACGCTCTTGGACATGACGGATGAGGATTACGCCGATGCGGCCACGCAGACGCAGAGCAAATTCCTGATGCGCTTCCTGCTGGCGCACCATCTTGGCGGCGCGCAGGTGCAGACGCGGCAGCTGCTGATCGATCTCTCGCAGTTGTAATTATTCCATTCCCACGCCGCTCGTGACTTTGTTGACTTCGCCTTGCCGTACAATTCGTACTGTCTGCGGCCCGTCGCCTCGTCGCGGACGTTCTGGAAACGGAATGCCGCACGCAGCAAATTGCGGTCTACCCATTCAATTCAAGAGGCATAGGGTTTTTATTCAGCTTTGACCATGAGTTTTCTTTATCCCCAAGGCCCGGTGATTGAGCTGGGCGTCAATATCGATCACGTCGCCACGCTGCGCAATGCGCGCGGCACCAGTTACCCCGATCCGGTACAGGCGGCGCTGCTGGCCGAGCAGGCCGGCGCTGATGGCATCACGCTGCATTTGCGTGAAGACCGCCGCCACATCAAGGATGCGGACGTGATCGCAATCCGGCCGCAACTGCTGACCAAGATGAACCTGGAATCAGCCATCACCAGCGAAATGCTGGATTTCGCCTGCAAGGTCAAGCCGCAGGACGTTTGCCTGGTGCCAGAGCGGCGCGAGGAGGTGACGACTGAAGGCGGACTGGACGTGGTGCGTTACTTCGCGCAGGTGCAGGCGGCGGTGAAGCAGCTGGCAGCCGAAGGAATTCAGGTCAGCCTGTTCATCGATGCCGAGGCAGAACAGATTGCAGCGGCGAAGGAAGCAGGCGCACCGGTGATCGAACTGCATACCGGCCGCTATGCCGATGCGCCGGACGAGGGGGCGCAGCAGCGCGAGCTGGCGCGCATTCGCGAAGGCGTGCGCGTCGGCGCCGCCTTCGGGCTGAAAGTGAATGCCGGGCACGGTCTGCACTACACCAACGTGCAGGCAATTGCCGCGATACCGGAGATCGTCGAACTGAATATCGGTCATGCGATTGTGGCGCATGCGGTCTTTGCCGGCTGGCAGAACGCAGTGAGAGAGATGAAGGCCATCATCACCACTGCGCGGTTGGCGAGTTTGAAAGCGGGCTGATGATTTACGGTATCGGCACCGACATCATCCAGATTTCGCGCGTTGAAGATGCGTTGGCGCGCTTTGGCGACCGCTTTGCCGAGCGCATTCTGGGGCCGGAGGAAATGGTGCGCTACCAGCGGCGCAAGGCGAAGGTCGAGGCGCGCGGTGTGCGCTATCTGGCCACGCGCTTTGCAGCGAAAGAGGCGTTTTCAAAGGCTATCGGGCTGGGGATGCACATGCCGATGAGCTGGCGCGCGATGCAGACGCTGAACGTGCCCAGCGGCAAGCCGATTGTGGTTTGCAGTGGCGAATTGCAGGCCTTGATGGAACAGGAAAAACTGAGCGCGCAGGTATCGATTACCGACGAAGCGGAATACGCGGTCGCGTTCGTGATTGTTGAAAAAACGGTCGAACAACAGGAGAAATGATGACGGAACAAACACAATTCGGTCCGGTGATGCTGGACGTGGTCGGCACGACGTTGAACGACGATGACTTGCGCCGCATCCGGCATCCGCTGACAGGCGGCGTGATTCTGTTTGCCCGCAACTACACCGACCGGGCGCAACTGGTGGCGCTGACGGCAGCGATCCACGCGGCGCGCCCCGGCATTCTGATTGCGGTCGATCATGAAGGCGGGCGCGTGCAGCGTTTCCGTACGGACGGCTTCACCCGCCTGCCGGCGATGAAAAAGCTGGGCGAGCTGTGGGACAGCGACGTGTTGCTGGCCACGCGGGCGGCGACCGCGGTTGGCTATGTGCTGGCGGCCGAGCTGCGCGCCTGCGGGGTCGATCTGTCGTTCACCCCGGTGCTCGATCTCGATTATGGCGAGTCGGCGGTGATTGGCGACCGCGCGTTTCACGCTGATGCGCGCGTGGTGACGATGCTGGCGAAAAGCCTGAACCACGGGCTGCTGCTGGCCGGCATGGCCAATTGCGGCAAGCATTTTCCCGGCCACGGCTTTGTGCAGGCCGATTCGCATGTCGCCATTCCTGTTGACCGGCGCGGCCTGAGCGAGATTCTGGCCGACGATGCCGCGCCTTATGGTTGGCTCGGCCTCTCCCTGACGGCAGTGATGCCGGCGCATGTGATTTATCCCGAAGTGGACAAGCACCCGGCCGGTTTCTCGAAAAAATGGCTGACGATTTTGCGCCAGGACATGGGCTTCGACGGCATGATTTTCAGCGACGATTTGAGCATGGAGGGTGCGAGTGTCGCCGGCAGCGTAGTTGAGGGCGCGAAGGCGGCGCTGGCGGCGGGCTGCGACATGGTGCTGATTTGCAATTCGCCCGACAAGGCCGATCAATTGCTGGCCGGGTTGAAGGTACAGAGCGGCAAAGCAGCGGCTTCGTTGGCGGCACGGCTGGCTGCGCTGGCGCCGGTAGCACCGGCATTGTCGTGGGAAGCGTTGCAGCAGGATGCGCGCTACTGCGCGGCGAAGCAGGTGGTGGACGAGTTGATGGCGGGCTGACGTGAATTGTGGTGAATTACTGTGGCCTGATTGGAATGGCGGGCGAAGGGTGTTTCGTTTCCAAGCCTGAAAATAACTGACCCAAACCGCGTTTTGGGTCAGTAAGGTCAAAAAACATACTCCATCCAGTATTTGAAAATAGCCAGCAAAACTGTGGCCAAGTTGGGTGTTTTTGCTATATACCCCCAGGCTGTTAGGGCTGTTTCGCGATGATAAGTCGTATCCGAACCGTGAAATCACTGGCGACGAATACCCGCGCAAGCGGTAATGCCTGTAGCACAGGCGCTCGCGCAACTGGTCAAGCAAGCGAGTTATGGTGGATTTGTTATTTGGAGTTGTTACGCAGGCTGCAATGCAAACATGCACTTTTTCCATCTATAGAACGTTAGCCATAAATTGGAAACAACTTGTATTTTTTGACTCTCAAGTGAAAGAGGATATCTTATGAAAATTAAAAAATTTTTTATCTTCTCAGTCCTCGGATTTAGCGCCCTATCTGCATCTGGGCAATCCACATCAAAATTCGAGGCGCTTGTTTCCCCGGAACAAGTGTTTAAAAAAAACAGCACTGTATGGAAAGCCTATGGAGAAAAAGAGAGCGACGTCCTTGATCACTCAAATGAGTATTATCTGATCGCGGCTAAACGTGCAGACGGTTTCATGCTGGTCATGAAAAAAACGCCTAGTTACTCCAATCCAAAAAAACCGATTTACACTGGCTATTTCATAAAATGCGGTGTGATGGAGGACTATCCAGCACTCCTCACAAATGCTGAAGAGCTAAAGGAAATTATCAACAATCCGCAAACGCAAATAAAAGCAAAATTCCGTATGCCTTTTGATAAAGACACCGGCATGCATGACACATATGTGAGGGTATGCCACAAGTAAAAGTGCTTCTAGTGGCTAACCATTCGGTCAAGCGAGACAGGCCCTCAAGCGAACCAATTTGCGAAAGGCAAAAACAACTCGAAGAACAACAAGAGCGTTAGTGTTACGAGTGTTGACTCCTAACCCAAGCAGTCCACCGAACCTGCGCAATAAGCCGCGCAGGCCGGTGACTTCTACGTTAGTCGATTGAATAGCTAACGGTATCCTATTTTTTTTTCGAAATCTTTTTCTCTAATTCTGGTTTTCCGCCAAATCAGGTAATCTAGGGAAATGACGGAAGACAGCTTACCAATTGCCCAGCGCGACGCATTGCTGCAAACCGTCGCCAGCCTGCCGCGCCTGCCGGGCGTGTACCGTTATTTCGACACCGACGACAAGATTCTGTACGTCGGCAAGGCGCGCGACCTGAAGCAGCGCGTGTCCAGCTATTTCCAGAAAACCCACTCCAGCCCGCGGATTGCACTGATGGTCGATCGCATCGCGCGCATGGAAACAACGGTCACGCGCACCGAAGCCGAGGCGCTGCTGCTGGAAAACAACCTAATCAAGGCGCTGCAGCCGCGCTTCAACATCCTGTTCCGCGACGACAAATCGTACCCGTATCTGAAAATCACCGGCGAGGACTACCCGCGCATGGTGTATTACCGTGGCGCGACCGATCGCAAGCACCAGTATTTCGGGCCGTATCCGAACGTGTGGGCGGTGCGCGAATCGATGCAGATTCTGCAGAGGGTGTTCAAGCTGCGCACCTGCGAGGATAGCGTGTTCGCCAACCGCACCCGGCCGTGCCTGCTGTATCAGATCCAGCGTTGCAGCGCGCCGTGCGTGCAGTTCATCAGTCAGGAAGCGTACCGGGCGGAGGTCGATAACGCCGCCGGTTTCCTGCGCGGCCGCCAGGGCGAAGTGCTGGCCGCGCTGGAGGGGAAGATGAAGGCGTTCGCGGCCGAACTTGAATTCGAGCAGGCGGCGGCGGTGCGCGATCAGATCGCGGCGCTGTCGCAGGTGCTGCAGCAGCAAAGCATGGATACCGGCGGCGATGCCGACCTCGACATGCTGGCGGTGGTGGTGCAGGGCGGGCGCGCGTGCGTGAATCTGGCGATGGTGCGTGGTGGCCGGCATCTGGGCGACCGCGCGTGGTTTCCGTCGCGTTTCAGTGAAGCCGGGGGCGAGTTGTCGTCCGAAGATGGTTCGGTCGAAGCCGAGGTACTGAAAGCCTTCATCGCGCAGCACTATATCGGCCAGTTCATTCCCGGCACGCTGGTGGTGAATGTCTCGTTTGACGAGCCGGCGCTGATGCTGGCGCTGGCCGAGCAGTGCGGGCACCGCATCCATCTGACTGTCCAGCCGCAGGGGCAGCGCCGCATCTGGCTGGAAATGGCGTACAAAGGGGCTGAGCTGGCGCTGGCGCGGCTGCTGTCGGAACAAGGTTCGCAGCAGGCGCGCACGCAGGCGCTGGTCGATGCGCTGGCGCTGGAAGCCGAGGATCTGGATGCGCTGCGGATCGAATGCTTCGACATCAGCCACACGCAGGGCGAGGCGACCCAGGCCTCGTGCGTGGTGTATCAGCACCATGCGATGCAGAACCGCGAATACCGGCGCTTCAATATCGACGGCATCGAGCCCGGCGACGACTATGCCGCCATGCGGCAGGTGCTGACGCGGCGTTATGAAAAAGTGGCCAATGGCGACGGCGTGCTGCCGGACGTGGTGCTGGTCGATGGCGGCAAGGGGCAGGTATCGATGGCGAAGCAGGTGTTTGAGGAACTGGGGCTGGATACCGGCCTGATCGTCGGTGTGGCCAAAGGCGAGGGACGCAAGGTCGGGCTGGAAACGCTGGTGCGGCCGGACGGCAGCGAACAGGAACTGGGCAAGGATTCGGCTGCGCTGATGCTGGTGGCGCAGATTCGGGACGAAGCGCACCGGTTTGCGATTACCGGCATGCGCGCCAAACGGGCGAAAGCTAGGCAGACATCGCGGCTGGAAGAGATCGAGGGCATCGGCGCCAAGCGGCGGCAAAAGCTCTTGGCGCGTTTCGGCAGCCTGCATGGCGTGGCCAACGCCAGTATTGATGATCTGGCATCGGTCGAAGGTGTTTCACGTTCACTGGCGGAACAAATTTACCGGCAATTGCACTAGGTTTGCTCTTTCCTGCACGGGTAAAAATCCCCATACTCCTGCCTGTGGTCGAATAGCCGCAACAAATAAGATAACAAACCATATTCGCGGTTCAAATTTGCGCCGATTTCGTTTACGATTCGGGCGGTAACTGAAACAGAAATCCCCAGAAATGCCGTTTAACACACCAATTTTGCTGACCTGGTTGCGCGTGGCGATGATCCCGCTGATGGTCGGCATCTTTTACCTGCCGGAACACTGGCTGACGCCGATGCAGCAGGGACTTGCATCGACTGCGATTTTCATTGTGGCCGCGCTGACCGACTGGATTGACGGCTACCTGGCGCGGCGCTGGAACCAGACCTCGGCCTTCGGCGCCTTTCTCGATCCGGTGGCAGACAAGCTGATGGTCGCCGGCGCATTGCTGGTGCTTGTACAGCTCGACCGTGTGAATGCGTTGCTGGCGTTCATCATCATCGGGCGCGAAATCACGATTTCCGCGCTGCGCGAATGGATGGCGCTGATAGGCGCGCCGCATTCGGTCGCAGTTAGCTCGATCGGCAAGGTCAAGACGGCGGCGCAGATGGCCGCGATTCCGATGCTGCTGTATTTTGATAAACTGTTCGGCATTATCGATACGCGCATCTGGGGCGAATGGCTGCTGATCCTCGCTGCGGTGCTGACGGTTTGGTCGATGTTTTACTATCTGCAAAGGGCGTGGCCACTAATTAAAGAACATGGTGGACATATCCCTTGACACGGCAGATAAAACTTTTTTATAATAGCGGTCTGCATTGATGATGCGGGAGTAGCTCAGTTGGTAGAGCGATACCTTGCCAAGGTATAGGTCGAGAGTTCGAGACTCTTCTCCCGCTCCAGAATTTCTGGGGAGCGTTAAGGCGAGCCCCATTTTGTTGAAGCTTTTTAGGGTTTTCAGCAAAGCTGCATCGAATATGCGGGAGTAGCTCAGTTGGTAGAGCGATACCTTGCCAAGGTATAGGTCGAGAGTTCGAGACTCTTCTCCCGCTCCAAATTTCTCGCCGCGCAGGCAATGCGCAGGCGAGCCCCTCAGCGGCGGGGTAGCAAAGTGGTTATGCAGCGGCCTGCAAAGCCGTCTACGCCGGTTCGATTCCGGCCTCCGCCTCCAGTTCCCTGTGTTTCTCTAAAGCAGCCGTTGTCGGATGCCTGTGCACGCAAGGCAGCATCATGCTGTGTTGGTTGAAAATAACTGACTCAAAGTGTGGCTTGGGTCAGTAAGGCCAAAAAATATACTCAGGGTAGTATTTTTAAATCACCAGCAACATGTTGGCCTAGACCATTGTTTTTGCAATATACCCCAGTCAATTTTCTTGTTGTGGCTGAAGGCGCTGTTACATTTTGCCGGTTGTGGCTGGATTTCACTCCGTCTGCGCGGTTGGACGCGCCAGCAGTGCCTCGACTTCATCATCCTCCACTTGCGTGAACCGCAGGTAGAACTGGCCGACGGCGCGGAAATTTTCCGGCGCGCACAGGCAGATGACGGCATCAGCCAGCGGGCGCACCTTTTCCAGGCTGTCGGGCGCTGCTACCGGCACTGCGCATACCAGCTTGGCCGGATTCTGCGCCTGGATCGCGTGCAGCGCTGCGATCATCGTCGCGCCGGTTGCCAGACCGTCATCGACGATGATGACGATGCGTCCGGCCGGGTTGGCGGGCGGCTTTAGCGGCGTGTACCGTTCGCGTCGCTGGTTGATGTGCGCCAGCTGCAGCGCTTTTTCCTGTTCGATAAAGGTTTTGCTCAGGTTGAGCATCTCGGCTTCCGGCGACAGGTAGCTCCAGCCGCCTTCGACGATGGCGCCAATGGCATATTCCGGGTTGAACGGCGCGCCGAGTTTGTGCGCCAGCACGACGTCTAGTTCGCCTTCAAGACGGTTCGCGATCAGCCTTGCCATTGGTACCGCGCCGCGCGGAATCGCCAGCACCAGCGGATTGCGTCCGCGGTAGTGCTGCAGTTTGTCCACCAGCAGTTCTGCCGCGTGCAAACGATCATCGAAATGGCAGGTTCGGGTCATGTTGGTTCTGCTGTCCTTTATCGGAGTGCAGAAAATAATATCGGTGGCGTGAGCGTGCGGCTTGACGGGGGTCAACATCCATGCAGGATTTCGGTAGCACATTCTTGATAGCGCAGAGCGGATACGGCCTGGTGCGAAGAGCCGCTGCCATTAGCCCGCTATTTTCGAGGAACGCAGATTACATTGCGACCAGACGAATGACGATGCCGGAAATCAGCCTACAGAGCAAGATTGCCTTTCTGTCGATGCCTTCGAATTATCCTGAACGGCCGATGGATGTGAATGCGATCGAAACGCATATGTCGTGGGTGTTCCTGACAGACCGTTTTGCGTACAAGATGAAAAAGCCGGTCATCCACGATTACCTCGATTTCAGCACGCTGGCGGCGCGCCGCCGCTTCTGTGAGGAAGAAGTGCGCCTGAACTGCCGGCTGGCGGAAAACGTCTATCTCGGCGTGCTGCCGCTGACACTGGATGCGGCAGGCGCGCTGGAATTCGCCGGCGAAGGGCAGGTGGCAGAATGGCTGATCTTGATGCGCCGCCTGAATGGCGAACTGGCGCTAGATCATTGCATCAGCAACCGGCGCGTGGCTATTCATGCGCTCGAAAAACTGGGAGAAAAGCTGGCTCGTTTTTATGTGAATGCCCAGGCGGAACGTATAACTGCGCAACAGTATCGCCAGCGTTTTGCGGCAGGACTGGATGAAATCTTCGCCGAACTGTCGAAGCCAGAATACGAGCTGCCACCAGAAATGCTCAATGCGATTGCGCAAGCCATGCGCGCGTTCCTGATACGGCGCGCGGCATTGTTTGATGGCAGGGTGAACGCGGGGCGGATAATTGAAGGGCATGCCGATTTGCGGGCCGAGCATGTGTATCTGGAAAATGAGCCGGTGATTGTTGATTGCTTGGAATTTTCGAAGGATTTGCGCACGGTCGACGCGGCCGGCGATCTGTCATTTCTTGCGCTGGAATGCGAGCGACTGGGCGCGACGGAAATCGGCGATCTGCTGTTCGAAATCTACCGGGTGACGGCAGACGATCATCCGCCGGAAGAACTGGTGCATTACTACCAGGCCTATCATGCCTGTTCGCGTGCGCGCATTGCGCTATGGCACCTGAAGGAGCCGCAATACCATGATTCGATCAAATGGCCGCTGCAGGCGAAGGAATGGCTGCGTCTGGCGGCGCTGCATGTGGAACAGTTGAAGTAGGCAGCGTTCTACGTGCCGCTGGCGCACATCATCCTGACGGTTTCGGCGAACAGCGGGGCGCAATCGAGCACCTGTAGTTTCGACCTGGCCAAATCATCACGGATGCGAAATGGCGGCACAGAATTCGTGACAACGATGCCATCGAGCGCATCGCCGGCCAGCACCGCGCTGGCCGGCTCGACGAACAGTCCATGCGTGGCGACCGCGAACACCTGCCTGGCGCCGCGTTCGCGGCAAACATTGGCTACCCGCGCAATCGTGCCGCCGGTGCTGATCAGGTCGTCAATGATGAGGGCGATCTTGCCGTCGATATCGCCCACCACCAGTTCGCCGCTGACCACGCCTTGCGCGCGGTATTTTTCGGCAAAGCCGGCATGCACCTGGCGCTGCAACTCGCTCCTGAGCACCTGCCGGAATCGCTCGGCGCGCTTGATGCCGCCGGCATCGGGCGAGATGACGATCACTTCGTCACTGGTTAGCATCGGCGCAAAATGCCGCACGAACAGCTGGTTCGCTTCCAGATGCTCGGTGCGGCAGCGGAACGCATTTTGGAAAGCGGCAAGATTGTGCACGTCCAGCGTCACCACGCAATCGGCACCGGCGGCTTCGAACAGACGCGCTACATATTGGGTGGTGACCGGGTCGTCAGCCTGCGTTTTGCGATCTTTCCTCGCATAGCACAGATAGGGCACGAGCACCGTCACGCGCGCCGCGGCGGCATCCTTGAGCGTGCCGATGAAAAACAGCAGTCGCACCAGCTTGTCGTTCGCGCTTTGCGCATCGTCGGCATGCAGCGACTGGATGACGAACACATGCTTGTTATGCACATTGACCAGCGGTCTTGCCTTGTGCTCGCGATCCTCGAATTCGCGCTCCTCGTGCGCGCACATGGTTATGCCAAGATGGCGGCAAACTTCAAGCCCGAAATCGCGGCTGGCATTCAGCGCGAAAATGCACGTGGTGTCAGGATTCATATGGCCGCCTGTTGGTACAGCATTGATAACGTCAACCATATCATCGCATCGCGTGACGGATTTGCGCGAAGTCATGTTTTTTCGAGTCCTGCAGCATTTTGCTTGCCGCTTTACAATGCAAATTCCTTCGCTAACAAACCACATAACCGAAAGGAAACACCATGGAGCACACCCTTCCCGCACTGCCTTACGCACTGGATGCGCTGCAGCCGCTGATCTCCAAAGAAACGCTGGAATTTCATTACGGCAAGCACCATCAGGCATACGTTACCAACCTGAATAACCTGATCAAGGGTACGGAATTTGAGAATGCTTCGCTGGAAGAAATAGTCAAGAAATCCTCGGCTGGCATCTTCAACAATGCAGCGCAGGTATGGAACCATACGTTTTACTGGAACTGCATGAAACCGAACGGCGGCGGCAACCCGAGCGGCCCGCTGCTGACGGCGCTCAACGCAAGATGGGGCTCGGTCGATAACTTCAGGGCGGAGTTCGCCAAATCCTGCGTTGGTAACTTCGGCTCTGGCTGGACATGGCTGGTAAAAAAGCCGGATGGCACGCTCGACATCGTCAACACGTCGAACGCGGCCACGCCGCTGACCGGCGCCGACAAGCCATTGATGACATGCGACGTGTGGGAGCATGCGTACTACATCGACTATCGCAACCTGCGGGCAAAATACGTCGAAATTTTCTGGCAGCTCGTGAACTGGGATTTTGTTGCGGCCAATTTTGCGTGAGGCGGTCGATTTGAAAGCGAACAATAAGTCCGTTGATAATTTGTTGCGTTAAAAACATCAAATGGCGATTCGTAATGAATCGCCATTTTGATTTCTCGCTGTTTACCCACGATAATGTTTTAAGGAACCACTGATTAAATTCCTGAAATTGCGTTCCTGCAACCGAATCTGGTGCGTGCGAAAAGGCCGTTGCTGGCACTTGATGCACCAGTTGCGTCCTGAGTGGGATAAATGGCAGGAAATGCGCCAAATTATGCAGAAAAATCGCACAATCAGCAAAATCTGACGTCATTTCGGCAGTCAAAGCGAAAATGGCATGACGGGATCGCTGAAAAGCCGATTTGTTCAGTGGTTCCTTAATATTCAGACGCTCTCAATTTATGGAGATTAACCCTTGATGAAGCATTGTACGCGCAGCAATTATTCATTGGCCGTCTTTGCGTTTTTGCTACTTTGTTTTTTTTCATCTTCGACACAAGCGATAGAAGCAGAAAAACCGTGGGCCGTATCGTTTGGTGCAAAGCGTTTTTCGAGCAGCCACACTTCGTCCGAATTTGGAAACCCTTTTCCACCCTACCAGAAGCCGCTGAGTCGTTTGGAATATCCGATGAACAATTGGTGGTTTGGCGGGGAGGTTCGACGGTCATTTAACCGTTTTAGCCTCGGTGCAGAACTCTATACGAATGTACAGGGCGATTCCAGCGGGCGCTTCAAGGACTCAGACTGGACGGGGGATTCTTATCCGCCTAATGTCAAAGACGTTTACTCTGAAGCCTCAAATCGAATGAGGCGCAGTTATATGGGAAAACTCGATGTGGACATGAAGGTGTCTGATTTGATCGGGTTGTCACGCCGTTGGGATCTTCGACCCGTTATCGGTTTTCGCTGGCAGGATTTGAATTTTACCGTACATGATGGAGTCCAATCCTACCCTGCGGCCGGCGGTGCGATACCACCCGATCCCTACCAGGGCAATGCGATCGACTTTAACCAGAAATACCGTCAGTATTTTCTCGGCGTCAAAATGGCTTACGACATTAGCAGCTATGTTTCCATTCCCCAAACATCCTTGGTCGGACAGATAGACTGGGCGTACGTCGAAGGCAAGAACGCTGATCATCACCTGTTACGGGGGGATCGCTGGACTTATGAAGACACCAACGGGAATGCTTGGCATGGCATGGTGGGCTTGAAGTTTGGGTTGGCTAAAAATGTCGATGCAGGAATTACATACGAATATCTGAGAATTAAAACTACCGGCACGCATCGATGGGTTGATCCAGCTTATGACCTTGACCTTACGTCGAGTAATGGGGTGAAGGTTTGGTCCAAACAGACCAGTCTGATGATGAATATCCGTTGCAAATTTTAAGGATCTATATCTGGTGTCTTGAGCACTAGGCACTTGCCATCTCTGACCGACTTAATTTCCCATAAACAGAAAAACGGCGATGGATTCCCTCGCTGTTTGTAAAAATTAAGCCGAAATCTGCCAGTCAGGCCGATTTGCAAAGTGTTGCAGATTGCCCCGACCGGCTATAGGCGTCAGGCGCGGCAAGGCCATCACGACAGTGCCCGACAAGACGGTTCCGTGCCCTCTGGATCGAGTGCAGTGGCAGTTCAAAGCGGATCGCCCCAACCAACGGTGGGTTTCTGACTTCTCCTATGTTTCGACATGGCTGGGAGGGCTGTATGTGGCGTTTTTCATCGACGTGTTCGCCCGCCGCATTGTAGGATGGCGATTCTCCCGGAAAATTGTGCTTGGCTCACGGCTTGCGCTATCTTGTAACATTGCATTTTTTTAAAATAGCTGTCATGACGCCCTCTCGCAAGCGCCTCATCAACACCCTGTTCAAGAACTACATCAAAATGTACGCTTCGCGGGATGTGCGTCTAACCGAGCATTTCAGCGAAAATTTCAGCGGTTACACTGGCGGGGGCGACTTCATCGTCGGCGACAAGAACGAATGGGTGGCCATTACCCGGCTCGACTTTGCGCAAGTCCCCAAGCGCATCCGCATCGAAATGCTCGATCTGCTGTTGCGCGATCTGAGCGATAACGTCGTGCTCGCCACCGGGCTATTTCGCATTCATCTACCCACCCCAGAATCGGTTCTGTCGCGTGAGGCAGTTCGCCTGACGCTGGTGTTTGTACAGGAGGACGGCGACTGGAAAATCGCTCACAGCGGTATCTCCGTACCCTACTACCTCGTGCAAAAAGACGAGGTTTACCCAATCAAGGGCTTGTATGGACAGAATCAGGCCTTGTCGCTGTTACTCAAGGAGAGTATGCGGGCGCTGTCAGAAACCACGCGTCAGCTGGACACCTTGCGTCAAGTCACCCATCAGGTTCGCACCTATCTGGAAACCCGCTTGGAGGCTGACCCGGATATCGATACTGTGGCCGAGGCGCTCGGTTACTCACGGCGCACGCTCACCAGGCGGCTCAGAGAAGAAGCTACCAGTTTTCTGCAGATCAAGGATCAACTGCGACGTGCGCTCTCCCTGCAGTTGCTGATCGCGAATCAGCTTCCGGTCGAAGTCATTGCAGCGCGCGCCGGCTTTGCCGATCTGACGACCTTTCATCGTGCTTTCAAAAAGTGGACTGGCACCACACCCTTGGCCTATCAGCGTTCAACCGCATAAATCCGCACGTGGTTGAAACCATTGCCGAAGTGATACACGAATCACATATTGACCCGAAATGCCAATACATTGGCCCGAAATGCCAAAAATAGCTCGGGTTTAATCTGTATCATTGTGGCAACCAATTGACGCTCGCCGGCGATGCTGCCGGTTCTTTCAGCCTGTCGCCCACAATACGATGACCAAAACAACTCCCCAAGCCAGGCGCCTGCAGCGCCATCCCCAATTTTTCCTCAAGCCGCTGACATTGGCCATCTCCCTGCTGTTTCTCGGCGCAATGCACACGGCAGCCTATGCGGACGCTGGTATCACCGACCTGGGCACGCTAGAGGCAGGCCCTATGGACATGGTTTCATCTGCCAACGACGTCAACGCCGTGGGCGACGTGGCGGTCGGTTGGTCCAATATCT
>Ga0316604_10001897_pt1 | contig 17215 bp, 16 predicted proteins | sample OWC_soil_day20_C_FD_207650 | JGI IMG/M metagenome (GOLD analysis project Ga0316604, IMG submission 207650) | Wetland soil microbial communities from Old Woman Creek delta, Ohio, United States - OWC_soil_day20_CT | ecosystem: Environmental > Terrestrial > Soil > Wetlands | place: USA: Ohio... | reverse complement strand
TGACCGACAAGGGAGGATGTTCATCCTCGGACGGGTTCGCTCTGGCGGATTGCTGCCCGCTTTGAGAAGAGCGCCGGAGGCCGGGAGACGCGGGGGCGTTTTCCGGCCATACCCGGCCCAGTCGATCGATGGCCTGGCGACGGGCGTTAGCGATTGCGCTCCGGGCCTGGATCACTATCTTCATGCCGAGGTTTATCGATGAGCTGTTTTTTGATAGACTGGCGCTATTCCATAAACGAATAACGGTATTTGATCATGCTCAATTTCAAACGTTTCATTTCCCCGCTGGCAGGGCTGCTGATTGCCTGTGCGACATTTTCCGCCTCGGCGGCCGAGGTCAGTGTTGCGGTGGCCGCCAATTTCACGGCTCCCATGAAAGCCATCGCCGCCGGATTCGAAAAGTCGACCGGCCACAAGGTGTCGCTTGCGTTCGGCGCCACCGGGAAGTTCTATACGCAGATCCGGAATGGCGCGCCATTCGATATTTTCCTCTCGGCGGACGATGAAACGCCTGCCAGGCTGGAACGGGAAAATGCCATCGTCCCCGGCAGCCGTTTCACTTACGCCATCGGCAAACTGGCCCTCTGGTCGGCCACGCCCGGTTATGTGGACAAGAGCGGCACCATCCTGAGTCGGGCACCGTTCAGGCACATTGCGGTCGCCTCGCCAAAACTGGCGCCGTACGGTGCCGCCGCGTTTGAAACCATGAGCAAGCTTGGCGTACTGGATACCATCAGGCCGCGCATTGTGCAAGGCGAAAATATCAGCCAGACCTATCAGTTTGCCGCTACCGGCAATGCAGAGCTGGGTTTCGTTGCGCTGTCTCAGATTTACCATAACGGCAAGCTGACGAGTGGTTCGGCCTGGATCGTGCCCGCGAACCTGTATTCGCCGATTCGCCAGGACGCTGTCATCCTGGCGAGAGGAGCGGATAATCCCGCCGCGACCGCTCTGATGAAATACCTCCGGTCGAAGAAGGCGCGTGCCATCATGCGCTCGTACGGTTACGATCTCTGATCGATCTCCCTGACATGGAAGAAATCGGTTTCGACGCGCTCTGGCTGACCCTTTGGCTGGCTCTGCTGACGACATCCATCCTCCTGGTGCTCGGGACGCCGATTGCGTGGAGACTGGCGCACACCCGTTCGTGCCTCAAGGGGCCGGTGTGCGCGCTGGTTGCCCTACCACTGGTGCTGCCGCCGACGGTGCTCGGCTTCTACCTGCTGGTGGCGATGGGGCCGAACGGTCCGGTCGGCAAGCTGACGGAGGCGATGGGTATCGGCTTGCTGCCGTTTACCTTCGCCGGCCTGGTGGTCGCATCGGTCATCTATTCGCTGCCGTTCGTGGTGCAGCCGCTCCAGAATGCGTTCGAAGCCATCGGAACGGCTCCGCTCGAAGCGGCCGCCACGTTGCGTGCGTCTCCTGCCGATACGTTTTTCCGCGTCGTTTTGCCTTTGGCAAGGCCGGGTTACCTGACGGCCGCCGTGATGGGCTTCGCGCATACCGTGGGCGAATTCGGAGTGGTGCTGATGATCGGCGGAAACATCCCGGAAAAGACGCGCGTGCTGTCGATCCAGATCTATGATCACGTCGAGGCGCTGGAATATACGCAGGCGCACTGGCTGTCCGCCGGCATGCTGGCTTTTTCCTTTACCGTGTTGCTGTTGCTGTACCTGACCAATCCCACCGTTAGGAAATGACGGTCATGATGAATCCCGATTCAAAGCCCATTCGCGCCCGCATCCGGGTCGATTACGACGGTTATGCGCTCGATGCGGACCTGAACCTGCCGGGTGAAGGAATCACGGCGCTGTTCGGTCCTTCCGGGGCGGGCAAGTCGACCTTTCTGAGAGTAATGGCAGGGCTTGAGCGAACCCGCGACAGCTACATCGAGGTTGGAGAAGAAGTCTGGCTGGACGATGCCAAAAAATTTTCGCTCCCGACGTATCAGCGGCCGCTCGGATTCGTGTTTCAGGACGTGCATCTGTTCGAGCATCTCGACGTCCGCGGCAACCTGGAATTCGGCATGCGGCGCGTGCCCGTCGAGGATCGTCGGATATCGCTCGACAGCGCCATCGAACTGCTGGGGATTGGCCATCTGACCGAGCGCAGGCCGTCCCGGCTTTCGGGCGGCGAGCGTCAGCGCGTCGGCATCGCGCGCGCGCTGGCCACCAGTCCGCGCGTTCTGATGCTGGACGAACCGCTGTCGGCGCTCGACATGCAGCGCAAGGCTGAAATCATGCCATACCTGGAGTTATTGAACGCCGAGCTCAAGATACCCATCCTGTACGTCAGCCATGCGCTGGACGAGGTGGCAAGGCTTGCGGACCGCCTGGTGCTGCTGGACAAGGGCCGCGTTCTTGCCTTCGGGCCGACGGACGAGCTGTTGACCCGGTTCGACTTGCCTCTGGCGTATGGCGATACGGCCGCAGCGCTGGTCTACGGATGGGTCGATGACATCGACCCGGTGTACAAGCTGGCGCGCGTCGGGTTCGCGGGCGGCAGCCTCCTCCTGCCAAACGAGTCGGTCAGGAAGGGACAGCAGGTCAGACTGCGGATTCAGGCGCGCGACGTCAGTCTGGCTCTTGAGCGCCAGTCCGGCACCAGCATCCTGAACAGTACCGAAGTCACGGTCATCGACCTGTCTGATGACGCCGTCGGGCAGGTGATGGTCGGGGTTGAGGCGGGCAGCGTCCGACTTCTTTCCCGCATCACGAAAAAATCCGCCGAAACGCTCGGCCTGGAGCCGGGCAAGCGCGTTTTTGCGCAGGTCAAGGGCGTAGCAATCGTTTGATGGCCGATATCGTTCGTTGCTGCCGAACCATACAGGCAACGGATTCGTGCGGTGCCGCTTTTTCCAGAGTGCGTATTTCCACAAGGCAGGGGCCTAATCCGGTTCTGCCGCATACCAGTTATCGAAGCGCGACGGCATGTTCCCGGCTGGTGCCGTCTCCACCTATTTTGAAGAGGTAAAGCGTGAATGCAGAACACATTGTCTACAAGCCTATCGGCATTCTACACAGCGAGCATACTGTTCCGGTCCAGACGCCGGCGCAACCGGTCTATGCCGAGGAATGCCGCGGCGTCGTCGAAATTTTTCCTGATTTTGCCGACGGTCTGAAACACATCGAGGGCTTTTCCCATATCTACCTCATCTATCACCTGCACAAGGCCTCACCGGCGCAACTGCTGGTCGAGCCTTTCCTTCAAAAGGCCGAGCACGGGATTTTCGCGACGCGGGCGCCTTGCAGGCCGAATCCGCTCGGCCTGAGCATCGTCGAGCTGGTGCAACGGGAGCAGAATGCCCTGATCGTGAGAGGCGTTGATATTCTTGACGGCACGCCGATACTGGATATCAAGCCGTATTCATCCCGATTCGATCAGATTGTTCCCAGACAGAGCGGTTGGATGGATATGCTTGACGACGATACCGCGTGGCAACGGGGCAGGCGCGGTTTCAAGCCCGCCGCCTGAGAATCGTCTGCGATCCGGTCGGACGATTTTGGCGAGTCAGCCCGCAGGGGCTTGAACTTTTGCCGTCATTTTCCTCTCTTGTTTCATTTCAGAGGTCGATCTTGCGAAATTGACCACTCGCCAGCACGATTTCTAAAGCTGGCATATACTGAAATTGAAGTCACAAATGAGAATCATTGTTGTTTGGTTTTTCACAATTCTAAAAAGGAGAAACTCATGAGCACAGTCGTAGATGTCTTGAAACATGATTTGCTGATCGATGGCAAAAGGGTAGCCCCGAGCGGCGGGCAATATTCGACGATTCTCAATCCGGCGACCGAGCAGGAGATCGCCAGGGTAGCCGCCGCCAGCGTTGACGACGTCAACAAGGCTGTCGCCGCTGCGCGCGCCGCGCTCAAGGTCTGGAACGGCATGCGTGCCGCCGACCGGGGCAACATCCTGAACAAGCTGGCCGACCTGATGGAAGCCAACCAGGAAGAGCTGATCGAACTGGAAAGCGTCAACGCCGGCAAGCCGTTGTCGAGCGTGAGAAGGCAGGACATGCCGGCCGCCATCGACACGACCCGCTACTATGCAGGCTGGGCCGACAAGATCATGGGGCAGGTTGTCCCTACTCGGACTGACGCGCTGACCTATACCGTGCGCGAGCCGGTGGGCGTGGTCGGCGCCATCGTGCCGTGGAACTTCCCGCTGATGATCGGCATGTGGAAGATCGCCCCCGCGCTGGCCTGCGGCTGCACGCTGGTCGTGAAACCGGCTGAATTGACGCCGTTGACGGCCATCCGCATCGGCGAACTGGCGCTCGAGGCGGGCGTGCCGCCGGGCGTGCTCAACATAGTCACCGGCAAGGGCAGCGTCGTGGGAAATACCCTCGTGGCCCATCCAGACGTGGACAAGGTCACCTTCACCGGGTCGCCGTCCGTTGGGCGCGGCATCATGCAGGGCGCTGCCAGCAACTTTAAGCATATCACCCTGGAGCTGGGTGGCAAATCGGCCAATATCATCTTCGACGACGCCGACCTGGATGCCGCCGTGAGAGCCGCCGCATCGGGCGTGTTCTTCAATGCGGGGCAGGTCTGCTCGGCCGGATCGCGCATCCTGGTGCAGAGCAAGGTCTATGACGAGGTCGTGGAACGTCTGATCAAGCGCGCCCAGGATATCCGGATCGGCGATACGACGTCGCCGCAGACGATCATGGGCCCGCTGGTGTCGGAAGGCCAGATGAAGACGGTGCTCGACTATATCGAAACCGGCAAGAAGGAAGGCGCGTCGTGCGTCTACGGCGGAAAACGTGTCGGCGACAAGGGCTTCTACGTCGAGCCGACCATCTTCACCAACGTCGAGCACGAAATGCGCATCTCACAGGAAGAGATATTCGGGCCGGTGGCCAGCCTGATCCGGTTCGAGGATGAGGCCGATGCCGTCCGGATCGCCAATGGCACGGCGTTCAGCCTGGCCGCGGGCGTCTGGAGCGCGGATATCGGACGCGTGCATCGCGTGGCGCACCAGCTCCGTGCCGGCACGGTATGGATCAATACCTATGGCTATACCGATGTGCGTCTGCCATGGGGCGGCACGGGAGAATCCGGTTTTGGCCGCGAGCACGGCGAAGCGGCTCTGGAGAACTTCACCGAGCCGAAGACCATCTGGCTGTCGCTGAACCAGCGGTAGCGGGAAGGCGCACAGGCCGGACACAATCCGGCCTGTGACGTCGCAGCAGGCCGTGATGCCGCCTGGATTTGTAGCTGACAGGCCTGATGTCCGGAACTTTCGGGCCTGTCCGGTGCCACAGACTAACTGTCCTGATATTTCAACCGTGGAGTCGCACAGGAGTGTCACTATGAAAGTCTACAAGTACAGCGCATCGGGGCTTTACCTCGGCGAAGGAGAGGCGGATGAATTCCTGCTGGAAGAGGGCAAGTTTCTGATGCCGCCCAACTCGACCACTGTGCCGCCGCCGGAATGCGGCCATGGCGAGTGGCCCATTTTTCGCAGCGGCCAGTGGGATATCCACCGCGTCGATCTCGACGGCTATCTGGATGAAGACGATTTCAATCGGGTAGACCTTCAGGCCGGCGATCGCATCGCTGTCGAAGAGGTGGCCGTTATCGATCACGAGTACGAAGAGGAAAGGCGAATTGCACGTGAGAACCTGTCCATCATCGTTCAGATCATGGAAATCGAGATTACCGAACAGCACCGCGCCATCCGCGATTTCGCCTTGACAGGCGACCGGAGCAGGCTGGAGGATATCGAATCGAGAATTTCACAATTGCGCAGCCAGTTGACCTGATAGGGTGGCTGGAGGCGAAAAAGGCTCGCGAAGCGAGACAGCAGTGCTCATGCCTTATGCCCCGCTATGCGGGGCTTTTTTTATCATGATGGAGGATCGCTCGCCGCAGTCGTCAACGTTATATTCGCGGACCGTAGGCGGCCATGAACACGTCGACTCCCCGCTCGACGGCTCCCCGGATTTCCTTTTCGCTGAACGAATCGGACAGGTGGAACACAAATCTGTCCACCAGTTCGGCATCCAGCAGGGCACGCAGATGCTGCGCCGCGATGACGGGGTCGGCTTGCCGCAACTTTCCCTTCTGCATGGCCGCTTCCATGAATCCCGATACGATCGCCTGTCCGCGCTGAGGGCCGCGTGTGTAGAATTGTTTTCCGAGGCCGGAACGGATCGATTCGGCGATGACGATGCGCCGGGCCGCGAGCGCTTCCGGCGCGTAGAACGACGTCAGCGCGCCAATGCTGAAACGGCGCAGGGTTTCAGCGATATCGTCCGTTTCCGGGTCCAGAAGCTGGTAGTTGGCGGCGATCTGCGATTTGGCCGACCTGAACATGACTTCGAAGAACAATTCCTCCTTGGAGGAAAAGTAACTGTAGAGCGTCGCCTTCGACCCGCCGACCCTGGCACAGATTTCCGACATGGATGCGCGTTCGAACCCGACCTCGCGGAAGACTTCGGCCGCAGCTTCCAGGATGGCGTTTCGTCTGATCTCACTTTTCTTTCTCATGTCCGTTTTCCTCTCGGGAATTTTTTCATCGCTGACGTTGACAGCCAACAAAACGAATAATAAACTGTACCGTACAGTTAATCAATAGTGTATATTCTGATCCACTACTATTCAATTGTGATCATTTTGCCCCATGACAGATGTCAATCGAGGAATGGTAGTAGCAGAACGCTGCCTCTGAAGCGGCGCGACAATGACACGATGAAATCGATACAGGCACTCATGAAAACACGTATCACCCAATTCGGACTCGTACTGGCAGGTGCTGCGCTACTGGGCGGCTGTGCCGGCTTTCCGCCCAAGGTAGGGGAAGACTACAAAAAGCCAGAGATCGCCGTGCCGTCGCAGTGGTCGGTGGCAGCGTCCTCGAAAAAGAGTGACAGCGCCCAACGACTGGCGAAGTGGTGGCGGCAATTCAACGATCCGCAACTCGACAAGCTGATCGATGAGGCGCTGGCCGGAAGTTATGACCTGAAGCTGGCCCAGGCAAAGTTGCGGCAGGCGCGCGCCAGCCGGGCAAAGGCGGCCAGCGGCATGCTGCCCACAGTGACGGCATCGACCAGCGCCACACGTACCAAGTATTCGTCGGCAAATTCTTATTCGTCGACCTATTCATCCACAACGGGAGGAACAGCGGGCGGAATACCGACTCGCACGCTATACGACGCCGGCTTCGACGCGAGCTGGGAAATCGATATTTTCGGCGGCACACGCCGGGGCATCGAAGCGGCCGAGGCCGACCTCGCGTCCAGCGAAGCCAGCCTGAACGACACGCGTGTGTCGCTGGTGGCCGAGGTAGCTCAGAACTACATCGAACTAATCTCGTACCGGCAGCGCGCCGAGATCGCGCGCAAGAACCTGGCCAGCCAGAGCGAAACTCTGCAGATCACGGAATGGCGCTACCAGGCCGGGCTGGTGACCAGCACCGATGTCGAACAGGCCCGGACCAACCGCGAACAGACCCGCGCCAGCATTCCCGACCTGGATGTGAGCCAGACTGAGGCTGAAAACACCCTTGCCGTGCTGCTGGGCAAGAATCCGGGCAGCCTGCGCGACCAGTTGAAGGATGCGCACAACCTGCCTGCCTTGCCCGCTGCCGTCGCAACCGGCATTCCGGCGGACGTGCTTACCCAAAGGCCAGACCTGATCGCAACCGAGCGCACGCTGGCTGCCGAGACGGCGCGCACGGGGCAGAAACTGGCAAACCGCTTTCCCAGCCTGAATCTGACCGGCTCGCTCGGGTGGCAGGCCTACAGCTTCGGCGCACTCGGGGCAGCCGGAACGCTGACCCGTGTGGCGGCCGGAACGCTGGCGGCGACGCTGTTCGACGGCGGCAACCTGCGCAGCCAGGTCGAGATCCAGAGCGCCGTCCAGGAACAGGCTCTCATCACCTATCAGAAGAGCGTGCTGACCGCGCTGAAAGAAGTCGAGAACGCCCTGACGGCTTACGCGGCCGGGAGAGAGCGGGTCGATGCGCGCAGCGCAGCCGCGGAATCGGCGCGCAATGCCGCCGGCCTGACCCGCAAACAATATGAATCCGGGCTGGTCGATTTCCAGAAAGTGCTGGACACCGAGCGAACCCTGCTGACTGCCGAGGACAACCTGGCTTCGGCCGAGGCGGGAATGCGGACCAGCCTGATTACGCTCTACAAGGCACTGGGCGGGGGATGGGAACAGACTGCCGACGTTGCGGCAAAGTAATTTCAGAAGGATAAATCATGACGCAAGTAACACCTGAAAAACCGCAAGACGATCTGCTGACCGCACTCTCGGCAACCGAAAAGAAAGGTTTTTTCCGCGGGAACCGGCGCCGAAACCTGCTGATCGGAGGGGCGGCCCTTATCCTGATTGCCATCATCGCCTTCGCATCCCGCGGGAACGGGCCGAGCGGCCAGTATGTCACGGAAGAAGCCGGGCTGGGCAACCTGGTGGCGACAGTCTCGGCGACCGGCACCCTGCAGCCGACCAAGTCGATCGATGTCGGCAGCGAACAGTCCGGGACGCTGGCGACCGTGCTGGCGCAGGAAAACGACCAGGTCAAGAAGGGCCAGGTGCTGGCTGAACTCGACCTGTCGAAGTTGAAGGACTCGGTGGTCAAGTCACGTGCATCGCTGGAATCAGCGAGGGCGACGGTTCTTCAGTATGTGGCGACGGTGGCCGAGAACAAAGCCACACTGTCTCGTTACAAGCAGGTGGCTCAATTGTCTGGCGGCAAGGTGCCGTCCAAGACAGAGATGGAGACGGCGGAGGCGAATCTGCTTCGTGCTCAGGCCAATCTGGCCAGCGCACGCGCCTCGGTTGCGCAGGCCGAAGCAGCGCTGAAGACCGATGAGACCAACCTGTCCAAGGGTACGATACGCGCTCCCGTCAATGGCGTGATTCTGTCGCGCAAGGTCGAGCCGGGACAGACTGTCGTGGCATCGATGAGCACGCCGGTGCTGTTCACGATGGCGGAAGACCTGACGACGATGGAACTGCAGGTCAAGGTCGACGAGGCGGATGTCAGCAGCGTCAAGCTGGGACAACCCGCAACCTTCACCGTCTCGTCCTGGTCGGGCCGCATATTCCCGGCGACCATCCGGCGCGTCGGCGTCGGCTCCACGACAACCAACGACGTCGTGACCTACAAGACCGTGCTGGACGTGAAGAACGCGGATTTCGCCCTGCGCCCCGGAATGACGGCGACGGCGACCATCGAGACGGCCAACCGGCAGAACGTGCTCATGGTTCCGAATGCGGCGCTGCGTTTCACGCCGCCGAGCAAGCCAGAGGGAGCGAAGCCGAAAGGCAGTTTCGTTTCAAACCTGTTGCCGAAACCACCCTCCCAGAAAAGAGAAGCGAACACGACCATGGCTGCCACGGGACCGCAGCAGGTATGGGTGCTGGAGAATAATGTTCCCAGGGCTGTACCGGTGCAGACCGGCGTGACCAACGGCAAGTACACCGAGATCACCGGCGGAGACCTGAAGCCCGGCATGGCGGTGATCGTCGACTACGAGGAACTGAAAAAATGAGCAAGCAGGTATCTGCCGGTGACGAGCCGCTGATCGAGCTGCGCGGCATCACCAAGACCTATGGCGTGGGCCAGGCTGCGTTCCAGGCGCTGAAGGGCATCGACCTGAAGATCTATCCGGGCGAATTCGTGGCCGTCATGGGCCCGAGCGGTTCCGGCAAGTCGACAGCGATGAACACGATCGGCTGCCTGGATACGCCGACCTCGGGCGAATACATCTTTCGCGGCGTGCACGTCGAGAAACTCGACCGCAACCAGCGCGCGCTGCTGCGCCGCCACTGGCTGGGCTTCGTATTCCAGGGCTTCAACCTGCTGGCGCGCACAACCGCACAGGAAAACGTGGAACTACCGCTGCTGTACCGGGGCGAGCCCGCCGAGGTGCGTCATGTGGCCGCCAGGGCCGCTCTCGCCAAGGTCGGGCTGGAGGATTGGGCGACGCACACCCCGGCAGAGCTATCGGGCGGGCAGCAGCAGCGCGTCGCCATCGCGCGCGCCATCGTGACCAGTCCGCTCGTACTGCTAGCCGACGAGCCGACCGGCAACCTCGATACCCAGCGCAGCCATGAAATCATGGAATTGCTGGTGCAATTGAACCGGGAACAGGGCATCACCATCATGATGGTGACCCACGAACCCGACATGGCGGCCTATGCCAAGCGCATCGTGCATTTCGTCGACGGGCTGGTCGCCAAGGATGAAACACCTCAAGAGGCAACGACATGATCCTGAGCGCACTGATACTCGCGCTGCGTGCGATTCGCCGCAACATGATGCGGTCGTTCCTGACCATCCTCGGTATCGTCATCGGCGTCGCGGCGGTAATCACGATGGTCACCGTCGGCAACGGGGCGACCAAGATGGTGTCCGACCAGATATCCAGCCTGGGCAGCAACCTCCTGATGGTGCGCCCGGGGCAGCGTATGGGACCTGGCTCCAGCTCGTCCTCGCCCAACTTCAAGAAGGCCGACGTGGATGCGATCCGGAGCCAGGTCGGGGGCCTGAAGGTCGTGGCTCCGCTGGTGAGCAGCAGCGTGACGCTGGTCGCGGGCAACAATAACTGGTCTTCCAGCGTCTACGGTTCCACGAACGATTATCTGGTCGCCGCCAACTGGGTGATCGGCTCCGGAAGGGAATTCACGGAGGATGAGGATCGTGCCGGGAAGTCGGTCTGCGTTGTCGGCAATACAGTGCGCAAGGAACTCTTCGGTTCCCGCAACCCGGTGGGCGAGGAGTTGCGCATCAAGAACTTCACCTGCCAGGTGGTCGGCCTACTGAAATCCAAGGGGCAGGGCGCTATGGGCATGGACCAGGACGATCTCGTGCTGATGCCGATCAATACCGTGCAGCGGCGGCTGACCGGCAATACGGATATCGCCACCATCCTGGTTTCCATGAAGGATACGGCCAACACGTCTACCGTGACGTCGCAGATTCACTCGCTGATGCGCGAGCACCGCAAGCTGGCCGATAACGATGCGGACAACTTCAACATCATGGACACCAAACAGATCGCCGAGACGCTGTCCGGCACGATCCGCACCATGACCGGCCTGCTCGGCGCGGTGGCAGCGGTGAGCCTGCTCGTCGGCGGCATCGGCATCATGAACATCATGCTGGTGTCGGTCACCGAGCGGACGCGCGAGATCGGTATCCGGCTCGCCATCGGCGCGCTCGAGAATGAGGTGCTGCTGCAATTCCTGATCGAGGCGGTGGTGCTGTCCGCCATGGGCGGCATCGTCGGCATCATCCTGGCGCTGCTCGCCTGTCTCGGGCTGGTGGCGCTGCTGGGGATGCCGTTCCTGTTCAACATCGGCATCAACCTGCTGGCGTTTGCCTTCTCCGCCGCTATTGGCGTCCTTTTCGGCTACGTTCCGGCGCGTCGGGCGGCGCAACTCGATCCGATCGTCGCCTTGCGCCACGAGTAAGACACAAGAACCGGCTGCCGGGTTCAGGGTTCCCGGCAGCCCCACTCTGACGTAAACGTTTCGCGGAAAGCCCGCAGCCAGGCCAGGCGGGATTCGCCCAGCCTGCGTCCGGCCTCGGTCTTCATGCTGCCGGGCAGCGTCGCCAGTTTCTGCTCGATGTGGTCCAGTGCATACGTCTGGTCGTCCGGCGTGCGTGCATGTGCCAGCGGGTCCGTGGGATGCGCCAGCGCCGAGCCCATGCGTCCGGCAGTGTAAAACAGCCGCGCCAGCCCTACGGCTCCCAGCGCATCCAGCCGGTCGGCATCCTGCACGATCCGGGCTTCGATGGTTTCAGGCGGAATGCCTGCCGAAAAGCTGTGCGCCTCGATGGCGTGGGCGACTGCGTCCAATCTTTCTTCCGGAAATCCGGCCTCCTTCAACCGCCCGCACGCGACCAGTGCGGCCTGCCGCGAGGCCGTATGTCGATAAGCATCGTTCTTCGGCAGGTTAACGATGTCGTGGAGATAGCATGCCGCCAGGACGACCTGGCTATCGGCCTCCGGATAATCAGCTAGCAGGGTTTCTGCGGTCTTCCAGACGCGATGCAAGTGGTCGACGTCGTGCGCGCCGTCGTTTCCGGTTACCGACTGTGCAAGTGCAATCAGACGCGGACGCCAGATCTGGCAGGGATCAACAGGATCGGGAATGGTAAGCTGTGCGTTCATGGAGAGTCGATAAAGGGGCGGAACGGATTCGCGGCGAATGCGCGAATCCTTGACACAAGAATCATATCCTGACGCTGCAAAGAAGCAATTGATTTTGACCGGATGCGACCAAATGCCAGCCAATCAGGACAGACAGGACGCCAGGTCGAGGGACCGAATTGTAATATTTCATTTCCGTACGGCAAGTTCTCATGTATTTTGTAAATTTTCCTTACAAAATGATTCTTTAAGCGTGGAACCCGAAGGGCGTGTTGCTCCTAGAATGAACGTAAGCCTTATTTCGTAAGGCTTGCTTTCAGGCGGCAAGGACAATCGACAACGGATATGCCCGGCACAACTGGTCGGGGCCGGTACCGATCTGCCGGGAGCACGATGAAAACGCGGCCGCCGAGGCCGTAACCCATGGGCCAGATCGATGTTTGTCAACGCGTACTTCACCAGTCGCCAACCGGTTGCACCGGCCGCTCATCCCCATTTTCCTTGCCGCACTACCTTCTCTTCCCGCTGCAGCGACCTTGTCCGGCCAGCCTGTTCTCAACTCATTCACATGAAGGAACTACCATGTATCGCATCTACCTGCGTTCGCCAAACGGAATTGTCACGCCCGACACAAAGACCACGACTGATGATCAGGAAGTGGCGGTCGCAGCATTCGAGGAACTGGTGAACCGAGCCGATCTGGATGGCACCGGATTTGCCGCCGCTCTGACGTTCAACCATATCCAGATCGCCTATCATCGTTTCGAGCGCCAGCATGGGCAACCGGATAACTGGCGCGGCCGGATCGGTGACCTGCCGCTGCACATCGTCGAGGGACGCAAGGGCAAGACCGCGGCACGCAGCCAGTTCGTGACCGTACGGATGGAAGTGCCCGTTCTCATGCGCGCAACGGAAATCGGCCGAGGTGACCTCTCGGCCGGGCTCAAGCTCGCTGTCAGAAAATATCTGGAGACGTCGGTCGAAGCGGCTTGAACGAGAGGAAAGATCAGATGCTGGCTTACGCCTGCCTGCCGGTTCCGCCCGAACGCCCAATGACGCGCTGAATCGTTGATCCTGTTGGGGCATTTACCGCCGTTTCAGCAGGCCGAAGGTAGGTGGCCTTAATGCATTTTTCTGTAAAACAGGGCGACTCGCCGCTTTATGTCATCAACCGGTCATAATCGGACGCTAGACTTCCGTCTGCAAGCTACTCAATTAAGTTGATTTTGTGATGAAGGTCCGCTTCGGCGGACCCGATTCCGATAAACAATGAAAAGCGAGCTTATATGACGGGGTGTTGCTGATTCGACCTTTCCTGGACATGGCCGTAAACCACGAAGAAGGGAAGGATCGAACCGGTGCGGCGCCAGGGTGATGCCCGAGATCCCTGGCGAACAAGAACAGCACTCGCGTCATATGAGCTCGATGCTAGCGAAAATAGGCATTCAAGCGGAAGTTTCCGCTTATGCAAAAAAGCCCCGCATTGCGGGGCTTTTTCAATGTTGCCGTCCCATGCCTGTCCGGGATGGATGAGCCTGTGACGGGAAAGTCAGTGCCGCCACGGTTCCGGTCCCGGCTCGGCGTTCGGCCCCGGTTGCGCGTGCGCTGTGCCGCTTGATGTCATGTCGCCAGCCATGTCTCCGGCGGCACTGGCGGCCCTTTCGATTCGCGGCTTCTGCTCCTGGCCCCTGATGTACCACTTGCGTACGATCTCGCCAGCGGTGTCGCGTCCACCCAGACCGAAGGATAGGCCAAGGGCCAGCGCAACCGCGCCAACCGCCGCCATGAACAGCGTGTTGATCAATGTGGTAGCAATGCCGAGTTGATTCACTGCGATGACGATGGCGAAAGCCCATACTGCTACGTTCGCCACCTTGCCGAGGAACGACGGATTACCCAATCCGCCTTCTGCCGCCGCAGCGCGGACGAGGTTGGAAAGCGCATTCGCCGCCAGTCCGCCGATGACGAGAGCGACCAGCGCAACCACGACGTTCGGCATCCAGAGCAGTACGTCGCGCAGTACGCCGGATACCGCCGGCAATCCCAGAGCGTCGAATGCGACGATCAACGCGATCAGACGGACGAACCATTTGCAGACCAGCGCAATCATTCCGGACGAATCGGTGTCCACGCCCGTCTTGGTAACGAAGTCGGAAAATCCCGAGCGCTGAGCCAGGCCGTTGAAATTGACTTTACGCAACACGGCGCCTACCAAGCTGGCGAGCGCTGAAGCAATGAACCATCCTGCGATGAGAATGATTGCGAAACCGATGATCTTGGGAATCGCAGTTAGAAACATAGCGAGCGCGCCCGCTATCGACGACATGATGGCCGTTCCCCAATCGCTGACATTCATAACGCCTCCCTCTCATGAAGAAATGAAGATTTCCGCATGTTTTTCCAGGCCAATGCGATTGCAGTTTGCGGATCTGGAAATGCAGAAAATGGAAATATTTAGACTTCCAGGATCGGGAAGGTTCTGCTGATCATTGTATTTTCGGATCACGGACCGATCCGTCATGCACAGGCATTCGAGGTGACCGTTATCCTGAGTTCCGTTTGATCGAGGGCAACGGTTGTCTCGCTTGTCTTTGCGTATCCTTTGTCTGACAGGGTATAACTGGGTTTTGCCGTGCATGTGGAAAACGGCGTTCATCGCCGTATTTCGGGCCGGTTCGTCAAGCAAATGCAAGCAAAGGCCTAATGCAGAACGCATGCTCCCGATTCCCACGTTCCGCACCGCCCGCCTGCTGTTGGCGAAGCTGGCAGGACTTTGGGGCCTGCACGGATACGGAACACGGATAATCGAGGAAATCGGCGGCGGGAGCTTGATCGGGCGTGCGGGGCCGCTGCATCCTGATGGATGGGCCGATCCGGAGGTGAAATGGATCATCGCGCCTTCAGCGAGGGGCCGCGGCTATGCGAAAGATGCAGCGCGGGCCGTGTTGAATTTTGCCTTCGATGAACTCGGATTCGAAAGCATCGTCAGCATGGTGCGACCGGAAAATACGGTATCCGCCCACATGGCGGAGGAGCTGGGCGGCTTTCTCGACAGGACAATCGATTTCATGAATGGCCACATACGCGTTTTCCGCTATGCGCGCGTGGCATGACCGGCAACATATACGAGAGGAACACGATGCGGCAATCTCAGTCGGTTTCGTTCAGCCGTTCCGAAGCGCTCTACTGGTCTGCATGCAGGATGATTCCCGGAGGCGTGCACCGTGGAGGAGCGCCCCTGTTCGATCCGGGACAGGCACCGATTTATTTCGAACGAGGGCAGGGGAGCCGCATCTGGGATGTCGACGGCAACGAGTACATCGATTACATCATGGCCTATGGCGCCATCCTGCTCGGCTATGCCAACAAGACGGTTGACGATGCGGCCATCGAACAGGTTTCACAGGGAAAGCTGCTGTCGCTGAATCATCCCCTGCACCAGCGTTTCGTCGAGGCGCTGCTTCAGCGGTTTCCGGCCGCCGATATGGCCTACTTCATGAAGACCGGGTCTGAAGCGACCACGGCGGCCCTGCGGATTGCGCGTATCTACACGGGAAGACGCAAGATCATCCGCTGCGGCTTCCACGGCTGGCACGACTGGTGTTTCCCGGAAGAGGAATCGGTTCCGGCCGGGCTGACAGGACAGGTACTTGACCTGAAGGATATCTCGTCCGAAGGGCTGTCGGCGCTGTTTGCGAATCATCCGGGCGCCATCGCGGCGGTCATCGTCGCGCCCGAGATGGTACTGCCGCTCGCACGTAAAACAATCAATGACATGATCGATATAACGCATCGCCACGGTGCGCTTTTCATCCTAGATGAAATCAAGACCGGTCTGCGCATGCCGGGGGGATCGGTCCAGCAGTATCTCGGCGTGAAGCCGGACATGACGACGCTGAGCAAAGGCCTGGGAAACGGCTGGCCCGTCTCGGCGGTGGTTGGCAGGGACGAGGTCATGGAGGCGGGACGGAAAACCCATCTGTCCGCGACCTACCACGGCGATACGGCAGGGATGGCGGCTGCCTTGGCGGGCTTGGAGATCATCGACCGGGAAGGCGTGCAGGAGCACGTGTGGCGCTTGGGCGTGCATCTCATCAATGGCTTGAATGAAATTGCCGAGCGGCACGGCGTGCCCGCGCGCGCCTACGGTGAACCGCTGCCACCCATGCCCTTCATGGCCTTCCTGCACGCCGACAACAAGGTCAACGATGCGCTGCGCTTCGTCTTCTATGGGGAGATGTTCGAAAGAGGTATTCTGCTTCATCCGCGCCATCTCTGGTATACCGCGCTGGCCCACACCGGAGAGGATATCGAACACACCCTTGCCGCCGCCGATGAGGCCATGGACATCGCGCGCAAAAGAGTGCTTTAGACATCGTTCCCATCCATTCGCGGGCTGTCCGAGGCTTGGCGCCGGGCTGCGCTGCACCACAATCGTCTCGGTGCAAGAATGTAAAATCGGCCAAACCGGATTCCGGCATATCACCAAACCGAGCAGAAGCTTGCTATGCACGATAGAGCGGCCAGGGCTTTCGAAACCGCGCGTCCATGTTCTTTCATCTCCAAACCACGCATCCGCTGACAAGGGCGGACTCGCCAGCGGCCATCTGTTTCTTGTATTTCCTGCGCGTTTGCGCTTCCCGATGAACGAAAATCATCGTTCAGACGATGCCACGCCCGCTTGATTTGGCACAAGCCGTAGACAAAGCAAGCGGGCTCAACTACTATTTCACTTTCAGATAGGAAACTTTTGTTCCGGTCCGTTTCGGCGAAAAGACATGCCCCCGCCGATCAGCAGCCAAAGGGCAATTTCCCTACGCAATGAAGACTTATCCACAGCTCACCGTCTGCGAGCATTGTGACCGCGTTTATGTCCGCGTCCGGCTTGCTCGCGGTGAGGTCGCTCATTGCGATGCCTGCGGCGCATTACTGTACCGCGCAGAGCGATTCAATATCGATCAATTGCTGGCCCTTACTGTCGCTGCGGCCATCGTGTTCGTGCTGGCCAACGTCTATCCGATCATCCGCATCGGCATGCGCGGCATGCACAATGAGGCAACGCTCTGGCAATCGGTCTTGGCGCTGGGACGAGGCTCAGCC
>Ga0316604_10001896_pt1 | contig 17224 bp, 14 predicted proteins | sample OWC_soil_day20_C_FD_207650 | JGI IMG/M metagenome (GOLD analysis project Ga0316604, IMG submission 207650) | Wetland soil microbial communities from Old Woman Creek delta, Ohio, United States - OWC_soil_day20_CT | ecosystem: Environmental > Terrestrial > Soil > Wetlands | place: USA: Ohio... | reverse complement strand
TGGTGGAGACGAGGGGAATCGAACCCCTGACCTCTTGAATGCGAACCAAGCGCTCTCCCATCTGAGCTACGCCCCCATACGTTCTTAACAAAAATAAGTATACGCCTATTTTTCCGTGATATCAAGTATGTAAATATTTTTCTGAAATACAAATGTTGGCTCTAATGCAATTATATAACTAGCCATCGTATCTAGCAAAAGCGCATGATACAGGATGAATAAATATATTATAGCCATTTGTAAATATTTCAAATTAGCCGTATAAAAAAAGTCGCAAGTAATGTGGCTATTACACCATACCACCTGCGACCTCGTGAACTTCATTTAGATAACATTCTTCGCCTTTTCAGCATACTGGTTGAAAGTCTCTTGCTCTATGCCCATATCAATAGCTACATCCCGCCAACTAGTATTACTAGTTTTTTTAGCCAGGATTCGGTTTATTTGACCAACATGAACACTAGCATTAGTATTTTGACCCGCCAATAACCCTGCCATAACTATATCTCTCGGTGCATATCCTTCATGCATAAAATACGAAACGACATCTGTAGTAATATCTATTGTATTAGCTATACTTTCTTGCATTGTATAGCTTCGATAGTACCATTGTACAATATCCTGACTACCTGCCGCATTGCATACATTTACATTAGATACTCCACCTAAGATAATTAGCCCCATAAATATTGCTGCAATTATTTTTCTCACTATTATTTTCTCCCTTATTTAAACTAGTTAACTTTTATTTACTATATTATTTCACATTCTGCTCCATATTGCAACTCATTACTAATTTGTAATAACAATTAGAAAATTGCATTAAAATATAACAAATAAATGCCGGGAACAGAAGAAGTTTTTACCTTCATTCTGAACCCGGCATTAACTTTACGAAAATTTCAATCCGCAGTTGCCCCCTTATAGTACAGCCAAAGCTCCCTCTCAAACAATAATGAAGCTTATCCTCCTTAAGCCATCTACAGCCAACGGCACAACCGGGTTTCGGCATAATCAATAAGCCCGAACAGTAAAAGTCCAGTAATACTTAAGGCAAGAATACCGGAGTACATTTCCGGATAATTAACCCTCATCCAGGCATCCATAATAAAGTAACCCATACCATACTGGGTACCAAAGGTTTCAGTAAAAAAGAGGACCGAAACAGCGGTAGCCATGGCGACACGGAGCGACGTCAGAATTTTCGGCAATGACGCCGGAATAAGGATTTCCCGAAAGACGGCTATTTTACTCGCCCCCAGGGAGTACAAAGAGTAATAAGTCTCTTGGGGAATTTCTTTTACCCCGTCACGCACAGCCACGGTAACCTGAAAAACAACAATAAAAAAAATCATAAGTATTTTAGATTCTTCCCCCAGGCCAAACAGCACCATAAATACCGGCAATAACGCAACCTTGGGAATGGGGTAAATCAGATATATGACAGGAGCCAACACCTTGTCCCACTGAGAAAAGTAGCCCATGCATAAACCTAACGGGATGCCGGCGGCAATCGCCAAGCTAAGCCCTGCCACCAAACGCCACACGCTATACAAAACATGAACCGATAGTTTCGGCACAAAAATTTGCACAAAATTACCCGCCACCTGCCAGGGAGCCGGAATTATAGGCCTATGTAGCGCCATTGCCCACACTTGCCAGAGACAAATAACAAGGATTATCCCATAAACATACCAACGCGTATTGTTCTTTTTCTTCATTTTGCCCAATCCTTTTGTATCATCTGTCGTAGGAAAACGCAGAATTCGAAAAAGTCAGGATGCCTTTCCCTGTTCTCTAGTCCAAATAAAGGGTTATCAATTATCTTACGGATAGTGCCGGGAAAAGGTGACATTATGATGATCTTGCGTCCCAGGTAAACCGCTTCCTCTACTTGATGCGTAACCAGCACTGCCGATACCGTGTGTTCTCGCCACACCGACAGAAATACTTGTTGCATGTCTTCCCGGGTCATTGCGTCCAGAGCGGAAAATGGTTCATCCATTAATAAAAGATCAGGTTGTAATAAGAATGCGCGCGCAAGCGCTACCCGCTGCTGCTGCCCTCCGCTTAATTCGCCAGGAAAACGTTTTTCCAAACCGGCTAATCCCAGTTCATCCACCAGCTTCCGGAACGCCGCCATATCAAGGTTTTGCTTACCCTGTTTGATTCTTGCTGCCAGTAAAATATTCTCCTGTACAGTCCTCCAAGGCAAAAGGCCGTAATTTTGCGGGATAAAGCCGATCCGTTGCCGGATAGGCGCCACACTATGGCCATCAATCATTACTGTGCCTTGGTATTCATTTATAATCCCGGCTAACAGCTTTAAGAGAGTGGACTTCCCACACCCCGACGGGCCGATCAAGGCGCAGGTTTGCCCTGACTCCATCGCCAGATTTATATCAGTAAGAACTACCTGTCTGCCCGTTGGCACCGGATAACTTACTGTAACATCATTAAGTTCAATCATCCTTCGCTACCGAACAAACCGGTCATCCACCAAATCCCGATAACCATACTGAGCCGTTAGCATTTTCTTCGCACTCATCCAATCCAGCACATCCTGAATTTCTTCCGGTCTTGGCGCTGCCGCTTTCGGATAGGCAGGTAGCGTAAGAATCCCTTTTATCGCCTCGGGAAAGCCACCTTGTTCAATTAAAATATCCATATACTCCTCTTGAGGATGGGCCGCGATATATTCTACGGCTTTGTTATAAGCCCGGTACAGGGCTTGTATTTCTTTTTCTTTCCCGGTAACAGCCTGCCTGGTAAAGACAACTACGCTGGGATTCATATTCATTTGCTGTGTATCTCTTATTACTTTTGCACCGTTTTTAATGGCTACGCTTGCCACCGGTTCAGGTAGTACGGCAGCCTCAAGCTTGCCGTTTTGCAGCATTTCCAGGCGGACTGGAATTTGCGGTATGACGACTTTCTTGATACTGTCGGAAGACATCCCCCCATCCACCAGCATTTTATCAGCAACATATTCAATGACGGTGTTTTTGGAAACCGCCACATCTTTCCCCTGTAAATCGCTTAGACGGTTTATCCCCGACGCTTTATTGGCAACTAATTTATAATTGCCAACAGAAGCCGAGGTTATCACAATGTCAAAGCCGCCGGCTTTATCAAAACCAACCCCTTGCATATCGGAAATACTGCCGTCAATCATGCCGCTTTGCAGCGCACTTTCCCGGTCAAGCGGGCTGGAAAAAGTCTTTAGTTTGACATTGAGGCCTTCCTGAGTGAAAAACCCCTTCTCCTGAGCAATAATAAAAGGTACCGCATCTAACGATGGCATAAGTCCGATACTTAACTCCTGCAATTCCTTAGGCTTTTCCGTCTCCTGCTTAGGAGAATTGGCGCATCCTCCCAGTACAGCTGCTGCAACAACGGCAAGCATAAGGCTCGCGACAAGTTTCTTCATTTACTGACCCCCATTTTATTCTTGTATCTCTTCTAGAAGTTTTACGGCCTGTTCGGCCGGCAGTTCCTCAACCGCCCTGAGCCGACGCTCAATCGTCCGGGACTTGCGGGTGGCAGTGTCAATGGAATTACTGGCTTCCTGTAATTTTTTCTGCGTTTTCTCCAGCATATCGCCGAAACGGCCAAACTCCGTCTTGACCGCTCCCAACAAAGCCCATACCTCACTCGAACGTTTTTCGACCGCTAAGGTTTTAAAACCCATTTGCAGACTGTTCAAAAGCGCGGCTAGGGTGGTCGGCCCGGTAACGACTACGCGGTATTCTCTCTGCAAGGTCTCACAGAGTCCCGGACGTCGAAGCACTTCCGCATACAGACCCTCCACCGGCAAAAATAATATTGCAAAATCCGTAGTATGAGGCGGATCGATATACTTGCTGCAAATGTCTTTTGCCTCACTTTTAATTCGGGCTTCCAAATTTTTCGCCGCTTCATCCGCGAGCGACTGATTGGCCTCGTCTTGGGCATCCAAGAGACGCTGATAATCTTCCTGCGGAAACTTGGCATCCACCGGCAGCCAAATCGCCTCCTCATTCGCATCGCGTCCTGGTAGTTTAATGGCAAACTCTACCCGGTCATTGCTGCCCTTTCTGGTGGCAACATTTTGGGCGTATTGATCCACTGTCATTATCTCAGCCAGAAGTGCCGCCAGATGGATTTCCCCCCAGATACCTCTGGTTTTTACATTAGTTAACACTCTTTTGAGATCCCCTACGCCTACGGCCAGCATTTGCATTTCTCCCAACCCCTTGTGAACCAATTCCAGCCGCTCACAAACCAATTGGAAGGATTGTCCCAAACGCTGTTCCAAGGTAGCATGTAATTTTTCATCTACGGTTTGACGCATAACCTCTAGTTGCCGATGATTATCCGCCTGCAGCAACTTTAAGCGTTCCTCCACCGTTTGGCGCAAACCATCAAGTTTTTGCTCGTTCGCCTGAGTGATCGCCAGCATCTGCCGGGAGAACATATCCGCCTGGCGGGTCTGCAAGCCGGCAATATCCGACATCCGTGCCAGTACCGAATCATTAAACTGCCTTAGCGAGCCGGTATATTCCCGGCGGGTTTCCATAATTTCCTGCTTAACTGAGCGCTCCAACCGCTCCTGGCTTTTTTCCCAGGCTGTCCAAAGAGCATTCATTCCTTGCCCCCGTAGTAAGAGCAGAACAAGTAAGACCACTGCTAAAATATTTAAAACCACCGACACTCCCAGGAGCATCTCCATCCTTTTTCCTCCATTTTCGCTACATGTATTGTTGTATATTTTCCATAACAACAAGCAGAATCCTTTACCAGAAAAACACCGGGATAGATTGCCTTTATATTGATTACACTAACTACAGTGCTAAAATACAGCCAGCTATCATACAGGAGGTGGCAGCATGACTAAAAAAAGCCGGGATGAATTTACCGACAAGAAAAGCGGTTCCGGGTCCACGCCCTCAGACCGTACAAACACGGCTTCCCGGAATGCTAAGCCTAAATGATACGGTTTGGCGAACGACGTATATGTAAAAAACTACTAACCTGGAGGGAGTTTTTATGATTAAAAAAGATACAACGCTCGATACAGGCTATGGTCCTAACAATCCCGAGCCACTGGAGTTTAAAGAATCAGCCGCTGACGACGAAGCGGATGCTTTCCTCGGCAGTGACGAATATATTAACGGTAAAAGTTCTACCGGCAAAGATCAGGGAAAATCCCATATGCCCTGTAAGAATTCAGTACCTACCTGAGGACGGATTTATCCGTCCTCATTTTTTGTCCAATTCTTTTCTAATCTCTTTCAAATATTCGGTGATTACAGTTTTATATTCGTCCGGCGCAAAAACCGCTCCCCAGCCAATTTGCCCCTGGAACAAACCGTTATACGCAGTATCATGATAACTTCTGATGACATGAGGAATCTTGTCTCGTTCTAAAAAATCAGCCATAATCTGCGCCTCAAATTCATTCTCCAGAATCGCTAAACGTACTAAATCCGCCATCTTGTCCTCCTATCCAATACTCTCCTCATTATACTCTTCTTTGGCGTCAACCGCCAAATGCGCAAAAAAAATACCCGCTATGCGGGTAAACGCTTATGAACTATACCTCCGAGCGCCGATATAATGCTCGACATAGAAGGTATCGTTTAAATTGGACACCGTAACTTTAGCGGCCACCGAACTGGCATGAATAAACTTTCCGTCCCCCATATAAAACCCGACATGGGAAGCGCCCGGTTTATAGGTGGTGAAAAACACCAGATCGCCTGCTTTAAGATCGCTCTTGTCTACCGGGGTACCAATCGCAAATTGTTCCGCTGCCGTCCGGGGTAACGTAATGCCGTTTTCTTTCATTACATATTGCGTAAACCCTGAACAGTCAAGTCCATCAGGGGTTACTCCGCCCCAGACATAAGGAACACCCATATATTTTTTAGCCGTAGTAATGATCGGCGTGTCGCTCCCCGCCGGGCTGCCGACAGTGCTGGCTCCCAATACCTTAGTAGGCGTAATTGCCACCGGATTCGTACCGGTTAAGTTTCCAAACAAATTCCCTAACAGCAATCCTAATAGAATATTGACCAGCCCACTTCCGGAAGAACTCCCGCTGGTAGTCGGTTTCAAGATATCCGCCAGTGACGGAGCTGCCAATACCGGTGTTGTAGCCATAAACGTAAACGTCATTAAAAGTATCAATACTATCGAAAACTTATAGCGTTTCAAATCCCCACCTCCTTGCAAAAAAAGTTAGACTGAGCGCAAAACCCAGCCTGTCTATAATAGCATACGTTAAGTTATTATGTAAAGTAATTTGTGTAAAGGGATCTTGTATTACATAAATATAAAAAAATATACAGGCAGCAAAATAAATTGCCAAAACACGCTGACAACAAAGCGGTAAACTTTAGCCTCCTGCGCTTGACCTCACCGGAGACTTAAAGTTTACCGCCAGTCCTTAAGCTAAACCCCTTTATTGCTTCTTTGGTTCCTATTACGATTCTATCCGGCCGTATTTAATGGCTAATGCCCTTATTTTATCAGCCAATCCCGGCGGGATGCTATCAGAGGTCAAACGCCAGCCCCAGTTTCCTTCCGGTGTTCCCGGCACATTCATTCTGGCGGAAGTCCCTAGCCCCAAAAAGTCCTGCACCGGAATAACCGCCAGCTGAGACCGGCAGCGATAGGCCAGTTCGACTAACCTCCAGGCAATGTCCGTCTCATGAAGATGTTCGCCCAAATAGTTCCCTAGACAGCCCGCTTCTCCCTTTTTGACATTATCCTCATACCACCCACGGGTCGTGTTATTATCGTGGGTCCCCGTGTATACCACCGTATCTGGTAAACACCAGAGAGCTTCAGGCTGGCCATGGTAGTTACAGTTAAATAAAAAATGTAGCACTTTCATTCCGGGAAAACCGGATTTTCTTCTCAGTTCTTCTACTTCCGGCGTTATTACACCCAAATCTTCGGCGATAACCGGGAGTTTGCCTAAATATTTTTCAAGTACGGCAAACAGTGTTTCCCCTGGACCCTTCACCCATTCTCCATTTTCCGCCGTTTCTTCCCCATAAGGCACTTCCCAGGCCGCTTCAAACCCTCGGAAATGGTCTACCCGCACCATATCTACCAGTTTAAACAACGCACTGAAACGCTGCCGCCACCAGACAAAGTCGTCGCTAGCCATTTTATCCCAGTCATACAGCGGATTGCCCCACAGCTGTCCGGTTTTACTAAAATAGTCAGGCGGTACACCGGCGACTGTAGTAGGATTATTCGCCTCATCCAATTTAAACAACATTCGGTTAGCCCATACATCGGAACTCTCATAGGCTACAAAAATAGGTAAATCGCCAATGATTTTAATCCCTTTGTTATTTGCATAGCTTTTCAACGCAAACCATTGCTGGTGAAAAATGTATTGGGTAAAGGTATGATAATTGATTTCATTAGCCAATAATTCGCGGTAACTGTTTAAGGCTTGGGGGTCTCTTTCAGCCACCGCTTTGGGCCATTTATTCCAGCTAAAGTCTCCGAAATGCTCTACAAGGGCCATATACAACGCATAATCGTTGACCCAGCTTTTATTGTCATTGATAAAATCATCGAAAGACTGGCTTGTCGCCTTGCTAAAACGGCTAAAGGCTTTTCTCAGTAAAGCATTTTTATAGACTTTGACACCCGGATAATCTACTTTATCACTTTTACTTTGAATGTTATGCTTTTCGCGAGCGGCGTTAATCTCCGTTTCTTCAAGCAGCCCGCCGGCAGCCAATAAGCCGATATCAATGAAAAGCGGTTCGCACGCCAAAGCGGAAACACTTTGGTATGGTGAATTTCCCGGTCCTACCGGATTGAGAGGCAGTATCTGCCAGTACCTCTGTCCGGCACTAGCCAGAAAATCAACAAATTTCCTGGCATCTTCCCCCAAACTGCCGATTCCGTCCCCCGAAGGTAACGAAGATATATGCAGCAACGTGCCACACTTTTTGGGTGGATCATCCAGTTTGTATAAAAGAAGCTTTGCTTCCAGCGGGCGTAAAGAAATAGTTGCCCGCCCACCACCAACTGCCACTTCCTGCCCATAGTTAAGCGCATCAAACAACATGCCCTGGCACCATGTCTTAAGATCCACCGTCGCCTCAGCGGAGGATAAACTCCGGTTAAGCAGTATTACTGCCACATTTTCTTCCTGATCATTACCGAAAGCATCCCGTCCTTTATTTAAGTACCGTACATAACCGTACACGTTAGGCTGAGGAGCAAACGGCTGCCAATATCCGGTTCTTAGTATCGCATGACGATTTCGCAGCCCAATAATTTTTTTGTACCATGCAATAAGTTCTGACTCTTCCCGTCCCCAAGGATAAGGCCTTCGGTTTAAAGGATCAGTGTATCCTTCTAACCCCACTTCGTCTCCATAATAAACACAAGGTACTCCGGGAAAAGTCATCTGCCAAAGCGAAGCCACTTTCAGACGGTTGATAGCCAAAATTCGTTCCTCGGTATCCAGCTTTCGTTTCATTTCTTCGCCGTACCGTCCGTCCGGCCGGGGTTCATGCCCCCCTAACAACGTCAGAATTCTTGGAACATCATGACTACCAAGCACATTTAACGTCGCAAAGAAATTTTCTTTCGGGTAGTTTTCGCAAATCGACATTTGCTCCTCTAAGATTGCTCTGGCTTCCCGATACCCTAATAAAAAGTCAATTGCCTGCCGACGAAAAAGGTAGTTTGTAACCGAGTCGAGTTCATTACCGTAAAAATACTCTCGCATTACGCCATAACTTACCTTATTAGAAGCGTCTTCCCAAACTTCCCCGATAATCACAGCCTCTTTATCGGTTTCTTTAACTACTTGATTCAATTCCTTCAAAAATTGATCAGGCAATTCATCCGCTACATCCAGCCGCCACCCCTTGGCCCCCAGATGCTGCCAATGTCTTATAACACTGTTTTTTGAATGCAGGATAAAATCCCGGTAGGACGCATCCATTTCTTCCACATTGGGAAGCGTGCTCACACCCCACCACGACTCATACTCGTCAGGGTACTTCGAAAAACGATACCAAGAATAATACGGCGAATCAGGAGATTGGTACGCGCCCACTTCAGGATAATGGCCTTCCCGGTTAAAATACACACTGTCACTGCCGGTATGGCTGAAAACCCCGTCCAAAATTACAGCCATACCTTGTTTTTTACCCTGCTCACAAAGGTTCCGAAAGATTTCATTCGTTCCAAACATGGGATCAATATTTTTGTAGTCCGCTGTATCATACTTGTGATTACTGGGGGCTTCGAAAATCGGATTCATGTAGACTACACCAATTCCAAGCTCTTTTAGGTAAGGCAATTTAGCAATAATCCCTTTAAGATTGCCGCCAAAAAAATCATAAGCCAATATACCTCCATCCACCCGTTCCCGGATGTATATAGGGTTATTTTCCCAAGACGCATGGATTAAGCTTCCTGGCTTAAGATTCATTATTTTTCCGTCTTCATTTCCGTTATAAAAACGATCTACAAATATTTGATAAACAACTGTATTTTTAAACCAATCCGGAGTTTTAACATCCTTCTTATGCACTGTAATTTGGTAAGAAGAAGGCGGAATACGGGATATTTCACCTACCCCACCGGTCCTCTGCAAGTTGTTCCCATAATAGTATATATTCCCCCGGCTTTTGACAAGGAAATAATACCAGAGTAAACCGGGATTAGCAGGAGATGTAAAAACAGCCCGATATACTCGTTTCCCGTCAGACGGCATTTGTGAAGTCATCGTAATCGTTTTTTCACCACCACCGTCACTCCAAAGCCGGAGCAACACTTCCTCTACCGACCGACTTGCATCGATAATCAGCCGAAGTTCGACGTCCGTGTTGCAGGGTACAGCACCAAACGGTTTACGATAATAAAGCTGATGAGAATCATGGAAAAGCCAATCAGTAGACAAGTCTGCCACCATCCTTCATTCCTTACCGGCTACTTCATCATCTAGCCGGAACTGCCAAATATCAGTTGCATATTCAGTTGTATCTATTTTTTAAGTTAGCTTGCCCGCCGCTATTAGAAGTATGCCATCAGGCATTCAGCAATTTGCTTTCCAGCCGGGCTATTATTATACTATGCCCGAAGTTTGGACTTTCCATTGGTTATATTTACATAAATTATTTCTTTTATTGCTGTAACTCGTGCTAGCGCTTTTTCTTTTACTCCAAACGACTATACATTTTAAAATATTCTCCCGCGGAATGATCCCAGCTATTATCAGCATTCATGGCATTCGTCACGAGTTTACCCCATACAGCTCTATCGTAATATAGCTTTAATGCCTGTGCTACGGCTTCCAACAAGGCGCCGGGAGTATAGGAGGAAAAACAAAACCCGTTCCCTTCCCCTGTGGTTTCGGAAAATGGCGTTATAGTATCCTTTAGTCCTCCCGTCATCCTCACAATGGGTATACTGCCATACCTAAGAGCCATCATTTGACTTAACCCGCAGGGTTCGTGCAAAGACGGCATTAAGTACAGATCGGACGCGGCATAGATACGATGGGCTAAATTCTCATCAAACACGGTACTTACCGATACACCTTGCGGATTTTTCGCCGCCGCCTTTCGGAAAAATTCCTCATAATGCGCTTCCCCTGTTCCTAATATAACAAGCTGTACCTTCATACAAAGAAGCTTTTCCAAACTTTCGGTCAGAAGGCTAAACCCTTTGGCATCCACCATCCTGGATACCATGGCGATAAGCGGTATAGTAGCATCTACAGCGAGCCCTAGTTCTTGCTGGAGTTTACATTTATTTTCCGCCTTATATTCCCAAGACTGCGCACTGTATTTTTTATAAATGGCCTTATCATATACCGGATTGTACTTATCATAATCAACCCCGTTGGCAATTCCGATCATATTTTGGCTTCGTTTTTTCAGTAAATCCCCTAACTGACACCCACCCTGTGGAGTAACAATTTCCTCTAAATAGCTGGGACTTACCGTTGTTAAAAGATCAGCAAACTCTATCCCCATCTTCAAAAAATTTGCTTTTCCGTTGAAATATAAAGCAGGATCGGCAAAATAAGCCGTCTTGTCCAATTCCAACAGGTCGCCCAGTACGACTACATCAAAGACCCCCTGATACTGTATATTGTGGATAGTCAGCACGGTGCTAATACCCTCATACCTCTTTTCCTTATGATAATGAGCTTTAAGAAGCACCGGCACAACTCCGGTATGCCAATCATTACAGTGCAGTATGTCCGGTACAAATTGAATATGCGGGAGAGCCTCCAGTACCGCCCGGCTGAAGAACGCAAACCGTTCTGCGTCATCACCATAACCATAAATCCCCGGCCGACAAAAATAGTATTCGTTATCGCAAAAGTAATATGTAACCGCATCCTTTTCCAGCTGATACAATCCGCAATATTGATTGCGCCACCCTAAGGGTACGGTGATCGACCCAAGAAAAGTCATCTGCTTCTTTTGTTCTTTGACTTGGTTATACAGCGGCAAAATAATGCGCGCATCCATTCCCCGTTTATTGAGTTCTTTCGGCAAAGATCCAACCACATCTCCCAAACCGCCGGTTTTAATAAAGGGAGCGGCCTCTGCTGCCAAAAACAGCACCGACTTCAACGTTATACCACCATCCCTTTTTCAATCACCATTACATAGTTTGGATCTCCAATCAGCCGCTTTCCTTGTGTTATTTTTACATCTTTATCACAGATGACGTTTTCCAGCATAACATCCGGCCATATCTCACATTTTTGCATAAGAATGCTGTTTTTAATGTGTGCCCCCTTTCGCACGATGACGTTTCGGAATAATATACTATTTTCTACCGTGCCTTCTATAACGCACCCGTTAGCAATCATTGAATTTTTTACACTGGCGTTTTCCCGGTAAGTAGTTGGCGGAGTATCTTTTACTTTTGTATAAATCGGCCCCATTTTATTAAATAATTCGATCCAAACTTCTGGGTTCAGCAGACTCATATTAGCCCTGTAGTACGCCTGAATAGAATTGATTTTCGCCATATACCCGTTATACCCATAACCGAATACTTTATAACGGGTAAGGTTTTTGATAATCCCCTCTTTTATAAAATCAAATTCCCCTCTGGCAACGCAATCTTCCACTATTTTTACCAAAAGCTCTTTTGCTATGAAGAATATCTCCATACAAATATTACCGCAATCCGTTTTATCCGCCTTTACTTCCATATCTATTACCCGTCCCTCTTCATCTACGTTAAGGACGGTGGCCATAGAAAAACTCTTTTCCTTATCAGGCAATTCTTTTTTGTACATGATAGTGATATCGGCTTTTTTATTCAGATGAAATTGAAAAGCGTCGTTATAATCGATATTACAAATCGTGTGACTGCCAGCAATTAATACATAGCGCTGCTGGCTCTTTTTTATAGAATCCAGGTGATTATGAAAGTTCTCCAAATCTCCCTTATATATACTATTCGAATAATGTACATGATCCGGCGGTGGTAGAATAAACAGACCGTTGCGCTTGCGGGCTAAATCCCATTCCTTGCCTGAACGTATATGATCCATAAGCGCCCGATACTTGCTTTTGGCGACAATACCTACATGTTGCATCCCCGAATTCACCATGTTTGATAAAACAAAATCTATCAGTCGAAATCTGCCGCCAAAAGGAACAGCCGCCAATGGTCGATTTCTGGTAATTTCTTTAAGCAGTTTTTCATTTTCATGGAGGTTGATAATTCCTAGCACGTCATTCATGAAACAAACGCCTCCCTCTATGGACAATTAGAAAAACAGTCGGCTATTCAACCACTGCACCTCCGCTAATTACCATGTTTTCTGTAACAATTACCTGGTTCGCTACAACCGTAATCTCAGACCGCGCGGAGTCCCCTATTTTGCATCCGGCTCCAATAACCGCACTTTGACCGATTATAGCCCGTTCCACAATGGCCCCAGAACAAATTTTCGCGCCAGGCAGTACCACTGAATCTTTAATGACGGCCCCTTCCCCCACATAAATCCCTGAAAACAGCACCGAACTAGTCACTTCTCCCAAAACATAGCAGCCGAGGCTGACCATCGACTTGTTGAGTTTCGCCGTAGCGGCAATGAGTTGGGGAGCAACCTGTGCATTATCGGAGTAAATAGGCCAATCCCGATCATATAAATCCAGCTTGGGATTATCGCTTAACAAATCCATATTCGCTTCCCAAAGACTCTCTAGCGTACCGACATCTTTCCAATATCCATTAAATGCGTATGCCATTAATTTTTTTCCGCTCTTTAGCATAAGCGGTATTACGTTTTTACCGAAATCATGCAGGGAGCTCGCATCACAATCATCTAAAGCCAAGTAGTTTCGCAGAACTTCCCAGTTAAATATATATACTCCCATAGAAGCTAAGTTGTTTTTAGGATGAGCGGGTTTTTCGTCAAATTCAATAATACGGCCGCTTTTATCAGTATTCATAATCCCGAAACGGTAGGCTTCCTTCCAGGGAACCTCGATAACCGCGATGGTTACATCCGCTTCCGTTTGCTTATGAAAGTCCAGCATATACGAATAATCCATCTTATAAATATGATCACCGGAAAGCACAAGTAAATAAGTCGGACGAAATTGCTCAATAAAACTGGCATTCTGACAAATCGCATTAGCGGTCCCCTTATACCATTCCCCCCCCTTTTGTTGTACAAAAGGAGGAAGAATGAACACCCCTCCATTGTTCCGGTCAAGATCCCAAGGACTGCCAATTCCAATATAACTATGTAATTCGAGAGGCTGGTATTGCGTTAAAACGCCGACTGTATCAAAGCCCGAATTATAGCAATTACTTAGAGTAAAATCAATTAATCTATATTTTCCGCCAAAGGGAACAGCTGGTTTCGCCAAGGATTTCGTCAGCACTCCCAGCCTACTTCCCTGACCGCCGGCCAGAATCATAGCCAGACACTCTTTTCGGCGCACATTCTTCACCTACCTCACTCAGCAATTCTTGGTCTAGCTTTAAGTAAATTGTGGCGAGCGGCGGTACCGTAAGAACAAGAGAGCACGGCTGAGTATGCCAGGCTATTTGTTCCGCCACAAGACTACCATTAACAATGCCCGAACCGCCAAACTCGGTCGCATCGCTGTTGAACACTTCCTGATACTCACCCGCCTTGGGCACGCCTAACCTATAGTTATGCCTTACAACAGGAGTAAAATTGGACAAAACCACAGTCATTTCCCCATCAGACGCTTTCCGTAAAAACGAAACAATACTTTGATCGCAATCATTGCAGTCAATCCACTCGAAACCCTTCCAGTTAGTATCTAAAGACCAAAAGGCTTCATCCTCCCGGTAATAGTGGTTAAGCGCTTTTACATATTGGTGCAGCTTGTTATGCATCTCGTATTCCAAGAGATGCCAGTCTAAACTGTCAGCCTCGTTCCATTCAATAAACTGGCCGAATTCTCCGCCCATAAACAAGAGCTTTTTCCCCGGATGGCCCATAAAGTACCCGTAAAAAGCCCTAAGGTTAGCAAACTTCTGCCAATAATCCCCTGGCATTTTGTCAAGCAGCGACCTTTTGCCGTGCACAACTTCATCATGAGATAAAGGTAAGAGGAAATTCTCCGAGAAGGCGTATAACAAAGAAAACGTTAATAGCTGATGATTCCACTTACGATGTATCGGCTCTAAAGACGCGTACTTGAGCGTATCATTCATCCATCCCATATTCCACTTATAATCAAAACCTAAGCCACCCAGATATACAGGCATTGTTAAGTACGCCCAGGTAGTAGACTCCTCGGCAAATACCAAAGCCCGTGGATAATCATGATGAATCACCTCATTGAGTTTTTTTATAAACTCTACCGCTTCTAAATCTTCCTTGCCTCCATATTTATTGGCCATCCACTGGCCCTCTTCTTTGCCATAGTCGCGATATAAAAGGTTTGCCACCGCATCTACCCGAATAGCGTCGATATGAAAAACCTCGAACCAATATATTGCATTCCCAATTAAATAACTCCACACCTCCGGTCGGCAAAAATCAAAATTCAGAGTCCCCCATCCGTAGTTCTCGGCAATTTCCGGAAAACCACTCTCATACAACGGACCTCCGTCGAACCGGCTTAAGCCATGGTCATCCTTGCAAAAATGTCCTGGCACCCAATCGAGAATAACCGCGATTCCCTGAGCATGGCAGCAATCCACAAAATACTTAAAATCATCCGGATTCCCATATCTACTGGTAGGCGCATAAAAGCCAATAGCCTGATAACCCCAGGATCCGTCGAACGGATGCTCGGCCACCGGCATAATCTCAACGTGGGTATAATTCATCTCTACTAAATACTCCACTAATTCTTTCGCCAAGTCCCGATATGTAAATAGCTCTCCTCCTTCCTTTAAACGCCAGGAACCTAGATGAACTTCGTAAATCAGCATAGGCTGATCGAGTTTTCCCGTCGGCCGTTCATCGTTTTGCCATGCCGAATCCTGCCACTGGTAGTTGCCCAGACCAAATACACTGGACGCTGAGCCAGGGCGAACTTCGGCCCAAAATGCATACGGATCAGCCTTGTGCTTTACACTTCCATTAGAGGCAACGATTTCAAACTTATACATCTCTCCCGGGCCAATATCCTCGATAAACAATTCCCAAATTCCCGCATCCGTCAGTCTCGACATTACATGGTCGTCACCCTGCCACTCGTTAAACTCGCCAATAATACGGACTTCCTTGGCTTTAGGCGCCCAAACGGTGAACCGTACTCCTTTTCTACCTTCCATGACTCCGGGGTGCGCACCCATAATTTCATAACTTCGAAAATGCCGGCCTTCATGAAATAAATACTGATCGTAACTGCTAATGCTGGATATTTCTTTCATCAAACGCATCGCCTCCCTTGTAGTATGATTTCAGCCCTAAAGTAGCAAATATAATACATGCCTATGATACCCCCTACTCATTTTATTCCGACTGTAATTACGCCATAACAGAATAAGAAGAATATTTTAATACTACTGCCGCCCCAGTCTTTCAAGATCGGTTAAATAACTTCATTTTTTTTTACAAGCCCTCTCATTTCTTTTCTTCAGTCCCTCTTTTTCAACATCCTTAAAATTCTTCAACTATCCATTCACGTTATATTTTTATTAACAGTATTAACCTTTTCCCCCTTGCTTCAAACATATACTAATCAGATAAGCTCCAGCCGGTAAATAAAGTCGTATGTATTCCCCGGTTAAACGCGGAATATAAAATAGGGGGTGCTAACGTTGGAATGAAAACGGCACAAAAAAAAATAGCGGCTAATGCCCTTCAGCTTTCCTTGACCTATTGGTGGTCCAGAGAGAAAATACCGGCGTGGCTCCTTTTGGCTGGAGTAATTTGCTTAAACTTAGGCATTGTCTACATCTCGGTTTTACTAAATACCTGGCAAAGTACCTTTTACCAAGTCATTCAAAACTATGATAGGTCAGGGTTTATTCACGCCATCATAGACTTTGGCTTACTAACCCTCGGCTTCGTGGTTCTAAGCGGCTATCAACTTTACCTAAGAATGCAGTTACACATCCGTTGGCGCCGCTGGCTGACAGAACAATATCTTTCCTTTTGGCTGAGTGCTAAAACATATTACCGCCTCCAACTTATCAATGGGGAGAAAACGGATAATCCTGACCAACGAATCAGTGAAGATATCGAGTTATTCGTCTTTCTCACCCTGCGTCTATCCTTAGACCTAGTTCAGGATATTGTCACCATCTTTTCCTTCGTTTTCATACTATGGAACTTATCAGGGATATTATTGCTACCTATCGGTCAATACATACTCCCTATCCCCGGTTATTTGGTATGGGCGGCTTTTTTTTATGCCGCAGCCGGTAGCCTTTATATCCTTAAATGCGGTCAACCGCTGGCAGCGCTGGACATTGACCAGCAGCGTAATGAAGCTAATTTTAGATTTAGCCTTATGCGGCTGCGCGAAAATGCCGAAAGTATCGCCATGTATTCCGGCGAACACCATGAAAAGGAAATTTTCTTTGACCGGTTCCGGCAGATTTGGCATAACTACCTGGATATTGCCGCCTTGCGGAAAAGGCTTATGTGGCTGACCACCGGCTATTCTCATATTTCTGTTGTCTTTGCTATCGCGGTCGCTGCACCCCAATACTTTCTGGGAACCATGCATTTAGGGCAAATGTTTCAAATCACTGATGCCTACCGCAGAGTACAACA
>Ga0316604_10001895_pt1 | contig 17246 bp, 17 predicted proteins | sample OWC_soil_day20_C_FD_207650 | JGI IMG/M metagenome (GOLD analysis project Ga0316604, IMG submission 207650) | Wetland soil microbial communities from Old Woman Creek delta, Ohio, United States - OWC_soil_day20_CT | ecosystem: Environmental > Terrestrial > Soil > Wetlands | place: USA: Ohio... | reverse complement strand
CTCGGTACGCCCATCGCTGGTCCATTCACGCACCCCCGCGTAATGGCCGGTGGCGATCTTGTCCGCGCCCAGCTCCATGGCATGATCAAGAAAAGCCTTGAACTTGATCTCGCTGTTGCACAGGATATCCGGATTCGGTGTGCGGCCGGCCTCATATTCCGCGAGGAAATCGGCAAAGACGCGATCCTTGTATTCCTTGCTGAAATTCACGACTTCCAGGTCGATACCCAGCACATCACACACCGAGGCGACGTCAACCAGATCCTGCCGGGTGGAGCAGTACTCGTCGTCGTCGTCGTCTTCCCAGTTCTTCATGAACAAGCCGGTCACCGCGTATCCCTGCTGCTTGAGCAGCAACGCAGCGACCGCCGAATCGACACCGCCGGACATGCCGACCACGACCTTCATGCCTTGTCCATCCATCATCGTTCAATCCTTTCGCGAAAGACCGGGGACTGAATGCTGAGGAAACATTGCCGCAGGCAAGGCCAGCGCAAATTTCAACTCAACACACAGTGCCCGACGCTTTCTTTCATTCGTAATGCCGGATCAGATCCAGCGGGAAACGCCGGCCGGCCAGATAATCCTCGATGCAGCGCATGATCATCGGGCTGCGATGCCGCTCGGGCTGTGCCACAAGCTCCGCATGGCTCAACCACACGGCGCGGATGATGCCTTCATCCAGTGCGCGCCCGGCCTCTTCGCCCAGATCGCTGCAGGCGAAGGCAAAGCGCAGATAGGTGATGTCGCCACTCGGACGCGGCCATTGGTAGATCCCGACCAGCGAATCTACCTGAACGTGGTGAGCGGTCTCTTCCAGTGCTTCACGGACACAGGCCGCAATCAGGGATTCGCCTTCGTCCAGATGGCCGGCCGGCTGATTCAGACGGACACCCTCCACGGTATGTTCCTCGACCATCAGGAAGCGCCCCTCGCGTTCAACGATGGCGGCAACAGTGACATGCGGTTTCCAGATCGACATTTTGTGCAGCGCTGCAAAAAGAAAGGATTGTAGCGCCCCGAGCCAGCCTGTCGCGAGTTGCAATGCGCGTTCAGGCGCTGCATGCGTTAAAATCGCCAGCTTCAATCAATGGTCTACGGAGTTTTGCAATGTCGATGGCTGATCGCGACGGATTCATCTGGATGGATGGAAAACTGGTGCCCTGGCGCGAGGCCACCACCCACGTTCTGACCCACTCTCTGCACTATGGTCTGGCCGTCTTCGAAGGCGTGCGCGCCTACAAGACCGAGCGCGGCACAGCAGTCTTCCGTCTCAAGGAACATACCGACCGCCTGTTTGCCTCGGCCCACATCTACCGGATGGCCATTCCTTTCGACAAGGAAACCATCAGCGAAGCCCAGAAGGAAGTCGTGCGTGCCAACAAGCTCGAGTCCTGTTACCTGCGCCCGATCGCTTTCTATGGTTCGGAAAAAATGGGCGTCAGCCCGCGCGGCGCCCAAGTTCACGTCGCCATTGCCGCTTGGCCCTGGGGCGCCTATCTGGGCGCTGAAGGCATGGAAAAAGGCATCCGCGTGAAGGTTGCGTCATTTGCCCGTCACCACGTCAATGTGACCATGCCGCGCGCCAAACTCGCCAGCACCTATGCCAATTCGATTCTTGCCAACATGGAAGCCACCGAAAACGGCTACGATGAAGCCGTGCTGCTCGATACCGACGGTTTCATCGCCGAAGGCGCCGGCGAAAACCTCTTCCTGGTCAAGAACGGCGTGATCTGGGAACCCGAGATTGCTTCCGCGCTGACCGGCATCACCCGTGACACCGTCCACAGCCTGGCACGCGAACTCGGATACGAAGTACGCTCCAAGCGCCTGACCCGCGACGATTTCTATATCGCTGACGAGGCCTTCTTCAGCGGCACCGCCGCCGAAATCACGCCGATCCGCGAAATGGACGACCGCCAGATCGGTGAAGGCAAACGTGGCCCGGTCACCGCAGCGATCCAGACCCGCTTCTTCGAACTCGTCGGTGGCAAGCTGCCCGAGCACGACGCCTGGCTGCATTACGTATAAGCACAGCTTCCTATAGGGGACGTCATTCCGGCGAAAGCCGGAATCCAGGGTTTCACGCAAACTGGACCCCGGCCTCCGCCGGGGTGACGCCTCTGCCAAATAGCGACAGAGAGGTATTGCCCATGGCCGAGAACACCAACAAAGACCAGCCCATCCCCGTCACTGCGGCCGATCTGCCGTTGCACTGCCCGCAGCCGGACGCGCCACTGTGGGCACGCCACCCGCGCGTATTTCTGGATGTGGCCCACACCGGCGAAGCCAAGTGCCCATATTGCGGCGCACTGTATGTACTGCGGGGCGAAGCGCCTAAAGGGCACTGAGCCGCTGTGCCATCGATTCCCGACTCCCGGCGCCTGACACCTCCAAGTATCAAACGCCTGCTGATCATCGCCCCTTCCTGGATCGGTGATACGGTTGCCGCGCAGACCCTGTTCATGCGCTTGCGCACCTACTACCCGGAGGCGATCATCGACGCGCTGGCACCGCCCTGGGTCGCGGCCGTCCTCCACACCATGCCGGAAATCAGCGGCGAAGTGCTGGACAATCCTTTCGCCCACGGCCAGCTCCGTCTGAAGGAACGCTGGAGACTGGCTCGCACGCTCAAGACGCGTGGCTACGATGCCGCGTACGTATTGCCCAACTCGCTGAAATCCGCGCTGATACCTTTTTTCGCCAGCATTCCGCGGCGCGTCGGCTTCACCGGCGAATCACGCTACGGCCTGATCAATGTTCGCCACACATTGGACACTGCCGCCACGCCACTGCAGGTGGAGCGCTACGCGATTCTGGCCGAAGAACCGCGCGCGGCCTTGCCCCGTCCCTATCCCTTGCCGGCGTTGCATGTCGATGCAAAAGCCACGGCAACCACGCTGGAAATGCTCGGCTTGAAAGCGTCTCCAGCGCCTGTCGTGTTCTGCCCCGGCGCCGAGTTCGGCCCGGCCAAACGCTGGCCGGAGCAGCACTTCGCAGCGCTGGCGCGCAGCCTTGCCACGCAGGACGTCCCGGTCTGGCTACTTGGTTCAAAGAAGGATGCGGCAGTCGGCGAGGAAATCGCACACTTGTCGGAGGGAACGGCGCGCAACCTGTGTGGCGTCACCAATCTGGCCCAGGCTGTGCAGATCCTGTCGATGGCACGGCATGTGGTCACCAACGATTCCGGCCTGATGCACGTAGCGGCCGCCCTCGGTACGCCGCTCACCGCACTCTTCGGCTCCAGCAGCCCCGGCTATACCCCGCCACTGTCAGACAAGGCGCAGGTCGTTTCGCTGAATCTGAGCTGCAGCCCTTGCTTCAAACGCGAGTGCCCGCTGGGTCACCTGGATTGCTTGAACAAGATCACGCCAGAGCGCGTCCTGGAGACGATTTTCGTAGGAGCGGCCATTGGCCGCGAATGAGGGCGGTGGGAGCGACATCCATGTCGATCCCCAAAAGCAAAACAGCTTCGCGGCCACTGGCCGCTCCAACAAAACCCGATGACCCCTTCTGAACTCCAGACCTACCTCCAGACCCACATCCCGCTCTCGGCGGCAATGCAGGTCGAAGTCATACAAGCCACGCCAGACGTGGTCGAACTTACCGCCCCCCTGGCACCGAACATCAATCATCGCGGCACAGCTTTTGGCGGCAGCATCTCGACACTTGCCACGCTGGCGTGCTGGAGCCTCCTGCGCGTGCGTACCGATGGCATGCAGCCCGCACCACATCTGGTCGTTCGTCGCAACAGCATGGAGTACGAGGCCCCCATTCTCGGTGGATTCCGCGCCATCGTACGCTTCCCGGCAGAAGTCGACTGGCCCCGTTTTCAAGCGGCTTACACCAGCAAGGGACGCGCACGCCTGAAGCTGGACGCCGAAGTATTGACAGGCGATGTCGTCGCGGCGCGCTTTAGTGGCGAGTTCGTCGCGCTGGCCTGAAGCACAGGCACTTTGCCACGTAACAAAGGCACGCCGGCCGTTCTATTGCCGGTATTCAAGAGTAAACTCGCAGCCCATGAGCCCAGCATCCCCCACCCTTGTTTCTTACCCGACGCCCGACGATGCCGAACAGGCTTTTTATGATGCTTTCACGCGTGGCGATCTGGAAGCCTTGATGGCGGTCTGGGCGGAAGACGAAGAAACCATCTGCGTGCATCCGGGCGGCTCGCGCTTTACCGGCATCGGCGCCATTCGCGAATCCTGGAAGCAATTGTTCGAAACCGGCATGAAGTTCCGCGTACGCGTCAGCAACCCGATCAAAACCCATTCGGCACTGGTTGCCGTACATAGTCTGCTGCAACACGTCAGCGTGGAAGGTGACGACACCATTGCGCCGCCGCTGATCACCACCAACGTATATACACGCGGTCCGCGCGGCTGGCAGTTGCTGGTGCACCATACGTCGCCGGCACCGGACACCAATGGTCTGATGATGCAGGAATCTCCCCGCACGGTGCATTAGAGTCAGGGCTTCGACCCCCAAAGAGAGTCCGGAGCATGCAATACATCCCTCCTGCCTGGCTGAAAGGCGGCCACGCCCAGACCATCTGGCCGCTCGCCATCAAGGGCGAAAAGCCCGCCATGCGGCGCAAACGCTGGAAGACACCCGACGAAGATTTCATTGACGTGGATTTCCTGCCGCGCCATGAGGACCAGCCACTGGTCATCCTGTTTCACGGACTGGAAGGCTCCAGCCGCAGTCATTATGCCCGTTCGCTGATGCGTGAAGTCTCGGCGCGTGGCTGGAACGGCGCAGTCGTACATTTTCGTGGCTGTTCGGGCGAGCCCAATCTGCTACCCCGTGCCTACCACTCGGGAGACGCCAACGAGGTGGATTGGATCTTGCGCCGCTTCGCGAAAAAGTACCCGAACGTGCCACGCTATGCGGCAGGCGTCTCCTTAGGTGCCAATGCACTGCTGTGCTGGCTGGGTTCCCGCCGTGATGAAGCCCTGGGACTGATAGCACGCGCTGCAGCGATTTCCGCGCCGCTTGATCTGACCGAATCCGGCAACCATCTGGCAAGGGGCTTCAACAAGGTCTACACGCGCTATTTCCTGCACACCATGCGCCGACATGCGGCACAGAAGGCCAAAAAATTCCCGGGCCGTTTTGATGCGAAAAAAGCTTGCCGTGCAAGAACCCTGGCGGAATTTGATGATGCCTACACTGCGCCCCTGCATGGTTTCAAAGGAGCGGCAGACTACTGGCGACGGGCGTCTGCCAAACCACTGCTGACAAGCATCGTGGTACCGACCCTGGTGCTGAACGCAAAAAACGATCCTTTCCTCCCACGCTCGGCTTTGCCTACGCAACAGCAAGTCTCAAGCAATGTGCGGCTTGAACAGCCTGAACAAGGCGGACACGTCGGCTTCGTCAGCGGGCCGTTTCCCGGCAACCTGGAGTGGATGCCCAAACGCGTGCTGCATTACTTCGACAGCTATCAGGCGTAAGTATTGATCACCCCGCCAGGCCGCCCTGCTGCTGCAGCCTGCTGTTGTTGTGCTTGCGCCTGGGCCTGGGCCTGCTGATCGGCCTGAGCCTGCAATAACTGCTTCACCTGATCGGCTTGCTGGGTATTCGCCTTCTTCAGCACGTTGATCTGTGCTTCGCTTTGAACAGCCTGCAGATTCTGGGTGCTGATGGCTGACGAGCTTGAGGTGATGGTCATGATGAAATTCCTTCGCTTCTTGCGCGGTTAGTTATCCAGCTTAGTCCACCATTGAAGCATCTCGCCTTGCGTAACAATATTTAGCCGCTGCTCACACAGGCGGGAAGAAAAGATAGGCCAGCACGATCGCAGCAACCGCCCCCACGGCATCTGCAATCAAGCAGCAGGGAATCGTGTGGCGGGTCTTGCGCACACCCACCGCACCAAAATACACCGCAACGATGTAGAAGGTCGTATCGGCCGCCCCCTGAAACATGCAGGCCAGGCGCCCGACGAAGCTGTCTGCGCCATAAGTTTTCATCGCGTCGATCATCATCCCGCGTGCGCCACTGCCTGAGAGGGGCTTCATGAACGCAGTCGGCAAGGCCGGCACCACATCGGCCGGCACGCCGAACCAGCCTAGCGCAGCCGCTACGCCACGCATCAGCAAATCCATCCCACCGCTGGCGCGAAACACGGCAATGCCGACGAGGATCGCGACCAGATAGGGCAGCACCATGATCGCGGTATTGAAGCCCTCCTTCGCGCCTTCGATAAAAGCCTCGAAAGCCGGCACACGTCGCCACACGGCCAGCGCTAGGAAAGCGATGATGATGCCGAAGAGCACGAAGCCACTGACAAAGGCACTCGCCGCCGACATCTCGGCAGCAGTGAGGCGTGCGAAGTACCAGAGTGTGCCGGACACTGCCGCGCACAGCCCGAATAGCCAGGCCAGCACCACCGGGTGACGCAGCGGGATCTTCTGTACAAAACTCACTACCAGCAAACCCGCCAGTGTCGAAAAAAAGGTCGCCAGCAAAATCGGCAGGAACACATCCGCCGGATTAGCCGCGCCGAGCTGCGCCCGGTAGGTCATGATGCTGACGGGTATCAGCGTAAGTCCGCTGGCGTTGAGCACCAGGAACAGGATCTGCGCGTCGGATGCCGTGTCCTTGTCGGTGTTCAGTTCCTGCATCGCCTGCATGGCCTTCAGGCCCATCGGCGTGGCGGCGTTGTCCAGCCCGAGCAGGTTGGCGCCGATATTCATGACCATCGCCCCGGCCGCCGGATGCCCTGCCGGGATGCCCGGAAACAGGCGCCGGAGCAGCGGATCAACCAGACGCGCGAGCATTGCTACCGCACCAGCTTTCTCGCCGACCTTCATCATGCCGAGCCAGAACGTGAGCACACCGGTCAAACCCAGCGCGATCTCGAAGGCCGTCTTCGACATGCCGAAGGATTCCTGCAGCACACGGCTGAAGATGGCCGCATCGCCAAAGGCCAGCCATTGCACGAGGCAGGCCAGAAACGCCGCAAAGAAGAAGAACAGCCAGACGAGGTTAAGGATCATGACTGAACGGAGAACCGCAGCTCACGTAGATCTGCGCGGCAAGGCCCCGCAGAACAAGGCGTGAAGCGGCTCTCCATGATGCCGTTCAATCCCGGAAGTTTTCGGCCTTGATCGGAAAATCGGTGATGCTCTTGCGGATCAGTGCAATGGTTTCCTGCAGGTCATCGCGCTTGGCGCCGGTAACCCGTACCGCATCGCCCTGGATCGCAGCCTGCACCTTGAGCTTGGAATCCTTGATCTGTTTGACGACCTTTTTGGCCAGCTCGCTCTCGATACCGCTCTTGATCTTGAACAGCTGCTTGACCTTGTTGCCGGAAATTGTCTCGATCTTCTGGGCATCCAGGCGCTTGGAGCTCTCGGCCTCCTTCTTCTCCATGGCGGGGAACAGGATGTCCTTGATCTGGTCAAGCTGGAAGTCTGAATCACCGAACAGGGTGATCTGCTTATCCTTCTCGTTCAGCTCGATCTTGGCACTGGTCCCCTTGAAATCGTAACGGTTGTCGACCTGGCGCGAAGCCACGTCGATCGCGTTCTTCAGGGCAACCATGTCGGCTTCGGAAGTGAAATCAAATGAAGGCATTTTTGTTGATCTCCGATCAACAGAACTGAGTGCTGAGAACTGAGTGCTGAGTAAACACTTCCACAGGCTGCGCCAGCGCTTACTTTCACTCAGTCCCCGTTACTCAGTCCTGGTTTTAAGCAAAATGACAAATGTAGTGATAAGGCTCGCCGGTAACTTCGATCTCGAAACTGGAATTGCCGGGCACATTGAAGCGCTGACCTTCACCATAATGCTTCCACTCGGTTTCACCCTTGAGCAGCACACGGCAGGCGCCAGCAACCGTCTCCATGATTTCGGGAGCGCCGGTATTGAAGGTCAGTTTGGCCGGCAGGATCACACCGACCGATTTTTTGGTGCCATCGGCCAGCACAATGCTGTGGCTGACGCACTTGCCGTCGAAATACACATTGGCTTTGGTGACGACCGAAACGGCGTCGAACTGAGCTTGACTCATCGCAGGAATTCCAGAAAAGAGAAGGGCTCCGGATTATAGCCGGAGCCCCTCGTTTGACCGAAATGCACGTCAATGTGAAGCAAGGATCTTGATGATCAGCTCTTTCGAAACAAACCCGAACATGCCCAGCCCGAGGCCAAGAAACAGCCACATCATGCCGTATTTGCCCGCTTTCGATTCACGCGCCAGATTCCAGATGATGAAGACCATGTAGCCTATCAGGCCGGAGAGGAAAAACTTGAGGCACAACTCGCCGAACTCAGGCTCGGTCAAGCCGAAAATTACTGCTTGGTTCATTTTGTCGGGGTTCCTGCGGCGTGTTGTCGAACGCGATCCGACTGCCGCTCGCCGGATCAAGTCAACATACTACGACCGGTCTCCCAAAACACAAAAAGGATGGCCGAAGCCATCCTTTTTGTGTTGCAGAAACGTACTGAACGCTTAAGGAGCCGGAGTCCAGCTGATCGTCGAGAACACGCTGGCGCGATCACCCAGACCAGCCGAAGTAACTTCGTCTGCTGTGAGTTGCTTGCTGTTCGTCGACCGTCCTGAAACATCCAATGCTACGCCTCCCAAGGTCATGCTGTTGTATTCACGCCAGCCCTTGGTCGCTGTAGCAACCTTCGGGTTGGGTACAGCATTCCCGGCAATACCAGCATCAGCCGTGGCAGCCCAGCCCACTGCTGGAATGTGGGTATCCATCCGGCAGTTGATGTAGGCAATGTTGTCTTCCCAGGAACCGGAAGCAGCACGTGCCAGATAGGAAGCAGCATTGGCGCCAACAGCAACCTTCACAGAAGCAGGGCCATCCGCATTGGTCAAAGTACTGTTCAGGAACACGAAACCTTTGTAACCGGCATTGACACGTGCTTGCAGATAATAACCACCCGTGCCATTGGCATAAGCTGACAAAGTAGACGGGTATTGCGAGTCACCGATCATTTCGATCACACTGTTTTCGAATAGCGCGATGTTGTTTTGGCCCCAGATGAAGTCAACGTTGCCCGAAATGCGGGTGTTGTAGAACCAGGAGTAACCGGTCACGTATATCGTGTCCTGCTCACTGTAAAAGTCAGCATTCTTCGCGATCAGTCGATGCGCGTTGGTACTCGACTTGAACATGATGGTTTCGGCTTGGTTCGAATACAACGAACTACGGATATGGCTATTCTTCAGCGTCAGCGTATCCAGTGTCAGCAGATCACTATCTTGCGCCAGGAATACACCACGGCCACCACCCGAGGTCGCAGCGGCAGCACCTGCACCACCACCACTATTTAGAGTTTCATAGTTGTTGTAGGTGATCACCACACCGGTACGGCTGTCACCTTTAATCGTGACATTGGCACGGTTGTAGAGATATAGCAGTTCATTGTACGTACCGCTTGCTACGTTAATGACCGGATTAGTGACACTGGTGTTGGTCATGTAGTAATTGAGCGCACTCTGAACCGTATGGAAATCAGCCGTCGTGCCTGTTGCCGCAACCGTCACGGATGACAGACCAGCAGCCGGGCCAGCAGACTTGGTCGTGAAACTCCAGCCAGCAGCCTTGCCAATACCGTTAAAACTTGTCCCCGCCAAGGTAGCTCCCGGGAAGACCGTGCTCGAAATGCCAACGTAGTAAGTCGTTCCGTAAGTGAGCTTGCCACTGTGCGGAGTGATCGTCACTGTGTTGCCATTGATCTGGATCGGCGTGGTAGAGACACCACGAACAATGCTTCCTGTACCGATCGTATCGGTTTCACCACTCAGCTGAATCTTGTCGACCAGCGAATCATCGGCCTTGTTGAAGATGCGGATTGTGCCGGAAGTCCCCAGCGTCGGAGCCGAATCAAAGGTCAACTGCAGCTTGTCATCAGGATAGACCGTGGTATCGCCCACCGCCGGTGACACTTTGCCAGTCAAGCTGTAGGTCGTGGTGGAGTCGATATACTTCGGTGAGATCGTGGCCGTAATCTTCTTGACGACGGTCGGATCGGAGCCACTGACGAACTTGATCGTCGCCGTGCCCGCAGCAACAGGAGTCAGCGTGACAGTGCTGCCACTCGTGGCAACAGATACCGCGCTCGAATTGTCGGAAGTGACAGTGAAGGTGTCTGCCGTACTGTCGGTTTTCAGTGCCGTCACGGTGACGGCCAGCGGCGTATCGCCCGCTTCGGCTACGTAGCTGGTGCTGGAAGTGCTCAGCGAAAGCTGAGTCGGCTTGACGCTCGGATCACCCACTTTCACATCATCGATCAGGAAAGACTTGTTGTAGGTAAACAAGCCAATCTTGCCGGTAGTAAAGCCTGTCGTCGTATCTGTATAGGTACCTATCTTGTCCCCATCAAGATACATCGTCAGCGCCGTACCGATCATTTCAAGACGTACGGTGTACCAGGTTCCGTTGCTGATTGGTTTCTTGGACTGGAAAGCGCGGTTCAAACTCCCTGCTTTGGTATAGCCTGCTTCTACCTGAGTACTGCCAGTGCTGTTCTGTACATTCAGACCGCCCAGATTCCAGTTGGAAGTATCCTGATAGCGCCCAATCATGAACAGCTGCTTGTTACCGGTAGTGGAATTTGTTTGCGGTTGGATACGCATTTCAACATAGTAGTCACTCTTGCTGCCTACTTTGGAAGTCCAGACTGCATCCTTGAGCAGGGCGACCACGCCATCGGCATATTTGCTGCTTACAAGGAGGGTACCAGCGGTATACTGCAGGGCCTTGGTCGTAGCACCGTTCACGTCGGTGGCATCAACCACTGCAAACGCGGCGTCAGTGCCATTTTTCGTCAAATCCCAGTTATCAGAGTTGCCACTCTGGAAATCATCACAGAAGTAAAGGGTGGAGCTGGTGGCCGGGCAGGTCATCGGCGTGGCCGCTACGACGGTCGTCGTTGTCGCGGTCGTATCGCTTGAGCTGCTACCGCCGCCGCAGCCGGACAAAGCCAGCGCGCCGAGCAGCGTTGTTACGGCAAGACTGCCGTATTTCCAGATATCTTTCATTACATCTCCTCTCGTTATATCCACAGGCATTCCGCAGAAACGCCTGACCACCAAGCATCGAGACGCGCCACTCTGTTTTTCACCACAACGCGGGCCCTTGCCTGACAAACAGAAACTTCAATTGATCATGGTATCGAAAACACAAGAGCAATGATACCGGAAACATCATAAAAACAAATCCACTCATAAACAGCTGTTGCAAAATGAACCACATGACAACGCGTTGTTATTACCAAGCAATAGAAAACTCTTCCGGACCAACTCCGGTTAGCTCTAGAACATCAGAAACAAGGGAAGGTGGAACATCCATCGACACAGTGGCATTACCTGACGCCCCTTGACCTTGAATGATCGATACGAAGGGGCATCCGTGTTACCCACAGAGGTTGTGGAGCCGGTCTACAGAGGTAACAAATGAAAAGCCCAACTGCTGCCAGCCGGGCCGGAAAGACAAGAAATGCCAATCAACGCGTTATCTCAGCAGCATTGCATAATGCTTGAGCGCAGGGGTTTCCTTGATACCTTGTGCAACCAGGGCCGCCACGGCTTCCGCACCCTTTTGCTGGAAATGGGTGGTATCCGGGCTGATGAAAGTCCCCGCGCTTTGCGTGGCGTAATACGGATAGGTCTTGAAATCCGAGATGGCCAGCCAATAGTCCTTCCAGTCCTCTTGATGCGCATTGGCAAAAGCGATGGTTTTGGCCTCCAGATCAATCAAGGGCACCGCATTGGCACTGGCCGTATCTTTCACCGTACGGCTGTAATCACCAATGAAGGCAAAGCCCTGAGTCACATTCTGCCGGGTCATATGTTGTGACACGACCGGAAAACCGGGTTTGCGATCCTTGTTCCATACCCGCGTAGTCGGGGTCAGCAGCACAGGGGTGGCACCCGCTGCGCGGGCCAGTTCAATGTAACGTTCCAGCGATTTCTGGAAACTCATCTCCGGTTTGCCAACAGGATATTGCAACTTTCCATTCACATCATTCGGATAGGAACACAGGCCAGCCACATCTGCCGGACCGCGTTGTGGCTTGGTGGCATCGCAGTTCTGGTCGTTGTGGCCATGATTGATCAGTACCAGATCGCCGGGGCGAAGGAAACGCGCCATTTGCTGGTACCAGCCTCCCATGTAGAAATCCTTCGAGCTGCGACCAGCGCGCGCGCCATTAAGCACTTTCACGCCCTCCTCCACACGGAACTGTTGCTCGAAAACCTGCCCCCAGCCCATACGTGGCAAGCGCCCCAACTCGTAGGTCGCCGCCGTCGAGTCACCGACCACCAGTACGCGAACCTTGGCTGCCTTGATCGCGGCAAGCTCCTGCTTCGCACGATTGAAATCCAGCGGTTCATACGGCCCGGAACCGGTCAGACCAATGATCGGCCGGAAACTGATATCGGTCAGCACGGTGTAGGCCGACTCGCTGCTCGGATTATCGTAATTGCGGTTGTGATTGACCACATCCAGTACAGCATCCACCCCTTGATGGTTGGCCTGCATCGGCGTGCTCACCGGATCGAAGTGCGTGATATCGGTCACCCCTGCCGCCTGCAAGGCGGCGCTGAACCCCGCCAGCGAAGTGCGCTTTGCCACGTTCACGGCCTCTTCAGTGATTCCTGTGGTCTTGCCACTATCGACCAGTTGCTGCGGTCCGATGTATTTCAGGCTCACTGCCACGTCGGAGACGATCCGGTCCGTCAGCGGGGTGATGTTCGCCACATTCCTGCCCGCATGCATGCGGGTCAGCACAGAGGACAAACAACGTGCCCGCAAGGTAGCGTTGTAACGACAATTGGTATTGGCACCAGCTTCGATAGCCGAAAGCAGCACTGGCGTAGTCAGCCCCTCGGCATTGATCGAATAGATGCCTTGTGAGTCAGCCAGAACCGTAATCTGCCTGCCCCGCGCATCCACCGCTGTCACCGTCGCAGCAGCCAGTGGTCCTCCCACTGCAACCACACCATTTATCGTCGGACGGCTATCCGACCCCAGCGAGGCACAGCCTGTCAGGCCAAGCATGGCGGCCCAAACCACCCATGCCTCAAAATTGCGCTGTTTAACCATGCTTGTCTCCTAGAATATCTATTACCGAAGACAGCTTAAGACGCCACGCACCACTCCACATGATGGGAATTGCGGTTTTTCCAGAAACTCAAGCAGGCTGTGTCACGGTACCGCATGCCGCAGCACCTTTGCCTCGCGGATTGGCAAATTCAACACGGCAGCCAGCGCGGCCAAGAGAATATCCGCCCACCACATCGGCGTAAAACTGCCCCAGTACGCCAACGCCAGCCCGCCGAGCCAGGCGCCCAGAAAACCGCCGGTTTGATGGGACAACAGCGTGAGGCCAAACAAAGTCCCCAGATAGCGGTTGCCAAAAAGCTTGCTGACGACCCCTGCCGTCGGCGGCACGGTTGCCAGCCACGTAAACCCCAGTCCGATGGCAAACAGGTAGAAGGTTAGCGCCGTCTTCGGAGCAGCCAGGTAAATCAGGATCAATGCCGCGCGAGACCCGTACATCCAGAACAGCACCATCTTGCTGCGATAACGCTGTACTGCCCAGCCGGCGACCAGACTGCCGAAGATGTTGGACAACCCGATGATAGCCAGTGACCAGCTCGCCACCCCAGCCGGCAAACCGCACAGACTGACTTCTCCGGGCAAGTGCGTCACCAGGAAAGCAATATGAAAACCGCATGTAAAGAACCCCGCATGCAACAGCAGGTAACTGCGATCCTTGAGGGCGCCACGCAATACGGCAGAGAGCGGTTCCCCCGCAGGCTTGTCTTCATGAAACTCAGTGGAGCTTTCACTGACAGGCCGTTTCAGGACACGCACCAACGGCATGGCGCCCAGTACGATCAGCGCCAGGCCCCATAACGCGCCCATCCAGCCGATCAGCAGAATCATTCCCTGCACAAGCGGCGCAAACACAAACTGACCGAAACTGCCACCGGCATTGATGATGCCCGAGGCCATACCACGATGCTGTGCCGGTAAACGCTGCGCCACCGCACCAATCAGCACAGAAAAGCTCCCGGCACCGGAGCCTGCCGCCATCAGTAAACCCAGTGTCATGCTCAAACCAAAAGTGGAATGCATGAAGGGGGTCAGTGCAAACCCAGCGGACAAGACCAACAAACCAGCCACCAACACCCTCCCCGGTCCGTAGCGATCCGCCACCGCACCGGCGACTGGTTGTACGGCGCCCCACACAAACTGCCCGATCGCCATTGCCAGACTGATACTCGCCACGCCCAGCCCGGTTGCAGTGTTCAGGGGCGAAAGAAACAGGCCCAGTGATTGACGGGCACCCATGGTGATCGCCAGCATCGCCGCGGCTGTCAGCGCCAGCCATAGCCAGGCGGAGTTGTCCTTGTCGTTCATGAGCATCTTTCGCGGAATAAGGCTAAAGACTCGCAGAGTCAGTCGAGACCAGCAAGCGGCTATGCACGGAATCCGTCACGATATTCAAAGCTGATTTTGCGTTTGCACAGGCAACGCCCTGTTCAGTCATCGTGACGCAACTGTCGCACACGGTAACCACGTTTCGCCAACAATCCCGGAATGCCCTCATTTCCAAGCAGATGCGCCACGCCAACGACCACGAAGCGTGTGCGGCCATCCTGCATGCGCTGCGCGATGCGTGCAGCCATCGTCGCATTCCGATCTTCGATCAAGGCCCGGCTCAGCTTTGAATTGGCCGGCATATCCTCACGCATCAAACGGTTCAACGTCGCCAGATCGCCTGATTTCCATGCAAGGACCATGGCCTCCAGATAAGTTCGCATACGCCCGGCCTGCAGCTGGTTGGCTGTCAGCCGCAGAGCCTCCCGCTGCTCGCTTTCAGAACCGGCACTGAGCGCTGCGATCTGGATATCGACGTTTTCCAGCTCTTCCAGTGCCAGGCCACGTTCGCCGGCACGCTGCATGAAGGCAAGATCGATACCTTGCGAAACGTCGTAACCCGCCTGCTGCGCCCCCAGCAGACTCAGAAACATGCTGACCATCCAGGGCTGCATCACGTCCAGGCTTTCGGCAGGCATGCCCAGCCCGGCAGCGGCACTTTTCACGGACCGCCAGTCGGCATCAGACAAACGCGCAGAGAGGCGTTGCCCGCCTGGCAGCATGGCGGCCGCCATGAGCTTTTCCTGGGCCTCTGGGCGCTGTGGATCAAGCTCCACCACCAGTAGCTTGCTTGCATCCAGGCGTTTCAAAGCGGCATCCGGCAAGGGAAAACAGCTTGTGTTGCAGACGTGAATAGAGCCGAACAGATACACTGTGCCCCCATCGGGCCGACTCGCCTCCCACAGCGGCAAGGGTTCGTTCGCGGCCTGCGCCAGTACGCTCCACGCACAGAACACCAAAACCAAGCACTTCCGGAAACCCTGCATCCTGACTACCTCCAGCAACATGCGTCTCGCCGCCATTCTCTTGATGGGCCCCACTGCAAGCGGCAAAACGGCTTGCGCGCTGCACCTGGCGCGCAGCTTGCCCATCGAAATCATCAGCGTGGATTCGGCACTGGTGTTTCGCGACATGAATATCGGCACAGCCAAACCCGATGCAACGGAGCTGGCCCTCTGCCCGCATCATCTCATCGGCATCGTTTCGCCGGAAGAGGCGTATTCGGCCGCACGCTTTCGTGCCGACGCACTGCGTTTGATCAGCGAGATCAGCGCCCGCGGAAAGATTCCATTGCTGGCGGGCGGCACCATGCTGTACTTCAAGGCATTGCTCGACGGACTCTCCGATCTGCCACAAGCCGATGCGGGCTTGCGTGCTGAAATCGAAGCACAAGCCGCAGCACAAGGCTGGCCAGCACTGCATGCCGAGCTCGCAGCGCTGGATGCCGACGCGGCGGCACGCCTGAACCCGAACGATGCCCAACGCATTCAACGTGCGCTGGAAATCGTACGCGTCACCGGCCGGCCACTGGCGGAAAGCTATGCACGCCGGGAGGCAGAAACCGGACCGGCAATTGATTATCTGCCGCTCGCTCTGGCGCCTTCGGATCGTAGCGTACTGCACGAACGCATCGCACAGCGCTTCGATGCAATGCTGGCGGCAGGCTTCGAAGATGAAGTACGCGGCTTGCGCCAGCGTTATCAACTCAACCTCACCATGACTTCCATGCGCTGCGTAGGTTATCGCCAGATGTGGGAATTCCTCGATGGCGAGATCGATGCGGAAACGCTGCGCTTCAAGGGCATTGCCGCAACGCGCCAGCTCGCCAAGCGCCAGCTCACCTGGCTACGCCAGTTCCGCGAAAACTGGTCCGGGCTGATGGAATTCGATTGTCTGGACCGGCACTCTACGCAGCACATCGAAACCGCTGTACACGCTTGGCGACACGCTTGATACTGACCCGCCTGAATTAGGTTGACACCTGCGAGCGTAGATTTTCGCTCTGGTTGATCTCCTCAATAGACGCCCGATGAACCTCATCGGGCGTTTTCATTTTCAAGGACAAATGCGGTCTTTGCTGGTTATAGAGCTTCACTGAATCACTGACCATGCGTCGAGCCTGTTCAATGTCGGCGGGTCGATGCAGCAGGAATTCGTTCCTCAGGATGCCATGACGCGCTCTGCCAAGGCGTTCTGGTAGCAATCATAGCCGTCAGTCATTGAGCACGTGAGCCACCCCTGTCTTGACGGCCATGCTTGCGTAGCCGCTTCAAAACCGTTGAACGACCTTGAATGCCGTAGCGAGCCTGGACCTCTTTGTAGCTCAGCTCGCCCTTTTCGACTTGATCGACAACCGATAATTTAAAAGCCAGCGTGTAGTCACGCGGTGTCCTCTTCTTCTCTGGCTCCAACTGACTTCCCCTTTCATGGCATGAAAAGGTGTCAACTCAGGGCAGGACGGGTCAAGAAAAACAAAAGGGCTGCAATTTCGCAGCCCTTTTTTGATCACTGCACCCCTGAGGGTGCCGCAAGATCAGTGTTCGCCAAGCACGGAAACAGTGATGGGCACCACCACGTCGGTGTGCAGCGCCAATTCGATCTGGCTGTCACCAACCAGCTTGATCGCGCCGTTCGGCAAACGCACAGCAGCCTTTTCAACTTGTTGCCCTTGAGCAACCAGCGCTTCAGCAATATCAGCGGTCGTCACGGAACCGAACAGACGACCATCGACACCCGCCTTGCGAACGATCTGAACCGTAAGGCCACTGATCTTTTCGGCAGCAGCTTGAGCGGCAGCCAGCTTTTCACCGGCAACGCGTTCGAGTT
>Ga0316604_10001894_pt1 | contig 17247 bp, 19 predicted proteins | sample OWC_soil_day20_C_FD_207650 | JGI IMG/M metagenome (GOLD analysis project Ga0316604, IMG submission 207650) | Wetland soil microbial communities from Old Woman Creek delta, Ohio, United States - OWC_soil_day20_CT | ecosystem: Environmental > Terrestrial > Soil > Wetlands | place: USA: Ohio... | reverse complement strand
CCATCGCCCGCTGCCTTTCCCTAATTTTACTCTTTATTAGCGGATCACCATCTGTTTGTTTCATTTCTTGTTTGACTTCTTCCTTAGACATCTTCAAGCCTTCATTATGTTCCCACCATTGATAAATATAATCAAATATTGCCAATATCATCATAACCGTAATAATTTGAAAAGCTAAATCAATAATCAACGAACCTGTTAATCTAAGCGAGTCTATTAATTCCATGCTAATTAGTTTAGAAATATCACTTATTTGAACAATAGCAAAGCGATAAATAAAATAACCAATAATACCTACTTTAAAAAGAGCTTTCGCAAGTTCAACAAGTGACCTTTTCGAAAACAGTCGTTGCAAACCAGATAGCGGATCAAGTTTACTAAAATCTGGCATTAATACTTCGGTTGAAAAAATGACCCCTACTTGCATAAAGTTAATAACTACAGATATTACCATAATAACTAAGAGAATAGGCAAAACTGTCTTTGCCATCACCAATCCCACATTTAAGAATAATAACTGAACAGCATTAATCGTCAAATCTGTTGTAGTGAGACTAGACAAAATGGCTGTCATATAGCTAGCTAATTCATTATATACACCAGCACCCACTAATTTGAGCGTGTAAAAAGCAGCCAAAATGACGAAAGCAGAACTAATCTCAGAACTTTTGGCCACTTGCCCCTTTTTCTTAGCTTCCTCTTTTCGCTTCGGGGTAGCTTCTTCCGTTTTTTCGCCATTAAACAACTGCAAGTCAAAATAATTTAACTTATACCGACTATCATTAACTTGAGGCAAAACTTTCCAAGAGGCGGTACATATTATGAAAGCCCTCACTGAAAACCACCTCCAAAAATGCTATATAAAACGGCAAAGCCAATGATAGTACAAAAATGCCGACAATAATTTTGCCAGGCATACCAACAACAAAAATATTCATTTGCGGCATAGTGCGGGCCAAAATACCTAACGCAACATCAGTAAGCAGTACTGCTACCACTACTGGCAAACTAATCTTAATTGCAATGATAAAAATATCACCGACCATATCTACCGCAATATTGGCAAGTTCGGGACGAAACAATCCGCGAGTTACTGGAATACTTGTAAAACTGTACACAATTGCTGATAAAAAAAGATGATGACTGTTACTAGTCAAAAATACTAATATAGCTAAAATATATTTAAAATTGCCAACAAGTGGTACCTGCTGGCCAAATTGAGGGTCTATGACATTAACCATTCCAAAACCAATTTGTGTATCTAGTAAGGTGCCTGCCATTTGTATCCCGTAAAAGATAAATGAACAGGCAAAGCCCATAATCAAGCCTATTAAAAATTCACCAATTACTACCGCCATATAAGAGAGTAAGGCATCTGGAATAACAATGTTCGGTTGAATTAATAATGGTAACAAAATATAGGATATTAGTAATGACAACCCCGCCTTTACCATTAACGGAACATTTTTAGCGCCAAAAATAGGAGCTGATGAAAAAATCCCACTCAGTCTTGCAAAAATCAACAGGAAAAATCCCAACTGGTTTTGCAATAAAGTAAACAGATCCACTCTTCTTACCACCTATCTATCGGTAGAACTACCCCATCTCCTCCGTTAACGAACCATATTAGGCAGACTCAAAAACAAGTCTCTGGTATAACTAATCAATATACTCAACATCCATGGACCAAAAACAAGTACAGCAACAAAAACAGCGATAATTTTAGGAATAAAGGCAAGTGACTGCTCTTGTATTTGTGTTGTCGCTTGAAATATGCTGACCGCAACACCAACAACCAGTCCCAGAATAAGCATCGGGGCTGACACTAGCATAACCATTGCTAAGGCGTCACGACCAATCTGAATAGCCATATCACCAGACATAAGCGTCCCCCCTACATAAAGCTACTAATTAACGACCGTGTAATCAAATGCCAGCCATCCACCAATATAAATAATAAAACTTTAAAAGGTAATGATATCATTGACGGCGGCAGCATCATCATCCCCATAGCCATGAGGGTACTAGCCACAACCATATCAATAACAATAAATGGAATATAAATCAAAAAACCAATCTGAAAAGCTGTTTTAAGCTCACTAATAATAAAAGAAGGAATTAATACCGTTGTGGGGACATCTTCCGGTCCATTGGGCCGAGGCATCTCTGATAAATTCACAAATAATGCTAAGTCGTTTTCGCGAGTTTGCTTAAACATAAATTCACGCATAGGTTTCACAGCTTCAGTCATTGCCGTTTGTTGATCCATCGTCCCAGCCAGCATAGGCTGTAAGGCATTTTGATTTACCTGATCGAAATAGGGGGACATCGTATAAAAGGTCAGGAATAGCGAAAGCCCAACTAATACCTGATTCGGAGGCATCTGCTGAGTCGACAAAGCACTGCGTAAAAATGACAATACTATAATTATGCGAGTAAACGAAGTCATCATAATCAAAATAGACGGTGCCAGTGAAAGCACCGTTAACATTAACAGAACTTGCAGGCTAAGCGCAACATCCTGAGGACTATTTGCTTGTTCCACACCAACATTGATATTGGGAATAGGTATCAGCGGTGCGGCTCCAGCTACAGCCGGAAAAGCTAGTATCATAATTATGGTCAAAATCAAACCATGTTTTTGCCATGATTTCACATAGTTAATCCATTGTGACACTCTATTTACCTCTTCCTAATATCGATATCATGCTCCTTCTCGCGAGATTCGGGAGTGTCTGAAGTAAAAGTAAAGGGGGATTTTTTTTGCATTTGCCTAAGCAAACCAATTTGCCGATGAAAAACACTGCTAAATTGTTCCGGGGGCATAGAGATATTTTGAGTAGCCTTAAGTTGCTCAATATCTGATAAAGAGGTAATCTCATTGAGCATCGTAATATTCTGCTCGGTTACCCCCAATACCATAAACTTGCCTGCTATCTCTATCACATAGATAGCGCGGTTAGGCCCCAATGACAAAGTAGCATAAATCTTACCGCTGCCAAATCTGCCGCCGTTAGTCATTCTTTGTCCTAAATACCGCGAAGTAAGATAAGCCAGAGCAAGAACTAACAAAAAAGTTAATAGTAACGATACAATATAACCACTGGTTGCGAGCCAAGACGAGGTTGCTGGTTGGGGTTCCTGATATTTTAAATATTCGCCCGTTTCAGCAGCAGCCAATACCTGACTGGCAAACAAAAATAACCAACTAACAAAGACTATGATACTGCCGTAAACGCGTAGATTAACAAACATCTATTACTCTCACCTGACTAACCAACCGCTTTGCGGACAGCTTCCAAAACACGATCAGGCTGGAATGGCTTAACAATAAAGTCGCGGGCACCTGATTGAATTGCTTCGATAACCATAGCCTGCTGTCCCATTGCACTACACATAATAATGGTGGCACTTGCATCTATCTTTTTAATTTCTTTTACGGCAGCAATTCCATCCATTTCTGGCATAGTAATATCCATAGTGGTCAAATCCGGTTTAAGTTCTTGATATTTTTCTACCGCTTTGAGACCATTTTCCGCTTCGCCAACTACATCATACCCATTTTTAGATAAAATATCTTTAATCATCATTCTCATAAAAGCGGCATCATCAACAATTAAAACTTTAATGGCCATTAAACTTATCTCCCCTATCTTAAATAAAATTCGGAATTACTACTGAAGATGGCTAGCTCGTTCCAAAGGAGTTATTATATCGGTAATCCGTACGCCAAAGTTTTCATCAATTACAACAACCTCACCTTTGGCAATTAGTTTACCATTAACCAGAACATCTACCGGTTCTCCCGCAAGTTTGTCCAATTCAACTACTGAACCTGGTGTCAATTCTAGAATATCGCGAATTAGTTTGCGAGTCCGCCCCAGTTCAACCGTAATCTGTAGTGGAACATCCATAATAAGACCAATATTGGCGTCCACACCAGGCATCCCTGTCGGTTTTAAGGCAGCAAACTGCACAGGCTGTACTGCGACATTTTGCATTGGCTGCGATTTAGGTTGGGGTGCTGGTTGAGCGGCATAGGCAGGAGCAGGTTGCGGTTCAACGGTTGGCTTCGGTGCAGCCTTTGGAGCTACAGCAGCTGCTGTGGGTGTTTGCACCGCATTTAACAGATTTTCAACCATTTCTCTAGCAACATTAATAGGCAGTATCTGCATAAGCTCACTGTCAATAAGATCCTCCACTTCCATGCGGAAAGACACCCGCACTAGCGAATCGTCACCAGAAACAATACTATCAATATTAGGATCAACAGCAAAGTCCAGCAGATTTACTTTTGGTGGCGCAATATCAACTTTTTTCTTAAACATAGTCGATATAGAGGTTGCTGTTGAGCCCATCATTTGATTCATAGATTCACTAACAGCACTCATATAGAGTTCATTTAGTTCTGTTGGCGGATTAGTGCCCTCGCCACCCATCATTAAGTCTGCGATAATTAACGCATCCTGCTCACGTACCGCCAAAATGTTGGTACCTAACAAGCCTTGTGTATACCCTACCTCAATGACTAAATACGGCAACGGATATTGACGCTTAATTTCATTTAAGCTAGTTATCGAAACCTTAGGTGTAGTAATTGATACTCGTCTGCCTAAAAGCACAGACAGCGTCGTAGCAGCAGTACCCATAGATATATTACCAATCTCACCTAAAGCATCTTTTTCAATATCAGATAAATCTTGCCCAGCCGGAGATGGCGAGGCTGCAACTGGTTCGCCTCTTAGCAAAGCGTCTATTTCTTCCTGGGACAGGAATCCATCACTCATTATTATCATCTCCTTGGGAAATTACTTGGGTTATTTGTACTGCATTTCTATTAGCAATAAGGCCTGGTTTACACTTAAATTTTTCTCGGCTGCCAATCATTAAGCTTAGGTCATTGTCAGCTTTTGTCTCCAGTTGCAGCACATCACCCACGCCTAAATCTAATAGTTCATGGACAGTAACTGTGGCCCGCCCAAGCTCAACTATAAAAGGAATCAGCGTTCTTTCAATTTTCCGTTTTAATACATTCACGGTTTCCGGTGAAGCCTGCTTAGCAGTTGCAGCAGACACCCAGAAGGTTGTCGTCAATTTGGACATAATCGGTTCAAGTACCAAATACGGAATACAAATATTCATTAAACCTTCAGCCTGACCAATCTTAGCTTGCAGAGTAATAAGTACCACCATATCATTCGGAGGAACAATCTGGGTAAACTGTGGATTGGTCTCTAAAGCCTCCATGCGGGGTTCAATCGCTACAACCTGTTTCCAGGCATCTTGCATGTTCTCCATAGCTTTATTAATTACTTTTCTGATAATTGCTTCCTCAATATCAGTCAGGGAACGTGGCTTAGCAGGTGGTAACCCTGGACCGCCAAATAATCGGTCAATGATAGCCAGTACAATATTAGGGTTTATCTCTAATATTGCGTTACCTTTAAGTGGTCGCATCTGAAAAATACTAATAACACTGGGGTTTGGCATTGACCGGATAAACTCCTCATACGTCAGTTGGTCAACAGAGGCCACATCAATATGAATAAGTGTCCGAAGATGCGCTGACAGGTAGGTATTAAGCAACCGCGCAAAGTTTTCATGCAGCATATAAAGAGTACGAATTTGATCCTTAGAAAACTTATCTGGGCGTTTAAAATCATATATTTTAATTTTCCGCTGTTTTTCTTCGGTTTTTATCTCTTCAGCAGTTACAACACCCGTAGATAAAGCTGATAACAGTTCGTCGATTTCAGATTGTGATAAAACATCGGGTCCCGCCAATCCTCCCCCTCCTTTCACATAAGAAACTATACCTTAGTTAACACTAGTTATTTTTTATTATACTAAAAGAATAACTGTAAAGCTACTGTAAAACAAAATTGGTTATATAGATATCATAAACACGTTCTTCACCAAGGGTTGTATTAATTTCATTTTTTAACATTTCTTTTAACTGTTCTTGCTTAGTTGGGTCAAAGTCTTCGATCTTTTGTGAACGCAAAACGTAAACAGCAGTATCTAGTATCTTTATTTCTTCAGGTGAGAGCGTTTTCCCTTCCTTGGTCGCTGTATTTTTACCTGGTTTCAATTCCACAATAACGCCAATTTTAAGATAGCGTCCACTATTTACACCGCCAATATTGAGAATCAACCCGTCTTTTGCATCACCGAGCTTAATAAACTGACCTGGCTCATGCTGAGAATTTTTTTTCTCAACCGTTTGATCTGATACAACCCTGGTTGCAATCAAATACGAAATACCACCGGCCAAAATCAAGCCCACCACAATCAAGATGATAATTACCATCATCGACATCTTTTTGGGTTTTTCCTCTTCAGCCACTGGCTCACCTCCATTATACTATATTTGTGCTACTCATCTTGCCGTCAGTCCCAAAGCATTGCATTATTAGCGCATATTTCTAAATAATGCCCGACGATAATCCATTACCTTACGCACAATCTCATCCATAGCTTCTTCCACAATAAGCTTCTTGCCGCTAGTTAGGGTAATTACTGTATCTGGCGTCTCCTCAATGGTTTCAATCAATTCGGCATTCACTACAAAATCACAATCCTGAGACTTAAGTTTCGTAACCTTTATCATGTCTATCCCTCCTTACAATTTTTTAAAAATAGGTAGCGGAAGGGAGGCATCCCCCCGCTACCTTTCCCTACGATTATCGTTTCAGATTGGCTATTTGCTCCAGCATTTCGTCAGCGGTAGTAATTATTTTAGAATTTGCCTGGAAACCACGTTGGGTAATAATCATATCACTAAATTGCTGCGCTAAATCAACATTAGACATTTCCAAGCTTCCTGGTGTAAACGCGCCATCAGAAATAATCAGACGTTCGCCCGAGTTAGCTGATTTAACATAGTAGTTATCGCCTGATTTTTCCAAACCACCGGGATTACTAAAGGTAGCCAATGCCACCTTAGCTAACGTCATCGTCCGGTCGTTACTGAATTGACCAATAAGAGCCCCAGTAGTATCAGCCACAACATTGGTCAGTGTGCCAGCAGCATAACCATCTGTAGTGGTAGCCTGAATAGTAGACTTCCCACTATATTGCGTAAGTGCCGGCGTCGTACCATTTTCTAAAAAGAGATTCATTGTCAACGGGAAGTTGGTAGCGCCAGCACTGCCAGGTACTGTAATCTTTGGCCCGGAATTAGGCGAGGCTGGTGAAATTAACACACCCTTGGAATTAAAAGCGATTTTTTCGTTAGTAACAGCAGTATTTTTACCGTCTACCTTAGCTGAAACAATCCATTCACCTGGTACACCGGTTTTGGTATAAGTATATTCCACTTTATGAGCTACTCCTAAACTATCATACACATTGAGCGCTGTATTAGCAGTATCAGCCGCTTTAGTTGTAATGCCTGACACGTCTAACGATAATCCATTTACTGCAATCGTAGAAGTATTAACACCTTCAACAATAAACGTAGCAGGCGTAGCAGGAACAGTAACAGGAGTAACAGCAATAGTACTAGTTACATCCTGCACTGTACCGCTAGCATCAGTATAAGTAGCCTTAGTTACTTTCCATTCATTTCCAGTTGTGTTAGCAGTTTTCGTAAGTGTTATTGTATATGGTACACGTTCATTACCATCAATAACCTCAATAGTAGTCTCTACAACAGCACCTTCTTGGGCATCCGCAGGTAACACACCACTTAGTTTAATTCCAGTATCATCGGTTGCCGCAGACAAATCCGTTTCCCCTTTTAAAGCATCAGTTGCTCCCGCTATAATACCAGCGGTATCGACAGCAACCGTCATAGTTCCGCCTTTACCATTGTCAATGGAAAGTGTACTCGGCGACATAGCTGTCCCTACCGTAAAAGACTTTCCTCCTATTGTGCTGTCACCGGTTGTAACACTCCAGGTATTAGTACCAGGCTCGCCCGTTTTTTTGAAATTAACGGTAACAGGTACCTTTGCACCACTTTCCAGATAAGTTTGCACCTCAAACGACACTACTTCACCCACAGCTGTATCTGCATTCAAAGTTCCTTCAAAATTCATTTTCGTATCTGCTGTAGCAATACCTGCTGCTATACCACTGCCATCTGCGCTCAAATTATTCGCAATGGCAATCTCAGTAGATACTTGGGGCGGCATCGAGGTTCCTTTCGGAATCTGAATTGCAGTAAGCGATCCTGTTGCATTTATAGCACCAGAAGCGTCTGCCATCCATCCCATAACTTTAAGACCAGTACCAGTAGCTCCATAATTGCCAGTGGAATCAAAATCAAAATTTCCTGCCCTGGTATAATATTCTTGTGCACCATCGCTGAGAATAAATAAGTTTTGACCTTTGACAGCTAAGTCAGTCATCTTGCCAGTCGACTGATAACTTCCATCTGTAAAGATTGTATCAATACTAGCCACGCCGACACCTAGTCCAACTTGCAATGAGTTAGTGCCGCCGCGAGTTCCCTGGGAAGCAGATGCCCCTTGCATCGTTTGGCTTAAAACATCCTGAAAGTTAACTCTGCTGGCTTTAAACCCTGTGGTATTAACGTTGGCAATGTTATTGCCTATAACATCCATCCGGGTTTGATGGTTTTTAAGACCTGATACACCGGAAAATAATGAACGCATCATAGTAAAAATGACCTCCAATTTATATCTAATTTAGTGACTGCTTCTGTCATTCAGCAGCCTAAGGGCTCCCTCAAGAGGTCCAGCCCTAAACAATTACCGCACTATCAATATTGGTAAATACATTGTCCTTAATGTTGGCACCATCCATAGCTGTTATGACAGTCTTATTTTTGACACTAACAACAAATGCCAAATTATCATTCATCAGGATTAGCGACTCTTTAGCCCCTTTTTGCGCGGCTTTCTCCACTGCTTGGCTCAGTTTGGTTAATTGCGTACTGTCAAGTTGGATTTTACGGCTATCTAAGCGTTGTAAGGCATGCTGGGAAAATTTAACTCCAGTTATTTCCTGTTGTAACAGTTGATTAAAGTTAGAACCATTCGTTGTTTTATTAGTAACCGCGTTCGCTTTAGTTGTAGTGGATGCTTGGCCAGCTGAACTAAGCGTAGGCAGAGGCTGGTACGAATTATAGATACGATTATCAGGCATTGGTACTTACCGTCTTAGGGTATTCAACCCCGGTTATTTTGCTTAATTCAATAGAATCAGAACCAATTACCAACTTAGGCGCACCGTCTACTAACCGTACGGAATCTACCACACCTGTCTTAACTTCAGCACTGCTGCTATCTGTCCAAGTTACTTTCATCCCGATCATACTGCTGGCTTGCGTCATCTGCATCGACGAGTTCAAATTCTGCATTTGTTCCAAACTCGTGAACTGCGCCATTTGCGAAATAAACTGCGTATCGTCCATTGGTTTCATCGGATCCTGGTACTGTAATTGGGTCATTAGTAGTTTTAAAAAATCATCTTTACCAAGGGAATCCTTAGCTTTTGTGGTAGTTGTTGTGTTAGTAGTGGCCGAAGATTGACTATTGCCAGCAACTGAATATGTATTAGCCATGTTAACACCTCCTTTTTTTAAATACGGTAATCTACACCAGATTGCAAGCCCATTCCAGAAGTATTTCCTCCTGCTGATTCACCATCAATAGCTTCGATAAAATCATCTGCAGATTTTTTATTAGTAAATTTCATTAATTGCTGGTGCGAGTTTTGACTTTGATCTTGATTGGGCTGAAATTGGCTAAGGCCAGCATAAACACTAACATTATCCACTTTTATCCCCGTACTCGCTAATTCTTGTTTGAGCTGAGGCAAAGACGCCTCAATCAAAGTGCGTACTTCAGGATTATTGGAATGGAAGCTGGCATTTACCACGCCATTTTCAATAGCTATTTTGAGGGTAAGTTCACCAAGATGCTCTGGTTTGAGTTTCATAATCATTTCAGTATTTTGCGGTTTGGTAATAATTTTTGTTTGCTCCACAATTTGATCAAGTACTTGATATACATCAGCAGAAGGAGTTGTCTGCGATTGAGTTTCTGTAGTTTTAGCTGACACCGTTAACCCATTTGTAGATACTAGTGCTGCATCTAAATTCTGCGCGAACACAGAAAAATTCATTGCTTCATTACTTTCAGATGATAAAACTTGTGTGCCATTGAAGGTACTGGTATCTGTTAGATTATCTTTTTGCCCTTCGCCGCTAAGGTCTGATCGTAAAGCTTTGTCCTGCTGGTTTGTTCCAACTGTCGGTATAGCTATTTGTTCGCCAGTTTGTTGCACTTGCTTGTTAGCTTTGCCGTTAGCATCTTGGGTAGCCTCAACTTTTACGGCTTGTGCTTGCAGGCCTGTTGCCGCTTGCGGTAAAATTATGCTGTTTACAGTTGGCATTGCTTCTACCTGCATGGCTTGGGTTTGTTGTATATTTGTTGCTGTTTGCGGTAGAATTGTACCGTTTCCAGTTGCTGTAGCGTCTATTTGCAACGCTTGGGTTTGTATACCTGTTGCCGCTTGCGCTAAGATTGTGCCATTTACAGTTGGTGTTGTTTCTTTCTGCAACGCCGTTTGTAGGCCTGGTGCCGCTTGCGCTAAAACTGTGCCGTTTACGGTTGGTGTTGTTTCTTTCTGCGACGCCTGCGTTTGCAGGTCTGTTGCCGCTTGCGCTAAAATTGTACTGTTTACAGTCGGCATTGCTTCTACCTGCATGGCTTGGGTTTGTTGTTGTATATCTGTTGCTGTTTGCGGTAGAATCGTGCCGGTTCCAGTTGCTGTAGCGTCTATTTGCAACGCCTGAATTTGTAGGCCAGGTGCCGCTTGCGCTAAAATTGTACTGTTTACAGTCGGCATTGCTTCTACCCGCATGGCTTGGGTTTGTTGTATATCTGTTGCTGTTTGCGGTAGAATCGTACCGGTTCCAGTTGCTGTAGCGTCTATTTGCAACGCCTGAGTTTGTAGGCCTGGTGCCGCTTGCGCTAAAATTATGCTGTTTACAGTCGGCATTGCTTCTACCTGCATGGCTTGGGTTTGTTGTGTATCTATTGCTGTTTGCGGTAGAATTGTGCCGATTCCATTTGTTGTAGCGTCTATTTGTAACGTCTGGATTTGTAGATCTGTTGCTGCTTGCGATAAGATCGTGCCATTTACAGTTGGTGTTGTTTCTCTCTGCAACTCCTGAGTTTGTAGACCTGTCGCTGCTTGCGATAAGATCGTGTCGTTTACGGTTGGTGTTGTTTCTTTCTGCAACGCCTGGGTTGGTAGATCTGTTGCCGTTTGCGGTAAGATTGTGGCGTTTACAGTTGGTGTAGTTCCTTTCTGCAACCCCTGAATTTGTAGGCCTGTTGCCGCTTGCGCTAAGGCTGTGCCATTTACAGTTAGTGTTGTTTCTACCTGCAACGCTGGGGTTTGTATGCCTTGTACCGCTATTGCGGTAGTAACTTGTTCTGAAGACACCATAGACTGGGTATTCACAACTGGTGGATTTGCCTCTGCCATAGCAAATGATATTTGTGTGGTTAAAACAGGATTAATAAGGTTCATTGACACATCTTGAGTAAACAGTGCGTTTTCTTCAGACTGGTTTGTATCATCCTCAGAACTCTCGTTAGAATCGGCTGACGTTTGATCATTGGCTACAGTATTCTTTTCCTTAAACCCATTGTTTAGCACAGCGTTCATCAGATTGCCAGCAGTAATCTTTTCCGCTTTGACAGTTACTTCATCAGTCTGGGAAACAGCATTGTTAAGCACATTGCTAAAGCTAGTCTTGGATTCACTTTTGGAATTGCCACTTGAGCTAGTATTAGTCGCCGTTTGGGACAAACCAGCCTTGGTTAGGAACAAATTAAGTGCTAGATTCAATTTTTCACCTCCCTTCACTGGTTTGCTTTGCTATATCACGCTATAACCTAGGTACTTGGGGCTGACCTCTAAGCATATCCTGGGTTATGCGAGCAGCACGCGAGGAGTCAAATAAGGCTAAAATTTTGGAAACTTGCTCTTCTTCCATTTTGCCAAAAATAGAGATAACTGTGGGGTCATCTAGGTCTTTCATAATCGCTACCGCCGCCTCTGGTTTCATTCCCCCATAAAGGCGGGCTAACTTTGAGGTACGCTTAGCTTCTTCCTGACGTTTAATTTTATCCTGTTTTTCTAACTCTTCTTTGGTAATGATCGTAGATCCTGAAAGCTGAGGCGTTGGTAACAGCTCAGTTGCTGGCAACTGAGCCTGTTTGGGATCACCCGGTGCTACTGGCTGCTTGGTTGCCACATCCTCTTCCAGCTCGACCGGCTCAAAGTTCGTTTTCGGAAAGAAATGAGCCACTACCGGGTATTGCGATAAGTTCGCATCTCGGCTAAGTTTCTCTATATCAATCACTTTTAAATATACTCCGGCAGCAAAACCTATGGCTATCAAAATACACAGCGCGACAAGGATGGACAAAACTTTAAAAATCCCACTAAATTTTGGTTTGGGAACCTCTGCCTCTGGAGCTGCCTTAGGAGCCACTATTGATGCTTGTTTAGTTTTGGTGGCAGGAGTTTTAGGTTTTTCAGCCATAATTAATTATAGACTCCTCTACTTAGCCAGTGATAGAACTTTGGCTACATAGTTACGGGTTTCACTGTACGGCGGAACACCATTATAGTTTTTTACTGCCTGTGGTCCAGCATTATAGGCAGCTACCGCTTTAGTAACATCGCCATCAAAAGTATTCAGCATCTGCTTCAGATATTGAACACCACCGTCAATATTTTCACGCGGATCATTAATATTACGTACTCCGAGTGAGCTGGCGGTTTCGGGCATAAGCTGCATTACTCCGACTGCACCAACAGGGGAAACAGCTTCTTGCGATAGTCCTGATTCAGCTTCAGCAACAGCCATTGCCAGTTTCGGATCAACACCATATTTTGCAGCAGCTACCTGTATCATCTTTGTGACGTCGCCGCCTTGAGTGTTGCTGCCGGTTATGGGGTTTGGACTATTTGTTGATTGCTGGGCATTAGCGGCTGAAAGTGTTGTAGCAAAATCATTGCTCGCTTGAGTTGCTGGAACTGCTGGGGTAAAACGCCGTTCTATGGCGGCAATCCGCTGAGTTACTTGGTTGACACTTGACATCATGGTTATTCACTCTCCTTGTTACGCATAAAAGCCTGCGTTCCAAGCTCATCAAGAACTTTTTGTTCTTCTTGCAGTAGTTCGGTATGGTACTGTGCTAAACGTTTTTCCCGTAAATTATCAACAAGTTTTCTTTGTTTCATGGCCACTTCCAAGGCAATAAGGCATTCTTGACGGTAAGTTTCTGCCTTAGCAACTTGTTCTTGCTGACCAATAATTTCTCTCTTAATTTTATCGATATAATAGCCGAAAGTCTTAAGAATTTCAATAGTTGGAGAACCAGACTGTTCTTGGCTGAGTAAGTCAAGACTAACTACTAATTTATTTTGCAATTGATTCAGTAAATCTTGTTCTTTATATAAGCTTATACTGGCCTCAGTCATCTTGATCTGCGCCTGTTCTTCCTCCATTTTTCGAAATTTAAGTAGCGTCTCCAGGCGAAACTGGAATTTCTTCATGGCCTACCATCCCCAGTAATTTAGGCAACAATCATTTTTAATTGTTTAATAGTTTCGGACATAGGCATATTCTCATCTACATCCTGTTGCAGAAAAGTTTTAATTTTGTCAATGACTGCAATGGCGCGATCAATGTTAGGATTACTTCCTTGGGCATAAGCACCAATATTAATTAAATCTTCGGCTTCGCGATAAGTAGCAAGTAAAGCCCGTAGTCTTTGAGCACACTGTATATGTTCTTTATCGACAATTTCCGTCATTACCCGACTAACACTATTTAATATATCAATGGCTGGATAATGATTTAGCGCCGCTAAACCTCGAGACAAAACAATATGTCCATCCAAAATACTGCGCACAGCATCAGCAATCGGCTCATTCATATCATCCCCGTCAACTAATACGGTGTAAATCCCAGTAATTGAACCTTGATCACCAGTACCTGAGCGTTCTAATAGTTTTGGCAACATGGCAAATACGGAGGGGGTATAGCCCCGGGTAGCAGGTGGTTCACCTACTGTCAGACCCACTTCACGCTGGGCCATGGCAAAACGCGTTACTGAATCCATCATCAGCATGACATCCATGCCCTGATCACGAAAATACTCAGCAATGGCAGTAGCCGTCATTGCCCCCTTAATTCTAACAAGGGCCGGTTGATCAGACGTTGCCACAACAACTACAGCGCGTTTAAGCCCTTCTTCACCTAAATCGCGTTCGATAAATTCTCGCACTTCCCGGCCACGTTCACCAATAAGGGCAATTACACTAATATCAGCCTCCGTATTGCGCGCGATCATGCCTAAAAGCGTACTTTTACCAACGCCACTTCCAGCCATAATTCCTACCCGCTGACCCCGTCCGAGTGTTAACAAACTATCAATAGCTCGTACACCTACGCCAAGCTTTTCTTCAATACGACGGCGGGTTAAAGGCGGTGGTGGCATAGTACTAAGCGGATAGTCGGTATTGCTAAGTAGCGGACCTTTATCATCTATCGGATTGCCAAGGCCGTCTAAAATTCGTCCCAATAATTGACGTCCTACGCTTACCCTGAGCATTCTATGAGCTGATACCACTTCGCAGCCTGGACCAATACCTTGCAAATCGCCAACAGGCATCAGTAAAATGCGGTTCTCTCTAAATCCCACAACTTCAGCAGGAATAGGTTCTCCTTTGCGAGGAAAAACATAACATAGCTCTCCCAAATTCACATTAGGTCCCTGTGACTCCATCACTAAGCCAATTATTTGAGTAATTTTGCCGTTAAGTTTCATGTTATCCGCATTAGCTATTGCTGATAAATAGCGAGCGGAATCAAATGTTTTACTCATGGCAATACTTCCTCAAGGGCCTTGTGAACTAGTTCTAGCTTAGTATCTAATCTTGCATCAACAGTACCTAACGCTGTTTCAATAGTACATCCACCTACGGCTACAGTATGATCAGCGGTTATAGTAATGGTATTATCCCGTTTAAGCATTAACTGCAAATCACGTTTGGCCATTAACACCATTTCATAATCCTCAGGATTTACTCTGATTGTTATCTGCTCCTGATCACTAACCTTACCTAAGGCTTCCTTAAGGATTGGCAAAATCGTTGTCGGATTATCTGCAATCTCTCTCGCCAATATTTTACTGGCTATAGCAAGTGCGATTTCAACGATTTGTCGTTCAGCATCAAGAAACATTTTGGCAACTTCTTGTTCAGCAGTTTGAATAAGGTGTTGGGCCTTTTCAAGAGACAACTGCATCGTTTGTTGCATATCAGCAAGGGCTGTTTGATTACCTTGATTATATCCTTCTTGATAGCCTTGCTCACGGCCTTCCTGATGGCCTTGGACATGGGCTTCGTCATAAGCCTGTTGAGATATTTCTTTTGCCTTGCACTCAGCCTCACTTAAACACTGTGTAGCGGTTGTCTGAGCCTTAGCCATAATAGCTTCGGCCTCGCTACGAATTGCTTCCAAATCTATTTCCGGTGGTGGTGCAGGCAATGACTGTTGCTCTTGCACCACCGCTGACTCAGGAACAGATAATGGTCTATGTTTAATGATAACCGGCGACTTTCTTTGACAAAGCACACTTTTTATAATCTTAGACAATTATTTCGTCTCCTTTACCACGCGAAACAACGATTTCGCCTGATTCTTCGAGACGACGAATATTATTTACAATTTTCTGTTGAGCTTCTTCCACATCTCTTATGCGTACTGGCCCCATATATTCGATTTCTTCCTTAAGCATTTCAGCAGCCCGTTTGGAAATATTCTTATAAACCTTATTAGCCACTTCACTTGCTGTTGCTTTTAGGGCCAATGCCAAGTCTTTATTATCAATTTCTCTAAGCACAAGCTGGAGTGATCTGTCGTCCAACAATACAATATCCTCGAAAACAAACATGCGTTTTTTGATTTCTTCTGCTAATTCAGGGTTTTGTACTTCCATATTTTCAATAATAGTTCTCTCTGTAGTCCTGTCAACACGGTTAAGTATTTCAACAATGGAGTCTACACCACCAGCTGCTGTAAAGTCTTGCGTTACCAACGATGATAATTTACGTTCAAGTATTCTTTCCACATCCCGAATAACATCAGGCGAGGTTCGATCCATTGTGGCAATCCGCCGTGCAACATCGACCTGCCGCTCTGGCGGCAATGCGGAAACAATAGCAGCAGATTGTTCTGGTTGGAGATAAGCCATGATCAACGCAATTGTTTGGGGATGTTCATTTTGGATAAAGTTAAGCAATTGGCTTGGATCAGTTTTTCGTGCAAAGTCAAACGGACGAATTTGCAGACTAGTGGTTAGACGGTTAATAATCGATACTGCTTTATCCGCCCCTAGTGCTTTTTCCAAAATCTCACGCGCATAATCCAAACCGCCGCTAGAAATATATTCTTTCGCCAAACACATTTGGTGAAACTCATTTAACACTTTATCTTTTTGTTCTTGTGATAATTTACGTTGATTAGCAATTTCCAGCGTCAGTTTCTCAATTTCATCTTCCTTCATATGTTTTAGTACTTGGGCGGAGATGTCCGGCCCTAAAGCAATTAATAAAATTGCTGCTTTTTGCTTGCCTGTCACTTCATTTGACTGGTACATAACCTGGTGCCTCCCGTCATTCTTCTGCTAACCAAACCTTCAGAATCTGGGCCACATCTTCAGGGCGTGATTTGGCAAATTTCTCAACCGTACTTCTTTGTTCAGCCCGTTCTTTTTCCTGGGCATTCATTTCTTCTTGAGCAACTTCCGTTTCATCCATGATAGGTTGCGCTTCAAGTGAAATAGCTTCCAGCAACTCTTCTTCTTCTTGTTCGCGACGACGAGCATACCGTCTGTATAAATAGTATAAAATAGCACTAATAATAAGAACAGCAAGTCCAACTTTCAGCAAGAATAGCTGTTGCTGCTTGTTAGCATATTCTTCGTCTTCTTTGCGTTGTTTATCGGCCAATTCTGTGTTGAACTGTATTGGTTCAACAGCAATTGTATCTCCCCGGGTAGGATTAAGCCCAATAGCCGAAGCGACAGTTTTATTTAAGCTATCTTGCTGTGCCCTAGGCATCGCTGCATCTACAAGTACTGCTACAGTTAACCGCCTGATAGCACCAGGAGTACTTACTACTTTTTCCTTGGTTTCATTAATCTCGTAATTACGGGTTGCCTCTCGCTTTTCATAATTGGTTTG
>Ga0316604_10001892_pt1 | contig 17253 bp, 20 predicted proteins | sample OWC_soil_day20_C_FD_207650 | JGI IMG/M metagenome (GOLD analysis project Ga0316604, IMG submission 207650) | Wetland soil microbial communities from Old Woman Creek delta, Ohio, United States - OWC_soil_day20_CT | ecosystem: Environmental > Terrestrial > Soil > Wetlands | place: USA: Ohio... | reverse complement strand
CGCGACATGATCCTGGACAACTTCAGCATTCCGCGCCGCAACGCCCGCGACTACTATCTTGCCCTGTTCGGCAAGCTGATGATCACCACGGCGACCTTCGCCATCCAGGGCTATCAGCTGTTCATCCTGACCGACTATCTCAAGGTCACGCAGGACGAGGTCGGCCACCAGATCGAACTGATCTCGATCATCCTGATGGTCACGGCGCTGGGCATGGCCCTGGTGGCCGGCCCGATCTCCGACAGGATCGGTCGCCGCAAGGGGCCGGTCGCTCTGGCCGGTCTTCTGGTCGCCATCGGTGCGTTGGTGCCGTTCTTCTCCACCCAGCCATGGACCATGCTGGTCTACGCGCTGATCGCCGGCATCGGCAGCGGCATCTTCAACTCGGTCGATCAGGCGCTCAACGTCGAGGTGCTGCCCAATGCCGAAACGGCGGCGAAGGATCTCGGCGTGCTCAACCTCGCCAACACCGGCGGACAGATCCTCGGGCCGGCCATCGCCGCCATCGCGATCTCGGCCATGGGCTATCAGATGATCTTTCCGATGGTCGCCGTCGTCGCCCTCATCGGCGTCGTCATGATCACCATGATCCGGTCGGTCCGGTAGCCACGAACCCAAAAGCGCGAGGAGCCGCTCCCCGGAGAGGCCCCTCGCAGACCGGTTGGAGCGGCATCAAATCCCGTTTCCGCGCGGCGTAAGGCTCCCCACCAGACTGATCAAGGGCGCGGCCGATGAGGTCGCGCTCTTTTCGTTTGGCCTTCGGGTGGCGCCCCCAGATGACGGCTTACCAGCGGAAGTGCTTTGCCAGAGCGCCGACACCGAAGAAGATCGCCATCAGCCCAAACTGCCCGACATAATAAATTCTGGTGATCGTTTTATATCTGCGCCGATCATACTCAGGAATATTGTTTCTTTTCTTCATAATCGGCCAGTGAGAACGGGACATAAACGCGTCATGGTACTTCTTTACTAGACGTTCACTTATAATTGTACAATAGATAAGATTCAAAAAAGATAGTATAAGGATAGTAAAGGCGAACATCATCTTGAACGTGAAGCCGTAATATTTAAGAACGAGCCACAGCATCTGAATCACCGGCCTCGATCGGCGCCAGCTCAGCCGCGCCGCCATCACCAAAGAGAGCGCATAACACCATGCACTCTCCAAAATTGCCACGGCAATTGGCTTTTTGCGACGCTCGCACCGACCTCGATCCGGATGGAACTCCTGGCCGAAATAGGTCGCCCTTTCCAAGCAGCAAAAAGGGCGCGGCCTTCCGGCTGCGCCCCTGATGTTTGCCGCGGCAAGCGGATCCTTGGCGTCCCTTATGCCAGCGCGACGCGGCGGGAATTATCCACGGCCCAGGCGCCGGCGCCGGCCAGCGCGATGTAGAGGAAGATGAAGCAGTAGAGGATGGCGGATTCGCCCTGGTTGACGGCCGGCCAGAAGCTCTGCGGCGCGTGGGCCATGAAATAGGCGACGGCCATCTGGCCGGAGGCGATGAAGGCGGCAACGCGGGTGTAGAAGCCGGCGATGATCATCAGCGAGGCGATCACCTCGATGGCGGCGGCCACGATCATCAGCGGCGGCAGCGCACCATCGCCCATCGAGACCGGGAAGCCGAAGAACTTCATGGTTCCGTGCTCAAGGAACAGCAGCGCGGTGACGATACGCAGGACGGCAAGCCCGCGCGGGGCCCATACGGAAGTGTCGATCATGGTGTGTCTCCGGTTTTAAGGGGTGGTCAGGCGGTCAAAATCTCAGGCGGTGAGAGCCTCAGGCGGCTTCGGGCACTTGCCCAAATCTGAAACTCGAGGCGGTCAGGCCGCCAAAGAAATCGGTCTGGTGATAGGTGATGGCGCCCGGCTCGCTTTCGGCGGCGCCCACCACCACCATCAGCGGGATCAGGTGGTCTTCACGCGGGTGCGCCGCGCGGGCGGCCGGTGCCTTTTCCCAGTCGATCAGCCGTTCGGTGCGCGTCTTGCTCGGCTCGTGAAGCAGCGTTTCCTGCAGCCAGGCGTCGAAACGGCGCGACGGTTCGTAGCCGCCCGTGCCGCGCATGGCCTGGAGGTTGTGATAGCTGAGGCCGCTGCCGACGATCAGCACGCCCTCGTCGCGGAGCGGGGCGAGCGCCCGGCCGACCGCCAGGTGCAGCGCCGGATCGAGGTTTGCATCGAGCGACAGCTGCACCACCGGCACGTCCTCGTCCGGATAGAGCGGCTTCAGGATGGAGAAGGTGCCGTGGTCGAAGCCGCGCGTCGGGTCGAGCGTGGCGTCGATGCCGGCCACGCCCAGCAGCTGCCGTACGCGGTTCGCCAGCTCCGGCGAGCCGGGCGCGGTGTAGGCGATGTGGTAGAGGTAATCGGGGAAGCCGGAATAGTCGTAGACCATGCCCGGCTGGACGCCCGAGGAAATGGCCAAGCCGGGCGTTTCCCAATGGCCGGTGACGACCAGAATGGCCTTCGGCTTATCGCCGAGCTCACCGCGCATGTCGTTGAGCGACTGTTCCAGCACAGCGAAATTGCTGCGGAACGCGCCGGTCATGTAGGGCCACGGCCCACCGCCATGGCTGATGAAATAGGTCGGAAGTCGGGAAGCTGTCATCGGATTGATCCTTCAGAAGCCCGCCGCGACGGCGCGGAGAGTGAAACCTTCGGAAAGCCTGCCCGCCGGTCTCGTTATCCGGAGATTGATCTTTTCCTCCTGAAGGATCAATCTGCCGAATATTGATGAACCATTTCCTGAGTGTTGATGATCCATGGACACGCTGACCAGCCTCCGGGTGTTCTGCGCCGTCGCCGAACTCAAGAGCTTCACCGCCGCCGCCGACCGCCTGGGCCTGTCGCCGGCCATGGCCAGCAAGCATGTCATGCAGTTGGAAAACCGGCTGGGCAGCCGCCTTCTCAACCGGACGAGCCGGCGCGTCAGCCTCACCGAGGCCGGCACGCTCTATTTCAACCAGACCCGGCAGGTGCTCGAAGGCCTCGACGAGGTGGAAGCGGCGATCGGCAACGCCACGCTGGCGCCGCGCGGCATCCTCAAGCTCAGCGCGCCGGTGTGGATCGCCAGCGGCACCTTCGTGGACATGATGGCCGACTACAACCGCCGCTATCCCGACGTCTGCCTCGACCTCGACCTCTCCGGCCGCATCGTCAACCTGGTCGACGAGGGCTTCGACCTCGCCTTGCGCGCCACGGCGCCCGACCGGCTGGACCCCGGACTGGTCGCCCGCCCCATCATGACCATCGAGTTCCGCCTGATGGCCTCGCCCGCCTACCTCACGCGCACCGGCCGCCCCCAGGAGATCGACGCGCTCAATGGCCATGCCATGCTGCGCTACAGCGGCTTCAACGTCGGCGACAGCCTGTCGCTGGAGGGGCAGGACGGCCGGCGCAAGGTCACCTTCCGCACGGTGATGCTGAGCGAGAACGAAACCGTCCTGCACCTTGCCGCCCTCGCCGGCATGGGCATGGTGCTGCTGCCGACGTGGATGGTGGCGGCGGACATCGCGGCGGGGCGGCTCGAAATGGTGCTGCCCGACACTGTCAGCCTCGCCACGACGCTGCACGCCGTCTATCCCAGCCGCAAATACCTCTCCGCCAAAGTCCGCACCTTCGTCGACTTTCTGACCGAAAGCGCCCACCGGATGCCGGGGGTGTGAGCCGCTGACGCCAATCCGCCCGACGCATGAGATGACAAGCAAAGGCGTAGAACCTCGGGCAGAACGAAGCGGGCGGCCGATATAGCGCTCCCCCAAACCACCCACATCGCTGCTGGCCGGCAAAACCTGCGGGCCGTCATCGAGTTTTCTTGCGCCGCCGGTAGTCTGTGGGGGTCTAGGGCGACTCCAGCGAGAATCCGTCGCGGGTTCGCATCAGAAATTGCGTCAAAACAATTAGATAGAGCTTTTCCGCGTTCGCCGAGAAGCCCCAGGCGTGGTTGCGTAACCCTCTCCCGATGATTTGGAGTCACGGCATGTCCGACAGGCAGAAGACCCGGGCGCGGCCCAACGTGCGCCGGGCGTTCGGCGAAACCTATGGCGAGATCCTGGCGCGCGGCATCGACCGGCGGGCGGTTCTGAAAGGCCTCATCGCCGGGGCGGCGACCGCCCTGGTCGCCCGGCACGTCGGCATCCCCGAGGCGCGGGCCGCCGACGGCAAGGCATTGGGCTTTGCCGAGCTGGCGCGGGTGCGCGATGAAAACGACCATTGGCCGGACGGCTATCGGCGCCAGATCCTGTTGCGCTGGGGCGACGCCATTTTTCCCGACAGCCCGACATTCGACCTTGCCACCCTCAACGGTGCCGCGGCGGAGCGGCAGTTCGGCTACAACAACGACTTCACCCAATATCTGCCGCTGCCGTTCGGCTCTGAAAGCTCCGATCACGGGCTGATGGTGGTCAGCCACGAATATGCGACGCCGTTCCTGATGTTTCCCGGGCTGACCCAGGACGACTATCGGCAGAAAATGTCGGAGGACCAGATCCGCGCGGTGATGACGTCCGTCGGCGTTAGCATCGTCGAGGTGCGCAAGACCGGCGCGGATTGGCAGGTCGTCCTTGACGGGCGATACAACCGCCGCATCCACATGGGCACGGAAATGGCGATCTCCGGCCCCGCCGCCGGTCACGACCTGCTGAAGACCAAGGCCGACCCCACCGGCACCAGCGTGTTCGGCACGATCTCCAACTGCAACGGCGGCATCACCCCCTGGGGCACCATGCTCTCCGGCGAAGAAGGGTCGATGGACGTCTTTGCCGGCGACTACAAGCAGCTCGCCGACCAGGAACTGGTGGAACGCCAGGGCTGGGACGAGGACGACAACGACATCTATGCCGCCGGCCGCGTCGAACCGCGGTTGCGCTTCGAGAATGAGCCGAACGAGTGGATGCGCTTTGACTGGGTGGTGGAGATCGACCCCCTCGACCCCGACGCCAAGCCGATCAAGCGCACGGCGCTCGGGCGCATGACCCACGAGGGCGCCCAATGCTGCGTCGCCCCCGATGGCCGCCTCGTCGTCTTCATGGGGGACGACGACGATTTCGAATATCTCTATCGGTTCGTGACGGCCGATCCGTGGAACCCGACCGACCGCGCGGCCAACCGGAACCTGCTCGACAACGGCACGCTGTCGGTGGCGAAATTCTCCGCCGATGGCACCATGCAATGGCTGCCCCTGGTGGCCGGACAAGGCCCGCTGACCGCCGAGGCGGGGTTTGCCAGCCAGGCCGAGGTGTGCCTGAACACGCGCGCCGCCGCCGATCTTCTCGGCGCGACGCCGATGGACGCCCCCGAGGGCTTCATCATTCATCAGGGCACGGGCAAGCTCTATATCGCCATGACCGAAAACGAGGATCGCCTCGCAGCGGGCGAGGGCGAGCCCAGAGAGCAGGTCAATGTCGCCAATCCGCGCGGCCCCAATCCGCACGGCCACCTGCTGGAACTCACCGTTCCCCGCGTCGGCGACCAGCCCGATTACGCGGCCGACCGCCTGCAGTGGGACGTGTTCGTGCTGTGCGGCGACCCGGCGAAGCCGGAGGACGGCGCGATGTTTCATCCGGCAACCTCCGCCAACGGCTGGTTCACCGATCCGGACAACCTCGCCGTCGATCCGGCCGGGCGCCTGTGGGTGACGACCGACGGCCCACCGCCGGAGGGCATCGCCGACGCGCTCTACGTGATGGAGACCGAAGGCCCCAACCGCGCCCTGCCGAAGTGCTTCTACATCGCGCCGGTTGGCTCGGAATGCTGTTCGCCGACCTTCACGCCCGATGGCAAGGCGGTGTTCCTGTCCGTCCAGCACCCCGGCGAGTTGCGGATGGCCGACAACGAAGATGCCACGTCGATATCCGACGCCAGCACCACCTGGCCCGACCTCACCCCCGGCCAACCCGCCCGCCCGTCGCTGGTCGTCCTCAGCCGCGCCGACGACGGATTGCTCGGCAGCTAGAGTCCTCCCTCACACGCGGAGGATGACAACTTATGTACCTGTTTCATATATATAAATTGTCATCCTCGCAAAGGCGAGGACCTCAGGCAGAATGGAGCACACGGCCGATATAGCTCTCCGCCACGAGACCCCGCCTACCCCGCGATGTGCTTCAGCACGAAGTCGGCCCGTTCCTCGATACCGGAAAGCGGCAGCTCGAGGATGCGATAGCCGAGCCGGAAATACCTCCCGGCCAAAGTCCGCACCGTCGTCGATTTCATCACCGCCAGCGCCCGCCAGGCGGCTGGCGCGGAACGATCGCCGCCCCGCTCAGAATAGTCGCCCATCCCGGAAATTGAAGCCATTGATATCCACGCGGTCATATGTAATCTGACGGATGATTTTATTTACTATTTGAATTGGAAATCTTGATGCTCAGGACGATTTACACGGCGGCGCTGGCCTCAATTCTCGGCCTGTTGAGCCTGTCCGCCTTCGGTCAGTCAACAACCGTCACTGTCCAAAACCGGCTCAATCAGGGAGCCATCAACGCGGGTATCTTCAAGGACGGCAAACTGCTGCTGGTGGAGCCGCCCACTGGCGAGACGGGGCCTGCTTCGTCCGACAAGGGCAAGACCGACAGCAAATCCGGCAAAAGTCGCGGCGATTCCATCGACAGCGGCCACGAGGGCGGCTGAGTTCGCGCTTCAGGCCGGATGAAGCGAACCGCCGCTATAGCTCTCCGAGACCAAGAGGCATCGGCATTACCAGGCGGGCGCAACGCCCTCCGGTTTATCTATGCACATATTTACTCAACCATACTGAGCCTTCTTGCAAATTCCAAAACCGAATTGGGTTTGAAAAACACACATAATACTCAGTATGGCAGCGTAAAAAGCGTCCCTATTAAGCCAGCTTACAAAAGACCTGCCCAAGGGGCTGGTCGTGGACGCCGCTTGGCTGGAAGAGCGCGGCATCGCCTGAAAGAGAGCCCAAGGCGTCAGTCCATCGCCTTCAGCACCATGGCGGTGTCGACATATTGCGTCATGCGCCGGATCTGGCCGTCCTTCAGCTCGTAGAGATGGGCGAAGGCCGCCGTCATGGACTTTCCCGTCGCCGTATAGGTGCCCGAATAGACGCCGAAGGCGACGACCCGGTCGCCGTCGGCCAGGTAGCTGTGGACGTCGGCGCGATAGCCGGTCCACTCGGTGGCAAGGCGGTGGAAGACCCCCGCCAACAGCGCGTCGACCCCGACGTAGGTTCCGGCGTAGGGAAACCCCTCGGCTTCGGTCCACTCGACGTCGGGCGCCAGAACGGCCTTGAGGTTCTTGCCGTTCTCCTCGGAGGACCCTTCATAGGTCCTCCGGATCAGGTCCAGATTGCTGGTCATTTCAACCCCACTTCATTTCGCCTTTGGCCACCTTCGAACCGATATCGAGGGCGACACCCATGCCGAGGCCGGGGAAGCGGGCTTCCATCGCCGCCTTCAGCGCGGCGGCGTCGGCGGCCTTGGCCAGTTCTTCCTCGAAGGCGAGGAGATAGGCCTTGGTGTGGGCGACGGCCGACAGGTCGGTGGCGGCCTCCGGCACCAGATGCCCGGCCACCACGACGGCCGGCTTGCGGGCGGCGATTTCGTCGAGCGTGGCAATCCAGGCGGCGCGCTGCTCCTTGGCCTGCGTGTCGGCCGTCCAGACATGGACGCCGGAGAAGATCAGCACGCCACCGAACACCGCGTTCAGCGACGGCGCCCAGAGATAGCGGCGGTTGTCGAGGCCCTTGGCGGCAATGGTCTCCACGGCCTCACCGTCGACGGTGAGATTTGGGCCATCGAAGGCCTCCGGCAGCACGATGTCGTCGAGCGTCTGCGGGCCGTTTTCCTTGAGCTGCGGCCCCCAGACGGCCAGCTTCTTCTCGACATTGCCCTTGATGGCGGCGAGCGTGGCGGACGCCGCCAGTACCTTGGCCGCCGGGAACGCCTCGCGGATCGGCTTCAGGGAGAAGTAATAGTCCGGGTCCGACTGGCTGATGTAGATGGTGGTCAGCGTCTTGCCGGTCGCCTTGATGGCGTCCACCAGGGCGCGGCCATCGGGATAGGTGAAGCCGCCGTCGATCAGCAGCGCTTCCGACCGGCCGGTCACCAGAACCGGCGCCCGGAAGAAGCCGTTGGGGCCGGCCGGGACGTGCGTCCAGGAAAGCGTCGATCCGGCGGCATGGCCGAGACCGGCCGGGGCGAAGGTGGCAGCGGCGCCAAGGGCGAGTGTCGTCTTCATGATCTGTCTCCTCGAAAGCATTGGGGGGCTCCGTAACGCGGGATGGGTGAAGCCAGGAGCCGGCCTCGTCGGCTCAGGCCGCCGCCAATTGGGCGGTCAGCAGGTCGAAGCTGCCGAACAGGGCGCTGCCGCGCAGAGCGCGTCGGCCGGCGCCATCGTCGACAACGAGGGCCGGCACGCCGTCGAGAGCGAAGCGCTGCATGTCGGCGCGAGCGGCGGCGATCCGCCGGTCGTAAGCGGCGATGAGGTCGGCATCGGGCGTGCGTACCCGGCCGGCGGCGACATCGAGCCCGGCCTCCCCCAGAATATCGGCGACGACGGCGCGGTCGGCGATGTCGCGGCCCTCCTGGTAGCGGCCGCGCTGCAGCCGCTTCAGGACGGCGAGTTCACGGGCGCCATCGTCAAGGCCGGCGGCGATGACGCCGAGGGTGGCCGGCGCGGAATCGAACAGACCGCCGCTGGCGCCCAGCACCCGACGCCGGTAATCGTCGGAAAACGGCTGGCCGGTCAGGCGAGCGATACGCTGGTCGTTCTGCCAGGCATAGGCGGCGAACGATGCCTCCATCGGCCGCGCCCCGGCGCCGGCAAACAGCCCGGTGGGCGCAAGGCTCACCGTGACGCCATCGCGTTCGGCGAGCCGCTCGAGAACCGGGCCGGCGCCGTAGCACCAGCCGCACAGGGGGTCGAAGAGATAGGTGATCTGCATGGTCGCCTCCGAACTGTCTGACCGGAGAAATACCCGACTGCCGGATATCGATAAATACCGCCCAATCTGACATACTGTGCGTCACTGACGCACAATCGAACGGGCCACCATGGACGCCATCAATCTCAACCGCCTCGCCTACTTCGCCGCCGTGGTCGACACCGGGTCCTTCACCAAGGCCGCCGAGCGCCTCGGCGTCACCAAGACGGTGGTCAGCCAGCAGGTCTCCCGCCTTGAAGCCGAACTCAGGACAACGCTGCTGGTCAGGACGACGCGGCGCGTCGAGCCGACGGAAGCCGGCCGCCTGCTGCACGCCCGCTGCGTCATGATCCTGCGCGAGGCGGAAGATGCCGTCGAAGAGCTGGCGGAGGCCAATGCCGAGCCCACCGGCACCCTGCGCATCGCCGCGCCCAACGACTACGGCACATCGACCATCGCGCCCGTGGCCGCCAAATTCGCCCGACGCTTTCCCGCCTGCGCCGTCGATCTCGCCTTGTCGGATGCCAAGACCGATCTGGTCGCCGGCCATATCGACCTGTCGATCCGGGTCGGCTGGCTCGACGATTCCAGCCTGCAGGCCAGGCGGATCGGCACCTTCCGCCAGTTGCTGGTCGCGGCGCCGGAGGTTGCGACAACGATCACCGCCGATGAGCCGGAAGGCCTGTCGTCCCTGCCCTTCATCGCCAATGGCGCGCTGCGCGAGCCCCTGCTCTGGCACTTCACGAAGGGAGATTTCGACCGCCGCGCAGTCCGCATGCGTCAGGCGATCACCATCAACACCACGCCGGCGGTGCTGGCGGCCACCCTTGTCGGCGGCGGACTGTCGGTGCTGCCCGACTTCCTGGCTGCCAAACACCTCGCCGCCGACCGGCTCGTCCATGTCCTGCCGGCGTGGACCCTGCCCTCGGGCGGCATCCATGCCGTCTATCCCGCCGCCCGCTTTCGCCCGCCGAAAGTCACGGCCTTTGTCGGCATGCTGGTCGACGAGATCAAGCGATCGGCAGGCGGCCGCGACAATGAGGCCAAGGGGCGATAGGGCTCCCTCATCGGACGGATCGCGACACGACCAGCGTCAGGCCTGCCCTGAAGCAGCCGGCGCTTGATAAAGAACGAACGTTCGTATATAAATTATCGCAAGGTCGACAGAGGGAGCAATTGGTTTGCCGCGGTCTCGGAAAATCGAAGTCGACGATGTGCTGGATGCCGCCGAGCGGGTCATTGGGCGTCTGGGGCTTGCCGGCTTGTCGATCGATGCGGTTGCCAAGGAAGCCGGCATAAGCAAATCGCGCGTCGTCTACGACCACAAGTCAAAGAGCGCCCTGATGGAAGCGCTGGTTGCGCGCAAATTGGACGCAGCCCGGGAGGCGGTCAGAGCGACCGTTGCCGATTGCGCGAATACGCCACACCCGGAGCTGTTCGGTCGGATTGCCATCGCCGCATGTCCTGTCAATGAACAAGGACGCTCCATAATGCGGGCCATTGGAGCGGCAGCGTCAAGTGGCGAGCCCTTCCAGCACAAGTTTCGCGACAGAAGCGAAGAGGACTTCAGAGCAATTTCCACCGGCACGGACAGACCTCGTGCGGCATTGATGGCCTATCTCGCGCTTGTCGGGTTCTATTGCACGGAAGTCCTTGACCGGCAGGATTGGGATGATGACGAGCGGACGCGGATTCTGAACGACATTCGCTCCATTTTCACGTCGTTCCCCGAGCCGACGTCACAGCCCTCTATATCCTAGCTAAGACGCAAAGCCGGCATCCATTTTTGCTGGAATTGCTCTAGAAATACTTGCTTGGCTGAAGCTACCCACCTTTGCCGCCGACCAATTGAACAAGCGCTGCCCGTCATCACGAACGAGGGCTGGCGCCCGATCCTATCGTCCCAAGCAAAACCGAAAGTTTCAAAGAGATGCGCGAGAGTGATTTTGCGACCGGCGGTGCGCGGCCTCGGCTGCCAAGACCGCCAGCCCTCGGCACGTCTTGGCAGCCGATCTCGCTGTCGGCCATGCTCCTCCTGTCGGCCTGCGCGTCGGCGCCGATGGAGCGAGGGCAGACGCTGTCCTCCTACGAGGGGATGGCGGCCTCGGACGGCATCCTGACGAAGTCATTCCTTCGGGGCAACAAGGACAAGCTGCTTGCAGCAAAGACCATTCAGGTCATTCCGACCCTCTTTTCGAACACAGCAGGGCCAACGCTTTCAGCCGAACAGCGAGCGCTGGTGTCGAATACGATTGACCGGTCATTGTGCATCGGCCTGAGTGAACGCTTTCAAGTCGTGAGCGCCGGCACAGCGGCTGATTTGACCGTTCGTGCCTCCGTCGTTCATTCGGCCGCGACCAGTCAGGTCGCCGCGGGAGCATCGAAGGTGGCGTCCGCGCTTCCCACCGTCCTCGGGGTGCCAGGCATGGTGCCACGCATTCCGATTGGCTTGGGCAGCCTCACGGTCGAAGGGGAGGCTGTCGACGGCATAGGACAGCAGCAAGCCGCCATCCTGTGGGGACGAGGCGCCAATTCCCTCACCAGCCCGGCCAAGATATCGAAGATCGGCGACGCCTACGACCTTGCCACCAGTTTTGGAGACGACTTCAGCCGCCTCCTGGTAACCGGCGAAAGCCCGTTCGAAAGCATGGGGTCAACGCCCTCCATGCAGAAGATCGGCACCTCGCTTGGCGGTCGGCCGAAATATGCGGCGTGCGAAGCGTTCGGGCGCGATCCCGGGGTCGTCGGCTTTGCCGCTGGCGTCATGGGACTGCCGCCAGAATGGTCCGACACCGGCGCCAAACCAACCCCGGTGCAAAGCCCCTGAGCGAAATCGCTCTTTGGGCTGGCCGCTTGTGGGCCACATGCCCCTCATCTGACTACCTGGAAAATACCTGTTGGGCGCCGCCGACATCGTCTGTCATAGCCGATCGCCTTCATTCGCGTCAGGCAACGTTGTGCGTCCGCAATCCCCCCGACAGGGCCCATCCCCGACATCAAGCCCTCGCCTCATCCTTGCCATGCACGATCAGGCTGTCGCATGTGGCGCCGCCGAGGCGATGGACGACGATCGCCTGATAGTCCGGCGAGGCGTACCAGGCGAGGAGATCGGCCTCGCTCGGAAAGCGGATCAACACCGAGCGCGTGTACGGCCAGGCGCCCTCCAGCACGGTCGGCGCCGGATCGACGGCGAGGTATTCGCCGTTGAAGCGGGCAAACACGCCGTCGCAGGCGTCGAGATAGCGCTGGTATTCGGCCGGATCGTCAACGCGAATCTGGGCAACGAAATAAGCGGTCATTGGGGGCCTCGCCGAACCATGCTCCCGGCAGGATACAGCGGAGCCGAGCCCGCTGTGAATCCCCGAAACAACCGAGCGCGTGCGTGGACCGTCCTCCCTAGCGCACGGCCAGCCGGATGACCTTCCCCACGAAGGCGTCGGTCAGTGGCTCGCGGGAGAACCAGCGGCGGAAGAACAGCGGACCGATCAGCGCGGCGACCAGCACCGCGGCGTCGGTATCCCCGGGCAACTCGCCTCGGCCGACGGCCCGCCCGATGACCGCCTCGAACGGCGCCGAGTAGCCTTGCTGCAGCCGGCGATACATCTCCGCCATCTCAGGGTCTCGCTCGCCGGCATCGACGATGGACGGCAGCACGCAGGTCCATTTCTCCGTCCGGAGCGCCCGGGCAAGCTCGCCCATCACCACGGCCAGATCGCTTTCCAGGCGGCCGGTATCCGGTGCCGCCTGGGGCGTGCCGATCGCCGAACAGGCCTCGCGCAGCAGGTCGATCCTGGTCGGCCAATGCCGGTAGATGGTGGTCTTCGCCACGCCCGAGCGACGGGCGATCTCATCGACGCTGGCACCGGAGAACCCCCGCTCGAACAACAGTTCGCCCGTTGCCGCCAGCACCGCCGCCCGCGACCGACGCACCCTTTCGTCCGTCACATCAGCGGCTTGCGTCGCAGTACCCGAAGCGGCTCGCTCGCTTCCTGACGGCTTTTTCCTCATGATCCCCCACGCTCTCGACTTATACGCTACGATACCGTATCGTATCACAAATGCCCATAGGCGTCATGACTAAGCCAGGAGATCATCATGAAGTTCGCCTCCACCCGTCTGATCGCCGCTGACATCAAGGCCATGGTGTCCTTCTACGAGATGGTGACCGGCCTCACCGCCGACTGGCAGGCCCCCGTCTTCGCCGAAATCGTCACGCCGGCCGGCACGCTGGCCATCGGCGCCGCCGAAACCGTCGGCCTGTGGCAGGACGGCAGCGCCGAACCGGGCCACAACCGCACCGCCACCCTGGAGTTCCAGGTCGAGGACATCGACGCCGACTATGCGCGCCTCAAGGACAAGGTGCCTCTCGTCCACGACTTGAAGACCATGCCCTGGGGCAACAGGACCTTCCAGTTCCGCGACCCCGAGGGCACGGCGGTGTCGCTCTACATGCCCCAGACGGAGGCCGCGAAGCAGCGGTTCGGTTCGCGCTAGACCCGCGGCCAAGGCAGTCCGCCGCTACGTTGCCGACGGGGCGTCTTTCCGCAGCCTTGCCTCCATCTCGGACATCGCCATGCGCGCCCGGCGCCACGGCGGGTTGTCGGGATCGGGGCTGTCGTCGAGGTCGATGAACAGCCGGCCGTTGAGATGGTCGAACTCGTGCTGGATGATCCGCGCCGCGATCCCCTCGTAGACGCCCGTCCGCGCCGCGCCGTCCATGTCGCGGTAGCGCACCGCCACCTTGTCATGGCGCGGCACCTTGCCCGATCGCCAGCCGGGAATGCTCAGGCAGCCTTCCTCGCCGGCCACATCGGCGGCGCCGATCAGCTCGACCTGCGGATTGATGAAAACCGTTGACGGCAGGTCCCTCGCCGACGCGATGAACAGGCGCCAGGATATGCCGACCTGCGGCGCCGCGATGCCAACGCCGCCCGCCTCGATCATGCACATCCACATTTCCTCGACGAGGCTGCGCAGCACAGCCGATCCGAACAGCGCATCGGCAACCGGCTTGGCCACCATGCGCAGGATCGACTCCTGGATCTGCAACGTCGCCCGGCTGCCCGTCACGATGGCAACGCGCCCCGGACCATGGGAGAAATCGTCACCCGCCTCAGCCATCAGCGCCACCCTCGAGTTGTTGGCATCAGCCCTTGAAGAACGCCCCTCGTTGGATGCCATCGGACACTTGGATCATAGTGCAGATACGTTCCGCGACCACATCAACCCCGTCGGTATTTTCGATGACCTGGCCCTTCGTTGCGCCCCGTTTCCGTGAGCACCCGATAGAAGCGTTGCGCTTTACCCTGCCTGAGGTCCTCGCCTGCGCGAGGATGACAGAATTATATAAATGAAAACAAATATCTAGATGTCATCCCCGCGAGAGGCGGGGACCTCGGGCAGGATGGGGCAGGCGGCCGATATAGGGCTCCTCGGGATGAAGCCCCCAAGGCCTGAGCCGAAATTCGCTGGCGCCGGTGATGCCGATGGGCTGCAGGGGGGCCTGTCCGCCACCACTGTCCGCCGCCAGGCGCCCCCCGGTTCCGCTTTTTAAGGCCGCTGGTCCCAAATCGGCGTCCGCACGCTGGCGCCGCCCCTCAGCCGGCAAAGCTTCGTATGCGCCCTTGGGCTCGTCTATGCCAATGGCGGCGACTGGGTTACAAGCATCACGTGCCTGTCCCGAGGACGACAGTGGATACCTTGCAACCGGTTGACCGCAGGGCCATGTCGGTTGTCGGTTCCGTTCTCTTGACTGAAAGCCCGAGTGGTCGACGCATGACACAAGCCGTGATGGTCCTTGCCGCAGCCTTGCTCGCCGCCCACCTGCTCACCATAGCGCTGTACATCGTTCGCCTGCGCCGCCGGCCGCCGCAAACGGGCACCATCGGCCGGCCCCGACTGACGCTGCTGCGCCCGGTCTGCGGCCGGGAAGCCTTCGACCACGAAACGCTCGAAAGCTCTTTCACCCAGGACTATCCCGACTACGAGGTGATCTTCTGCGCCCCCTCCGAGGCGGACCCGGCGGTGCCGCTGCTCAGGCAGCTGATCGCCGCCCATCCGGAGCGGCCGGCCCGCCTGTTCACCGGCGAACAGCGGATAACCCGCAACCCCAAGCTCAACAATCTCTGGCCGGGCTGGCAGGCGGCCGCGACCGATTGGGTGTGCATGGCCGACAGCAATCTCCGCCTGCCGGCCGATTATCTTGCCACCGTCGTCGCCGCCTGGACCGACGACACCGGCCTCGTCTCCTCGCCGCCGGTCGGCGAACGGCCCGACGGCCTCGCCGGCTCGCTGGAATGCGCCTTCCTCAACTCCAACCAGGCCCGCCTGCAATTTGCCTCCGACAGCCTCGGCAGCGCCTACGCCCAGGGCAAGACGCTGTTCTGGAACCGCCAGATGCTGAACGACGCCGGTGGCCTCGAAGCGCTCGGCCGCTATCTCGCCGAAGACGTCAACGCCACCAAGCTGGTGCGCGGCGCCGGCCTCAAGGTGCGGCTGACGCCGCTGCCGTTTGCCCAGCCGATCGGCCGGCGATCGTTTGCCGACGTGTGGAAGCGCCAGCTGCGCTGGAGCCGGGTGCGCCGCGACGGCTTCCCCTGGCTGTTTGCCGCCGAGCCCTTCAACGGCCCGCTGGTGCCCTTCATCCTGGCGGCCGTCGCCGCCGCCCGGCTGGACGTGTCGGCCATCCTGCTGCCGGCCGTCGCCGTCCTGTGGTATGGCGCCGAGCTTGTCCTGATGCGGCGGGCCGGCTGGCCGTCGTCCTGGCGCGACGTGCTGGCCCTGCCGCTCCGCGATGGGTTGCTGCCGGCCCTGTGGCTGGCCACCTTCCTGAAACGCGACATCGAATGGCGTGGCAACGCCATCGCCCCGCAAAGCGCCGACGAGCCCATGACGCCAGCCCTGGTGGAGCGTGGCCCCGGTGGAGCATGACCATGGTGGAGCATGACCATGGTGGCGCATGATTGACCACGCCGCGCTGATGTCCATGATGTCGAGCTATGGCCTGTGGGTGCTGACGCCACTTGCCGTGCTCGAAGGGCCGATCGTCACCGTCATCGCCGGCTATCTCGCCAGCCTGACCATCCTCAGCCTGTGGCAGGTCATCCCCTGCGTCATCGCCGCCGATATCGTCGGCGACAGCCTGCTCTATCTGCTCGGCCGTCTGGCTCTGGGCAGCCTTGGCCCGACCTGGCGCGACCGGCTCGGCCTGTCGCCGCGCCGGCTCTACTCGCTGATGCGCGGGTTCCGCCGCCACGGCACCCGCATCCTGGTGGTCGCCAAGCTGACCCACGCCGCCGGCTTCGCCGCGCTGACGGCGGCCGGCGCCGCCCGCATGCCCTTCGTCACCTTCCTTCTGGCCAACACCCTGGCCAGCATCCCCAAGTCCCTGGTCTTCGTCACCCTCGGCTATCTGTTCGGCAGCGCCTATGAAACCATCGCCGGCTGGCTGTCGGTCGAGGCGGCGGCGCTGGTGCTGGCCCTCGGCGTCGGCGGTGGCCTCGTCGTCTACCTTCGGCGTCGGAGAGCCGACAAATGACCGGTCCGCGCTTCACCTGCCTGATCCCCGCCTTCAACGAGGCCGGCCGCCTGCCCGGCGTTCTTCAGGCGGTGCTCGGCCATCCAGGCATCGACCGCGTGCTGGTGGTCGACGATGGCTCGAGCGACGGCACCGGCGATGTCGCGCTGAAGCATGGCGCCGAACTGCTGCGCGCCCCGGTGAACGGCGGCAAGACGCGGGCTCTCAGCCTCGGCCTTCAGACGGTGCGCACCAGCCACGTGCTGCTGATCGACGCCGACCTCCGGGGACTGACGCCGGCCGCCCTCGCCGCGCTGATCGCCCCGGTCGCCAAGGGCACCGCCTGCGCCTCGCTGTCGCTGCGCGGCAACGCGCCCTGGGTGTGGCGGCGCATCGGCATCGACTACATCTCCGGCGAACGCGCCTTGCCGATGGCGCTGATCGCCGACCATCTGGCGGCGCTCGACCGCCTCCCCCGCTTCGGCTTCGAGGTCTTCCTCAACGCGCGCCTGATCGAGAGTAACCGCCCGATCGCCATCGTCCCCTGGCCCGAGGTGGCCAGCCCCGCCAAGTCCCTCAAACGCGGCCTGTGGCCCGGCCTCCGCGCCGACCTCGCCATGCTCGCCGACATCACCCACACCATCGGCATCACCGGCTTCATCAGCCAGATCCGCGCGCTGCGCAAACTGCGCGCGAGGTAAGCGGTCAGCATAACCATCTGCTTTATATAAATAAATGTCATCCTACGCGCAGGCGTAGGATGACAGCTAAATAGTTGGCGAACGACGGATAAGTAACTGTTTCATATAAATAAACTGTCATCCTACGCGCAGGCGTAGGACCTCGGGCAGGA
>Ga0316604_10001891_pt1 | contig 17254 bp, 12 predicted proteins | sample OWC_soil_day20_C_FD_207650 | JGI IMG/M metagenome (GOLD analysis project Ga0316604, IMG submission 207650) | Wetland soil microbial communities from Old Woman Creek delta, Ohio, United States - OWC_soil_day20_CT | ecosystem: Environmental > Terrestrial > Soil > Wetlands | place: USA: Ohio... | reverse complement strand
AGTGGAGCGTGTGATCCACGATGGCCTGGATGCCTATGATGTGGTGCTGATGGATCTTCAGATGCCCGAGATGGATGGTTTCGAAGCGACGCGCCGGATACATGAACTGCTACCCGAGCTGCCCATTATTGCCCAGACTGCCCACGCCTTCAGTGAAGAGCGGCAGAAATGCTTTGCGGTCGGAATGGTTGACCACATTGCCAAGCCGATAGAGCCCGCGGCGCTGAGTAGAATTATTTTGCAGCACGTTTTGTCCAAACCATAAATTAAAAACGCCGACCGGTATAAAACCGGATCGGCGTTTTGCCTTTTTGCGGCGCTGGCCGCGAAAATATTTACTTAGGCCGGTAGCGGGTCCGCATTACCCAGTGCCACGGTGTTCATGCCGCCATCGACGTACATGATTTCACCGGTGATGCCGCTGGCCAGATCGGACAGCATGAAGGCAGCCGCGTTGCCGACTTCATCGATGGTCACGTTGCGGCGCAGCGGGGCGTTGTGCGAGTTGTAGGCGAGCAGCTTGCCAAAATTGCCGATACCGGAAGCCGCCAAGGTCTTGATCGGGCCGGCCGAAATGGCGTTGGCGCGGATGCCTTCAGGGCCGAGGCAGAAAGCCAGGTAACGGGTAGCTGCTTCCAGGCTGGCCTTGGCCAGACCCATGGTGTTGTAGTTCGGCATGGTGCGCTCGGCGCCAAGATAGGAGAGCGCAAGGGCTGAGCTCTTGCGACCCTGCATCATCGGGCGAGCGGCCTTGACCAGTGCCGGGTAGCTATACGACGAGATTTCGTGGGCGATGCGGAAGGCGTCACGGGTGATGCCGTTCAGGAAATCGCCTTCGATGGCTTCGGTCGGAGCGTAGGCGATGGAGTGAACCAAGCCATCCAGACCGTCCCAGTGCTTGGCCAGTTCGACGAAAAGGTTGTCGATCTGCTCATCGCTGCTGACGTCGACCGGAATGGTGATGTCGCTGCCGAACTCGGCGGCAAACTTCTTGATTCGATCTTCGAAGCGCTCATTCTGGTAGGTGAAGGCGAGTTGGGCGCCTTCACGGTGGCATGCCTTGGCGATGCCATAGGCGATGGAATGCTTGGACAGCAGTCCGGTAATTAGAATCTTCTTGTCGGCGAGAAAGCCCATGTGTTGTTCTCCCTAAGGGGTTTAGCCGCAAGATTATAAACCGGGAAACCGCGATTCGCTGTATGCGAACGCGGTTTCCGGTTTCTGCTTACATATTGGGGTAAGTTGGGCCTTCGCCACCTTGCGGAACAACCCAGTTGATGTTCTGGGTCGGATCCTTGATATCGCAGGTCTTGCAATGTACGCAATTCTGCGCGTTGATCTGCAGGCGCGGGTTACCACCGCTTTCATCGCGCAGGATTTCATAGACGCCAGCCGGGCAGAAACGCTGTTCCGGGGCGTCGTATTTGGCGAGATTGATGCTGATAGGAATGCTGGCGTCTTTCAACTGCAGATGGCAGGGCTGGTCTTCCTCGTGATTGGTGCTGGAGAGGAAAACGGAGGACAGGCGGTCAAAGGTGATTACGCCATCCGGTTTGGGATAGGCGATGGGTTCGCATTCGGCTGCTGGTTTCAGTTTGGCGTGGTCGGGGGTCGTGTGGTGTAGTGTCCACGGTGCCTTGCCGCGCAGCAGGACCTGGTCGATGCCGAACATGATGGAGCCGAGCATCAGGCCCTTGGCCATCCATGGCTTGAAATTGCGCGTCTGATGCAGCTCTTCGAACAGCCAGCTCTTCTTGAAGGTTTCCGGGTAGGCAGTCAGTTCGTCGTGCTGGCGTTCGGCCGTCAGCGCTTCGAAGCAGGCCTCAGCCGCCAGGGCGCCGGATTTGATGGCGCAATGCGAGCCCTTGATCCGGGCGGCATTCAGCAAGCCGGCATCGTCACCGATCAGCACACCGCCGGGGAAGGTCAGCTTGGGCAAGGACTGCAGGCCACCGGCGGTCAGGGCGCGGGCACCATAGGCGATGCGCTTGCCACCTTCTAGGAACTTGCGGATTTCCGGATGCGTCTTGAAGCGCTGGAATTCCTCGTAGGGCGACAGGTGCGGGTTGCTGTAACCAAGTCCGACGACAAAGCCGACGGCGATCTGGTTGTTTTCCAGATGGTAGAGAAAGCCGCCACCGTAGGTGTCCGACTGCATCGGCCAGCCGCCGCTGTGGATGACGAGGCCGAGCTGGTGTTTGTCCGGCTCGATTTCCCACAGTTCCTTGAGGCCGATGCCATAGGTTTGCGGGTCGGCGTCGGCATTGAGGTTGAATTTCTCCATCAGCTGTTTGCCGAGATGGCCGCGACAACCTTCAGCGAAAAAAGTGTATTTGCCGAGCAGTTCCATGCCCATCTGGAAATTCGGGCCTTCGGAACCGTCGTGCAGGCGACCCATGTCGCCCGTGGCTACACCCTTGATGGCACCGTTTTCGTCGAACAGCACTTCAGCGCCGGCAAAGCCGGGGTAGATTTCAACGCCCAAGGCTTCCGCCTGTTCGCCGAGCCAGCGGCAGACATTGCCCAGCGAGATGACGTAATTGCCTTCGTTATGGAAGCAGTTGGGCAGCAGGCTGTTCGGTACCTTGGTGGCGCCGGTTTCGGAGAGGATAAAGAAGCGGTCTTCGGAAACGGGGGCGTTGAGCGGGGCGCCGTCTTTCTGCCAGTCGGGTAGAAGCTCAGTCAGGGCGCGCGGGTCCATGACGGCACCCGAAAGAATATGGGCGCCAATTTCGGCGCCTTTTTCGATCAGGCAGACGCCCAGATCAGTCCCTTTTTCTGCTGCCAGTTGCTTCAGCCGAATGGCCGAAGCCAAGCCAGCTGGGCCGCCACCAACGATGACGACGTCAAATTCCATGGATTCGCGTTCCATGATGTCTCCTAAGTTTTATTGTTAGCTTATTTTCAATACGGTACAGTATGGAAATGCTTTGATCAACACCACTCTAGTATTCAGGATTATGGAACACAAGAAAAAGCTTATCCACGTGACGAAAATGCCGATCCGCTGGGGCGATATGGACGCCTACGGACACGTTAATAACACCATCTATTTCCGCTACATGGAACAGGCGCGGGTCGAATGGATCGAGGAAATGAAAGTGCCGGTTCGACCGGGCGGCGACGGGCCGGTGATCATCAATGCCAGCTGCACGTTCATGATTCCGATGACTTATCCGGGAATGGTTGAAGTACGGACCTATGTTGGAGCGATCGGCCGCTCCAGCTTCCAGACCTACGTTGAAATGCGCATTGAGGGTGATGACAAGCTCTACGCCGAAGGCGCGGCCAAGGTGGTGTGGATGAATACCCAGACCGGAAAATCGGTTCCGGTGCCTGATCACGTGCGGGCCGTACTCGAAGCAGAGTAAACTCGCAGCCCATCGCATCATCGAATTCGAAGAGCATGGGCAAACGAAAAATCTGGGAAAAGTTGCTGTCGAGCGAACGCCTGGGGGCCGGCAAGGCGCCCGGTACGGCTGAGCGTACGGCATTCCAGCAGGATTACGACCGCATCGTCTTCACTTCCGCCTTCCGGCGCATGAAGGACAAGACGCAGGTTTTCCCGCTGTCCAAGAGCGATTATGTCCGGACTCGCCTGACGCACAGCCTTGAGGTCAGTTGTGTCGGGCGTTCGCTCGGCGCCGTGGTTGGGCGCGAGATCATTGCCCGGCACGGTTTGCAGCATGTCGAGTCCGGTGATTTTGGCGCCATCGTCGCCGCCGCTTGTCTGGCCCACGACATCGGCAATCCACCCTTCGGTCATGCCGGCGAGGACGCCATCCGCGAATGGTTCCGCCATTCCGGCCTGCTTGAACGTCACGACTTCACGCCAGCGCAGAAGGCAGATTTCGAGCGCTACGAGGGTAATGCACAAGGTTTTCGCATCGTCAGTCGGCTGCAAAGCCCGGCCAATCCGGGCGGCCTGCAGCTCAGTAGTGCGGTCCTGGCGACCTTTACCAAATATCCACGGCCATCCCATCTTGACGCTGAGCTGGATGGCAAAAGCGGCAAGAAGTTTGGCTTCTTCCAGCAGGATGTCGGGGCCTTTCAGCAAGTGGCCCGCGCGACCGGTCTGGTCGAACGTATCCCGGGTACCGCCTGGCGGCGCCATCCGCTGGCTTTTCTGGTCGAAGTGGCTGACGACACCTGTTACCTGATTGTCGATCTGGAAGACGCTTCGCGGCTCGGTTTCGTGCATTACAAGGACGCCGAATGTCTGCTGGCCGACCTGGCCGGGAGTACGGTCAATGGCGGGCGGCTGGATCGGCTGCACGATCCAAAAGAGCGCCTGGAGTACCTGCGTGCTAAGGCCATCGGCTGCCTTCTTGAAAGTGCTGCGGCGGTTTTTCTGGAAAACGAGGACGCCATCCTGGGTGGAACGTTCGATGACGAGCTGCTCGAGAACTCGCCGATCTCCCATCCCCTGCAGGCCATTCTCAAACTGGCCAAGGAAACGATCTACACGGCCCGCCCGGCGCTGGAAATCGAAACAGCAGGCTTCGAGGTGCTTGGCGCCTTGCTTGGCTTATTTACCAATGCGGTCGAGGCGAAAGCTGGTCATGCCCGTTTCACCACCCGCGAACGCATGTTGCTCAAGTTGTTGCCGGCGCAGTTCCTTGGCCATGATGGTGAGCCGGATACCGATCCATACATTCGCCTGTTGCAGGTGGCCGATTTTGTCGCCGGAATGACTGATTCCTACGCGGTGGACATGTACCGCAAGCTGAAGGGTTTCGACTTGCCGACCTGATTTTCCGCTTGCCAAAAATCGATTACTGTACAAAAATACAGTCAATGGTTTTTAGCGGAGGCCGGCCATGAAACTCACGCCACGTCAGCAGGAAATTCTCGGCTTCATCAAGAGCACCCTCGAGGTGCTCGGTGCGCCGCCGACGCGTATGGAAATTTCCAGCGCCTTCGGTTTCGCTTCGCCCAATGCGGCGGAAGACCACCTCAAGGCACTGGCCAAGAAAGGTGCCATCGTACTCGAACCCGGTTCGGCGCGAGGCATACGACTCGTTGAACAGCTTGGTTTGCCGTTGATTGGCAGTGTCGCCGCTGGCTCGCCCATCCTGGCCGTCGAGAACATGCAGGGTCGCTATGCGCTGGATGCCAGCCTGTTTGCGCCGAAGGCTGATTTTTTGCTCAAGGTGCGCGGTCTGTCGATGATCGATGTCGGCATCTTTGATGGTGACTTGCTTGCCGTGCACAAGACCAACCAGGCGCGTGACGGTCAGATCGTTGTCGCGCGGCTGGATGAAGAAGTCACGGTCAAGCGCCTGGAGCGCAGTGGTGGTCAGATCAGGCTGATTGCCGAAAATCCTGATTTCGAGCCGATCATCGTTGATCCGGAAGCAGTCGATTTCGCCATCGAAGGCATAGCTGTTGGCCTGATTCGCGGGGCTGTTTCCAAGCTGTCGTGATGCCCGTGCCGTCGTCGCTCGCTTTGGCGGATGTGCTGGCCAGAGGCGATGTCTGGCGCGGCGACACGCTGGCCTCCCTGCCTGAAGCTGCGATTCCAAGCGGCCACGCCGAACTTGATGCTGAACTGCCGGGTGGTGGCTGGCCACGTGGAAATCTGACAGAAATACTCGTTGATCGCGGCAGTGTTGGTGAAATGAGCCTGCTGTTACCGGCCTTAGCCAAATTGTCTGCCGAGGGGGGCTGGCTGGCGCTGGTGGCGCCGCCCTGGCAGCCGCACGCACCGGCCTGGGCGGCGGCAGGGTTGGCTCTGGAGCGGCTGATCATCGTTCAGGCCGGCAGGAATGTGGCTTGGTGTGTCGAGCAATTGCTTGCCAGTGGCGGCTTTGCCGGTGTGCTGGCCTGGCCCGAGGCGGGCATTGATGCCCGTGCCCTGCGTCGCTTGCAGGTGGCCGCCGAGGGGCGACCGGTTTTTGCCTGTTTATGGCGGTCGACCGCGGTTGCTCAGGTACCGTCACCGGCTCCGCTGCGCCTGATGTTGAACACGGGGCAGGAGGCTGGTCACGGCGAACTGTCGGTCCGCATCATCAAGCGGCGCGGCAGGCCGGTTTCCCGGTCGCTCGCCTTGTCCATACCCCGTCCCGGGAGAAGCTCGCGTGCTGTGGCTGGCCCTGCACTTTCCCTTGTTGCCGATCGAGGCATTGCCGCTACGCCAGTCGCCTAGCGCCGTGGTCAGTCGTGGGCGGGTACTGGTCGGCGATCTGGCGGCAAGGCTTGCTGGCGTCTGCGCCGGGCAAAAGCTGTCGACGGCGCTTGGCCTGCAACCAGGGCTGATGGTGTTTGAACGAGATGAGCTCCGAGAAATAAAGGCGCTGGAAAGTCTGGCCTGTTGGGCTGGTCGCTTTACGCCGACGATCAGTGTGGTGTCGCCGGATGTCTTGTTGCTGGAAATCGGCAGTTGTCTGCGTTTGTTCGGCGGTGCGCCGGCGATTATCGAGGCTGTATTGGCTGGTTGTGCCGAGCAATCCTACTCAACGAACTGGGCTGCGGCACCGACCCCCCTTGGCGCATCCTGGCTGGCACGGAATGCTTGTGCTGGCATCCATATCGAAATCTCTGCCATGCAGGCCGCCTTGGCCGACTTGCCTTGTGCCATCGATGAGTGGCCGGGGGAGGTGATCGATCGGATCGAATCGTTCGGCCTCAAGCGGCTGGGTGATTTGCGGCAGTTGCCCGGTGCCGGGTTGCGGCGGCGTATCGGCAATCAGCCGATGGATGATTTGCTGAGAGCCTGGGGCGATTTGCCTGATCCACAGAAGCCCTTTGCTTTCCCGGAAAGTTTCGCCATTGACCTTGAGTTGCCGGCTCGTGTCGAACATGCCGAAGCGCTGGCGTTTGCCGGGCAACGTCTGTTCGCAGCGCTGGCCGGATGGCTGCATGGGCGGCAATTGCTACTGCGTTGCTGTACGCTGCATTTGGCTCACGACGATGGGGAAAAAACGCCGCTGGCCTTGCGTTTTTCCGAGCCTGCGGCGGACGAGGGGCGATTCATGCGGCTATTGCGCGAGCATCTTGCCCGCTTGCAACTCAAGGCGCCTGTCGAGGCCTTGTGCTTGCAGGCCGATGAACTGCTCGACAAGCCAGGTGCCAGCGCCCACTTGTTCGAACAGGCGGCAACTGGCGAAGGCGCGTTGGCCTGTCTGGAGCGTCTGCGTGCCCGCTTGGGGGAGGGGGCTGTGCAGGCTCTTTCCCCGATGGCAGACCATCGTCCGGAATGCGCGACCTTTCGGCATGAGGTGGTCACCTGTTCGCCTCACGATATGCGGGCGAGCACCGCCGTTGGGCAGCATCGCCCGTTATGGCTGTTGCCCAATCCGCAGGCGCTGGTTGAATGCGCTGGTCGCCCGCAGTGGCATGGCCAATTGAAGCTGCTGTCGCGGGCCGAGCGCCTGGAAAGCGGCTGGTGGGATGAAGGGGAGGCTGGTGCCACCGGCGACGTGCGCCGTGACTATTTCGTTGCCCGCAATCCGCTGGGGCAATGGGCATGGGTCTTTCGCGATGCCCAAGGCTGGTTCCTGCACGGTCTGTTCGCCTGAGTCGGTGCGTCCATGTCACTGCCCGAGTACGCAGAACTCCACTGCCTTTCCAACTTCAGCTTCCTGCGCGGTGCCTCGCATCCGGAAGAGCTGGCGGCACGTGCTCTAGCGCAAGGCTATGCTGCCCTGGCGCTGACGGATGAATGCTCACTGGCCGGTGTTGTTCGGGCGCATCTAGCGGCCAAGAAGCATGGCCTGAAATTCATCGTCGGTAGCGAGATGATGACCGTCGATGGCCTGAAGCTGGTTTTTTTGGCCTGCAATCGCCATGGTTACGGCAATCTCTCGGCGCTGATCACGCTGGCTCGGCGGCGCGCGGAGAAGGGTGGCTACACCCTGCACCGCAATGATCTGGAGTCCATATCGCCGAGTGGTGCGCTGCCAGACTGCCTGGTGCTCTGGGTGCCGGGCAATAATCCATCATCCGCGGATGGCGAGTGGCTGGCCAGTCGCTTTCCTGGTCGGTGCTGGATTGCCGTCGAGTTGCATGCCGGGCCGGAGGATGCGGAGAGGCTGGCTGGCTTGCAGTCCTTGGGTGAGGTCTGCTGCCTGCCATTGGTCGCGACCGGCGATGTCCATATGCACATCAAGGCCCGTCGGCCGGTGCAGGATGTGCTGACGGCCTTGCGTCTGAAAAGTACGGTTTTCGAGGCTGGCTACGCGCTATTCCCCAACGGCGAGCGTCATTTGCGCTCCCGGCTGCGGCTGTCTCGACTCTATCCGCCAGAACTGCTGGCTGAAACCTTGCATATCGCCGCACGTTGCGAGTTTTCACTCGATGAACTGCGCTATGAATACCCGGAAGAAATCATTCCATCGGGTGAAACACCGGCCAGCTGGCTGCGCAGCGAAACCGAGCGCGGCCTGCAACGGCGTTACCCAGCCGGTGTTCCTGGCAGTGTTCGCGAGCGGATTGAACACGAACTGGGCCTGATTGCCGAAATGGCCTATGAGGCCTATTTCCTGACGGTTTACGACATCGTCTGCTACGCCCGTAGCCAGGACATTCTTTGTCAGGGCCGTGGTTCGGCCGCCAATTCGGCCGTCTGCTACGCGCTGGGCGTGACTGAAGTCGATCCAGCGCGTTCGGCCTTGCTGTTCGAGCGCTTCGTTTCGAAAGAACGCGGCGAACCGCCGGATATCGATGTCGATTTCGAGCACGAACGGCGCGAGGAGGTCATCCAGTACATCTACACCAAGTACGGTCGTGAGCGGGCGGCACTGGCCGCAGCGTTGATCACCTACCGGACCAAGGGCGCCCTGCGCGATGCTGGCCGGGCGCTGGGTTTCGGCATTGCCCAGATCAACGTGCTGACCGCTTCGCTGGCCTGGTGGGACAAGCGCGAGCAGTTGCCGGAACGCTTCGCCGAGCTTGGTCTCGATCCGCATGCGCCGCGTGTCGAGAAATGGCTGGCCATCGCCGAGGCTCTGCGTGGATTTCCCCGTCACCTGACGCAGCATGTCGGCGGCTTCGTCATTTCGCGCGGGCCGCTCTCCCGGCTGGTGCCGGTTGAAAATGCGGCGATGCCGGCGCGCAGTGTGATTCAGTGGGACAAGGATGATCTTGATGCGATGGGGCTGATGAAAGTCGACATCCTGGCTCTCGGCATGCTGTCGGCGATCCGCCGGATGCTGCAGATCGTTGGTGAGACGACCGGCCGACCGATGAAAATGCAGGATATTCCGGCCGAAGACCCGGCCACCTATGAAATGCTCTGTCACGCCGACAGCATGGGTGTTTTCCAGGTCGAATCCCGTGCCCAGATGGCCATGTTGCCGCGCCTCAGGCCACAAAATTTCTACGATCTGGTTGTCGAAGTGGCGCTGGTGCGGCCGGGGCCGATTCAGGGCGACATGGTGCATCCCTACCTGAAGCGGCGGCAGGGCAGGGAGCGGATCGAGGAAATTTCGCCAGCCGTCGATGCCGTGCTCGAACGCACCTATGGTGTGCCGATCTTTCAGGAGCAGGTCATGCAACTGGCCGTCGTCGCTGCCAACTTCACGCCCGGCGAGGCCGACCAGCTACGCCGGGCAATGGCCGCCTGGAAGCGCAAGGGCGGACTGGAGCCATTCGAGCAGAAACTGCTGGCCGGCATGGCTGCCAACGATTTGCCGGAGAGCTTCGCCCGACGGATCATCGCCCAGATCCAGGGGTTCGGTGAATACGGCTTTCCCGAATCCCATGCCGCCAGTTTTGCCTTGCTCGTCTATGCCTCGGCCTGGCTCAAGCGCCACCATCCGGCTGCCTTCCTGTGCGGTCTGCTCAACAGCCAGCCGATGGGCTTCTACTCGCCGTCGATGCTGATTCAGGACGCTCGCCGCCATGGCGTCAGGGTGCTGCCCCCTGATGTTATGACCAGCGACTGGGATAGCCGGCTTGACGAGCGCGGTGCCGTGCGTCTCGGTCTGCGCGAGATTAGTGGCTTTTCGGTGGCCGCCGCCAAACGCATTACTGCGGTCTGCCGGGAAATGCAGCCCTTTTTGAATGTCGCCGATCTGGCCGCGAGGGCCGAGCTGCAACGGCGTGATCTCGACCTGCTGGCCGCGGGCGATGCCTTGCAGGGGCTGGCCGGCCATCGTCGGCAAGCCGCCTGGGCTGCCACGGCAGCTGTTGTACAGGGAGACCTGTTTGACGGTACGCCGGTGGTCGAAGCAGAAATCGAACTGCCGGCGCCGAGTGATGGTGAAAATCTGCTTGCCGATTACCGCAGCCTTGGCCTGACGCTACGTTCGCATCCGCTAAGCCTGTTGCGTCAGTATCTGGCTGAACGTCGATTCGTGACTGCGGCCGATCTAAAAAGGGCGGGGCACCATACCTTGATCCGATCTGCCGGCATTGTCGTCGGCCGTCAGCGACCGGGCACCGCAACCGGCATTGTCTTTGTCACGCTGGAAGACGAAAGCGGACTGATCAACGTGGTCGTTCATCCGCAACTCGTCGAAAAACAGCGCAGCGAACTACTTGGCTCAACGCTGCTCGGGGTTTACGGGCAATTGCAGGTCGAAGGGGAGGTGGTGCATCTGGTCGCCAAACGCTTGGTTGATCTCTCCGCCTGGCTGGGGCGGCTGAAAACATCGAGTCGGGATTTTCATTAAATTTAAAAGATTTTTCCAAGGTTTTGGTTCTTTTTGACTGATTACCTGAGTGGTTTTGTTGGAATCGGCCTGGGTCTGTGAAAAAACGCACGCATGGCATGCGCCGGGCATCGGTACCATTGAATTGCTATCCCGCAAGCGATTCACACAGTGGGTCACCATTCACTCAAGCACACTGATCAAGATGCGCCTTCGAAAAAATTTTTGCGTGCCGCCGTGCCAGAATCAGGTGAGGCGAAGTCTCGGAAGGGCGGTTCGCGTCTCCTTCGCGATTGCCATTGGCGCCTGTTTTTCGGCCCAGGTACTCGCCACGCCGGAGAAGGCTGCCAGCTACTACGAAGATGCCCTCAAGCGTTATGAAAAGAATGAGCTGCCAGCGGCCATTATTCAGTTGAAGAACGCCTTGCAGCAAGACTCGAAAATGCTCGCCGCGCATCTGCTGCTTGGCAAGGCCTTGCTCAGAAGCGGCAATCTGAAAGGCGCCGAAGCGGCATTTCAGGAAGCACTCAGCCAGGGCGTCAATCGCGGTGAGGTAGCACTACCGCTCGGCCAGGTCTACCTGGCGCTTGGTCGGCCGGAAGCCGTGATCGAAGGCATCCTGCCCTCAGGTCTTTCGCCGGCGCTGCAGGTCGAAGTCCTGACCATGCGCGCCAATGCCTATTTCGATCAGGGAAAAATTACTCAGGCCACCCAGAGCCTGGAGAATGCACGGGCAATCGACCCAAAATCGGCATCGCCACTGATTGCCGAAGTACCGATGCTGTTGGGAGCGGGCAAAATCGATCAGGCCAAGGAAAAGGCCAACAAGGCGCTGGAGTTGGCGCCGAACAATGCCTATGCCTGGAACGCGAAGGCCTCAGTGCTGCATTCAGCATTCGACGTCAGTGGTGCGCTGGCAGCCTATGACAAAGTTTTGTCGTTGGCCCCGAACCATGTCGATGCTCGCATTGCCCGTGCGGCTCTGCTGATTGACCTGAAACGTGATTCGGATGCCCGCAAGGATCTCGATTTTCTTCGAACCATTGCTGAAGATGAGCCTCGAGCCGCCTACCTGCGGGCAGTACTTGCCGGTCACCAAGGCGATGGTCCAGCCTTGTCCGCAGCATTGACCGAAGTGACGCGAACCATCGATACCTTGCCGCCAGCCTGGCTGGCCCGCCGCGAACAACTGTTGATGGCGGCAGCCCTGGCTCACCATGGGCTTGGCAACTACCAAAAATCCCGCGAATACCTGGACACCATCGTCACTCGTAATCCTCGCAACATGGGGGCAAAGAAGCTGCTGGCTTCGGTGTATATCGAGGCCAAAGATTATGGGCGAGCCCAGCCTCTGCTTGAGTCGCTGAACCGTGCTACGCCAGATGATCCGCAAATCATGTTCATGCTGGGCTCGCTGCATCTGACCCAGAAGCATTATGCGCAAGCCAGCGATTTGCTCGAGAGAGCCGCAACGCGCACCGATTCAGCGGAAATGAAACGCTCGCTTGCCTTTAGCCAGCTCGGGGTGGGGCAGAACGAAAAAGGGATCGGTAATCTGGAAAAAGCCTTTGCAGCAAATCCAGCCGACACCCAGGCTGGTATGTCGTTGGCAATGATCTACATGCGTCAGGCCAAAACGGACAAGGCCCTGAAGACAGCGGAAGCGATGGTCAAACTTGACCCGGCCAACCTGACCGCACTGAATTTCCTTGGCTCGCTCAAGGGCGCAACCGGCGACAAGGCCGGCGCCCGTGCCACGTACACCCAGGTTCTGGCCAAGGATGCGGAATTCAGGCCTGCCGCCATGAATCTGGCACGACTGGATGTTGGTGATAAACACTTTGACGAAGCGCGGCGCCGACTCGATGGCTTACTGAAAAAACGTAGCGACGATTATCAGGTGCTCTACGAGTACGGTCTGCTCGAACAACGAGCAGGAAGACCTGCAGAAGCCATCCGCCATCTAACCAAGGCCGGCGAAGTTCAACGCACCGATCCCACGCCTTTATTAGCGCTGATCGAACTGCACCTGAATCAGAAACAGGGCGATCTGGCTTTGAAAGTGGCCAAGACACTCGCCATGCACTTCGTTACGAACCTGAACGTTCAGCTCACGTTGGCGCGAACCTATCTGGCGACAGGCGATGCAGCAAACGCGCGAACAGTCCTGACCGGTGCTACCCGATTAGCCGAGTTCAATGCAAAATCCCAGGTCACTATTGCCTGGATGCAATTAGCCGCCGCTAATCCTGATGGTGCTGCCTATAGCATCAGCAAGGCTCTGCAGGACGATCCCGATGATCTGGCTGCACTCGCCCTGGCGGTTCAGGTTGAAACGCGACGCGGTGAGGCCAGCCGGGCGGATGCAGCGCTCAAAACACTTGCTGCCAAATACCCGGCATCGGTTGAAACGGCGCGTGCCAGCGCCGACCTGGCTATGTCGCGCGGCCAATTTCCGACTGCTATCGCGGGCTACCGCAAAGTTCTGGCTGGCGCGGAAAACACCGGCAACGCCATGATGCTTGTTCAGGCGCACATGGCAGCGGGAGAGGCGGGCAAGGCGGCAAGCTTCCTTGAGACTTGGGTAAAGAATCACCCAAGCGATGGTGCAGCGCTAAAAGCCTTGGCTGAAATTCAGTTTCGTGCCGGTCAACTGCTTGCTGCGCGAGAGACCTATCAGCGGGTAATCGTCGACAACAAGGATGATGCATCGGTACTCAATAATTATGCCAATCTCCTGTTAAAGCTGCGTGATCCGGGCGCGCAGGGGGCTGCCGAAAAAGCACTCAGGTTAGTGCCTAACCATCCTGCCTATGCAGACACTCTGGGTTGGATATTGGTTAATAACGGGCAGGTGGAACCTGGTCTGCGTTATTTGCGTGAGGCCCGCCTGCGCAGCCCGGAAAGTGGTGAAATTCGTTTTCATTTGGCCGTTGCCTTGGCAAAAATAGGCCGAAAAGAAGAGGCACGTGATGAACTAAAAGCAGCGCTCAGCGGGCCGGGTGGTGTTGTGATGACAGCTTCGGTTGCCGCGCTCAAGTCTGAGTTGGGTCTGTAATTAACTAATGAAGGTTACTGTCGGTTTTATTTACATTATTGATGATTTTTATTTAGAGTTGTTTTGTAGTGCATTGAAAGTAAATAAAAAAATAAATTTGGCCCGATTTTTGCTGTGTTTTGTGCAAAGAGTTTTTTTGGGGAAGATGATGAGAAACGAATTCAAGGTGTTTCTAAGTGCTTTAGCACTGATGTCCGTCGGGCAGGTATCTGCTTTGGAAACGTGGAACTGGTCGGCATCGCCAGATAATCCAAATCCCGGGGCAGCGTCAGCCGTCGTGGCTGGTGTCGGAACGGTAACGGCAACGCCAACTGGCTGGGCTGATACAGGTAGCGGCGGGGCTATTCAGCAGCAATTGGGGGCAAGCACCACTGGAGCTACCCACTTCACCATCTATGGTGGTGGTCTTGGTATCAATAACCTGAGCGGTTGCGCTACAGCTTCAGGCTCATGCGATGTAGGCGATATTTATTCATCCGCCCCGGAACACGCCATAGATAACAACCAGCGATATGAGATGGTGTTGTTGTCATTCTCGACTGCAGTCAAGTTGACGCAAATGAAAATGGGTTGGGCTGGCGGCGCGGATTCCGATATGACAGTGATGGCCTATAGCGGAGCGACGCCTACGCTTTCCGGTAAATACTTTACGACGGCCAGCCTTGCTGGTTGGTCGGTTATCGGAAATTACGCGAATGTGGGCACCAATGTAACGAATATTAATGCTGGCAACGTGTCTTCATCCTATTGGTTGATTGGCGCCTATAACCCTTTGGGTACGGGTAACGTTGCTTCCGGGTTTGACTCAGGGAACGACTACGTCAAATTGACCTCAGTAACGGGCTGTGCGTCAGGTTCTACTTCTGCCGGCTGTACAACTTCACGAGTTCCTGAGCCTGGTTCTTTGGCTCTGATGGGAGTTGGCTTGATTGGTCTGCTCCGCATGCGCAAGGCTCGGCAAAGCTGATTGGATTTCCTGGCGATGATAACGGCACCTTCGGGTGCCGTTTCTGTTTGCGGGTCAGCTAGTGCTGTTGGCCGCTTCTGCTGCCGAGTGCCTCAATCAAGGACGCCAATGTAGCGACTGAACTCAAGTGATGGCGAGTTGCTTCATCATTCGCCTCAAGTACTACGCCGTATTTTTTCTTCAGGCCAAGCACCAGTTCAAGTGCGTCAATCGAATCGAGGCCAAGGCCATCATCGGAAAAGAGCAGGGTGTCATCGTCGATCTCTGCTGGCGTGATGTCTTCGAGATTCATTGTTTCGATGATGAAGGCTTTTAGTTCTTGATGTAGTTCGCTCATTTTCAGTTCAGTTTCTTGCGTAGTTGAATGCCGGAAAAGCTCAGCGTGGCTTCATTGCCGGCTTCGATCAGGCGTAGTGTATCGCCACGACTGGTGCCCAGGCCAGCGGTAACCACTTCGTGGTCAGATACTGGCTGGAAGGCAATTCGCAGCAGCAGGTCGGGTACTTCCGGAAAGTGTGCCTCACCGATCAGTATTCCGTTGTCTGTCTTGAGCAGCAGTCTGTCTGGTGATGGCCCGTCGACCTTGCCGACGATTTCATAGTGACCCAGATTCTGCAGAAAGCGTTCAGGAATGACTGAGGGTTTCAGTTTCTCACCGAAGATCAGCGATTCGTTTCCAATTCTTCCAACGATGATCTGGCGCCCGTTGACATTGGTCATCGACAGGTGGATGTCCTCGAAAGCGCCAACGCGCACTGGCAGCATGCCGAGAAGCTTGTATTTGATCGTTAGCAGCCCATCTTCATGTGGCACCAGGCGGAATTGGTGGCCGGCGGCGTCAACGTCTATTTGACCGGATTTTGTGCTGATTCTGGCTAGTCCGACCATCGTGTCGAAATTGCCGTCGAACTGGCGCAACTCTTCGGAGCTTGGTGCGCGCTCGGCGGCACGGACTGGTGGTTCCGGGTTTTGGCGAATGCCGGTCTTGGCTTCCAGCATCAGGCGTAGGGCCTCGGTAGCGATTTTCGAGACGGCGACATGCGAGGTGGCTGAGTTGGAAAGAACGACAACCCCCAGTTTGTGCTCCGGCAAGATGGCCATCATGCTGTGCGAATCGGGCAGTGAGCCGCCGTGACTGGCCACCGGGCCACCGCCGGGAATGTCGATGCCGCTCATCATCCAGCCGAGGCCGACGTATTGCTTGAAGGTTAGCGGGAAATCCTTGTTCTGGATGCGTACCATCTCATGCAGGGAGGCTGCGGATAGCACTTGATATTTGCCTGACTTGCCGTCGGCAAACTGCATTTTCATGAACTGGCTCAGGTCAACGACATTGCTCAGCAGATTGGCGGCCGGCATGTCGCGCAGCGAGAAAGCCTCGCTCTCCTTGTTGCGATCGTAGGTCTTGGCGATCGGGCGTTGGGCGAAACTGCTCTGGGGCATGCCTAGTGGCAGGAAGAGGTGGTCATGCATGTAAATATCGAAGGCTTCGCCACTGATCTTCTGGATTGCTGCGCCAAGCAGCGCCACGCCGAGATTTGAATAGGAAAAAACGTAGTTAGGTGGAAAGGCGAGATGTTCGTCGTGGATGGCCCCGACTACCGAGTCGAAGCGGTCGGGGTCGCGAACAAAGAGGCCGCGTAGGAAATTCGACGGCAGCCCGGAGTGGTGACACATGATGTTGCGCGGCGTCACCGGGGCGGCATTTGGAAAGCGGCTCTTGATCGAGAATTCGGGCAGCGCAGACGCCAGGGGGTGGTCGATGTCAAGTTTGCCCTGTTCGGCCAGTTGCATGGTGGCAGCAGCGGTAAATACCTTGGCGATGGAGCCGGCTCGATAGACAGTTTCTGGCGTCGCCGGTGTCTTGTTTTCCAGATCGGCGTAACCGAAGCCTTGCTGCCAGATCACCTGCTGGTTATCGACCAGTGCGATGCTGATTCCGGTGATCTCGTTTTGTGCCATCTCGCGGTCGATCAGCCAGGCCAGGTGTTTCTGTGTATGGCCATAGTCGCCGCGGAGGTTATTTTGTGATGCGGGTGGGGGCGTGGCGCAGCCGCTGAGCAAAAGAACGACACCGGCAAGGAGTGGGGCAAGGCGGTGATTCATAAAAGGGGGGGGCTTTCGCAGCAATGGCAATGGATTATAAACAGATACCACTGCCTGTCTTCGGGGAAAATAGCTGACAAATTCAGTCGAGTATTTTAAAATTGCCCTCCTTTGAATAGGGAGATCAGGCTTCATGTTCCGGCATCTGCGTGAGGACATCCGTGCGGTTTTTGACCGCGACCCGGCGGCTCGTTCATCCTGGGAGGTGCTTACCTGCTACCCGGGTATTCACGCCCTGATCATGCATCGTCTGGCTCACTGGCTGTGGGGCCATCGCCTGCGCTGGCTGGCGCGGTTTACGGCGCATATTTCCCGCATGTTGACTGGTATCGAAATCCATCCGGGAGCCACGATTGGTCGGCGTTTTTTCATCGATCACGGCATGGGGGTCGTCATCGGTGAAACCGCAGTGATTGGTGACGACGTCACGCTCTACCACGGCGTTACGCTGGGTGGCACCTCGTGGAACAAGGGCAAGCGTCATCCGACGCTGGAAAACGGTGTGGTCATCGGTGCTGGTGCCAAGGT
>Ga0316604_10001890_pt1 | contig 17254 bp, 15 predicted proteins | sample OWC_soil_day20_C_FD_207650 | JGI IMG/M metagenome (GOLD analysis project Ga0316604, IMG submission 207650) | Wetland soil microbial communities from Old Woman Creek delta, Ohio, United States - OWC_soil_day20_CT | ecosystem: Environmental > Terrestrial > Soil > Wetlands | place: USA: Ohio... | reverse complement strand
GGACCACACTTAGCAACCATTTCGGAACCGCACTGGGCACACGTTCCACGCCCTTTCGAGAAGGCCTCGGTTGGCTCATCGTTGACCAGAGCGATTTGCAATTGATTTACCTCTTAGGGCCTAACAGTTATTAAATGGACCCGCGGGGTCAATAGGTGAATTGATATACATGCGGACATTATGCTTTCGGAATCGCTTGTGGGGCTAGGAAGTGGCCTCCGACAAGTCCGTATAACAACTTCAATAATACGGACGCCAAGAGGGCTGCTCGGATGCCCGCTATCGGGGCAAATTCTCAATGACTGCTCATGGCCGATTGGGTGAGGTCGCCAACGGCCGCTTCGCGGCACTCCAATTCGCAGAATCTGGAAATGGCTGACTGACCGGATTGGGTCGCTACCTGCCGGATACCGCTTGTGGGAACTCGTAAGGCAACTACCGGCCACTCAGATATGAGGTCCTAACCCAATTGTCTCAGAGCGACTTTCCGTAGAACTCGGTCAGCTTCTCCACCGCCTGATTCACGTAGGGCTGCTTCCAGTAGGTTTCGATGTGCGTGGCACCATCGATGATGAACAACTCCTTGTCCTTTGTACCAGTGGCTTTCGGGAAGGCCTCCTCGGTCATGTACAGGCTGTCCGACTTGCTACCGGCAATCATCAGCAAGGGCTTGTCGATCAATTCGATGCGATCGGTGGCGTCCCAGCGCATGAGATCCAGCAAGCTGCTCGTGGTGTACTTGAAGGTCGAGTTGGGATGAGCGTGGGTTTTCCAGTAATACTCGTAACCCTGCCGATACAGATCAAACGGCAGCTTGGCGATCTGCTCGTCACTCAGATTGGCATCCCCCGAGTAGAGCACTTCTCCGCCGGCGGCTTCCTGTGTACGGGCAAGCGAGGCCTGCTGCAAGCGCTGCTGGATGGTGGCCCGTTGCGAATCGACGTAGCCATTGCGGCGCACACGTCCGGAGTTGAACATGCTCAATGTTGCCAATGCCTTGAAACGCTTGTCTGTTTGAGCAGCCGCCAGCGAATAGCCACCACCGCCACAAATGCCCAGCAAGCCAAGGCGCGCCGTGTCGACACCTCCGTACTGGCTGATGAAGTCGGCCATGCCGTGTATGTCTTCAATCCGGTGGGCGGGCTTGTCAACATTGCGCGGCATGCCACCGCTGGCGCCCTGGTACGCAGCATCCGCCGCGATGGTGATATAGCCGTGTTCAGCCAAGCGTTGGGCATACAAGCCGGCGACTTGTTCCTTCACGCCACCATTGGGGTGGGCAACCACCACCGTCGGATATTTCCTGGTGGCGTCATAGTTCGCGGGGGTATATACGTTGGCGGAAATATCGATGCCGCCAAGCTTGTAAGTCACAGAATGAATGTTCACTTTGCCTTTGACGTTTTCGGTAATTGCACCGTCATAGGCCAGCGTGAACGGATTTTGTTTGTAGTCTGCTGCCATGGAAGCTCCCGAAAAAAGACCAATGGTTACGGTTACTACCGCTGCTTTAGCTAATTTTGATTTCATGTTGATCACTCCTGGAAATTTCAAATTCCGGGTTCAAATCAGTCCAGATGCTTTTCGGCAAGAAATTTCGACATCAGGTTGGCGATCTGGACATTGTTGAGGTCGGAAAACGGGAAGTGCGTGTTGCCGTGGATGCCGATCGCCGGCAGGTGGACGACTGTTGCGTCACCGCCATGGCGATTGATTGCATCGGCCCATTGCCTGGCCATGGCGAGGCGTACGCGCCAGCCATCCTGGCCGGGATTGGCCACGGGTTCCTTGAGAATGAAGTCGCCGTAATAGATAACGATGGGGATCCGAGTGAGTTTCATGAACTCGGCGAGAGGAATTCCGACCCCTTCGAGTTTGCCGGCAGCACTGGGCATTGCTGACGGCACCTCGCCGTCCGGAAAGACGAAACCGCTCCCGGGTTCGTAGGAGACGACGGCCCGGATGCGCGGATTTTTCATGGCCGCCAGCCAACCCATGCCACCACTGTGCGAATGAGTCACCAGAATGCCGGCACCGATCTTGTCGAACAGGGCAGATATGGCATCGCTGGTCACGTTCGTGTCGATGGGGCCCGTGTCTGGTGTCATTGCCCGGAAATACTGATCAAGCGCTTCCGGAGAACGGGAGAACTGAACACCAGGGAAATAGTTCGGCCAGACGCCGATACGGAAGGTATCGAACCAGCGCTGCTCATCTGGCGTGACGCTGATCGTTGCAGCGACGGTACTACGCCCGGCTGAACCACGACGGGGCTGATCGAGCACATAGGTCGCAAAGCCTCGACGCAGAAAGATGGTCTGGTAACCCTCGCGGCCATCCGGTGTTGACTCCCAGGTCTTGGAGAACTGGCCGAATCCATGCCACATCACGAGTGGCAATTGTCGGGCCTTGACCGGGACTTGGTAAAACACGCGGGCGTGGTCGCCGTGGAGCGTCTGACCACCGGAAGCCGGGTTGAGCGGATCGTAGCTGCCGGGGCTCTGAACGACCGTACCGCCCACGGCAAAACTGCCTTGTTCCTGAATCACCAACGGTGCAACCGGCTTCTGCGGTTCGGCCACCGCGAGTCCTGCTGCGAACTGCATGCAGGCCATCAAGGTGAGCACGCTCTTGCGTAAGTTTGAAGTCATGATTGGAAATCCCTTCGGTAATGGGCTACTTGGCCGGCAGCACTTCTTTGGCGATCGAAACGGCCGAGACGGCACTTGGCCAACCGGAATAAAAGGCGAGATGGGTAATCAGTTCGGCAAGTTCTTCACGCGTTACCCCATTCTGGATTGCCAGGGCCAGGTGGGAACGAAGTTGGTCGGGGCGATTCAGCGCAATCAGCGCGCTAACTGTCGCCAGGCTTCTGTCTCGCTTTGACAGCCCAGGGCGCTCCCAGATATCGCCATACAGCACGTTGTCGGTCAGTTCAGCCAGCTTCGGAGAAAAATCGCCCATCAACTGCTGCGCCCGGGAGGGCTGCCCGGAGGGTGCGGTGGCGCTTCCCTTGGCTGAAGCCGTACTGCGATATTGGGCATCGGAGACCTTCTCCAGCCAGTCTACCGATTTGCCATCAACTTGCTCCTGGATGGCCAGGTGGGTCATGGACTCCGTGGCCGTCGCACCATGCCAATGCTTCTGGCCGGGCGGTATCGACACGACATCGCCGCGCTCGAAGCGTTGAATGGGGCCACCCCAGAACTGGATCAGTCCGCTACCTTCCGTCACGACCAGCGTCTGTCCCAAGGGATGCGTATGCCAGTCGGTGCGTGCGCCAGGTGCGAAGGTGACATAGGCTGCGGAGGCTCTGGCCGGCGCATTCGGAGAAAAAAGCGGGGCGACGCGGGCTTTGCCGGTGAAGTGATCAGGGGGCGCTTCGTAGGGTGATCTCGAAACGCTACGCGAAATAGTTGCCGTGGCACCATGCACCGATCCGACAGCAGATGTATTCGCCGCAACGCGGCCCTCTTCGGCAACAGAGGGCGATAAAAGAGGCGCCAGCAGCAACAGGAGGAGTGTGTTTTTCATGATGGATACTTTCCCGGTTGTTTTGTGGGGTCGCTTCAGAAGCCTACGTAAGATCCGCTTCGGGTTCGAGGCTGGATAAATCGCACTTGGATGTCTCGACCGTCTGGCGCAGTGCCGGCCGAATCAAGGTCAGCACGGCCGCCAAGGACAGGGTGAGCATGACGGCGCTGGCATCCATGACCGAGGCAATGCGATGCACCAGAATCTCCGGGCCGGTCACCAGCGATGACGATGCCGCTGAATAAATGACGACCAGCACACCGAGACCCAGCGAGCCGCCCAACTGATGCGCCACATTGACCAAACCGGAGGCCGCACCGGCATCTTCGGCAGCAACGCCGGTTACGGCTGCAATGGTGAGCGGCCCCAAGGCAGCCCCTTGACCGATGCCGAGCAGAATCATGGGGAGCGCGACCCCCGTCAGGTAGGGCGTATGGGCCGCTACCTGTCCAAGCAAGGCCAGCCCGGCGATGCAAAATACCAGGCCGCCAATGAGCAGCTTGGTGTTCCCGAACCTGCGTACAAGCCCCGGAACGCTCATCGCAATGATCAGTTGGGGTAGTGTCGCCGGCAAAAAGGCAAGGCCGGCCTCAAGGGGGGTGAAGCCCAGCACCCCCTGGAGAAATTGGGTCGCAAAAAACCAGAATCCCACCATGCCCCCCAGGAAAAGCATGCGGGCCACATAGGCGCCGCAGCGCGCTTTGCTGGCAAACAGCCTCAGGGGCAGAACGGGTTGCTTGGCTCGCCGTTCAATGACAACGAACAGGAGCATCAGGGCGATTCCGGCGCCGATGGTCCAAGCTGTCAAGGGATGGGCCCAACCTTCTTCGGCCGAATGAACGATGCCGAAGACCAACGAGCTCATGCCCAGCGTCGAACTCAAGGCACCAGCCACGTCGAACTGGCCCGAATGCTTCGGTGTCTCGACGACCAGGCGTTGCGCTGCCAGCATCAACCCAATACCGATGGGCAGGTTGATGAAAAAGCCGGCTCGCCAGGACACGAGGTCGGCAAAGAGTCCGCCCAGCACCAGCCCCAATGTCGCACCGATGCCGGCGGCGGCTGCGTAGTACGAGAGGGCTCGCGTGCGTTCAGTCCCTTCGGGAAAGTACATGGATAGCAGTGCCAGCGTTGACGGTGCCAGAATGGCGGCCCCGACACCTTGAACGGCGCGAAATGCCAGGAGCCAACTTGGGGATTGAGCCATCCCGATGGCCAGGGAAGCGAAGGTAAATAACCCAAGCCCGACGATGAACATCCGGCGCCTGCCCAAAAGATCGCCAGCGCGAGCACCTAGCAGCAGGAGCCCACCGAAAGCCAGGGTGTAGGCGTTCTGCACCCAGGAAAGGCTGGCCGGCGAGAAGCCGAGGGCGTCCTTGATCTTCGGGAGGCCCGTGATGACGATCGAGATGTCGATGACAATCATCAGGTAGCTCGCCATGATGATGGCGAGCACCGAGCCTTGTCGTTGTTTGATCTCCGTGAGCGAAAGATGATCCATGGCGACGATCACAGTCCGGTCATTTTCAGCGCGTACTCTGGCAGGCGCGCACCTTCCAGATGGAGTTTCGCGGCGGCAGATTCGATTCGCTGCAAGTCGTCAGCGGTCAATTCGACTGCAACGGAATCCAAGTTCTCTTCAAGTCGATGCAGTTTCGTGGTGCCGGGAATCGGAACGATCCATGGCTTCTGTGCCAGCAGCCAGGCGAGTGCAATCTGGGCAGGCGTCACGCCTTTGCTGTTGGCGACATCCCGAATCAGCGCAACCAACGCGACGTTGGCCTTCAGGGCTTCCGGGGAAAAGCGCGGCACCATCGAACGGAAATCGCTACTCTCGAAACGGGTGTTCTCATCCATTTTTCCAGTCAAGAAACCGGCGCCGAGCGGACTGAACGGGACAAAACCGATGCCCAGTTCTTCGAGAGTTGGTAGTAACTCAGCTTCTGGACCGCGCCACCACAACGAATACTCGCTTTGGACGGCGGTTACCGGATGCACGGCATGGGCGCGGCGAACCGTATCGATGCCCGGCTCGGATAAACCGAAATGCTTCACTTTACCCTCGGCGATCAACTCCTTCACGGCACCGGCCACATCCTCGATGGGAACGCCAGGATCAACGCGATGCTGGTAGAAGAGGTCAATCGCATCGACCTTGAGACGCTTCAGTGAGGCTTCGGCGACGGCCTTGATGTGCTCCGGGCGGCTATTAAGCCCGCCAGTGCGCTGCGCTGTCGCCGGATCGAGATCGAAGCCGAACTTCGTGGCGATGACCACTTGTCCCTTGAAAGGAGCAAGCGCTTCACCCAACAATTCTTCATTGACGAATGGGCCGTAGACTTCGGCCGTGTCGAAGAACGTAACGCCCAGATCGACCGCCTTGCTGATGAGCTCGATCATTTCCGCTTTGTCGCCGGCCGGACCGTAGGCAGAAGTCATGGACATGCAACCGAGGCCCTGTGCCGATACCTCAAGACCGCTGTTTCCCAGAATGCGCTTTTTCATGACGAATCTCCTTGCTGAATTCAGAAGCACACCGCTGCGTGTGCTGATGTTCGTCAATGTAGTTTCGACCGATTGATTTGTTAATACGCTAAAATCAGCATGGGTTTATGCATGGGACTGATAAATGGCTGCCGGCGACTTTAGCGATCTTGTTTCGTTCATTGCAGTGGCGCGTGAACGAAGCTTCACCCGCGCAGCTGCGCAATTAGGCATATCCCAATCGGCCCTGAGCCATACGATTCGCAGTCTGGAAACCCGGCTCGGGGTTCGTTTGCTGGCGCGCACCACGCGGAGTGTGTCGCCTACTGAAGCAGGGAGCCGGCTGCTGGAGAGCGTTGCCCCGCGCCTGGAAGAAATCGATAACGAACTGGCTGCATTAAGTGAGCTGAGAAACAAGCCCAGTGGCCTGATCCGCATCACGACCGCAGAACACGCAGCCAACACCGTGCTTTGGCCTCGCCTGCAGGGACTATTGCAGGACTACCCGGAAATCCGGGTCGAGATAAACGTCAATTACGGGATGACCGATATCGTTGCCCAGCGCTTTCATGCCGGCGTCCGTCTTGGTGACCAGGTCGAAAAGGATATGGTGGCCGTGAGGATCGGCCCCGATCTACGGATAGCGGTTGTTGGTTCGCCGGAGTATTTCTCTCGCCACTCACCGCCGCAAACCCCCCAGGATCTTTCCCGACACAAGTGCATCAATCTCCGACTGCCAACCCACGACAGCTGCATGGTTTGGGAATTCGAGAAGGATGGAAACCCGTTGAAAGCACACGTCGAGGGGCAGTGGACGTTCAATATGGGTTCTCACATTCTGCGTGCGGCCGTTGCCGGGTGCGGCCTGGCTTACCTCCCTGCTGACATGGCAAAAGAGGAAATCGCCAGCGGGAAACTGATTTCTGTGCTGGAGGATTGGTGCCAGCCATATCCCGGATATCACCTTTACTACCCGACCAGCCGGCAGTCTTCACCAGCATTTAGCCTTTTGGTCGAATGTCTCCGATATCGAGTATGAGTCGAATTGGATTGGCAGCTTTCGGAAAACAAACCGACGACACAGTCCAAAAGGCCGACCTGGGCTCGGTGGACAGGCGCCCTAAGCGGCAGCTCCACTCCAAAAACTGCCGTTGAAGCTTCGCTCACTTGACCGGCAGCAATGGGTCGGACGCTGACAATTGATCAAACCGCCAACGCCTCCCTGACCCCATCCTGCGGCATCGTTTCGCCCTTGCCGCGCATGATGAATTCGCCGCGTTCCATCAGCAGGTACTGGTCGGCCAGCGATTCGGCGAAGTCGTAGTATTGCTCGACCAACAGGATGGCCATTTCGCCGGTTTCGGCCAGCATGCGGATGGCGCGTTCGATGTCCTTGATGATCGAGGGTTGGATGCCTTCGGTCGGCTCGTCGAGGATCAGCAGTTTCGGGCCCATGGCCAGGGCGCGGCCGATGGCGAGTTGCTGTTGCTGGCCACCGGAGAGGTCACCGCCGCGGCGGTGCATCATCTGCTTCAAGACCGGGAACATGTCGAAGATGCGTTGCGGGATGGGTGTGCTGCCTGGCTTGGTGGCGAGGCCCATCAGCAGGTTTTCCTCGACGGTCAGGCGCGGGAAGATCTCGCGGCCTTGCGGCACGAAGCCGATGCCGGCCTTGACGCGTTCGTGTGGCGGCAGGTGGGTGATGTCCTTGCCGTCGAAGGTGATCGAGCCGGATTTGGTCTTGACCAGCCCCATCAGCGACTTGAGCAGCGTCGTCTTGCCGACGCCGTTGCGGCCGAGCAGGGTGGTGACTTCGCCGGTCTTCACTTCGAAGCTGAGGCCACGCAGGATGTGGCTGCCGCCGTAGGCCTGGTTGAGATTTTCGATGGTGAGCATGGTTTCTTAACGTCCCAGATAAACTTCAATGACGCGCTGGTCATTCTGTACGGTGGCGAGATCGCCTTCGGCCAGCACCGAGCCTTCGTGCAGCACGGTGACTAGCCCGCCGAGCTTCTCGACGAAGGCCATGTCGTGTTCGACGACGACCAGTGAATGCTTGCCGGCCAGCGAAACGAACAGTTCGGCGGTGCGCATCGTCTCGTCATCGGTCATGCCGGCGACCGGTTCGTCGAGCAGCAGCAGCTTCGGTTCCTGCATCAGCAACATGCCGATTTCCAGCCATTGCTTCTGGCCGTGTGAGAGCAGGCCGGCCTGGCGATCGGCTTCGCCGTCGAGGCGGATCAGGCGCAGGGTTTCGGCGATCTTGTCGCGCTCGTCGCCAGCCAGCCAGGCCATCAGGCTTTTCCAGACGCGCTTGTCGGTCTTCATGGCCAGTTCGAGGTTTTCGAACACCGTGTGCTGCTCGAAGATGGTCGGTTTCTGGAACTTGCGGCCGATGCCGACGTGGGCGATTTCCGGCTCGGTCAGGCGGGTCAGGTCGATCGACTGGCCGAAGAAGGCCTTGCCGGAATCGGGGCGCGTCTTGCCGGTGATGACGTCCATCATCGTCGTCTTGCCGGCGCCGTTCGGGCCGATGATGCAGCGCAGCTCGCCGGCGTTGATTTCGAGGTTGAGGTTGTTCAGCGCCTTGAAGCCGTCGAAGCTGACGGTGATGTCTTCGAGGTAGAGGGCAACACCGTGCGACAGATCGAGCTCGCCGGTGACGAAGTGGCCCATCTGGTCGGCGCCGTCGCTGCCTTCCGGGCGGTCGTCCTCAAAAATATTGACGGTATTCAGCATGCTGCGTCTCCTTTCTTCGCCATCAGTTTCTTCCACAGGCCGACCAGGCCTTGCGGCAGCATCAGCGTCACGACGATGAACAGCAGGCCGAGGAAGAACAGCCAGTATTCGGGGAAGCTGACCGTGAACCAGCTCTTGGCGAGATTGACCACGAAGGCGCCGATGATCGGCCCGATCAGCGTGCCGCGCCCGCCGACGGCGACCCAGATGGCGATCTCGATCGAGTTGGCCGGGCTCATTTCCGAGGGGTTGATAATGCCGACCTGCGGCACGTAGAGCGCGCCGGCAATGCCACAGAGCACGGCCGAAATGACCCAGATGGTCAGCTTGTACCAGAGCGGGTTGTAGCCGATGAACATGATGCGGCTTTCGGCATCGCGGATGGCGGTCAACACGCGGCCGAACTTGGATTTGACCAACCAGGCGGCGAAGACCAGCGTGGCAGCCAGCGTGATGGCGGTCAGGCCGAACAGCACCAGCCGGGTTTCGGAGGAGGTGATGCTGTAGCCGAGCACCCGCTTGAAATCGGTAAAACCGTTGTTGCCGCCGAAGCCGGTTTCGTTGCGGAAGAAGAGCAGCATCGCGGCGTAGGTCAGGGCCTGGGTGATGATCGAGAAATAGACGCCCTTGATCCGCGAGCGGAAGGCGAAGTAGCCGAAGACGAAGGCGACGACGGCCGGTACGGCCATGACCAGGAAGGCGACCCAGCCGAAGCTGTCGCTGCCGACCCAGAACCACGGCAGCTCCTTCCAGTCGAGGAAGACCATGAAGTCGGGCAGGTCGGCGCCGTAGGAGCCGTCGCGACCAATTTGGCGCATCAGGTACATGCCGAAGGCGTAGCCGCCGAGCGCGAAGAACAGCCCGTGGCCTAGCGACAGGATGCCGCCGTAGCCCCAGATCAGGTCCATGGCAACTGCCACCAGCGCGTAGCACATGATCTTGCCGATCAGCGTGATGGCGTAGGTCGAGACGTGCAGGGCGCTGTCTTCCGGGAAGTTGAGGTGGAGGACCGGAATGACGACCAGCGCGAGGGCGAGGAAGATGCCGAGGGCGATCCAGCTTTTCTTGTCCAGCGCGGACAGGATGCGGATTGTGAGAGGTTTGCGCATTGGGTTTCAGCCTTACTCGACGAAGCGGCCCTTGAGGGCGAAGATGCCCTGCGGACGCTTCTGGATGAAGATGATGATGCAGACGAGGATGCTGATCTTGGCGATGACTGCCCCGACCCAGCCTTCGAGCAGCTTGCTGAAGATGCCCAGGCCGAGCGCCGCCCACACCGCACCGGCGAGTTGCCCGACGCCGCCGACGACAACGACCATGAAGGAATCGACGATGTAGCCCTGCCCCATGTCCGGGCCGACGTTGGAGATTTGGGAGAGCGCGACACCGCCCAGCCCGGCGATACCAGCACCCAGCGCGAAGGCCATGGTGTCGATGCGCGAGGTCGGCACGCCGACGCAGCCGGCCATCGGGCGGTTTTGCGTCACGGCGCGGACGAACATGCCGAGGCGCGTCTTGTTCATCAGCACCCAGACGAGGAAGAGGACGAACATCGCGAAGCCGACGATGATGATGCGGTTCCACGGCAGGATCAGGTTGGGCATGACTTCGATGCCGCCCGACATCCAGCTCGGGTTCGACACTTCGACGTTCTGCGCGCCGAACAGCACGCGCGCCGACTGGATCAGGACCAGCGACAGGCCCCAGGTGGCGAGCAGGGTTTCCAGCGTGCGACCGTAGAGCCAGCGGATGACCGTGCGTTCCATGACCACACCGACCAGCGCGGCGGCGAAGAAGGCGACCGGGATGGCGGCCGGCAGATACCAGTCGATGGCGTTCGGGAAATAGGCGCGGAACAGCGTCTGCATCCCGTAGGTGGCGTAGGCACCGACCATCAGCAGTTCGCCGTGCGCCATGTTGATAATGCCCATGACGCCATAGGTGATAGCCAACCCAAGTGCACCGAGAAGCAGGATGCTGCCCAGCGAGAGGCCGGAGAAGGCGCGGCCGACGTTTTCGGCAATGGCCAGCCGGCTGTCGATGGCCTTGACCGCGGCGATGGCTTCGTAGCGCACCTTGTCGTCCGGCTCGCCGGCCTTATTGGTCAGCGGCAGAAGGACGCTCTTGATGGTAGGAGAGGACGTTTCGGCCAGTGCCTTGACGGCGGCGAGGCGGGCTGCCGGGTCGGTGTTGGCCAGGTTGGCCTGGGCGTGGGCGAGGACGAGCAGCGCCTTGATCTGCGCGTCGCTTTCCTTTTCCAGCGCCCGGGCCAGCAGCGGCGCCATTTCCGGGGTCACCTGGCTTTGCAGCTTCTGCGCGGAGGCGAGGCGCACGCTGACGTCAGCATCGAACAGCTTCAGGGCGGCCAGTGCGCTGGCCAGTTCGCCACGGATGCGGTTATTGACGGTGGGCGACTCTGGGTTGGCCGGCATCTTGATCGCTTCGCCGGTCGCGCCGTCGAAAGCCTTGTCGCCGTCGATGATCACGACCTTGTCGCCGGCCAGGAACAGGCTGTCCTCGGCCATCGCCTTGAGGACGCGCACGGCGTCCGGATCGGCGGTCTGTGTCAGTTGGCGGATGGCCGCCACCTTGTCGCTGGAGTCTTCAGCCGCCAGCGGGCGCACCTGCGCCGGGTCGAGCGCCGCTTGCGCCGACAGGCTGCCGAGGCTGAGCAGTAAAGCAATTAGAGTTTTTTTCATCAATGGTCCGTCCGCAGTTTGTGCAGTGCAACGACAGGTTACGGGGCGGGCCGGAGATCAGAAATACGATGAATTGCGTAGTGGGGGCAAGGGAAGGGGAGTTAGCCGGGGGCGCCTTGGTCCTGAATTTGCTAACTCAGTCTCTAACCCGCTTTTTTGCTGGTTTTTGTGGTCAACCCGACAATCCTGAGCCTGCCATGACCCCCACCGATCATACGATCCGCTATTTCACGAGCTACAGCGGGGCTCGCCTGCCACTCAATCTGGTCGGCGAACTCGCCGTGGATGACATGCGCAACCGCAATACCTTTTACCGAGGCGCCTTCGATGATGGCGGGTGCTTAAGGCGCTGCGAGAAGGTGGTTTATGGCGAGATCGAGGTTTGTCACGACTACCACTACCACCCGGATGGTCGCCTGGCTCAGGCGGTCATCCAGAACGGCAGTGACGATCCGGAGACGCTCGACTACCCGGCCTGATCTGCTCGCTGAAACAAATGTTCACTTCGTTTTAACTCAAGGAGAAATCATGTCCGTTGCACCGATCAAGGCCTTTTCAGAAAAAGCCAAGGCCGATCCCGAGCTGGGCGCCCAGTTGAAGGCTTGCCAGAAGATCAAGGAACTCCGCGCTCTGGCGCAGGCACAAGGTTTCGAGATTGAAGAAAACTCGCTTTACCCACCCAATAATCCGCAATTCACCGAAGACCAGTTGTCGGAGCGCCTGATCAAGGCACTGCTGCGGGTGTAGGGTGATCTGCGGAGGCATCCGGGTTGCCTGAGTGCGATGCCTCCGCCAATATTGAGTAGATCTTGTAGGGACGTAGCTTGGCGCTCCTGTTTGACAATAGCGCTTACCCTTATTTCCATCGATATCAGTTAGTAAGTAGGTTACAAACCGCCATCCAATCGGCAAGAAATCACTCGGCCAGGATGATTGGAGAACCTTGCCGAAGTTAAGTTGATGGCCTCCTCTGGCAGCAGGCTAGGCGAAGCGTCAAATCGACCGAATTGCCACGCCCGACCACTCCATCTTGAAGGCCGTGGCCTCGCGACGCACAAAATTCTGGGGGCTTCAACGCGTTCAGTGATCCAGGCTCGGCTTTCCGATATGCTCTGATTTCATTCCAGTTTGCTATATTGTGACCATGTTTTGATTATGGTTATTTGCGTGAAGCGATCAATGAAGCGGTTTTTGGGATTTTCTCTCCTGTCTCTCGTCCTTCTGGGGGGAGCAATGCCGGGGGTATGCGCTGCGCCAACGGCATCGCCAATTATCATTGCCCATACAGCGCCTACAACCGGGCGATTTTCCTTGCATGCCGAATCCGATCGGCGTGGCGCCGAGATGGCAATCGACGAATTCAATGCTCGTGGCGGTGTCCTGGGCCGGGAAGTCGTACTCGTCTCACGTGACCCCGGTCTCGATCCCAAGCGTGCAGCCTCGGTTGCCGAGGAACTCATTACACAGACCAAGGTTGGGTTCATGGTCGGAGCGCTTGCTTCTGGCGTCGCTGCGAGCATGTCTGCGGTCTGCCAGAAATACGGTGTGATCTACATCAACACCAATTCATCGGCGCCCTCTGAATCGGTCGAGAACGCCCACCGTACAAAGTTTGCCTTCGACGCTCATGGCGCGAACTTCAACCGAGCGCTCCTGAAGTATGCGCTGGCCAATCGCAAATCAAAGCGGGTCCTGCTGTTGACTGAGGACAATGAATTCGGTCGCAGCAATGCGCTAGCCATGCGCCCCTATATCGCTGAGTATGGAGGGACGGTAGTTGGTGAGGTTGTCACGCTGGAGACGCTACCCGATCCTGTCGAGATTCTGAGAAAAGTGGCTGCCACGCCGGCTGATGTCGTCGCCGTCAGTATCAGTGGTGACAACCAGATCAAGCTGTTTTCACAGATTGATCCGAAGGTACTCGAAAAGCAGTTCTGGATCGTTGGCGAGGTGGACTGGGAAGAGCTATATCCCGCCCCAGGAACGCCACGACCGTTATTCGGTACCACGTGGGCCTGGAATCTGAAAACCCCGGGAACCGCAGACTTCGTCGCGCGTTACCGGAAACGCTATGGTCATACCAAGCTCAACTATCCGGGAGATGTCACTCATGCAGCCTATCTCGCTACAAAGGCGTTGCTCGTCGCTATCGAGCAGGCCGGCAGCACAGATAGCCATGCGGTCATCCAGCAACTCGAAAACTACAAGGCAACTGCCAAGGAGCGTATGCAGGATGCCGCAGCATTCATGGACCCGAACAGTCACCACGTCCAGCAAAGCATTTACATCGCTCGCTGGAATCCCATTGCTGGTCGGCCTGAACAAGGTATCGAGATCGTTGGGCATATCCCTCCTGAGCAAGTCCGCTATGAACCCGAACGGACAACCCGTCTGGAATTGCTGGCAGATACACCACATTACGCAAAATAAAAGGCTACTTCATGTTCAGGCTTGGCTTGATCTCGCGTATCGCATTTCTGGTTATTGGTGTCGAAGTTGCTGCCTTTGGTGTGCTTGGAGCGTTTTATATTGATCGCTTCAATACAGCCCTGGACACGAACATCCATTCGCGTCTTAGCCTTGTCGGCCAAATGATCGCTGGAGACGAACTGGCAGTAAGTGCCATTTCGCGTGTTTCATTTATGAGCGAACTGCTGGGTGCGCCCTATTTGAAGGGAATAGTTGTTGGGGGCAACGGGCGAGTCATCGTATCTACCGATGCCTCTCAGCTTGGCCAGGAGGCCAGGAATGTTTCGGATATCGATCCCCGATGGCTGGATGCTTCAGCCGCTGATGAGCAGTTCGTCATCGGTCCGGACAGCCTATGCAGCATCAGGCACATACACGGCACTGCGAATGGAGCCCCCCCCCTCTACATAACGATAATCACGATCAGTACGGCTGCACTGAATGCACAGAAACGCTCCGTAGCCCTCTGGGGTCAAATCGGTTCGTTACTGTTCATATTGCTCAGTTCGGCTGCCATCGTGCTGATCGCTCAACACCTCATTACTCGTCGCGTCAAGCTGTCACTCGATGTCCTGAAAAAAGTCGAGGATGGCGCGATCGATGCCCGGATTCCGGTTTCCTTGGAAGATGAACTTGGGCAGCTGCAGCGCGGCATCAATTCGATGACCGCCAAGTTGGGTGAGTTGCTGCGACAGCATCGAGGAAATGCCGATGAACTGAAGAAGCAGAAAGAGCTCCTTCAGTCCGTCATCGAGCACACTCCGCTTCGCGTATTCTGGAAAGACAAGGACTGTCGATATCTGGGCTGCAACAGCCTGTTTGCTCTCGACGCCGGCTTGACCTCACCGGATGAGTTGATTGGCAAGTCCGATTTCGAATTGAGCTGGCGTGAGCAGGCAGAGCTCTACCGGGCCGACGACCAGGCGGTGATGGTTTCGGGCATCCCGAAAATTGACTTTGAGGAACCGCAAACCACGCCAGACGGCCATACCATCTGGCTGAGTACCTCAAAGGTCCCGCTACACACCGGGGATGGTGAAGTAATCGGGGTTCTTGGTATTTATACCGACATTACGGAACGCAAGAATACCGCTCAGGAATTGGCAAACCACCGACTCCACCTGGAGCAACTGGTCGAAGAACGGACCGAGGAACTCTTGCTGGCCAAAGACGCCGCCGAAAACGCGAATATGGCGAAGAGTGCCTTCCTTGCCAACATGAGCCATGAAATACGAACTCCCTTGAATGCCATTGCCGGCATGGCTCATTTCATCCGGCGCGGGGGGTTGTCACCAAAACAGTCCGAGCAACTCGAAAAACTCGAAGGCGCCAGCACCCATCTCCTGAACATCATCAACGCAATTCTGGAGCTTTCCAAAATTGAAGCCGGCAAATTCGAGATCGAAGAATCTCCGATCAAGGTGGAAAGTATCCTGGGCAACGTGCTTTCATTGCTGCACGATAGAGCTGAGGCCAAGCACATCAAACTGCTCTGCGAAATCGAATTGCTGCCGAAAGGCCTGTTGGGCGACGCTACGCGTTTGCAGCAGGCCTTGCTCAATTACACCACCAATGCGGTCAAATTTACTGAAACGGGTAGTGTTACCCTGCGTGTCCATCCTGTTGATGAGAATGCGATTAGCACCGTATTGCGTTTCGAGGTCCGGGATACGGGCATAGGCATCGCGCCCGAGGTGCTGCCAAAACTGTTCTCTGCCTTCGAACAGGCTGACAACAGCACCACGCGAAAATATGGCGGTACAGGCTTGGGACTGGCTATCACGAAGAAGCTGGCCGAGATGATGGGGGGCGACTCGGGTGCTGAAAGCACGTTAGGACGAGGTAGTACATTCTGGTTCACGGTCCGGCTCAGGAAAGGCCCGGCTCAGGTTGCCGAACCCCAGTTCTCACCAGTCACCGATGCCGAGATGCAACTCAAGACGAATTTTGCCGGGCGCCGGATATTGCTGGCGGAGGACGAGCCGATCAATCGGGAGATCACCCTTTCGCTGCTAGAGGACGTGGGTTTGACGGTAGATATTGCCGAAGATGGCATCGAGGCGCTCAAATTGGCAGGCGCCAATAACTATGCACTGATCCTGATGGACATGCAGATGCCAGGTATGGATGGCCTTGAGGCGACGAGAAGCATTCGCCATCTGCCGGTGTATGGCGATGTACTCATCCTCGCCATGACGGCTAACGCGTTTGTTGAAGACAAACAGCGATGCCTGGAGGCGGGAATGAACGACTTTATTTCCAAGCCGGTCGATCCCAAACTGCTGTTCAATAAGCTCTTGAAATGGCTCAGTCAGGGCTCACCGCGCAGGGACGATACCCAGCTATCCGTTAACTGACTTTCTGGGTGTTGATGATTCGTCGGCACCAGCAAAGGCCAAAAAAGCCATCAGCCAACTACAGGCCCGATTTCCGCGACCCTGGAAGCAACTGCGGATCCTGGGTCTTTCCGGAAAATCGGGCGAAATTTCACTCGGTGGGGCGTTGCTCAGTAGGTCTTGTAAGGCAGAAACTTGCCGCTCATGGTGATCCTGACGCGGTCGCCCTTGGGGTCGGCTTCGCGGGTCAGGTCCATGTTGAAATCGATGGCGCTCATGATGCCGTCGCCGAATTCTTCATGGATCAGCGACTTGAACGTGGTGCCGTAAACGCTGATCAGTTCGTAGAAGCGGTAGATCAGCGGGTCAGTCGGCACGGCAGTCGGCAGCGAACCCTTGTAGGGCACGACCTGCAGTTGCGTGACGGCCTCTTCCGGCAGGTCGAGGGCGGCGCCGACGGCCTTGGCCTGGGCTTCGGTCAGCGTCATCTGGCCGAGCAGGGCGGCGGTGCTCCATTCCTTGCTGTGGCCGACCACTTCGGCCAGTTGGGCCCAGGTCAGTTTCTTTTTGACTTTTTGGGTGACGATCAGGTCGGTGACTTCTTCGCGGTTCATGGTGCTTCCTTCGTGAATGGCTGGAAAAACGGGGGCCTTGGCCCCCGTTCGTTTGCGACTGACAGAGTGATCCGGCTTACTTCACTTCCGGCTCGTCCTTCTTCTTGTCGTTACCCGTGATGTACGGGCTCCACGGTTGGGCCTTGACCGGGCCGGGGGTCTTCCAGACGACGTTGAACTGGCCGTCGGCCTTCACTTCGCCGATGAAGACTGACTTGTGCAGATGGTGGTTCTTTTCGTCCATCTTCGACAGGATGCCGGACGGTGCCTTGAAGGTCTGGCCGGCCATGGCGGCGATGACCTTGTCGGTGTCGGTCGACTTGGCCTTCTCGACCGCCTGCTTCCACATGTGGATGCCGATGTAGGTGGCTTCCATCGG
>Ga0316604_10001889_pt1 | contig 17259 bp, 10 predicted proteins | sample OWC_soil_day20_C_FD_207650 | JGI IMG/M metagenome (GOLD analysis project Ga0316604, IMG submission 207650) | Wetland soil microbial communities from Old Woman Creek delta, Ohio, United States - OWC_soil_day20_CT | ecosystem: Environmental > Terrestrial > Soil > Wetlands | place: USA: Ohio... | reverse complement strand
GCTCCGCGAGATCTATCTGGCCGTCAGCGCCGGGAGCCGCTAGGCAAGCAGCCGGCACAATGAAAAACGCCCTGTTTTACAGGGCGTTCTTGTCAGACTTGGCCAAGCCGCATCGGCTTAGAACGGTTGTGTATACCGAAGGACGTCAACAACATTGCAGCGTACTGTTTTTAAACTATTATTCATGGAGAACGACCTTTAATTGGAAACACAACGCCCAAACGCGCTAAATTTGTTTGCATTGTACCCGACAGAAGAATGCACTAGTACCTATCAAAAACGACCCTAGTCCGGCACTTTTGAAATGACATTTTCAAGGGCTACTGGCAAGCCTCCTTCCCTCAAGTCCGTCAATCTCGAGGAAATAGCGCAGCCCACCCATTTCGTTGTTTCCATAGTACGGGTAAGGAATTATTCGGGACTGTATCCTCAAAAACAATAGCTAGTTGAGAATCACCATATCCTAAAGGCTGTCTTTTCTCCAATGTTGCACCAATTTCCCGACAGAGAGCTAGTGCTTCATGTCGCTGCGCGGAATCTAGGAAAAATCGTGAGCGATCACTAAACACTCTGTCTTTGTCATCTAGGTGATCACAGACATGAACCTCTATTTGAAGCGGCAATTTTGAAATTCGCTTTTCCATCTCCACAATTCCAGCATCAAGACCACAGATAGCTATAAAGAACATCTTAACTTGATCACGGCTAGCCATAATATCGGCATCTTTTGCAATATTTTCGAAATTTTCAGCTGCGCTTTTACCCGAACCAACGACATCGTCGATAAAGACAACAGCGTCAATTTCTTTTGATTTGTTTCGAAGATGAGAACCTAATTGTGAGCGCTCAATCACATTAGAATAGTAAATTCCATTTTCATCAGCATAAAGCTTGGCATATCGTGATCCACTTTTTCCCGGGCCATCAAGATAACTGACAACAATATCACTTCGCTTGACTTTACCTTTTTCGATAACATGAACCAAATGGCGCGAAACTATGCCGTGAGCCTCTTTTACCTTCGCTCGAATTTCCGCTTGATTATAGAATTTTAGTCCTTGGAGAATTGTAAATGCGAGGCGCTGACGGGTTGTGTCTCCAAACTGATTTAGCCAGGAGCGGACAGAATCTTCTGAGATCTGTCTCCCTTTATAAAGCCCTTGCCAATTTCTAGTTACTGTCAGAATTTCCTCTGACCGAATGCGCGCCTGCTCCTCTTCACGACTACGCCTAAGTGAAGCATCTGCATCTATCGATACAGAAATAATTTCATTGATCCCAGTATCGATAAGCCAGCGCAAGAAAAATGGAACCAGAAACTCAATCTTATTGGAAACAATTCGAACTATTTTCCGTGTAGTCGACAAATCTGCCAACTCCTGATCGACGACACTCTCATCTATCCCAAATTTCTCCATGCACATAGTGAAGACGCGGGCTTTATCAATTGGCAAGGAATCTCTGGCTACAAAAGCAAGGCTAAGTAGGATCTTTCGACGCCTGAGGGATATTTCCTCATGTTTTGCCTCAACTTCAAATATCCCATCAGACCAGAAATGCTGCACCTTATTAATACCCATGTCCTGCCTCAAGGCAGTATCAATTGCCTCTTGCATCTCAATTGCAGTGACATGACAATCACGACGATTAACCATCGTTTTAAAAAGTCGGCCACAAATTAGTTTGGTAAAAAATGGGTTGCCGTAAGTTGCCTCATACAAGACGACAATTGCGTCATCTTCAACATCTAAAACGTTTTGCACCGGCCGTCGAACTAGCTCTTGGAAATCCGCCCAGTGCCTTTTTCTGTCGAAATAATCTAGTTCAATTGTCTGAAATTTATTTAACGCATGGCCTTGCAAGTGAATAACATGACGCATGTTTTCACTTCCTACTAGGAAAAGGCCAAACGAAGGTTTGCTAGTCATGCTCCTCAGCGAACCAAAGAATGCATCACCTACGTCCGTGCGCTTATAAAGACCAATGGGAAGCTCATCAAATTCATCAAGAATAAAAATTGCCCTGAATTCGGGAGCGACTTGATGAATAGCTTCGAGAAAGGTGTTTAGGGGAACTAAAGTGTCCCCAAGAACGGGGGGAGTAAGATGATCAAATCTGCGGTCGCATTCTTTTAACTTTTGGCTAAGCTTATTACCCAAATTTTGAATTGTTGCTAATTGATCCGTACCCCCAAACTCTCCTCGTTCAAGATAAATCGCAATTGGACAATTAGGGCCATTGCTCTTTAATAATTTGTTTAAAAACGTCTTAACCACAGATGTTTTACCTACTCGCTTTTGGCCATACAAGTAGCATGACCCCACGCTTTTTGCATACGCCAAACTAGTTAGCTCTTCCAGTACATCTGTACGGCCAACAAGTTCCGCTTCATCCTCTACTGGTTCAAGACTAAAAGGATCTAGGAATTTCTTTCTGTCCCACTCAATATCCTTTCTTTGTTGCTCAAGGTCGAATATGTATTCACGGCGCACTTCGCTGCGATCATAATTTCTCCAAGTAACAGATGTCGTTATTGCGGTGGCGGGTGTGTCCTCACTTACAAAAATTGGTACGCAAATATTAACCAGAGATTCGCTGACCGTCCCTAGATACCATTCTTTCTTTTCGATATGAAGACTATCCGCTCCAACCTCTTCAACTCGAAATAATACGTCCTGCGCAGAACCCAGGCCACCGTTCTTCACCTGAAATGTCATACGGATGGTTGTCCCTGCGGATGACAACGGATATTTTTTCTTTACTTCCAGAATATCGATGTTTGCCGGCTGAGCGAGTGGGCTCGCAAGCATGAAATCGTCAAGCGCCTGTTTAAGCAGCTTTGCCAATGCTGCAAAAACCGTTTCACAATAATACGTTCCAAACTGATCTGCATCCGCAGTGAAAGCCCCAACAATTTCTGATGCATTTTGAAACGTTTGCATCAATTCCTCTGGCGCTGACTCCGCCAAATCAGATACGCATTGAAAAAGTTGCGCGAGGCGAGATTCGCTTCTAATCTTTTCTGGAACAAATGGATACAACACCGCTTGGGAAATTGGCGATTTAAGCAGTTTCATTAAGCCTTGACGAAGCGTACCAATGAGCCTAATGCTTATCGGAGAACTAAGGAGATTGGATAGGTCTTTTTCAAAGGTTGAAAGGTTATTGAGGATGGCCTTCCGTTTTTCGTAAGATTGAGTTTTTGGATCGAGATCTAGTCTGCGATAAACCTCCGTGAACGATCGCTCTACCGACTCGGTAATGTCTCGTTCAATTTCAGACGAAACAGGAAAAATTGAACAGGCTAGAGAGGCTCTGATCCATGTTGCCGATGCAAGCTGAACACTCGAATGTGGCGCAGCGGAAAGTTGCTTGCGAAACCCGCCAGGTTCCTTGGGGATACTCTCCCCCTCACAAATCCCGGTTATTGCAACCAAGAAACGTTGCTCATACTGAGCAACCAATTGCTGCGTTGCAGACTCCGTTTTCAGGAGATCAATGCAAATACGATCCAGTGCATGTACATAGCCCCTCTCTTGATTCAGTGCGTCAATTGCAAAGAGCGAGCAGTCGAGAAATGATCGGGGCGGGGGGGCATTGGTGATTTGTGAACTTGAAAGCTCTACAACGGTTGAGTGCGTCGATTTTCTTTTATTCTTGCTCATATATACGTCAACATTCTTCAGTTTTGGTGCCAAAGGTGCCTCGAAACAGCCAGAAACATCAATGACATTTTAATTTTTCTCTTAGGTTCGCTCGCTTCCCTCGATATAGTACATTTTTTGTTATGTCATATAGGTGAGATCAAAACTCTATTAGTTTCTAGTGGTGCTTGTCGCGGATAGATTCAAGCTGAACACACCCGCATTCCGCTCCGGGTAGCTCTCATATACATGCTCGAAAACTGCCGAGCACTTCTGGTTGTATAGCTCCGGCGTGTATGCACGCGGCAAGCTGGTGTCGAGGGTATCTTCGATGGTCATCTTCAACTGTGAGCGCGCCGCAGCCTTCTGTCTCCAGTTCAGGACCAGCAGTGCCTTGAGCCTGGTCAGCAGTTCGCGAGCAGCCTTCTTCACCTCTGCCCGTTCATCAGTCGATAGTTCAGGCGCCGGCCGCGTGAGAATGTCGAAGATGACCAGTTCTTCCTCGCTCATATTCTCGCGCACGTGCCGTTCCTGTTCGTCGTTGAGGCTGTTGGACAGTTTCACCAACTCATTAAACAGTTGTTCAATGCTGCGGCTGCCGGCGTTGTAGCTTTCGATCAGCGCCTCGAACTTTTCGGCAAAGTCTGCCCTTGTTCGGTTTAGCTGGATCATTTTTTCCATTTGGGCGCGGATCGCCGCCTTGAGCACTTCGAGGTCGGTGTTCTTGTGCTTCGATTCCTTGAAGCGTTGCGCCAGCGCCTCGAAGTTGATCTTCGATAGGTCGAGAGCTGGCGGGCCAGATTCGCGGATTTCGTGGCCGGTGATGGATTCGTCGAGTAGGCCGTTGATCTGTCCCATCACCTTCGAAATGTCCGGCGGATTAGGGTTCAGCGTGGCACGAATGGCTTCGGCCAGCGTGGTCAGGCAGGCGACTCGGCTTGCGAATTCCAGCGCCGACGGGTCGGGCTTCACTGCACGGTAAAGCGTACTGACCAGCCGCTCATGGGCGAAAAAGTCGCGGCGCAGCGGATCGGGAGAAATCAGCGCGTTCATGCCGTCCTGGATGCGCGACAGGCGCTCCATGCTGCCCGCAGGTGTCGCCTCGATCTCGTTCAGCATCACGCCGTGCGCGGCGCAGAAGGTCTTTGCATCGACCACCGCTTTACGTAGCTCTTCGACCAGTTGCTGCTTATCCTTGACTGGGCTCTTGCCGTCCTTGCCCGCCCCGTAGATCGCCAGCGCCTTTTCCAGCGAGGCGAAAACGTTGGCGTAATCGACGATGACGCCGCTGTGCTTGCCCGGAAAAACACGGTTGGCACGGGCGATGGTCTGCATCAGCGTGTGGTTGCGCATCGGCTTATCGAGATAAACCGTAGAGCAGCTTGGCGCGTCGAAGCCGGTCAGCCACATGGCGCAAACGAAGACCAGGCGCAGCGGGTCATCGGTGTCCTTGAACTTCTCGTCCAGCCCCGGCTGCGATTCGTTCATGCGCTTGCGATGCGGCTCGATGTCGAGGCCAAGCGTCTGCATTTGCTGGATTTCGTTCTGCCCCGGCGAGACGATCACCGCCATGTCGGTGCTGGTCAGCACCTCCAGCCGTTGTTTCAGCTCGGCCATGCGCAGGTCGCGCCGCGCCTGTTCGGGCGTCATCCCGCCACCGTTCCGCTGATAGGCCAGTTCGCCCAGTTCCTTCTGCACGCGTGCGGTTTCCGCCGCCCAATGCTTCGTCACCTTGTCGTGCATGCGCAGCGCGGTCGCCTTGTCGATCGACACCACCATCGCCTTGCCGACAAAGCCCCTTCCGAGGAAGTGCCGCACGATGTCCTGCGCCACGGTTTCCAGCCGGTCGTCGCGGGTAATCAGGTGATATTGCCTGCCCAGCACCTTCCCCAGCTTGGCCTCCTGATCGGCGTCGAGCTCGGCATCCTCGATCAGGCGGTAGATGTCCTCGTTCAGGTCGGGGTTGACGAGCTGCAATTCCGGCGTGCGGTTCTCGTAGAACAGCGGAACGGTGGCACCGTCCTCGATGGACTGCTGGAAGTCGTAGATCGAGACGTAGTCGCCGAAAACTTCCTTGGTGCGTTCCTCGCCGGCGATCAGCGGCGTGCCGGTAAAGGCCAGGAACATCGCCTTGGGCAGGGCAGCGCGCATGTTGAGCGCCAGCGTGTCGTACTGGCTGCGGTGTGCTTCGTCGGTCAACACGATCACGTCGGAACGGTCGCAGAGCAGTTCAGGTGTCTGGAACTTGTGTACCAGCGTGAAAACATAGCGGTGGTTGCCGCGCAGCAGGTCGCGCAGATGCGCGCCGCTGGCGGCGTGGCATTCGTCGCCCTCGGCCTCGCTCACCGCATCGGTGGTCTTGAAGGTCTTGGCGATCTGCTCGTCCAGTTCCACGCGGTCGGTAACGACCACGAAGGTCCAGTTGCCAACTAGCTTGCGCAACACCTTCTGCGCGAAGAACACCATCGAAAAGCTCTTGCCGCTGCCCTGCGTCTGCCAGAACACACCGCCGCGACCGTGGCCCAGCTTGCGCGCTTCGAGCATTGAAGCAATGGCGTTGTTGACGCCGAGAAACTGGTGGTTCTGGCCGATGATCTTGACCAGCCCAGCCTTGTGCTCGGAAAAAAGCGTGAAGTTCTCGACCAAATCGAGCAGGCGGGCGGGGTCGCAGGTGCCGCGCAGCATGACTTCCAGCGACACGCGACGCGGTTCGTCCTCGCGCTCGATGCGCTTCCATTCTACCCAGCGGCCCCAGTTAGCGGTGAGCGAGCCGACACGGCTGTCGGTTCCGTTGCTGGCCATGAGCAGCGCGTTGCTCCAGAACAGCGCCGGAATCTGCTGCTTGTAGTGGGTGATGTTCTCGTCGAACGCGGCGCGCGCTGGCACGCCGGGCTTCTTGAGTTCGATCACCACCCAGGGCAGGCCATTGACGAAGCCGACCAGATCGGGCCGACAGGTGTAGAGCGCGCCGGTCACGCTGAACTGACTGACCAGCAGGAAGTCGTTGTTCTCCTGATGTTCCCAATCCACCACGCGCAGGCGTTCGGTCTTCTGGCCGCCATGTTCACGGTCGGGAACCGACACCGTGATGCCTTCCTTGAGTAGCCGATAGACCTCGCGGTTGGCTGCCTCCAGGCTCATCGCCGAACGGCCACGGGTCAGCTCATCGACGGCGTTGGTGATCGCTTCCGGTGGCAGCGCGGGGTTGAATTTGCAAAGCGCGATGCGCAGGCGTTCCACCAGCACTACCTCGCCCTTTGTCTCGCGCCCCAATGTCCCACCTGCGCCGAAAGTTTCTTCCATCGCCGATACCGTCTGCCAGCCGAGCCTGGCAAACAGCCCAATGGCAGGCTGCTCGACAAGTTGATCTTCGGTGTAGGCATGGGACATTTGCGCTAGTCCTCAGTAATCAATGTGCCATCGGGAAAGCGAATTGTGTGCAACCTGTCGTTTGATGAACTGGCATCACTCACTCGGCGACGCAGTTGTTGATTCATTCGCTTGAAAATGTCGAAGTCCGCGATCGCTTCGACGATCACTGGGTCAATCTGAAAGCGCGTTCTCTCAGGATCAAACCCAAGCGCCACCGCAGTCAATGCAGAGAGTGGGCTACTCGTACCTCCAACAACCTCGGCAACTCTCTGTCGGCTTATCGGCCTAACCAAACCTATTTCCTGCCGACACCATTCGGCCATTTCTTCGTCGCCGACAAGGTCGAACCAAGTGGCATAAGATCGACGAAAAATGTAGTGAGCCAGCTCAGGTGATAATTCTTCTACGCGTTCCGGATCACGAATATGCAGAGTTCCCTTTCCAAAGTGATTTTTCGTATCAAGAGTCAGCACACTGCCGTAACCCCTCGAAAACGCCTTATGTTTGACAGCATCACGACATTGGCGAAGTGCCAATCCCATCGCTTGTTTGTGATTCCAACTGCTTGTCCCCTTTGACTCCATGACAGCCAAGTCATTCGTTGCCATGTTTAACATTACGAAATCTGGAGATTTCTTACCCGTGTAGGGAGGGTTTAATCCAGCTGCCCACGGGCCAAAATCGGTGATCCAGCTATATCCACGTTGCCACTTCCAATAGGCGTAAGTGACACCCTGAGCAAGCTCTCCAATTCTTGTGGTTGCCGAAAAATCACGGAGCACGTGCAAGAAATAGTCTGAAACACGAAGATCCGGAGCGGCCGCCCAGTCGAGCAGAAACTCCATTGTTGGCTTAACAATTGCCGCCATGTAATGTCGAGAAGCTCGGCCGGAATTTACTGTAAGGACAGAGCGCACCATTGCTACGATAAGTTGCCTATCGTTTACAACAAATTGTGGTGGTGGCGGGTTAAGAGCGTGACCAGGCCGTGGGCTTTGGTACTCAATTACCGGAATTGAAAACTGGGTCATGACAATCTTGTCTCAGAATGGCTGATATGAATCTGACCCGATAGCAGACGCGGCAGCAGCAGGTCGCGGGTGCGGCGGAGGTTCTCGATTTGCCTTGCAAGCGCGAGAATTTGCGCGAACATTGGTTTCGCGATCTGGTGGTAACGAGTTAGCAAATCCAAGGGCGGGGACACCATTTCCATTGTCTCGAACTTGCTCTTGTTTACATTGCCCATAGTTGCGCCGTTGGAGCCCAGATTCTCAAGTGTTTGCTTTGCATCTTGAAGGCGCAGAAAGAGAAACTCCCTGCTGGCCGGGTTTGCCAGAACCACCGAGTTGATCTGCTGATTGGTCTGGCATTCCTTTGCCGTGATCGAGACAACGCCAACTGTTCCAATGCAACTCACGCAGATCGATCCGGCTGGCAACGTCTTGTTTGCTTGGGATGCTGCGCCGGAGGTTGAAAGGCGTTCATTCGTGTTAAGGATGAACATGTTGCCATGCATATCTGGTGTCTTTAGAAATTGCACATCCTCGCCAAAATAGGCGGCGTTTGCCTTGCTTGGCGTCTTGCCTGTGATGACTTTGCCGAAATCCTGAATCGTCTTCACTCCCCACCCCTGTGGAATCTCGCCAAGGGGGGAAGCGACACGGGGGTGGTTCTCGTGCCCTGGGAAGCGAAAGTGGACGAACCACTCACGGTAGATGGCGCGGGCCATCGCCTCCAGAATATTGATGCGCCGCTGGCTGTTCTCGATCAGTTCGTCATAGGCCGAAAGAATGCCCGCGATGCGTTGTTGGACAGGGATAGGGGGAACTGCAATGGCGGCCCGCTTTAGATCTTTGAGAACAACGCGTGGAATCGCCGCACCGCTAATGAAATTGCCCTTCAAGTAACTACGGGTAGATGATGCGTCTAGGAAATAGTGAAGATACGAGGAATCAACGATTGATGGATTGGGTCGCAGTATTGCCACTGATGACAACAGAACGACTTCCTCGGTTTGCTTTACCTCACAGACTGTGTCTAGTGCGGTGGCCCCGTCCTTCGCAATAAGTACATCACCTTTCATCGGCTGGCATCCTTGCTTTACCAGCTTCCTGAAATCCTCATCAGGGATTCGACGACACGATTCAAGACGAATGCCATATGGCGTCAAATCCTTTACTGACGCCATTGGTTTACCTTCTGGGACAGACGGCGGGCTGCTGTGCGCTCCATCGGTAATCTTCAAGCAAACCGCCTCTAGTGTGAGCTCCTCCCAATTCTTCACCCTCACGCCTCCAGAATCCCGGCTACATTCGCAGCGATGGTCTGCTCCAGCTCCCTTGCCTGTGCGTTCAGCGATTCCAGTTCCTCGTTCAGGGTTTCGAGCTGTTCCTTGAAGTCCTCATCGCTGACATCCTCGCCCGGCGCGACACCGACGTAGCGGCCGGGATTGAGCGACCAGCCCTGCGCTTCGATTTCGGCCAGCGTCGCCGCCTTGCACAGGCCGGGTACGTCGGCATAGGCGGGCGTATCGCCAAAGACTTCCTTGAGCTTGACAGCCATTTCGCCAGCGCCAACTGTTGTATCGAGCGCCTCGCCGCGATAAAGGCGAACGAGGTTAGCGATGAAACCGAGCTGCGCAGGTGTCCAGTCGCGGTGGGCGCGGTCCACCTGACGGAAGATATGGCGGGCGTCGATGAAGAGCACGGTGTCGGCGCGTTTTGTCTTGGCCTTGCCCTTGTCAAAGAACCACAGTGTGCAGGGCAGCGTGACGGTGTAGAACATGTTGGGGCCGACGGCGACCATGACATCCACCGCACGCGCCTCAATCAGCTTCTGCCGCAATTCCTGCTCGGAGGAGCGGGCGTCGGAAGCCGAGTTGGCCATGACGAAGCCGGCGCGGCCGGTGGCATTGAGCGCCGAGTAGAAGAGCTGAATCCACAGGTAGTTGGCGTTGTCGGTGCGGGGCAGGCCGAAGGGAAAGCGGCGACCGGCGCCGACCATGTCTTTCAACCGTTCCTTGTCCACCGCATTGACGTTGAAGGGCGGATTAGCAAGGACGAAGTCGAACTGGCCGGTGGCGGTGTGCGGGTCGTCGTAGTAGCTGTTGATGTTGCCGCCGTGTTTGATGTCGCCTTCCAGCCCATGCACGGCGAGGTTGAGGCGGCACAGGCGGCCGGTTTCGTCAGTCTTCTCGACGCCGCAGATGGCAAGCTCGGCAGCGGGGTTCTTCTGGTGCTCGGCAACGAAGCGCGCCGACTGCACGAACATGCCGCCGGAGCCGCAGGCGGGGTCAAGAATGCGGCCGTGGAAGGGTTCGATGATTTCGGCCAGCAGCTTGACGATGCTGGAGGGCGTGTAGAACTCGCCGCCACCTTGGCCCTCCGTCATGGCGAAGGCACCGAGGAAGTATTCGTAGATGCGGCCGAAGGCGTCGTAGTCGAGGGTGGCCGGAATCTCGGAAACCTTTTTCAGCAACTCCTTGAGCAGGGTGCTGGTGAACAGGTTGTAGGTCTTGGGCAGCACGCCAGCCAGCTGCGGGTTGTGCTTCTCGATCTCGCGCATTGCGGCGTTGACCTTGGCGCCGATGTCGGCCACCTCGGGCAGCGTCAGCAGAAAGTCGAAGCGCGCCTCGGCGGCGAGGTAGAGGATGCCTTCGGCGTGGTAGGCAGCGGGTTCATCGACCCGGCTGCCGCGCCTGGATGACGCGCTGGCGCCTTCGAGCTTGGTGCGTTGAATGGCGAAGCGGACTTCGGCGAAACGAAGGAAAATCAGGCCAAGGATGGGGCCGGAGTATTCCTGCGCCTTGAGGCCGGAATTGGCACGAAACTGGTCGGCGGCATCCCACAGGCGCTTTTCAAGCGAGGAGGAGGCAGCGTCTTTTTCGGAGGGGGCAATCCAGAGCATGTTTAGTTTTAGTTCTTAGTGTTTCTCTTGCGAAAAAAAGGCCGCTTTCGACGCAAATGCCTCATCTCTTAGTCTGCCCTCTATTTACTGAAGGCAGCGGTCGGTTAAGAAATTCGTGATCCAGCCCTCTGGTATGCGCGTTATATGCCCACCTCGCATACTGCTCCAGGAGCATATTGTTCTCGGACTCAAGCCGGCGATTTTCTGCTTCCAAGCGAGCAATGCGATCCAAAGCGATCTGCAATTGCAGCGACGCAACCCGTTTGGTATCCGTACCCCCACCAGACAATTCATTTTTTTTAAGTTCGAAGGCATGGCGTATGCGCTCATGCTTGTAAAGAGCCTGCCGAGTGTATCGATTGAACATGCGTAGTTCAATGGCATCAATCAGCAACTCCCAACTTAATTTATCGAACCATCCATCAAGAATCTCGACAATTTGCTTGATTTCATCATCGCCGAGGTTCTTTGATCTTTTTTTAGGTTGCTGCTTTGCCATATCAACCTCCCATTGACTCTAGAATTTCCACCAACAATCCAGCCGGAGGATTCATTGGCTGAGTTGGCGGTAAAGCAATGCGTGATGAATCACTGACCCTGTTTACCCCAGGTGGCGGTGCCAATTGCACGACCGCTCCGTGTGGAACGCTTGGGTCATCCATAATTGAACACAATTGCGACAGGCGCTCTACCGCCGACAGATGGTGTTCCAGCCAGCGATCACCGCCGGCATACCCATCGCTTACCGCATCTTCAGCCTTCCGAAGTAAGTTGCGGGCCTCATCCAGATTCTGGCGAAGACGCATCGTCTTCTCTTCGTCGCCCTTTACGCAGACTAGGTCTTCACAATGGATGCAGTCCCGGTGCAACTGGCAGGGCGACATTGTGTAGTCGTGAACGCAAAATCCAAGTTCGGTTGTGTGTGCCGTCGGTATCCTGAGACGCGCAAACTCATCTCTCGGAATCAGCACCGTCTTCGGAACCTCAGCCAGAGGGCCAAACATCTGGCTATCGTCTCCAATGGCATCCCTGATCTTTTGAAGCATTTGATCAGGCGTAACATGGTCGTAAGCAGCGTTTTGCCGCACATCTTTTCGACCAGACCACTTTGCGATGTCCAGTTGGCTCAAGCCGCCCGCTTGTGCAAGCGTATTCAGATAGTGGCGGAACTGGTGTGTAGTTATTTTGATTGGATCGCCATCAGGCTCCACGAAGCCAAATCTCGTAAATATGGACGAAAAACCATGCTCTGCCCGACCACCTAGTCCACTGTTTATTTGATTAATCGTTACTGTTTCAATCAAGCAACTATAAGGGGTCTTTTGAGGATTCATCTCATTTACCCTTACAGCAAATAGTGCTTCGCTATATTTCGTTCCCGTCGTTCGGTCTAAGATTGGGAATCCAACCGGCAACCTCGCTAGTACCGTCCGCTCAACGTCCGAGAATCTAACGTGAGCCTGGCGACCAATAATTGCCGTCGGTACATCAAATGTCCTGCACCATTGAAGTGGCGTTGTTCGCCGTGAACCGAGTCCGATGACTTCCCGCAATTCTGTCATCGCTAGCCATTCTTTTGATCTCAGGTGCTGATTGTTCTCATCCAAATAGAGTTTGGACGGATTGTCTTCATACCATCTTGCTATCTGACGTGCCTTGCTCGTGATAGCGCGAATTCTGCTAACCGCATCCTGAACGACACTTATCATCGATGGCACAATCCATTTGACCATCGGCTCAGCACCTTTAGCCGGCCACCAACGAAGACCATACGACTCTTCGGCGTCAGGACGAGATTTCTGCCAAACCTCACACTGCTCAGGTAATAGCAATACCTCATTGATTCGATCAGGTGCGGCACATAATAGGGCCGCAACAGATGCGAACAGTACATCGCCGGGGTCTTTCGCAAGGCGAAAAACCTTTGGCAACGCTTCCAACGCCGCCGAAGACGGCATCTTATCTTCGCGTCGCCTGTCAAATTCCTTTCCGACTCTGACGGCATCGCCAGGGCGCTTAAGAAAGTTACGCCAGCGTACCGGCACTACGGTGAGCGCATTTTCGGATAGAAATGTAGCCAACAGTTCGAGCTGACCGCCAATTCGATAGGCAGTAGCTGCTTCATACTTCTCAGCGAGAAGCTGACCAGCCCGATTCAGAATAAACAAGTCGGTCTTTGTTGGATCAGGGGTGCCGCCGTTCTCTGTCAGTGCTGCCTCTAATGCACGAAGCGCAGCCAGGCGAAATGCTACGTTCTTTGTTGGCCGCAACCCTTGCATGTAGCGGACAAATGCTTTTGCGAAAGACAAAAATGGCTCGCCTAGCGCCACTGGCCGGGCATCGTTCACCGTTGCCAATGTACTGAAAACCAATCGATGGCGCTTATTTCCGTGACCTTTCAGCCCCAATGATTCTGTGATGTCCCACACATTCCCTTCAAAATTCAGCCCCGGTCCGAAAACTGTTAGTTTTGTCCGACAAGAATCGATAAAGCCTCGAAGATTTTCAGAAGCATCCAGCTCCACCTTGGGCCGAAAGACAATTACATCAGACATGGCGTCCCTCAGCAGATGACGATTTGATCTGGTTACAACGAGCCACCACTTCAGCTACCGCCAGAATCGTCCTATCGTTAATGGACGCAATTCTTATGTCGGCGCCAGCCAATAGGTGCTCGCGTTCGGCAATCAGATAATCTAGGACTGCCTCGTGCGGTCCATCCAGCCAGGGCTGGAAGCTGCGACATGTGTAACAAGCCACAGGCGCCATCGCCCCACAAAAACCATGGCTTCCACAGCTACCCATCGGTTTCATTGACGGATCAAATCGCGGATCACATACCCTGCTCGAGGGATCTCCGCCTCGTATTGCATCTGCCTCATTCGAAACAATCGTCCCCGCGAATGCTTGTGCAAGCGGAGCTAAATGAAAAGCCATGGCACGATCAATTCGCTCCACGATTTCGGGAACTGCCTGTACGTAAACACCTACATTTTGAGTATCAGTATGATCAAGCAACTCTGCAATTATGAGTTCTCCATGCCCCTCAACAGCGGCCCGAGTTCCAGTTGTACGTCGAAATCGGTACGGGGTGATATTTATAGCCTCCCCGGTTCGTACTGAAATCACACCCAAAGACTCAACAATCTTGGTTAATGCATCTGAGATCGATGCCCCAGTTCGATGAAACTCAAAACCCTTAGGTTCTTGGTATCTACGCTCCTTCGCTGGGAATAGTGGCGCATCAGCCGGATTACCCAATACGCCTTCAAATGCGGCCTTGGTATCCGATGCGTGCTGCCACACCAAAGCTCCCAGGCTTGGATGAAGCAATCGATCTTTAAACTGCTCTCTGGCCAAACCGTTTTTTTGTTTTGCACGTGGCATTCTTATTGAAAATACGACCGACTCATCCTGCGCAGTATTGCGAGAAACATCACGTACTTTTAGCGCAGCGTACTGAGTAGGTCGCTGACCTAGGCTGATAAACAGCATTGCCATTACGTAGTCGTGGAGACTCCATTGCCCAGATTCATAAGCCTGTTTTGTGGCAGCCACAACTTCTTCGAATTCAATGTCATTGAGCGGACCGTGAATCGGATCGAATGTGAGAACAGCTACTCCCTTCGCCATCCCAGGAAGCCGCAAGCCTTCAAGCAGTCTAGATGCATTGTCAGTTACGCCTGGAACACCTAGCGCGTGCCACTTGCGGAACAATGCCGACAATATGCCAAGCTTCCACAACGTGCTCGAATGCAGGGTCGCTTTGTAATTCAAGACCTCGTCCACACCAACGATGGTCAAAGGCGCCTCGGACTGTGCTGCGAGGGTCTTGCAGAAATGTGCAAAATGCCCGAAGTGCCCTTTAACGGTTCCCGATGCAGTATTTTCTGCATACCAAAGGAAAGCAGGCTTTGAACGGCGAATAAGTTCAGGAGTAGCGCTCAACTTGTCAAATCGCAGGTGAATAGTGTTTGTTGCATCTCTGAATTTCCACAGGTCTGCCCTCGGGTCAAACTCAATTCCGCTTTTCGTGCGAGCCAATGGCGGAAGCTTGACGATAGCGTCTAAGCCATGTTCGATCGCCAGCGCAGAAATCATTTCGATCCACCATTCAATATCTGCTCTTGCATTGATAGAGAAGCCTGCTCAGCTTTTTTTCGTATGTGCCGACGTGTGTAAGTGGCTGCACTACCGGAAGTTTCGGACCACCCCATCAAGTACGAGCGTGTTTTCTTTTCAGTTTCTTCGGCGACACCACGTCTATCCATCTCCTCTGAGAACCGATCGTTCCAGGTATGGCGAAGCAAGTGTGCGAACAGATTACGGGGAAGGTTTTTGCATTTCTCTCGCAGCACTACAAAGATTTTTGAGAACGCCGGAATTGACATTGGCCGTCCGGTATCTGATGTCACAAAAAGAAATCCATGTTTTCTGGCACCCGACAGCTTCGCCCGAAAAGTCATGACGTAATTGCTAGTTTTTTCGAGCAAGTCCGAAGCAAGGGGAATTTCACGCGCCCTTGTCTTGGCGTTTGGTTGGCGTCTTCTCGGGTCATTTTTGTCATCTGCTCGTCGGGCAATGACGACTGTTCCTTTTCTAAAATCAATATCTGACACACGAACGCCTAGCAACTCACCTCTTCTCAAGCCAAGGTAATAAAGCCATAAGACAATTAGCTCATTTCGGTGACGAGAATGATCATCATGCCAAGGGTTATCAGTGGAATCCGCCTGAATGACACGCAACAGTTCCGACACCACCTCGGGTTCCAGCCCCTCTCTCCCGCTCAAAACCCCTCGACTCTCCGCCGGCGGAAGTCTGGCCTCAATACCTTCAACGAGAAATCGGGTCGCAGCATCTAGAGCCAACCGTATTTCACTGTTTCCGTTCAGCCGAGACATTCGATTTACAGCAGCCCACTTCAAATAATCCCGGATACACCGCAAACGCGTGGCGGAAAAAGCGGGGACAATTTCTTTGCGCTCTTGAACTATCCTTCTTGATCGATAGTGTTCAAGAGACACTGCAGAACTGTGGAATTCAGAAATTCGGTCTTCCGAGCCCACATCACCAATATCCTCAACCGGCAACCGGCAAATCCTCACCAAGTCTTCGATCTCATCCAAACCAAGGATGCGCCCACTGGACATACGCTGCTCAAGATTGATGCCTCGCTGCTCCAGAAATACCTGAAAAATCATAAGAGCACGTAGCGTGTTCTCGATTGTGCTTGCCGCACGATTTCTAGCCCGCAGTTCTGTCAGCACAAAAACCATGGCACCCCAGACAGGAGAACCATCGGAACCGATCAACATCGGCAAACGCTCCCCATCAGAGGCAAGAACCGTCTTTACTCTAAAACGCGCCATGCCCTTCACCCCTTCCCTGCGCAGTCAAGAGATTTCATAGCTGCTACAAAATCTGTTGCACACAAATGCTTTGCCAGATCAATGGCGCCACCGCCACCTTGCTTCGCCGTCACGTCGTACCACTTCAGATTTGTGACCAGCAGTTCAACAACGCGATTTCCAATAGATATATAGAGACGTTTCGTCGCTGAGTCTTTAAGCGGATGAAAATCTCGATCTTCTTTCCAATACAGACCGAGACGCGAAAGGGACTCCTCAATCGACAACAAGCGCGCTCGAAGCACTGCATTTTGATCGAAACGACTTCTATCTCGCATGACCCCTCCGCCGCTTTGCGGCTGCGCGCCCGTCGGGCTTGCGGCTACTCGCGATTTACAAATCGCTGGGCTACTCGCCACAAACAAACCCTCAAACGGAACTACTGTTTACATAAAATAATAGGTAGCCCCTACAGAATTAATTATAGTCTTTAATTGAAACATGTAAACAACAAAAAGCCCGGAGTCCACGACGGACTCCGGGCTTTGTTTACTTTCTTATACCAGGTGTACTTTAGAACGGGATATCGTCGCCCAGATCGTCGAACGAAGGCTTCGGCTTGTTCTTGGCCGGCGCCGGCGCGTAATCGGTCGGCTCGTTGTCGTAACCGCCACCACCACCGCCGCCGCCCGCCGGGGCACCCATGCCCTGACGGCCGCCCAGCATCTGCATGGCATCGCCGCGGATTTCGGTGGTGTATTTCTCAACGCCATCCTTGTCCGTCCATTTACGGGTCCGCAGGCTGCCTTCGACGTAGATCTGCGAGCCTTTCTTCAGGTACTGGCCACAGACTTCGGCAGTCTTGCCGAAGAAGGAAACGCGGTGCCATTCGGTCACTTCCTTGCGCTCGCCGCTGGCCTTGTCGCGCCAGTTGTCGGTCGTCGCCACGCTCAGGTTGCACATCGCATCGCCGCTGGCGGTGTAGC
>Ga0316604_10001888_pt1 | contig 17271 bp, 14 predicted proteins | sample OWC_soil_day20_C_FD_207650 | JGI IMG/M metagenome (GOLD analysis project Ga0316604, IMG submission 207650) | Wetland soil microbial communities from Old Woman Creek delta, Ohio, United States - OWC_soil_day20_CT | ecosystem: Environmental > Terrestrial > Soil > Wetlands | place: USA: Ohio... | reverse complement strand
CATAGTCGGTCGCCGAGAGCACGTCGAGCATGCTGACGTTCTCGCCTTCGAGACGGTCCTTGAGGATGAAGGCCAGTTCGACTTCGATCATCGGCACGATGAAGCGGTCGACCGGGATCTCGCCGCCATCGGCGAAGACCATGTCGTCGAGCAGCGTGCCGTAGTCCGGCTCGTTGATCTGCGACGACATCTGCATGGCGCGCGAGGTCAGGCCGATTTTGTGGCCGACGATCTTGCGGCCCTCGGCGAGCTTCATGTCAACCCAGGCCTTCTGGATCGCATAGGCGTCGGGAATGGTGATTTCCGGGTAATCCAGCGAAATCTGGCGGATCTGCTGGCGGGTCTTTTCGGCTTCGTGGAAGCGACGGGCGGTCGCTTCGATAATGTCTTGGCTAAGCATGTTCATTCCTCTTGGTGGGGTTAGGCCTTCTTGTAGCGGGCGTGAATATTGTTTTGCTTCCAGGTGCCGGCTTCGCTGAACTCGACGATTTCCATCGACAGGGCCAGCGTGCGTTTCTGGTAAATGGCGGCGAAATGCTCGCTGATCATCTTGAACAGCTCGTCGCCGGCCTTCTTTTTGGCCTCTTCCGAACGTCCACCGCCGATCTTCAGCGTCGCATGCACGAAGGCGTCATCGACCGTGCCATCCGCGACGCAGTAGTCGTTGAGGCGGATGGCGCGGGAACGGATGCCGCCGATCGGGAACACCCCACCCTGGTCGATCAACACCTGGTTGGATTTTTTCAGCAGCCCCTTGATGTCGGCCTCGGCCGGGTCAAGGTTGTCGGTGTATTCGTAGATGAGATGGGGCATTCCTTGCTCCTTCAGAAAATAGTCAGTTCAGTCAGGAAACCGGCATGCCGGCGCCGATCCCGGTCGCAGCCAGCGGAATGCCGGCGACGGGGAAGCTGACGACGGTCTGGCCGGTGCCCGAGCTTTCGAAATAGGGGCAGACGATCTCGGCCTTGCCTTCATACTTGTCCCAGCCGATGGCGCCGAAGAGCATCGCGGTGTCGTGCATCTTGCCTTCGCCGGTACAGTACTGTGCGTACTCGGGCAGCATGCGCAGGAAGGTGGCCCACTGGCCTTCTTCCCACAATTGCAGGGCGCGCAGGTCGACCTGCTTGTTGAATTCGCGGCTGATCGAATTGAAACCTTCTTCGACCAGGCGGTTTTCCCAGATCTGGTGCGACATCGAGCCGGAGGCGACGATGGCGACCTTGCTGTTGCTGCGGGCGACGGCCTTGGCCAGTGCCTCGCCGAGAATGCGCGACTCTTCCAGCGAGCCGAAGGTGCTCCAGCCGGCGATCGAGACGACCTTGATCTTGCCTTCCGGATTCATGTAGCGCATCGGCAGGATGGTGCCGTATTCGAGATCGAGCGAGGCGACCTGGTGGGCGCGCGTCTTGACGCCCATCGCAGTGGCTTCCTCGGCGATCATCGCGCCCAGTTCCGGGTTACCCGGGAATTCGTAAGGCAGATCCTGGATGAAATGCGGGAATTCGTGGCTGGTGTAGTTGCCCTTGTGCACCGCATTGTTGTTGATGTGATAACCCGCGTTAACCAGCCAGTGCGTGTCGAACACGACGAAAGTATCGACGCCCAGCTCGACGGCACGACGGCCGATTTCGCGCTCGGCATCGATCGCCGCCTGACGGCAGCCGTGCGCCGGCCCCGGTTGCTCGGAAATGAGCATTGAAGGAACGTGCGTGGCCTTGATGGCCATGAGGATTTCACCCATGAATCTGTCTCCCTAATTCAAGAAAAAAGGTTTCTCCGGGGGTAAACACTGGCTTTGCGCTCTTTTTTAAATGGGGAAAACGACGTTGATCTGGCCGGTGCCGGACGAACCGAAGTAAGGCGTGACGACTTCGGCCTTGCCTTCGTACTGGTCCCAGCCGAGCACGCCCAACAGCATCGCGGTGTCGTGCATCATCCCTTCGCCGTGGCACTTGACCGCGTACTCGGGCAGCATGCCGCAGAAGGTCTTCCAGTCGCCCTTCTGCCACAGGTCGACAACGTGGTGATCGACGGTTTCGAGGAACGGGTCCCAGACCTTGTGCAGGAACTGCTCCGAAACGCCGTTCTGGGCAAAGCGGTGCGACAACGAGCCGGAAGCCAGCACGGCGACATTGCCTTCGCTCTGCTCGATGGCGCGACGTACTGCCCGGCCGAGTTCGACCGAGTCCAGCAGGTTATGCACCGTGCACAACGCGGAAACCGAGACGACCTTGAACTTCTTGTCTTCGTTCATGTAGCGCATCGGGACCAGCGTGCCGTACTCCAGCGCCAGGCTGGTTGCATCGTGGGCACGGGTGTGGACGCCGGCAGCGCTCGCCGTTTCGGCGATGGCGTGACCCAGGGCCGGGTTGCCCTCATACGAGAACGGCATGTTCTTGATGAAGTGCGGCAGTTCGTTGGAGGTATAGATGCCCTCCCAGGCCGGCGCACAGTTGATGTGGTAACCGGAATTGACCAGCCAGTGCGTGTCGAAGACGACGATGGTGTCGACTTTCAGTTCACGCATGCGGCGGGCGATTTCCTTGTGACCGTCGATGGCGGCCTGGCGGCAGCCCTTGTGCGGCCCGTCCATTTCGGACAGGTACATCGACGGGACGTGGGTGATCTTGGCGGCGAGTACTAGTTTGCCCATTTTGCTGTCTCCTTTTTTGCCGTCATTCCCGACTTGATCGGGAATGACGGCGGCTCTGCTTGTTTAGACGCCCCAGCGCGGAATGTGGTGGCTGCCGTAGGACACGGCGATGTTCTTGGCTTCGCAGAACACTTCGAAGCTGTAGTGATTGCCTTCGCGGCCGGTACCGGACGCCTTCGAGCCGCCGAAGGGCTGGCGCAGGTCGCGGACGTTCTGGCTGTTGACGAAGGTCATGCCGGATTCGATGGCCTTGGCCAGGCGGATGGCGCGCCCGGTGTTGTTGGTCCAGAGATAGGACGACAGGCCGTAGATGGTGTCGTTGGCGATGCGCACGGCATCCTCTTCGGTCTTGAAGCGGATGATGCAGGGCACCGGCCCGAAGATTTCTTCCTGGGCGATCCGCATGCTGTTGTCGACATCGGCGAAGACGGTCGGCTGGACCCAGAAGCCGTTCTTGAACTTGTCATCGACCACCGGCGTGCCGCCGCCGAAGACGACCTTGGCGCCTTCCTGCTTGCCGAGCTCGATGTAGTAATTGACCTTGTCCATGTGGCCCTTGGAGATCATCGGGCCGATCACGGTGTTCGGGTCCATCGGGTCGCCCACCGTCAGGCGCGAGGCGCGGGCGGCGAAGTCGGCGACGAACTTGTCGTAGATGCCTTCCTGGACGATGATCCGCGAGCCGGCGGTGCAGCGTTCGCCGTTGTTCGAGAAGATCATGAAGATGGCGGCGTCGAGGGCGCGCTCGTAGTCGGCGTCGTCGAAGATGATGAACGGCGACTTGCCGCCCAGTTCCATCGAGAACTTCTTCAGGCCGGCCGCCTTGACGATGCGGTTGCCGGTCGCCGTCGACCCGGTGAAGGAAATCGAGCGGACATCCGGGTGGGCGACCAGCGGCTCGCCGGCGGTGTTGCCGAAGCCCTGGACGACGTTGAAGACGCCCGGCGGAATGCCGGCTTCGAGGGCCAGTTCGCCGAGGCGGTTGGCGGTCAGCGGCGACAGTTCCGACATCTTCATCACCGCGGTGTTGCCGAAGGCCAGGCAAGGCGCGGTCTTCCAGGTGGCGGTCATGAACGGCACGTTCCACGGCGAGATCAGCGCGCAGACGCCGACCGGCTGCCACAGCGTGTAGTTCAGGTGACCGGTGTCGGAATCGTAGGTTTCGCCGTGCATGTGCTGGATCAGCTCGGCGAAGTAGTTGAAATTGTCCGAGGCGCGCGGAATCAGCACGCGCTTGGTCTGATTGGTGACCTGGCCGCAATCGGCGGTTTCCATGTCGGCAATCGGCTCGACATTGGCGGCGATCAGTTCGCCCAGCTTCCTGACCAGGCGGGCGCGTTCCTTGACCGGCGTGGCGGCCCAGCCCGGGAAAGCAGCCTTGGCGGCGGCAACGGCGGCATTGACTTCGGCCTCGCCGGCACTGGCGACTTCAGCCAGCACTTCGCCGGTGGCCGGGTTGATGGTCTGGAAGGTTTCCTTGCTCTCGACCTTCTGGCCGTTGATGATGTGCTTGATCATGCTGTTCTCGCTTTCTGTTAGACGGTGGCGAAATAGGTCTGGTCGTCGACGATGGTGTTGATCAGACAGCAGACGCCTTCAACTTCGGTCTCGATGACGTCGCCCGCCTTGACGTCTGCCAGGCCTTCCGGCGTGCCGGTCAGGATGATGTCGCCCGGGTTCAGCGTCATGAAGGACGACAGGTATTCGATCAGCGTCGCGATATCGAAAATCATGTCGGACGTCGTGCCCTGCTGGGTAACCTTGCCATTGACGCGGGTCGTCAGCTTCAGGGACATCGGGTTCGGCACATCGGCGGCATCGACCAGCCAGGGACCGAGCGGCGTGCAACCGTCGCGGTTCTTGACGCGCAGGTTCGGGCGGTAGTAATTCTCAAGATAGTCGCGGATGGCGTAATCGTTGGCCACCGTGTAACCGGCGACGATGTCCATCGCCTCGGCCTTCGACAGGTTCTTGCCGGTCTTGCCGATGACGACGGCCAGCTCGCACTCGTAGTGCATGTAGGTGGCGTCGGCCGGACGGCGGGTCTGGGCGCGGTGGCCGACGATGGTGTTCGGCCCCTTCAAAAAGGCGAGCGGTACTTCCGGCGCCTTGAAGGCCAATTCCTTGGCGTGGTCGGCGTAGTTCAGGCCGAGCGCGAAGACGGCGCCGGGCACGACCGGCGGCAACCACTCGACCTCGGCTTCGTTGAGCAAGCGGCCGTCGGCCAGTTGGACACGGCCATCGGCGGCCTGCGTCACTTGGTGGATGGCGCCCTGGAAGGCAATGCGACCGCGCTTCATGCTTGTGCTCCTGCGATGGAGAATTGGAGACTGCCGACGCCTTCGGCACTGATTTTCACCTGGCTGCCAGCGCCGGCTTGCGGCGCCATATAGCTGACGCCGACGAGCAGCACGTCGCCCTGGCTCAGGGTCATGAATTCCGTCACGTCGACCAGCAACTGGGCCGGATCGCGGACCAGATCGGCCAGCGAGCGCTGTTCGACGACCTGGCCGTCGATTTCGGTGGTCAGTTGCAGATTGGCCAGATCGACCAGCGGCTTGACCGAGCAAAGCGGCAGCGAACCGTCGAAACACTTCTCGCGGATTGCCGGGCGGTAGTAGCTGTCGTGCGGCAGGCTGAGATCGCCGGCCAGCACGATACCGGCCACGGCGTCCAGCGCGTTGGCGCGGTTCAGACGGGCCGCGGCACGACCCATGACCAGACCGATGGTGGCACCAACCTCGACGGTTTTTGCCCCTTTTGGCAGGTTCACCGCAGCACCGCAGGCGACGCGGGTATTGGCCGGCTTGATGTACATCGCCGGGGCTTGCGGGGCGCCCTTGTAAGGCGCCGCTTCGAGCGCCTCACCGATCTTGCCGAGCGAGGCCCGGTCGTTGAGGACGACACCGTAAACCGTACCGCTGACTATCTGTTTGATCATTGTTACTAACTCCAATTAACCGAGGTAATGCACCAGGCCGAGGGACACAACCGGGAAGAAGACCAGGGCGATGATGCGGATGAAGTCCGAAGCCAGGAAGGGCATCACACCCCAGGCGGTCTCGGTCATCGGGACGTCCTTGGCGATCTTGTTGATGACGTAGAGGTTCATGCCGACCGGCGGATGGACCAGGCCGATTTCGACCACCATCAGGGCCAGGATACCGAACCACACCGACTTGTCTTCCAGGCCCATGCCGAAGAATTCGAGACCCATGACCATCGGATAGAAGATGGGGATGGTCAGCAGGATCATGGCCAGCGAATCCATCACACAGCCAAGCAGGATGTAGATGAGCAGGATCGAGAACAGCACGACCAGCGGCGGCAGACCGCTACCGGCCACCCAGGTCGCCAGCTCGGTCGGCATTTGCGACAGGGCCAGACTGGAATTGAGCAGGTCGGCGCCGATCAGCACCATGAAGATCATGCCGGTGGCGTGGGCGGTGCCATAGACGCTCTGCAGGAAGTCCTTGGTCCGCATGCCGCCGGAGACCGCGGCGATGATGCCGCAGGCTGCCGCGCCGATCGATGCTGCCTCAGTCGGATTGGCCCAACCACCGTAGATGCCGACGATAACGACGAGGAAGACACAGAGCACCGGAATGATGTTGATCTGGGCCTTGATCATTTCGGCGAACGGCACTTTCTTGCCGGCCGGACCGGCCGCCGGATCGCGCCGGACGATGATGGCGATGACCAGGATGTAACCGAGGGCGGCGATGATGCCGGGAATGACGGCAGCGACGAAGAGCTTGCCAATCGATTCCTGGGTCAGCACGGCGTAGATGACGAGCGGCACCGACGGCGGGATCATGATGCCGAGCGTGCCGGAAGCGGCCAGCGTGGCGGTGGACAGCCGGCCGGAGTAGCCGGCGGCTTTCAGCTCGGGCAAGGCGACCTGGCCCATCGTTGCGGCGGTGGCCAGCGAGGAACCGCAGATCGCGCCGAACGCGGCGCAGGCAGCCGTCGAGGCCATCGCCAGACCGCCGCGCCAGTGACCGATCAGGGTGCCGGCCGCCTTGAACAGCGCCTTGGACAGGCCGCCATGGGTGGCGAACTGGCCCATCATGATGAACAGCGGAATCACCGCCAGGTCGTAATTGGAAACCCGGGCATAGACCAGGTTGTTGAGGGTATAAAGCAAGCCGGAAGTCTCACCGTGGTTCATCACCAGGTAAATCGCCGAACCGGTGACGAACATCGCCATCGTGATATGCACCCGTACCGCCAGCATGGCGAGCAGACAGGCGAAGCCGATCAGGCCAATGGTGGTACCGCTCATTTGTGGGCTCCCGGAATATTCTTGGTCGGATGGAAGTGGGCATAGGCGCGGTAGATGGCGCAAACTGCCATCAACACCAGGCCGGGCACCAGCAGCGCGGTGGGAATCCACAGCGGCAGGGAAACCAGCGTCGTCACTTCCTCCGATTCGTAGGTGGCGATGGCCGACAGCACGGTCCGCCAGGCCAGGATGCTGGAAACGATGGCGAACAGCACTTCGGCGACGCCATCGATCGGGCGTTTCAGTGAATCACGCATGTTCTCGGTGAAGAAATCCACCTTGATGTGCTCGCCGAGCAGGGTGCAGTACGGCAGGAAAGCCGTCGCCGCCACCGCCGTGCCGGCCTGCATCAGTTCGATATCGCCGTTCACCGAGCCGAAGCCCAGCTTGCGGCCGATGATCGAAACCAGCGACATGGCGATCAGCGCGATGAACAACACCCCGCCCGAAATCGCCATCGCCTTGCCCGCCATGATCAGGTAGTGCTCGACCTTGTCGTGCTCTACCAGATCATGGGGAATCCCCATCGGATCATGCATGATTCACCTCTTCCTAAAAAACGTGTTACTTGTTGGTGCCGGTCAGTTCGCGGGCCGAAGCAATCAGCTTCTTGCCGTCCAGACCTTTTTCGCCGACCTGCTTGGCCCACTCTTCCTCGACCGTGGCCGTCGCCTGCTTCATCGCCGCCACCTGGGTGGCGCTGAAGTCGGTGATCTTGTCACCCTGGGCGGCAATCCGTTTGCGGGTATCGGCCGCGACGTCGTCGAACATTGCGCCGAACTTGCCGACCATGACTTCGCCGGTCGTCTTGTCGACGATGGCCTTCAGATCAGCCGGCAGGCTGTCGTACTTCTGCTTGTTCATCAGCACGGTGAGCACGGTTGCGGTCGGGTGGGCAACACCCGGTGCCGGCTGGGCGTGGAACTTGGTGACTTCGGAGAGCTTGGTCGGGTAAACCAGTTCCCAGGCGCCGAGCGAGCCATCGACAACGCCCTTGGCGATGGCTTCGGTGACCTGGGCCGGCGGCATGGCAACCGGTGCGCCACTGAGGGCGGCCAGCGTCTTGGCGCCGACACGGGTCGAGGTGCGCAGCTTCATGCCGGAAAAACCGGTCAGGCCGACGATTTCCTTCTTCGAGGTGTGCACTGCCTGGCCGCCGTCAGTATGGAAAGCCAGCACCTTGTAGGCGGAGAATTCCTGCTGGGCATTTTGCTGGTAGTACTTCCACAGCGCCTTGGAGGAACTGGTCGCATCCTTGACCATGAAGGGCAATTCGAAAGCCTCGATGGCCGGGAAGCGGCCGGCCGAGTAACCCGGGCCGGTCCACACCACGTCGGCAACGCCGTTCTTGACCTGATCGACCAACTGGGCCGGCGTACCGCCGAGTTGCATGGCCGGGTAGAACTGACAGGCGATGCGGCCGTTCGACTCCTTCTTCATTTCCTCGCACCACGGCTGCAGGACTTTCTGCTGCGTCGGCGCGGCCGACGGCAGGAAGTGGGCGATCTTGAAGGTGACCTCCTGGGCAGCCGCCGGCAGGGCAACGGCCAGAGCACCAAGAACGGCGAAGTTACGGTAGTTCATGTCTATCTCCTCTTTTTTGGAAAAAAGGCCGAAGCCCAATCTTCGTTAATATGTTAGCGATTAAATCACTACGATGTTAGTGAGTCAACAGACTTGAAGAAAATTTTTCCACCATTTTTTGCCGGCCATTGCTGCTGCATTGCAGCATCCACGGCGGCCCGCCCGGCCACCGGCTGCCTATGTCGGCCAGCGATCAGCCCGGCGACGGGTGGCGATAGATTTGAAAGCGGCCGCCGCGGAAATCGACTTCGTTTTCCAGCACCGCCCCCACCGACAGCGCCACCCGGATCGAGGCCAGATTGTCGCGATGGATAAAACTGATCGGCGGCGGCGCCTCGGGATAGGCCGCCCGCGCCATGCGCTGAACGGCACGGGCAGCTTCGCTGGCGTATCCCCTGCCCCACCAGTCGGGGTGCAAGGCCCACTTGATTTCACGCTCCGGAAAATCCGCCGGATACCACAGGCCGGCGGCACCGATCAGCGCCCCGCTCGCCTTCTCCTCCAGCGCGTAAGGCCCGTAGCCGCGCAGCAGCCAATGCCCGGCCAGGGTTGCCGTCTGCCGCCAGCTCTCGCCTTCGCTGAGCACCCGGCCCAGCGTAAAGCGGGTGCACTCGGGGTTCGCGTAGTGGGCGTGCATGCCAGCCCAGTCCGCTTCGCAAAACATGCGCAGGACAAGGCGTTCCGATTCGAGACGCAGGGGAATTTCAAACTGTTTCATATCGAGGATGATGCCGCTAAAAAAGCCGGCTGCACAAGGCAGCCGGAAAACTCGCAGAGGAGGGAGAAATGGGTGGAAAAATGGCCGAGGAAATGCCGGGCCGGCTCAGGATTTCATGATCTTCAAGGTCTGGATCGAGGTGTATTCGGCCAACCCGTGGCGACCGAACTCGACGCCGATGCCAGACTGCTTGACGCCGCCGAACGGCGCATCCGGCTGCACGGCACCGTGTTCGTTGACCCAGGCCGTGCCGCATTCCAGACGCAGCGCCAGGGCGGCGGCAGCGGCGAGATCGGACGACCAGACCGAGCCGCCCAGACCATTCGGATTATGGTTGGCGCGGGCGATCACTTCATCGATGTCGCTGTAGCGGATGACCGGCAGGATCGGCCCGAAAGGTTCTTCATCGACCAGGCGCGTGCCGTCGCTCAGATCGGCGACGATGGTCGGCTCGTAGAAATAACCCGGCCCGGCCCGGCGCTGGCCGCCACACAGGAAACGCCCGCCCTGGGCGCGGGCGTCGGCGGCGAGTTCCTCGACCTTGGCCAGTTGCATGGCGTTCTGGATCGGCCCGAGCTGGCTGTCCGCCTGCATGCCGTCGCCGACCACCGTCTTCTGCGCGATAGCGGCCAGTTCGGCACACAGCTCCTCGTAGATGCTGTCATGCACGTAGAGCCGTTTCAGGCAGGCGCAGGTCTGACCGTTGTTATGGAAGGCGACGCCGAACAGCTTGGGCGCCACGGCCTTGACGTCGACATCGGGCAGCACGATGCCGGCATCGTTGCCGCCCAGTTCCAGGGTCAGGCGCTTCAGATTGCCAGCCCCGGCCGCCATGATCTTGCGCCCGGTGGCGGTCGAGCCGGTGAAAACGATCTTGGCGATCCCTGGATGGCTGGCCATGGCCGGCCCGACCTCGGAGCCGGCGGCGCCGGTGACCAGGTTGAGGACGCCGGGCGGCAGGATGGCGTTGGCCAACTCGACGAAACGCGCCGTCGCCACCGGGGTCAGCTCGGAAGGCTTGATGACCACGGTATTGCCGGCGCGCAAGGCCGGGATGACGTGCCAGATGGCGATCATCAACGGCCAGTTCCACGGGGTGATCGAACCGACCACGCCGAGCGGCTTGCGATGCACTTCGACACGGGCCTCGGCGTTGTCCTGCAGCACTTCGACCGGCAGGTCGAGGTTGGCGGTGACCTGCGTCCAGGCAATCGAACCGCCGACTTCCATGCCGGCGCCGACGCCATTCAGGCCGTTCAGCGGCTTGCCGGTTTCCTGCGTGACCAGCGCCATCAGTTCCGGCATGTGTGCGGCCAGCGCATCGGCCAGCGCGTGCAGCAGGCGCTGGCGCTCGGCGTCGCCGGTCCGGCTCCAGCCGGAAAATGCCCTTTGTGCGGCGTCGACCGCAGCATTGACGTGCGCGACGGTACCGGCGGCGGCCCGGGCGAAGGCTGCGCCATTCGCCGGGTTGATGACCTCGAAAGTGGCTGGCGTGGTGACCGGCTGGCCGTCGATCAGCATGGCGATAGTTTTCATCTTGTCTCCTCAAACCATTTTTATTTGGCGTTGCCGTCGGTGACGACACCGCGCTTGGAAAAACGCTGCAACTTGCCATTGCCGACCGCAGCGACCGCGGTCAGCGACAGGCGGTCGTCGCGCTGGGTCCAGGTGAAGCTGGCGCCGCGGTCGGCGCTATCCACCTGGACGCCGTCGAGCCCGACGCCGACCACCTTGTCGCCGACCGCCAGCAGATCGGTCAGCGAACTCTTGACGCCGCTATTCACGGCCTGCCAGGTATGCCCGTCATCGCCGCTGCGGTAGATCGTGCCGCGCAGGCCGCCGACCAGCAGCGTACCGTCGGCCAGGCCGACGCCCGACCAGAAGGAACCCTTGTAGTCGGTCATCAGGTAGCGCCAGCTGCGGCCATGGTCGTCGCTGCGCAACACGGCGCCGCGCTCGGCGGCGACGAACAGGCTGCCCTTGGCCGAGACGAAGGCCTTGAACAGGTTGCGGTCGCCCTTGCCACCTTCCGGCGGCGCCGGCAGCTCGCTTGGTATCCAGGTCTTGCCACCGTCGCTGGTAAGCAACACCAGCGACCACAAGCCGACGGCCACCCCTTCGCGGGCATTGAAGAAATGCACCGAGAACAGCGGCCGGTCTTCCTGGCTATCGAGGCGCTGAATCTCCCAGCTCTCGCCGCCATCGGCGGTATGCAGGATGGCGCCCCAGTGGCCGACCGCCCAGCCCTGCTTGGCGTCGGCGAAACTGACTGCAGTCAGCGTCGACGAAACCGGTACCTTGGCCGACTGCCGGAAGGACTTGCCCGCGTCATCCGAGAGCAGCACGGTACCGTAGTCGCCGACGGCAACGATGCGCTGGCCGGCCACGGCCGCACCAAGGATAGGCGCACTGGTCGCGGCGGCATTCATTTTGGCCGGCTGCGCCTGCAGGTTCACCGGCGCGCCCGGCGTTTGGGCCCAGGCCAGCGTCGAACAGAGGGCCAGACTGAGCAGGCCGAGACGGAATTTTGCGTTGGCAGAAAACATGTTTCGTCCGATCAGTGATTGAGAATGCCCGGGGCGCGAACCGGCGTCTTGCGCGGGAAGAGCTTTTCCAGCCAGACCGCGAAGGCCGGCAGCGCCGTCATCGCCATCACCATGTTGACCATGAACATGAAGGCGAGCAGCTTGCCCATGTCGGCCTGGAACTTGAGGTCCGAGAAAGCCCAGGTGGCGACGCCGATGGCCAGCGTGATGGCGGTGAAGATGGTCGCCGTGCCGACTTCGAGGATCGAATGTTCGAGCGCCTTGACGATGTTCTCGCCGTGCGCCATGTGCATCTGCAGGCGGTTGTAGATGTAGAAGGCGTAATCGACGCCGATCCCGACGGCGAGCACCATCACCGGCAGGGTCGCCACGGTCAGGCCGATCTGCAGTTCCTTCATGAACCAGTAGCCGATGAAGGTGCCTACGGTCAACGGCAGGCAGCAGGCCAAAACCGCCCGGAAATCGCGGTACACCAGCGCAACCAGGATGACGATGGCGGCATAGACGTAGAGCATCATCGGCCATTCGCTGTGTTCGACTTCGTCATTGACCGCCGCCAGCACGCCGGCGTTGCCGGAGGCGAGGCGGATGGTGACCCCGTCCAGCTTGTTTTCGGCACGGAAGGTCTTGACCTGGTCGATGACGCGATTGATCGTCGTCGCCTTGTGGTCGGTCAGGAACAGGTGCACCGCCGTCATGCTGCAATCCTTCTTCATGTAGCCGCGCATGCGGCCGACCTCGGTACTCAGCGCCGCGTAATTGCCCGGGTCGATCGGAATCGCCCCCATTTTCGGATTGCCTTCGTTGTAGCCCTCGTTATAGGTCCGCAACTGGCCGGCGTAGGAACTGGCCGAAAGCACGCCTTCGGTGTGCTGCAGCTCCCAGACGAATTTGTCCTGGTAGATGCCGAGCGCGACGTTCTCGCAGGAATCCGGCGCCGCTTCGAAAACCACGGTCAGCCAGTCGAGGCCGGTGTCGTAGGCTTCGGCAATGGCCACCGCGTCGCGGTTGAAGCGGGCCTCGGGGCGCAGTTCCGGCGCCCCCGGCTGCAGCGTGCCGATCACCCGGTCGCTGCTCTGCCAGACGGCGACGCCGAAGATGGCGGTGGTCAGCGCAATGACGACCAGCGCATTTTTCGGCTCGGCAACGCGGGCCAGCGAGCGCAGCCAGCGCGCCCGCTTCTCGCGCTTCAACATCGCCTTGTCGGCATAGGCCTTGGTAAAGGTGAAATAGGAGGCGGCAATCGGCAGCATCGCCAGGTTGGTGGTGATCTTGAAGAAGACGCCGAGCGAGGCGGTGATCGCCAGTTCGCGCACCATCGGGATCGGAATCAGGATCAATGTGATGAAGGACACGAAGGCGGTGACCAGGGCCAGGACGCCCGGGATCAACAGGCCGGAAAAGCTGGCCCGGGCGGCCTCTTCGGTGGTCTTGCCGTGCGACAGTTCGCGGACGATGAAGTTGATCTGCTGTACGCCGTGCGAGACACCGATCGCGAAGACCAGGAAAGGCACCAGCACGGCGAGCGGATCGAGGCCAAAACCGAGCAGGCGCAGGGCGCCGAACTGCCAGACCAGCGAGGTGAAGGAACAGAGCACCGGCAGCAGCGTGAAGCGCAGCGAGTGGCAGTACCAGTACACGGCGGCGGCGGTCAGCAACAGCGCGACGGCGCAGAATTCGAGTACCGCCGAGGCGCCGTTGGCGATGTCGCCGATCTGCTTGGCAAAGCCGATGATCTGGATCTCGAAATCGGCGTCCTCGTACTTGCCACGCAGTTCTTCAAGTAGCTTGTCATAGGCGACGTAGTCGATCTTGTTGCCGTCCTTGTCCACCTCGGCCAGTTCGGCGACGATCATCGCACTGGTCTGGTCGCGCGAGACCAGCGTCCCGACAAAGCCGCCCTGGCTGGCCGAACGCTGGATGCCGGCGATGATTTCCGGATTGAGCTGCTCAGGCATCACCGTCCCCGGGATCAACGGATCGGCGCGAAAGCCCTCCTCGGTGATCTCATTGACGAAGCTGTTCGGCGTCCATAGCGATTGCACGCCCAGGCGGTCGACGCCGGGCAGGTAGATGACGGCCTGGGTTACGTCGTACAGGCGCTGCAGGCCGGCCTGCGTCCACACCGTGCCGTTCTTCGCCTTGACGACGACATTCAGTCGATTGGCGCCGAGCACGTCGTTGCGGTATTTCTGGAAGGTCTCGATGTACTCGTGGCCGGTCGGCATCTGCTTTTCGAAGCCGGCTTCCATCCGCAACTGCAATGCGAAGTAGCCCATGCCGACAGTGAACACGGCAAGCCAGATCAGGAAAGGCGTGCGGAAGCGAAAGCAGAAATCCTCCAGCCCCTTGAGGGCCCGGGTCAGGTACTGGTCTACATCATTGACGCTGAATAAATTGAGCATGGTCAGCTGTTCCGTGGGGGTAATGCCTGTTGTTATTTAATGTTTCGGGAAGGCGGTCGACGACCGCCCTCCCCTCACAGCATCAGAAGTTGCGGGAAACGTAGGCTCCGAAGAAATCGCGGTCGGCGTAAGGCTGGTCGAAGACGCGCGATCCGCCCCAGAACTTGGCGTAATTGACGCCGAGCTGCCAGTTGGCCGGGTTCTGCACGAAATTGACCATGAAGTTGGCCGATTTCGCCCCTTCCATGAACAGGGCCGAGGAATTCGGCGTCCGCCCGCTGACCGCGTGGAAGAAGTAGATTTCCGGAATGACCTGCCAGCCGGGAATCAGGCTGCCGTCGTACACCCAGCTGAAGTCGAGGTTGTAACCGGCCGACAACTTGTCGCCAACCGCCTCGGCGGTGCCGCCGAGGTCGAATTCCTGGCCCCAGCCCCAGACCCCGGCCGCGATCGGCTCGCCGTTGTAGAACTTCTTCAGTTTCGGATAGTAGGTGGCAACGCCTTCGATCATCAGCGTGGCGGTCGAGGCGTTGCCGAGCAGCTTCAGAATGCCGCCGTAGTCACCCGGCGTCATGCTGAGCAGGCCGGTCAGGTGCCACTGGAACTTCTTCTCGTCCACCCAGCAGCGCCCACCGTTCGCCGCACAACCGTCGGCATTCGGGTTGAGCGAGACCGCATCCTTCGGCCGGTAGGACAGTTCGGTACCGACCGCCCAGTCACCGAGCGGCATGTTGGCCGAAACGCCGAACAACTTGCGGTCCTCGGCAAACACCCATTCCGCCCCCTTCTCGAAGCTCAGTTGCGGCACCTTGTCGTGGTAGGCCATGCTGTAGACACCGAGATTGAGCTGGGTGCCGGACGGCTGCCAGCGCAGCGCTGCGCCATACTGGCCGGAATCCTTGGCCTTGCGCTTCGGGATGCCGTAGGCGGTATCGCCCTTGCCAAGACCGTTGAGCTGCGACCAGTAGCTGCCGGTCGGCGGGAAATAGCTGTCGTTCCAGGCGCCCTGGACATAGGCTTCGAAATTGAAGCCGTTGCCGAGGCCGGTCGCGAAGCTGACGATCGGTGCCGGCAGGAAGACTTCCTTCAACTGCGTGCCCGGTTGCGACAGCCGCATGATGTCCAGCGCATTGGTCTGGTTGATGCCGCCAGGCAGGAACATGCTTTCACCCCAGCTGATCACCTGGTTACCGGCGCGGACCCGGGCCCGCTGTTCGCCGAGCGAAAACTCCTTGCTGACCCAGAGGTCAAGCAGGCGGGTCTTGAATTCCAGGTCGTCGCGGGCAGCGTCCGACTGCGAGACCGAATAGCCGTTCGGCCCAGTCGCCGCGCTGACGAAATCGGTCGTCCGCGTCGCCGAGAAGTCGCGCAGCCAGCTGAAACGGCCCATGAACTTCCAGTCGTCAGGCATCTTGAGCAGCAGCTCATGGGTGCCTTTCAGATAGGTCGTGAAGGCGTCGCCCTTCTTGTAGTTGATGTTGCCCTGGTCGCCGACCCCGGCCGTCGTCGTGCAGCCGGTCGGCGCGCCGCTGCCGCTCGCCCCGGCGACGACGAGGTTGCAGGACGGGTCCTGGCCGCGAACGCCGACCCCGAAGCTGACCGTCGAATCGAAACTGCCCGAAATGCTCTCCGTCTCGAAGGTGAAGGCGGCCGCGCTCCCCGCGTAGCCGATCAGTGCTGCCAGAATGGTTTTCTTGAATACCTTGGTCATGGATTTACCCTCCGTGTTTTTCTATGGCTGCCGGATCAACGCTCGCTGATCGCGCGCAGGTTTTCGGAGGTGTAGAAACCTTCCTTGAGCTTCGGGTCGCTGGCTTCGACGAACCAGCGCATGTCCTTGCCGCCGCCGAGCGAGCTCTGGTCGACCAGGTAGCGGTTGTCGATCAGGTTGTGCTGGACGAAGGCCGGGTTGTCGCAGCTACCCGTCTCGTAGACCGGAATGACGAAGCCTTCGCGAACCTTCCACAGCTTGCCCTGGGCGTCGTAATCCTCGGCCACGACAATGGCCCAGCTGTCTTCGTCGATGTAGAAGGTGCGCTTCGGTGCGACGTGGCGGACGCCCGGCTTGACGGTCGCTTCGACGACCCAGACGCGGTGCGTTTCGTAGCGGCGGTTGGCGCTGCTCAGGCCTTCGCTCTTGGCGACATCATGAAAATTGGCCTTGGGGTCGTACATGCCGAAGGCGTTGTAGCCGACGATCAGTTCCTTCTTGCCGACCAGCTTCCAGTCGAAACGCTCGATGGTGCCGTTGAACATGCGCGGCTCGTCCATCGTGTACTGGTTCTCGAAGCCGATCTGCGGCGCATCGTAGGCGTAGGTCGGCATGCGGCGAACGCGGCGCTGGCCCGGGAAGTAGTAGAAGACCTCGTTGGTCTTGTCGAGGAAGTTGGTAATCGCCAGCGACTGACCGGCCAGCGCCGTCGGCGACTTGTAGGAGAAGAAGGTGAAATACTCGACCGGCGGCAGCGACGAGAGCTGGGTCGAACCCTTCTTGCCCCACGGGAAGAAATAGGTCTGGGTCGAGGTCGCATCGATCCATTCGCTCGCCCCCTGGCGCGGCGACAGCGCGGTGTACAACGTCGGGAACTCGAAGCCGACCCCGGCGTACTTCATCTTCGCGTTCCACATCACCTCGGTGCCGCTCTTCGGTATCGGGAAAGGCACGCCCGGCACGGTCGCCTCTTTCAGGCTCCAGCCATCAGGGCCGAGCTTGGCGCTGGTGGCATTCTTCTTGGTGTTGTCGACGACGAAATCGGGGTTGCCGCAGGTCCGGCGCGACGGATAGACCTCCATCTTGTAGCCCTTGCTCTGTTTGAGCAGCTGGATCTGGCCCGGCGACAGTTTGTCGGCATACTTGTCGACATTGCCGGCATCGATCGAGTAGAGCGCCTTGTCGTCATGGTGTTTCCAGAACTCGGCGCGGCTCTTGCCGTAACTCCAGCCGGCGTTCGGCGCCTCGGTCCCCTGCCAGGCCGGAATCGAGCCATCCTTGTTGGCTCCCTTTTCGGCGCCGACCGGGGTCAGCTCCTTGCCCAGCTTGGCCGCTTCGGCATCGGTTGCGGCATGCGCCCCGCCGCTGA
>Ga0316604_10001887_pt1 | contig 17276 bp, 14 predicted proteins | sample OWC_soil_day20_C_FD_207650 | JGI IMG/M metagenome (GOLD analysis project Ga0316604, IMG submission 207650) | Wetland soil microbial communities from Old Woman Creek delta, Ohio, United States - OWC_soil_day20_CT | ecosystem: Environmental > Terrestrial > Soil > Wetlands | place: USA: Ohio... | reverse complement strand
CGGCAGAGTTTGCGGCCAAGCATCGAGCCAGTGATCCCGATGACCCTGTCGGGAAAGGATGTCTTTAGAAGTGCAAACCAAGGACTTTTACTAAAACGCCCTTGGCACTAAATCCGGGGGCACCTCAGTCTACCCATCGGAGTCGTGTCCCAATTGTGGTGGCTTGCTAATCCAGTCCAGGTCATCACGTAGCGCTTCTCGATATGTTTCTGCCGAGGCAAAGCACTGTTCTAGATGTGAACATCGCGAACGCAGGTGTTGTGATTGTTGCTTCTGCAAAGAGAAGCGAGCAAGGGAGGCTGAAGCTATTGAGGCTATTAACCGCGAGGTTGTGGACGCGTTCTTGAATAATCAGCCCCAGGCACAGAATATCGATATTGACGATTTGACTTTGGAGCAGGCAGTGTCGCTACTATCTTTGGTCAGGTCGTGCGGCTATTTAGATGGCGTGGAAAGCGAACTGGTCCTTAACCCACTTGGAAGTTGTGGTGTTCCATTCGCACCAAATGGAACGTGTGGTGAGCTGTTTTTTTCACGGATTCGCGATGCTGGGCTAGTTGCTGTTTCGCGCTACTCGCCTACCGAGGCCTTCTCCTTTGTTTCTGGAAACGGGGTTGCTTGCAATCGCGGTCGTTTGCGTTGGGAGATCGCAGCAAGATCCCCGGTTGAACTGATCTCGCGCATTGAGCAATGTGCTATGACGGGAAATTGGCCGGGTGGTTGGTTGGAGCAAGTCCCTGAAGTGGTATCAGCATTGGCCCTTGCGGAATGCAAGGAGTACTTCGAATATGCAGCGGAGGAACGGGGGCTGCCCGCGCCAGGTGAGCAAAGTAGTTTGAGCATGCTGCGAAATTTGCTTGAGGATTTCTCAGTTTGCCAGTCATATAGAATTATTGATACTGGAGCCAAGTGGGCTGCTGATTTCTATGTGAGAAAGTCTTGTACTAGGAGCCATGCAGCGAACTACATGATCGGAGCATGCCAACGATGGGCTGATCGTGCGAGAGCAGAAGGATGGGTCGTAGGGGTGTATCGGCGGAACTTCAATTTGCCAAGGAGCATGCTGAGCTATGTCCTTCATGACCTGTTCCTGAAAACAGCAGAGGACGGTTTCAATTTGCCACTTAAGCAGGTTTGTTGAGGAGCGCTCGTCCTTTGCCGGATGGTGTTGGTCAATCGAGATTCCAGTTGTGTGGTATCGCTGAACGCATCATTTTGTGATTTTCGCGCCCGCGAAAAATTGCTAGTTCAGAGTGCCATTCGATTGGAGTTTGAGGCAGTAGCGAATGCTCACCGGTTGATGCTCTGTCGCTTGAGGTAGTCCTGCTAGAGGGTATGAACAATGGACGAAACGTTAATGAACGATGTTTTGGCAGGTCTGCTTCGCAAGGACGCAAGTCTTGCTGCGCTGGTCTTGAGTGAGTTTCTGTCGGAGGGCAAACAAGACGAGCTACTTCTAGCTCTTCGCGAAATGACAAACGCATTTGGCGGTGTTCACGCATTGGCTGAGCGAGTTGGGCTCAATCCATCTGAACTCGATTGTGACTTATCGCGTAAAGGAAATCCGTCGTTAAGTAGCTTTATGGGTACGTTGAAAAATATGGGGATGCAACTTAGGGTTAGAAGCCTCTAGTAGCTGATGAGGCGACCCTCTAATGCTGCGATCAATATCCCCAATCCTCATGTCGCACAGGTAGGTTATTTAACTCATTCCTGACGTGCTGCCATTGGGGCATAAACAAATCCATGAGCGAGATGAAGCGTGAATTGTGTGTTGATTCCAGCAGGTGCGTCATTTCGTGTACCACGATGTACTCAAGACATTCTGGTGGTTTCTTCGCGAGATCGGTGTTGAGACGGATAGCGCCAGTTGTCGGATTGCAACTACCCCAACGGGTTTTCATGCGCTGAATAAATATACGCCCGACTTTCACGCGCATGATGGGTTCCCACTTGGCTGTCAACTTGGGTACAGCTAGGCGGATTTGCTCACGATACCAAGCATCTAGAATCTCCTGGCTGCGCGCCTCGTCTGTGCCCGGGCGTACCTGTAGCATAAGTTTGCTGTGTTTCAGCTCGATGGTGGGTGCCGCTTCAAGCTCGATACGTTTGAGCAGATAGCGCCGGCCCCAGATGTAATGGCTCTCGCGGTCTAGGTATTCGCGCGGCGCTTCGCGTTGCTGCTCCAGCATCTTGCGTTGCTGAGCCTTGATCCAGGCAAGCCGGGAGATGGCGAAAACACGAATGGTGTCCAGATCCATGTGACCGGGTGCTGCGATGCGTACTCGACCCAGAGGTGGCAGGACGCTCAGGTGAAGGTTCTTGATCTTTTTCCTGAGTACCTCGATCTGCAGGGTTCCCAGATCGATATGTTCAAGCATCAGTAGTCGCCCTTCTGGGCAAAAATGATCGGGAACAGGCGATTTACCTCGTCGATATTGCCCAAAACATTGAACAGTTCCTGCTTGAGCATCTGCTCACGGGCGGAGACTCCCCGCCAATCGGCCTGGCGCTTTTGTTTTATGACTTCGTCGATCCTTAGTGCGAGGGCTAGCGCAGCATCCTTGTCGCCATAAACCGCCGATGGCTGTTCGGCCTGATTGCTAACAACGCGGTCCTTCAAATTGTTGTAGAGCGCCAGACGGCCTGGCGTATTCAAAACCTCTGGAGTATCAGCACCCTTTCCCGTCTGGACCCGTTTTGCCAGTTCAGCGATACGCTGCAGATACTCCTCGTACTCGATGGCCTTTTCCTTGCGCAGCTTGATGATCTCATCGAGCAATGCTGACATCTTGGCGAAGAAAGCAGGATCGGTCAGGTGCTCTTTGATTATCTTGCTACGCACGTTGTTCTCGATACACTCGGCAATCGCATCGCGGTTGCCCTTTAGTCCGCCCAATTGCCCTGCAATGGCGTCGGCGATACCGGTCTTAACAATTAGTTCGAGCAAGCCGATACCGTCGAAAGGGGAAATCTTGCGCGGTGCCGAAGCTTCGATATAGGTGTCAATCAGGTGCCGCATGTCGGCTTCGAAAGGCTTGATGTCCAGCGTCTCGCTAGCTGCTCGGCGGATGATCTCGCGCAGGTCGAGAAAGTGTTTCTGTCGGCCCTTGATCCGTTCGATCTCGGCAACGCCGTAACCCGCCGGCTCCAGTTCGTCGGCAATGTTGGCATACGCACGGATCAGCGCCACGGCACCCTTGTAAAGCGCGACGCGCTGTGGCTCGTGGGCTGCCAGATCGGTGTTGATTTCGGTGTTGCCGCAAAAATAGCGGATATGTTCTAGGTCTCCCTTGGGCGGTTCGACCGGTTCGCAGAGCAGTTCCAGCGCCTCAATTGCCGCATCCAGGCGTTCACGTCCAAGTTTCAGGCGGTCCTTGAGCATGATTTCCGGGTCAGCTCCCGGCGCGCTATGGTCGAGTTCCGAGGTGTAAACCGCAATCGCATTCTCGACCTTGGTGAACAAATCCTTGTAATCGACGATATGCCCGAAATCCTTGTCCTCGCCGTCGAGCCGGTTGGTCCGGCAGATCGCTTGGAACAAGCCGTGATCCTGCATTTTCTTGTCGATGTAGAGGTAGGTGCAAGGTGGCGCATCGAAGCCGGTGAGCAGCTTGTCCACGACGATCAGCAGTTTCATGTTGGCCGGTTCCCTGATGAAAAGTGCCTTTACCTTTTCCTCATAGGTTTCGGTCTTGTTCATGCCAGCGCCGGCATCGACATCCTTCAGCAACTCGCTGTAGGTGTTGTAAATGAACTGCTTGTCGGTTTCTGTATTGGCACCGATCTCTTCCAGGGTTACGTCCCTGGCCTGCGGGTCATACGAAGTCACCACAGCGCAGCGTCCCCTGAACGGAGTCTTCTGGAACAGCGTGAAATACTTGCAGGCTTCGTAGATACTCGAAGCCACTAGCAACGCATTACCCCGCTCGCTCGACAGGCGAGGCTTCACCGCGAAGTCGTAAATGATGTCGCTTACCACGCGATCCATACGTGACTTGGAACTGAGCACATTCTGCATCGTGCCCCAGCGGCTTTTCAGCTCATCCTTCTGCCAGGCGTTCAGCCCTTTGGTCTTGACCTCGAACCACTGGTCGATCTGCTCGCTGGAGCCCAGTTGCTGGTCGATATCGCGGGCCTCGTAGATCAGATCGAGCACCACGCCATCCTCCACCGCCTCACTGAACTTGTAGGTGTGGATGTAGCCGCCGAACACCTCCTCGCTGGTCGCCTTATCCTGCTGCATCAGCGGCGTACCGGTAAAGCCGATGAACACGGCGTTGGGCATCATCGCCTTCATCACCCGGTTCAACCGACCGCTCTGTGTGCGATGGCATTCATCGACAAACACGAACACATCGCCTAGCGTCGGACTCGGTTGTGCCCCCAGTTCCTTGATAAAGGCCTCGAACTCATGTTCCTTCTTGCCACGTGCACCGAGGCCGAATTTATGTACCAGTGAGCACAATAGGCGCGGACTGGCCTGCCCAAGCTGCTGCATCAGATCTCGACCGCTGCTGGTGCGGTAGATGGTCTCACCCGCCTCGTTGAAGACGCGTTGAATCTGCTTGTCCAGTTCGTCGCGGTCGGTAACGATTGCCACCCGGGCATGCGGATTGTTGGCCAGTATCCAGCGCGCCAACAGCACCATCAGGATGCTCTTGCCAGCACCCTGGGTGTGCCAGATGATGCCGCCGCGCTTTTGCCGCACATGCTCCTGCGCCGCCTTGATGCCGAAATACTGGTGTACGCGGGGCAGCTTTTTTATGCCGTTCTCGAACAGCACGAAATCGCGCAAAAGTTCGATCAATCGGCCCTTCTCGCACATCTTCAATAGGTATTTGTCGAGCAGAAGGCAGCTGGCATCCGCCTCGTCCTCTTTCCATGTCAGAAAGTATTTTTCCTCGGTCTTGATCGTGCCGTAGCGAAGGCCTTCCGAATCGTTGCCGGCCAGTACCAGTTGTACTGTGCTGAAAAACCACTCGTTAAATTCCGGCAACTGGTTGGAAAGATTCTGGCGGATGCCATCGCCAATGTTGACCCGGCTGTTCTTCAATTCCAACACGCCGATGGCGATGCCGTTCAGGTAGAGAACGATGTCCGGCCGGCGCTCGTGGCCGCCCTTCAACGTCACTTCCTCGGCCAGTGCGAAATCATTCCGGGCCGGCTCGTGCCAGTTAACCAGATGCACCGTCTCTGTGACCTGGCCGGCCTCAATCTTCACCGGCACGCCATAACGCAGTAGGCCATACACCGCTTCGTTATTACCGTAGAGCGACCGGCCATGGTTGTCCGTTTCACGACGCAGGATATCGAGCGCCCGGCCGATCTGCGCTGGCGAATAGCCAACCCCGCCCAGGTAGGCCGTCAGCAGCAGTTCATCGATATTGCTATTGTTAGCGCGGTCGGTCCAGTCACCGAGGTAGCGGTAATGTAGTTCGTCGCGAAAGAGGGCGATGACGCGATCCTGCGTAGCCCGTTCCGGCTGGCTGATGCTACCCATGGCTGCTCCCGTTGATGTCTTTTTCCAGCGCGTCCAGTTGCGCCACGATATCTGTGAAAAGTGGAATTCGACCGAAGATCATGTCGGCCATTGCGCGGTAGTCAGCCTGCACTGCAGCCAATACAGCATCACCCGGTAACAAGCGCAGGCTGCCCGGCACGGCAAGGTCGTAGCGCGCCCAGGCGCGTGGGTAGAACCGCTGCTTAAATTCCACGACGTTGGCCAACAAGGCTTGATCCGCCAGAGCCGCCGCCCGCACTGGCGAAATCGCCATCTGGGCCAGATCGTAGTAATGGCGTGAATAGCGGGATGGCTGCGGCGTACCATCGGGGCGATGTGCCTCTTGATGCAGGATGGTCGCCTTTTCCCAGAAAGTTCGTTCAGCACTGATCACCCGCACCGCCACTGCGCGCTGGGCAAACAACTGAGGAAAGGCCTCTGCCGCATAAGCGCTGATCGTACGGTCCTCATGCGGCAGCCAGGCGGCCAGCGGGCCGATTTCAAGTCGAACCTCAGGGCGCAGATAGGTATCGGCAAAAGCCGCCGGATAGCGCACCTCGATCACATGCGGATCGTCGTCACCGATCCGGCATTCGGCAATGCCGACCAGCGCCGCAGACAATTCCGCCAGCAAGGGCCCGGCAATATAAGCCTGGGCCTGCGCGTTGATCGCCCCATTGAGCGCCGTCTGCCGGCTTTTCGAACGCTCGGCCAACGGATCGTCGCCACCAAGTACCCGCCAGTCGAGAATCAGGTCGATATCTTCCGAAAAGCGCTCGATCAAGCCATAGACCTTGGACAAACTGGTACCGCCCTTGAACATCAGCAAACGCGCCAGGCCCGGCGTGGCAAACAGGCGGTCGAGCACCCAGGTCACCCAGAAATCCTTTTCCACCACCGCCGGCGTCATGCCAAGCCGGGCGGCGGCTTCAGAAAACAGTTCGCGGCGTTGCGCGGCGGAAAATCGGGCAACCTTGTCCATCAGGCCTCCGCCTCGCAAACCTGCTTGATGATCTGAAAAATCCAGCCGCTGACGGCCCGCGTGTCGTTGAGGACGGCATGGCGCAGCTTTGGCTCCAGCCAGCGGCGCAGGGCATCGATCACTGCCGCATCCACCCGCTCCTTGCCAAGCGCCTTCAGCGCCTGCACCAGCAGGCCGCTCTCGCGGTACTTGAAGCCGACATCCTTGAGCGGGGCCTTGCGGAAGGCCAGCACCTGCCGGCCATCTTCGCCAACCGGATACTCGCGGCTCGGCCCGTCGGAAAGATAGACCCAGCGGCCCGGCACCTGCGTCGACAAACCGAGCAGATTGAGCGCCGCCTCCCCCGAGGGCTGGATGCGCCAATTGAACTTGCGTGCCAGCGCCCCGGCCACCTGATCGATGTCCGGGCTCAGATTCTGGGCGAGCAGATCGCTGTAGCGCGGGTAGTCGTAAACGCCGTGACAGACCCGGCGAATCCGCCCGGCGCGGGCTAGCGTGGACAGCGCCTGGTGGATATTGGCCTCGCCAAAACCGGCAACAAAATCCGTCTTGGTAAACGCCCAACCCCTACCGCGCCCATAAATCCTGGAAAGTATTTTTTGTTCAACGGCTTGCATGAACGAAAGAATAAAGTTTTTTCAGGAAAATGCTAGCGCTTTCCTGAAAAAATAGCCGATGACCAGAGAATTTTTTGCGGACTAATCGAGGTGATGTCGCGGATATCGCTGGCATAAACGCCCGGCTCAGACCAGGCGTATCTGCCCGGTCAGCAATTCCTGCATCATGCCCTGCTTGAGCTGGCGGGCCTTGGCGAGCTTGGTTTCGAGGGCGGCGAGTTCGGCATCCAGGTCGGAGAGGACTGTGACGATGGCGGTTTGTTCCGACTCCAAGACCGGCCAAATAACCTTAAATGCCGCCATATCCTTGTTTGTAATCTGGTTGATGGTTGCTCCCATCACATCACTAATCTGTCGTTTCAAGATATGCGATTGAAATTGCTGAAACAAGAAACGACTCGATTTGCTTCGTAGTACTGCCATGAACGCGCCGAAAGCGCTCCCCGCTGCTGTCTCGTCAATCAATGCACATTTGCCGATCAACTGACGGCTACCATTCCGAACACAAATCAGAATGTCATCTTCTTGAGTAATTACGCGGGCTGGTAGCTCCATTTCCACATAGACATTGTCGTCAAATGCGAGGCAACCATTCTGCACATTTGACGAACGCAAAACCAATGTCCCAAAGGAGCGCACATCGTTTGGGCTGTATGTAAGACCAATGAGACATTGAGCAGCCTGGCCAATTGGAATTACATCCCAGTCCTCTGGCACAGATCCAAGATCTGTTTGCTTGTACCCCGTTTTTTGTTCAAACCCCGGCAGGCGCTTTTGGCCAGTGAGGAGCTCCTGCATCGCGCCTTGCTTGATCTGGCGTTTCTTGGCGAGCAGTTGTTCCAGCGATTCGATCAGCGCATCCGCATCGCTCAGGGCTTCGGCGATAGCTTGTTGTTCGACGACGGTAGGAGGCGCCGGAATTCTGTAAGAACGCAATATGCCCAGATTGGTATGAGGAACACCGGTTTGAATGGCACTGTCGAGAATCTGCCGTTGCCCACTGGAGCTAACGAAATACTGATACACATATTCGGGGTCCGCCATCTCCGAATTCAGAGTCAATTTCATCTGGCTCTGCGAGACAACGTACTCGTTGAATGGCTTGCCAGGAACAATAGAAACCTGTCCAAGCGTGCCCCGCTGCGTAAAGACGATGTCCTTGGCACGCGCAGTATTGGCCTGTAGGAACTTGGCCTTCTGCTTGGAAACGAAAACGAAGTCGCCTGAAACATAATGCTGCGCCATGTTCTGACCACGAATCACCGGAACGCCGCTTGCAACATAATCCTTTGAAACCAGATCAGAACCGAAAGGCCCCCCAACGATGGCATTCGGACGATTGGCGGCGATTTCCTTGATTGAAGGACTAATCCAATCCTCAGGAATCACCCCCACCTCAGTCTGCTTGAACGCCGGCTTGGCCAGATAACGGGCGTTAGGCTCCCTCACTTCCATGCGAAGCCCATTCTTTCCAAGTGGCGGCTGACGCGAGCTTCCAGTTCCGCCACCCGGTCGACCATCTGCGGCAGCGGGTTTTCATAGCGTTCGACCAGTTCGCGGACGCGGCGGGTCAGGGCCTGGCTGACGCGGTCCATTTCGCCGTGGATGGCGGCGTCGAGGGCGGCGAGCCATTTGTCTTCGACGACCAGTGTCTTGACCTCGGTTTGGCTCAGCGTCGGGTAGTGTCCGTAGGCTTTCAGATCAAGTGCAGCTTCGGCTTCGCGGAGCTGCTTTTTCAGCGCCGTTTCTTCGCCGGCCAGGGCCAGCCAGCGCTGCAGGATGGCGAGTTCATCGGCGGCTTCCTGGTCATTGCCGTCGACCTTGCCGATTTCCTTGACCCGGTCCTTGACTCCGGCGGCGTTGATCTTGTCGAAGCCGGCGAAGACGTCGTCCTCGCCGCCGTGCTCTTCTTCGAGTTCGGCCAATTGCGCGGCGGTGCTTTCGAGTTCGGCCCCCAGTTGCTCGATGGCGGCCAGCTCGGCGGCGAAGTAGCGGGCGACGATCAGGGGCTTGGGCAGCAGGTCGCAGGCCCAGCCCTTGTCTTTTTCCTTACCCTTCTTGTCCTTCTCGATGATGCGATAGGTTTTGGCCTGCCAGCCGTCAGCAGCGATCAGGTAGGCGTCGTCCTGCATAGTTGTCGCCCAGTAGTCGAGCAGATGCTGATAGATGTCGTAGGCGTCGATCAACGGACGGCCGGCGTAATGGGTGAGCAGGCTTTCGCCGATGCTGACGATCAGTTCCTTGGGCCGGAAGCTCGAGCCGAGGCATTTCAGCCGTGCCGCCAATTTGTCACGCCAAACGGCGAAGTGGCGGTTCATGCCGGCGATGAAGGCGGTGAATTCAGGATGGCCGTGGATGGTGGTCTTGATGGCGCTTTTGTCGACGGCCAGATCAAGGTAACCGGGGCGCTTGTCCTTGAACAAGGTCGCTCTGAGTTGCGGGCAGACGGCCCAGTAACGGGCCAGCGCTTCGACATCGGCGAGCGGGATGCCGCCCTGGAGGTGGCCTTCAATGTCCTGTTTGTCCTCGCGCTGGCTGGCGTCGATGTAGCGCGGCAGGTTGAGGTTGTAGTCGTTTTTCTCGATTTCGCCGAGGCCGACCATGCGGGCGTAGCTTGGTTCGCTGGCATCGAGGCGGCTGAAGACGTCGACGATCTTGTGGATGTCCTGCTCGCGCAGGCGGTTTTTCGGGCCGTCCTTGAGGTAGCCACGGCTGGCGTCGAGCATGAAGATGCCCTTCCTCGCGGCGGCGCCGGCCTTGTCGATGACGATGATGCAGGCCGGAATGCCGGTGCCGAAGAAGAGGTTGGCCGGCAGGCCGATGATGCCCTTGATGTAGCCGCGCTGGATCAGCTTGCGGCGGATTTCGGCCTCGGCATTGCCGCGAAACAGCACACCGTGCGGCAGGATGCAGGCGCCGGTGCCAGTCGGTTTGAGCGAGCGGACGATGTGCAGCAGATAGGCGTAGTCACCCTGCTTGGCGGGCGGCGCGCCGAAGGTCTGAAAACGGTCGAAAGGGTCGTGCAGCGGGTCCAGCCCCGTGCTCCAACGTTTATCGGAAAAGGGCGGATTGGCGACGACGTAATCAAAGGTCTTGAGCGCCTCGCCGTCGCGGAATTTCGGGTCGGTCAGCGTGTTGCCCTGCAGGATCAGCGCGCCGGGGTTGTCGTGCAGGATCATGTTCATGCGCGCCAGGCCGCTGGTTGCTGCGTCCTTTTCCTGGCCGAAAAGCGTGACATCGGCAGTGGCTTCCTCGCTGACTTTCAGCAGCAGGGAGCCCGAGCCGCATGTCGGGTCATACACGGTCGTGGCGTTGCTGGTGGCAGCGCTACCGATGCCCGTAACCTTGGCAACAATGCGGCTGACTTCGGCCGGGGTGTAGAACTGCCCCTTGCTCTTGCCGCTGTCGACGGCGAAATGCTGCATCAGGTATTCGTAGGCATCGCCGAGGATGTCGTCGCCGTCGGCCCGATTCTTCGAGAAATCCAGCGCCGGGTTCTGGAAGATGGCGATCAATTCGCCGAGGCGCTCGACTTTTTCCTTGTTGTCGCCGAGCTTGGTTGCGTCGTTGAAGTCCGGCATGTCGGACAGTTTGTTGGCATTGGCCAGCGGGGCGATGATGCGCTTGTTGATCAGATCACCGATCTCCGGATTGCCCTTGAGCGCCACCATGTCGGCAAAGCTGGCGCCGGCCGGCACCTGGATCGGGGCGAAAGCCTGGTTGGCGTACTTGTCGCTGATGTATTTGATGAACAGCATGACCAGCACGTAGTCCTTGTACTGGCTGGCGTCCATGCCGCCACGCAGGGCGTCGCAGGAGGCCCAGAGGGAAGAATAAAGCTCGGATTTCTTGATGGCCATTAGGATTCTTGACACCGCTTAACGCGGATCTTTCGGTGTGACGTTCTCAGGCTTCTTGGTATGAATTGCATCAATTGTGCCCAATGGGCTTACAACTGTGCTCTAAGTGGCGCTCTCAACACTTGCAGAGCTTGATGGCAAATCTACTTCGCTCATCAAATGAATGTGTTGTTTTGCAATTGTTGAGTCTGACTCTGCGCTTTTGCCGGCAATATCCTTGATTAGCCCGAGGCGTTTCTTTAGATAGCTGGCTAATGCTTTGCGCACAACGAGTTTTACCTGGCTGCTTTCCATGCCGTAGTCCAGCTCGATGACGCGCTGATGGGCTTCAGGTAGGACAGGGTTGGGAGCAATTGTTAGCTCCACGAGCGTATTCCACTCGTTATCGTCCTCTGGCTTAGCGTTACTTTCCTTCGTGTTAGCCAAATCAAGAATCCGCCCAAACACGAAGTCGCCAAATCGATTTCTTTCGTGGCAGTAGGCTCTAATGTGCCAGCGAAAACCATCAGATCCAATGGCATGCGGACTAATCCATCTATTTGTCGGTTCCGGCCTAGTCATGGACTGGTAAAGAATGTTGATGGCGTTGCCTTCCCTTATTGCCTTGATGATTGCTCGAAGCGTGCTTGGCTGTACCACTCGGTCAGGAAGTGGCACGGAATCAAAACTTGGAGGTGAACTAACGTATGACTCGTGAGAAAAGGGGCTGTCTTGTTCCGCCTGGAGCATTTCAAGCTGAGCAAGGTAGTCACGCGCGCTGGGGGTAATGAGCTTCGGCTGGAATCCTGTGGTGGCAAAGTAGGCCTTGCGCTTTGTGTCGTATTCGACATTTTCGGGAGCCAACTCGACGTAGCGTCTCAAGTCGATAGAGGACTGGGGTACCGAAATGCCAAAGTGCTGGGTCAAGTCGCCTCGATTGATGCGGCCTTCCCAATAAAGCCTGAACTCTATGAATTGAAGCCTGGCTTCAGTGCTCCATGCCCGACTGTGATCTTTCACAGACACCCCTCCAGTAATGCATATAAAAATTATGTTGACATATAAACTATACGGATTATACCATCGCTTCATTGGCCAGATGGGTATAGTTTATATACTCATGTATCTTCATCTGGTTGCTCGGGACGCCCTGGCTCGATTTAACAATTGCTTGGGCTAGTACCTGTTTGAAACACCAATTGCGATTACGTAAGAAAGGAATGCAAATGCTTGAAAAAATCATGGACTTTTTCTTGGCGAATCCACGGCGCATGAGTGCCCTTGGAGAGGCCTTAATCAGTCTGAGCACTTGGCTTGGTACCGCAGGTTTGCTTGGTGCCGTTGTCACAACGGCTGTGGGCGCAATGCATAGCTTGGCGCCTCAGGTGCAGCATCCTTCGGCCCAATCCCTGGCCGACATCTATCCGGCTTTGCCGACAGGCTGGGTTCCAGAAAGTGCTGCAGGAGTGTTCTTTACGTTAGCAATTTTCATATTAGGTCTTTGGCTCAAACAGACCGGCAGACAGGTTGAGCGGCTTATCGGTTATTAGCACGTCACTGCCTGCGTTGTGACGACATTTAGTTGCATTGACCGCTTTTCCCTTCTCTAGAAACAAGAAAGACAACAATGGCTTCTATCCAATCTCAGTTCGAAGAATTTCACACCAAAATCAAGCTCGATGACGATGATCATGGGGCAAAGCTCAGGGAAAAGCGCGAAACGCTGGTCAGCAATTTAAGGGCCAATCTGGTGGAAGGTGTTCCCTCTTTTACGTACTTCAACCAAGGCAGTTATGCCATGAACACTGGCAAAAAGCCGAAGGATGGCAATTACGATATTGATGTCGGCTTGAAATTTGACTGTAAACGCGACAAATACAAAGATCCTGTCGAACTTAAGAAAAAAATCCGGGATGCTTTGGCCCGTCCAAACAGAACCGTAGATATTCGCCGTCCTTGTGTGACTGTGACCTATCTGAAAGACGGCAAAGCGGAATACCACGTTGACTTGGCGATTTATGCGAAACGCGATGACGATACCCTTGACTTGGCAATGGGTAAGGAGAACTCTGCTGACGATAAGCGGTTTTGGCAGGTCTCTGACCCTCAAGGGCTCACTAGTGAAATCAATAATCGCTTCAAGGAGCAGGACGGGGCGCAATTTAGACGTTGCATTCGCTACCTGAAGCGCTGGCGTGATCAAAAATTCTCGAATGGTGGGGCGCCTCTCAGTATTGCGCTTACCACTGCCGCCTACCACTGGTTCCAACCGCACAAGGACTTGTCAGGCAAGTACGTGGACTTGATTGCACTAAAGAACCTCACCAACATGATGCTGGCTAAATTCGGGATCACATGGTTTGAAAGCGCTATTGCAGACCGGCTACGCGTCGAGTTGCCTGTGACGCCCCAAAATGACCTGATGGAAAAGCTTACCAATGCGCAAATGGCAACCTTCAAAGAGCGCCTCATCGTGTTGCGCGACGAACTTGTTGCAGCCGAGAACGAAGCTCTCCCCGAGGAGGCGTGCAAGCGATTGCAGAAGCTGTTTGGTGATGATTTTCCTGTTCCCGCAAAGAGCGAAACAGCCAAGTCCGTGAATGCACCCTATGTAAGTACCGGAACGTCTGCGTGACAACAGGTGTTTTGAAAGGTGGATGTACTAGCCAAGAAGTTGTCTCGCTACTCGATGAGTTGCTGCAGCTTCATGGCTCCCCTGTGGGCGCAGCTTCCAATCCACGGGTTGAAGGGGATTACCTTTTTGTCGATGTCCAAGGTGCCAATACAGCTTGGACAATCAAGGTGGATATTGAGTCTTCCATACTTGATCAGCTCCCGTCGGTGCGTCTTGTCCAGCCTGAGCAGTTACTGGCGCACGTCTCATACGGAAAGATCATTTGTATCGATGATGGCCAAGGACTCTCAATTGATACAAGCCGCATCGCAGAGATCTATGCTCATGTGCTGTTTGATGCGTTCAATGTTCTTGAAAAGGCTGCAGTTGATGCAACGCGGGGATCTCCAGATCTTATGGACGAATTCGAAGGTTACTTCGAAGGGTTTCCTAATGCTGTTTTGGCCAGAACCTCTGTGGAGCCTGACACTGCTTCGCGGCTTATCTATGGGCATATCGAGAATCTCGGGAAGGGGAGGCAGGTCTGCTGGTACCTCTCCGAACAATCAGGGGAGCGCCCCTCTGAGTTTCGAACAGCGAATTTAGCCAGTTTCACTGGACTCTACGTCGCTCTGGAAAATGCAGTCTTGCCCCCTAATCCAGGAGCTCCACTGGATTCAGCTTTCGTTGAGCGCGTCATTGATGCATTTGGGCCAAAGGAGCGTCAACTCTGGGATCGGTTAGTTTCCAGACGTTGGATGGGGAAAACACGACTGGCTTACCTGCTAGTGTCTCAGCCACGGCCCTCTGGCGGAAGGTCACTAATTGGCCTGACGTTTAGATTGAAAAAGGGAAGGCTGGATGAAAAGGGGCCTTTTAGCAATTTGGTGGTTTGTCGCCATACGCCTAGCCACATGAGGGAACGAGGAGGCGCGTCTAACGATTTTGCGATGAAGCACGTTGCTATTCTCGGTTGTGGTTCTGTCGGTTCAGAGATTGCTGATGCATTGGCCAGTTGCGGCGTCGGTAAATTGACCTTGGTTGACTATGACAGACTTGAAGCTGATAACGTTTTTCGGCATGCCTTAGGGAAAAATGCGATTGGGCAGAATAAGGTTGATGCGCTAAAAGTTGAGTTGTTGAGAAAGTACCCTGGGTTAACGGTCAAAACTGCGCCTCGGCAGGCCGCTGAATGGATGAAAAGCGGAGAATCTGATCGGCTTGATGCAATTGTTCTAGCGGTAGGCAAGCCTTCAGCGGAGCGCTCGTTAGCCAAAGCCATTCGATCAGCGGAAAAGCCGTTGAGTATTGTTGTTGCTTGGCTCGAACCACTTGGTCTGGGGGGGCATGTTGTGGTGTTGTCCTCAGAGGGGCCGGGATGTCTGGACTGCCTTTACCGTAGCGGCGATGGGCTCCCTTCTTTACATCCGGAGGTGTCATTCTTGGAGCCCAACCAGGTTGTAAGTAAATCGCTGAGCGGTTGCGTGAGTACGTTCATTCCCTACTCTGCGCTTCATTCCAGAAGAACAGCCCTGTTGGCAACGGAGATGACTATTTCAGCCCTGGCGAGTTCTTCTATGGTGACGCCCAGTTATAGGTTTTGGGTTGGGGACGATACTCAGGCTGTTGCTAACGGTATCAGAACCTCTCCTTGGTATGACCTTGCAAAATCCACAGATTGCTTGTCAGCTACGCAATCGGTATTTGGCAATCCTTGCTCGTACTGTGCTTAAAGGAAAGAAATGAGCAAGATGTACGGCTTTGGCATTAGCCGGCGACTGATCGTCGCAGCCAGCGCACTAGATATTCTCTCTCGCCATATTCAGTCGAACGCAATCAGCGCAGAAGCGGGAGGAATTCTTCTTGGACGGCACCTGCTCGAATCCCCGGATCTGGTGATAGATGAAGCTACGGTTCCCCAGTCTTCAGATAAGCGTCGCCGGTTCTCATTCTTTCGCTCAGCAACTCATAGTGACATTGCTGCTGCGCGCTGGAGGGAGTCGGGTGGAAAAACTGCCTATCTCGGACTCTGGCATACACATCCGGAAGACATCCCAACTCCCAGCGCTACCGATATCCAGGATTGGAATAAGGCATTAGTGAAAGACAGGTTCGATGGGGATATGTTGTTTTTCATCATCATTGGGCGGGAGGAATTGGGGTGTTGGGTGGGAAACAGGCAGGGTGCCATAACCAAACTGAGTGAAATAACATGACGAAATCTCACAAACGTACCGCTATTCCAGCGGATGTGCGTCAGCGCCTTTGGATTAATGCGGCTGGCCGTTGCGAATTCAAGGGGTGTGGCAAGCCGGCAGGCACAGACTTTCTGACTGGCCGAAAAATTAATGTGGGGGAACTCGCCCATATTGTTTCGGATAGCCCAGATGGTCCGCGCGGTGATGCCGCACGATCAAAGGAGTTAGCAAAAGATGAAGCAAACCTGATGCTGGCTTGCTTTGACTGCCATAAGCGTATCGACGCCCTCCAGACTATTGAGGACTATCCAGAAGCGCTGCTCCTCAAATGGAAGCTTGAGCACGAATCACGGGTCAGCGCAATTTACGGTGCAGAAGTTGGTACCGTTAGTCTGCCTGTGGTGATGGCATTACCTATTGGCAAGCACACGCCGCATATAGTCAAAGAGCATGTGACGGCAGCAATTCTAAAAAATTCAGACTACACCGTACATCCACGAAACGAACACGTCGTCTTAAATAGACCGGATCTAGATGTTCGTGATGATGATCCAGACTACTGGAGAACAGCTGAACGAGCATTGTCCAAATGGTACCAGCAAGTGCTGGAGCCTAAGTTTTCTGGAACGAGTCCTGTTGAGCACCTATCAATTGCCGCGTTCGCGCCCATACCCCTGGTAATGAAGTTGGGAGCATTGATAGGAGATAAGCGACCAGCCCATGTTCTGGACCTCCCGAATAACAAATGGCTATGGCGAGATGATGAGGCGGCGAAAGAACGTGCTGACGACTGGTTTGATTTCGAAGTTCCCGCCAGCCTTCCAAGAAGTATCTTTGTCGGGATCAGCGTTAGCAATCACGCACGTGACTTTGAGCAGATGGTTGGTGATATTCCCGTTGTTCATTTTTCTGCCAAGAGCCCTCGAAGGGAGCTCATCGGCAGTCAAATTAACCTAGACGGATTCAAGCGGCGCTTTAACGATTTTCTGATTCGATTAAATCGAGCCGGTGCTCAGGAACTGGATCTGCTTCCGGTTACATCTCTTTCCGCAGGCCTTGAAGTCGGCAGGGGGTTACTACAAAAGACATTCAATCGAGTCACTGTTTGGGATTACCAAGATGGAAATTGGGTAAAAGCACTCAACCTGATTGAATGAGTTCTGGCTGACGCGCTTCGCTTGTCCCCTGACCAAAGCAGGCACCGCTTAGCGGTGCCTGCTTTGGTCAGATAGAATGTAAATAAATCGATGTTTCCTAGTATTTTGTTTACACAAAAGGGGCTGTGTGCCATGAAGAATATATATAAACAGCGGTGCTCCTGGTTTGTTTACGGTTTGTGTCGTACACAACCGTTTTAAGCCGACGCGGCTTGGCCAGGTCTGACAAGAACGCCCTGTTTTGTAGGGCGTTTTTCATTGTGCCGGCTGCTTGCCTAGCGGCTCCCGGCGCTGACGGCCAGATAGATCTCGCGGAGCAGTAGCGACAGCGCGGCGATCATCGAGGTCATGGCGAAGATGAAGAAA
>Ga0316604_10001886_pt1 | contig 17282 bp, 15 predicted proteins | sample OWC_soil_day20_C_FD_207650 | JGI IMG/M metagenome (GOLD analysis project Ga0316604, IMG submission 207650) | Wetland soil microbial communities from Old Woman Creek delta, Ohio, United States - OWC_soil_day20_CT | ecosystem: Environmental > Terrestrial > Soil > Wetlands | place: USA: Ohio... | reverse complement strand
ACCAGACCGTCACGGTGACGCTGGCGGGCCCCGATCCGATTTTTGACCAGAAGATCGCCACCGCCCTGATCCCGCCGGTGAAGATCTCGCAGGCTGTCGATGAAAGCGGCGCTCAGAAGGCTGACTGGTGGCGGCCGGAAAATGGCGTCGTCGTCTCCGGTCCGTTCATGCCCGAGAGCATGGACCTCGACCAGGGTATCGTCACCCTGGTGCCGAACCCGCATTTCTTTGGCCCGAAGCCCAAGCTCGAGAAGATCGTCCTCACCACCGTATCCGATCCGATCACCGCTACGCTGATGCTGCAGCGCGGCGACATGGATGCCGCCACCGAGCTGATCACGCCGACCATTATCCAGGACCTCGGCGCCGACTTCCTCGGCGGCCCGGCGCTTGCCAAGGGCCAGCAGTTCTGGTTCGACGCCAGCAAGCCGCCAATGGACGATATCAACGTCCGCAAGGCCCTGACCATGTCGGTCAATCCGCAGGAGCTGGCGCTCGCCGCCTTCCCCGATGGCCCGTTCACGGTCGCCGACCAGATCCTCAACAAGGTGCCTGGCGTCGATCCCGACTTCCCGAAATTCGCTTACGATCCGGAAGCGGCCAAGGCGGCGCTCGCCGCCTCCAAGTACAAGGGCTCCGATCGCCTGCCGAAGATCATGTTCGTCGGCATCTCGACGCCGACCCACGAGGCTGCCGCCCAGTATATCGCCGAGCAGTGGCGGAAGGTTCTCGGCATCCAGGGCACCGAGATGAAGCCGGCCATCGAGACCTATGCCGGTCCGGACCAGAAGAGCGTCCAGGTGTTCCGCGACGACGTTGGCACACGCGTGCCGGATGCCGTCTCCTACCTGATGGGGTCTATCCATTCGGGTTCCGGTAACGCCCTCAACAAGATGGGCGGCTACAAGAATGCAGAGGTCGACAAGCTTCTTGACGAGGCTTCCGTCAAGGGCGTCGCGGATCCGGACCGCATTGGTAACGCCCAGAAGGCGCAGCGGCTCTTCCGCGAAGACTGGATGTACATCCCCTACTACTACGACGTGATGTCGAAGTGGGCGATGCCCTGGGTCCAGAACTTCGACAAGAACGATGACTGGCAGGTCATCGAGCCTTGGAACGTGACCATCGACGAAGAAAAGCGCCCGTCATAAGGCACTGACTCCGGGCGGGCCGTGGCGTTTCACTGCCCGCCCTTTTTTGCTCCGAATCCGTGGGAGGTACTCATGGGGCGCTATATACTCAATAGACTTGTCAGGTGGATACCATCTGTCTTCATCCTTCTCCTGCTCGTCTATGCACTGGTGTTCTTCGGTGCGGGCGACCCCATCAAGCTGATCTTCCTGCAAGCGCCGGGCGACGTCGCCTACGATCCGGCCCGCATTGACGCCATCCGGGAGGCCGCTGGTCTCAACCGACCGTTCCTGCTGCAGTTCTGGGACTATGTCCTGAATGTGGCCCAGGGAAATTTCGGTAATTCGCTGGTGTCGGGCCGGTCGGTCAACGCCATGATCTCCGCGGCGGTGCCGGTGACGCTGAAGATCGGCCTCACGGCGATCGTCCTCGTGTCGGTGGTCGGCATCCTCCTCGGCGTGATCGCCGCCCTCAACCAGAACAAGTGGCTCGACAACCTCATCGTCGGCTTTGCTCTGGTCATCTGGGGTATCCCGGTCTTTGTCGCCGGTCCGCTGATCACTGTCTTCCTTGTCCTGGTCCTCGATTTCGACGTCCCCTACGGCTGGGGCGGTCTGTTCAGTACCAAGGTGATCGTGCCGCTTCTGGTGATCGGTCTCAATCCCATGGCGTTGATCATCCGCCAGGCACGCGCCGGTGTGCTCGAAGTGCTGAGCGAGGATTACGTGCGCACCGCCCGTGCCAAGGGCATTCCCAATTACCAGGTGGTGATGCGCCACATCATGCGGCCGGTGTTGACCCCGGTGGTCAGCCAGATCGGCCTCCTGGTGATCGCCACGCTCAACAACTCGATCCTCATCGAGAAGGTGTTTGGCCTGCCGGGGCTCGGCCGGATGACGGAAACCGCGATCAAGTCGTCGGACTATCCGGTCATCATGGCCATCGTGCTGATCTTTTCCATCGTGGTCATGGCTTCGAACCTTCTCGTGGACATCTCCTACCCGCTGCTCGACCCCCGCGCCGCCGCGAAAAAGACGGAGGATGAATGAATGACTGACCAAGCCCTCCTTTTGCCGCAGGAAGAAAAGCAATTCAGCCTGGCCAAGGATGCCTTCATCCGCCTGGTTGCCAACCGTCTGGCTATCGTCGGCATGGTGCTGGTCGTCTTCCTGTTCTTCGTCGCCATATTTGGCCCGTATCTCACGCCATATGATTTCCTCAGTCAGGATCTCATGTCGCGCAACCAGGCGCCGTCGTGGCTCCACTGGTTCGGCACCGATGATCTCGGGCGCGACATCATGAGCCGCGTCATCTACGGCTCGCGGACCGCCGTCATCGTCGGCTTCTCGACGGTGTCGTTCAGCCTGGTGATCGGTATTTTTCTCGGCGCTCTCGGCGGCTACTTCGGCGGCAAGATCGATGCCTTCATCGTCTGGCTGATCGACATCACCATGTCGATCCCCTCGCTGCTGCTGGTCATCGTGATCAACGTGTCGTTGAAGCCACCGCTGGTCAACTGGATGGACGCCCAATACGTGGCCACCGGTAACCAGATCTATCGCAACACCATCTGGGTCGACTTCGTGCTGGTGTTCGGCTCGCTGGCGCTGATCAAGTGGCCCAAGGCGGCCCGCATCATCCGCGGCCAGATCCTGTCGATCCGCAACAAGAACTATGTGGTGGCGGCCGAGGCGCTCGGCGTGCCGACGTCCAGGATCGTTCGCCGCTACGTCATCCCCAACGCGATCGGCCCGATCATCGTCTACATCAGCGCCGCGCTGGGCGAGGCCATGGTGCTTGAATCCTCCTTCAGCTTCCTCGGTGTCGGTGTGCGCCCGCCCATTCCGAGCTGGGGCAACATGATCAGCGACGGCCTGCGTATCTGGCAGATGTACCCGCACGTCCTCGCCGCACCGGCGGCAGTGCTGGCCATCGTCACCATCGCCTTCAGCTTCCTCGGCGACGGCCTGAACGATGCCCTCAATCCGCGGCAGTGGAAATGAGACCGCAACAACAAGAAGAAAGGGAGGGCGCTGTGACCAAGCTTCTGGAAGTCAACAACCTGCACACGCGCTTCAAGGTCCGGAACGGTTATCTCCATGCCGTCAACGGCGTCTCGTTCAGCCTCGACAAGGGTGAGATGCTGGGCGTGGTCGGTGAATCGGGCTGCGGCAAGAGCGTGTCGATGATGAGCCTCATCCGCCTGCTGCCGCCTGCCGCCCAGATCACCGAAGGCGAGGTGTTCATCGACGGCGAGGATATCACCAACGCCAGTGTCAGCCGGGTCAATGCCATCCGCGGATCCAAGGTCGGCATGATCTTTCAGGATCCGATGACCTCGCTCAATCCGTTCATGAAGATCGGCGACCAGATCATCGAGGGCATCGTCTATCACAAGAAGATTGCGAGGGCCGACGCGCTGAGCCAGGCCGCCAAATATCTGAAGATGGTCGGCATCTCCAATGCCGAGCATCGGCTCGGCGAGTATCCCCACCAACTCTCGGGCGGCATGCGGCAGCGTGTGATGATCGCCATGGCACTGCTCAACGAGCCGTCGCTGGTGATCGCTGACGAACCGACCACGGCGCTCGACGTGACGATCCAGGCGCAAATCGTCGAGCTGGTGAAGGGGCTGCGCGAAAAGCTGAACATGTCGATCATCTGGATCACCCATGACCTCAGCCTGCTGGCCGGCATGGTGGACCGGATCATGGTCATGTACGGCGGTTACATCGTGGAGGAGGCGGTGATCGACGACATCTACAAGTCGCCGCTGCATCCCTACACGATCGGCCTCCTGAAATCGATCCCGAGCCTGAAGACCGAGGCCGGCAGCCGCCTGCCATCGATCCCGGGAGCCCCGCCGAATCTCTTCACTCCACCCACCGGATGCCCCTTCTCGCCTCGGTGCACCTACAAGGTCGACCGTTGCCAGAGCGAAGTGCCCGCGCTGGCCGCGGTGCCTGGAGCAGGAGGCGACAGGCCGCACCGTGTCGCCTGCTGGGTCGACATGCGCGGGAGAGGGGTGGAGCAATGAACACGCACGCACAGCAGAAGCCACTCGTCGTGGTGGAGAATCTGGTCAAGCATTTTCCGATCAAGATCGGAGCCTTTGGTACGGAATCGGCGGTGGTCCACGCCATCGACGGCGTCAGCTTCGAGATCTACCAGGGCGAGACGCTGGGCCTGGTTGGCGAATCGGGGTGCGGCAAGTCGACCACTGGCTTCGCCCTGCTGCAGCTGCACAAGGCGACGTCGGGTAGTGTGAAGTTCGATGGCGTTGATCTGTCCAAGCTGCCCGCCAAGGACCTTCGGGCCATGCGCAAGCGGGTCCAGATCGTCTTCCAGGATCCCTATTCGACGCTCAATCCGCGCATGACGATCGGCGAGGCGCTGTCCGAACCGATGCGCGTGCACAAGATCTGCCCGGAGAAGGAAACCCAGCAGCGCGTCGCGCAACTCATCCGCGATGTCGGGCTCAATCCCAACGTTGCCAACCGCTATCCGCACGAGTTCTCGGGTGGGCAGAGGCAGCGCATCTGCATCGCCAGGGCGCTGGCCAGCAATCCCGAATTCATCGTCTGCGATGAGCCGATCTCGGCGCTCGACGTGTCGATCCAGGCACAGATCATCAACCTGCTGATGGACATACAGGAAAAGTACAATCTGACTTACCTGTTCATCGCTCACGACCTGGCGGTGGTCCGGCATATCTCCGACCGGGTCGCCGTGATGTATCTCGGCAAGATCATGGAGATCGCCACCAAGGACGAGTTGTTCGGGCGGCCGCTGCATCCCTACACCAAGGCGTTGCTATCGGCTGTTCCCGAGGCCGACCCGGACCTGGAACGGACGCGCAAGCGCATCATCTTGCAGGGCGACGTGTCGAACGCCATCGATCCTCCTGCTGGCTGCCGGTTCCACCCGCGTTGCGTTTACGCGGCGGAGATCTGCTCCCAGTCTATCCCTGAGCTCGAAGATCATGGGAAGGGGCATCGGGTCGCCTGTCATCGCCTGGCCGAGATTGAAAAAGAGACCGCCTAGTCCAGGACAGAAAGACCAATCGAACGCGTGACCCGACCGCCGAGCCAGCGGCGGCCGGGGAGGGGTGAGCTTGTCCCGAAAAGGGGCGCCCCCCGTGACGGTCGGCTGAAAAGCCAGCCGGTTTTTCAGCCGACCTCGGAAATACGAGACGACAGAATAGTGGGAGCGGATCCATGAGGGTGCTTCAGGAGAGGAAAATTCCGACACCATGCGTGAGCAATCACGCCTCCAACCTCCTGGAGATCGGTGGTGGCGACCTCCTGTGCGTCTGGTTCGGCGGCTCCATGGAGGGATCGTCCGACATCAGCATCTATATGTCGCGTTATGACGGCGACCGTGACGCCTGGCTCGATCCGGTCAGGATGTCGGGCGATGCCACGCGCTCGGAGCAAAATCCGGCGCTGTTCCGGCATCCGTCCGGCGAAGTGTGGCTTCTCTACACCGCCCAGGACAAGGCCGATCAGGGAACCGCTGTCGTGCGCCTTCGCCGATCCGCCGATGACGGCCGGACATGGAGCGAGACGACCGACCTCATCACCCGGCCGGGCACCTTCATCCGCCACGCCCCGGTCGTCAATCCGTCCGGACTGCTGCTGCTGCCGATCTGGCACAGCGACATGCACAACGCTTTCGGCGACGACTCCAGCCTCGTGCAGGTGTCGGCCGACGGGGGCCACAACTGGGATATGGTGGCAGTGCCGGACAGCCGGGGCTGCGTCCATATGGACATCCTCGAGAACTGCCGGGTGGCCTTCTTCCGGCGGCGTCAATCCGACTTCATCTTCCGCAGCGTGTCAGGGGATGGCGGCCTTACCTGGTCGGTGCCGGAGCCGACAACACTGCCCAACAACAACTCCTCAATCCAGGCTCGCGCGCTCCGCGACGGGCGTCTTGCCATCGTCTACAACGAGATCGCTGCCGCCGGGCGCCCCAGCGAGAGCCCGGTTCCGCCCTGGATCAAGGACCGCGAGGCATTCCTCGCTGCCTGCGGACCAATCGAGAAGGGCGCCATCTGGGGCGTGCCGCGCAATCCTCTTGTTCTTTCCACCTCGACCGATCTTGGGTTGAGCTGGCGCACGGAACTGGTGCTGGAAGCCGATGCCACCCTCCGCTCAGCCCATGACGAGCGTGGTGCCTTCGTCGGCGACTACTCCTATCCGTCGATCATCCAGACAAACGATGGCCTGGTACAGATCGGCTACTCCTACCTTCGCGATTACATCAAGCATGTGACGCTCGCCACCTAGGCGTCCTCGCTTGAACTTAGGCCGATCCGAGCAGGAGCTCGCCATGGTTCAAACTGAAAAGACCGCAATCATTGCCGACGACTATACTGGCGCCGGGGATGCAGGCATTCACTTTGCCCGCTTCGGTCGGAAGATCGAGCTCTTGCTACACATGGACGCCTTAAGTCGGCAGCGGCGCGACAATACCGACATTGCGCTTACCAGCGAAACGCGGTTCATGGAGCCAGCGGAGGCGGCAGCAGTGGTGCTCGACATGGTCCGGCAGTGTCGAGCCGCCGGCTATGGCCGCATCTTCAAGAAGATCGATTCCACCATGCGCGGCAATCCCGGTAGCGAGATTGAAGCCGTCCTCAAGGGAACGGGCCTCGCCGCCGCGCTGATCTGCACGGCGATGCCGAAGACAGGCAGAACCTGCGTCGACGGTGTGATCTATCTCGACGGCGTGCCGCTGCACAGGAGCGAAATCGGCAACGATCCCTTCCATCCTCTCGCAAGCTCGAGCGTGGCCGATCTTTTGCGCCTGCAGACAGACCTGCCGATCGGCTTCCTTACGCTCAAGGAGATCGAGGTCGACGAGGCGGCGCTCAGGCTGACGATTCTTGCCATGCTGGAGCGCGGCGTCCGGCTGATCGTCGCCGACGCTGTCGAAGAGCGTCATCTCACGGCATTGGCACGGCAGCTTTCGGCCGGCGATCTTCTGCCAGTCGGCGCCGGTGGTTTTGCCGAAGCACTGGCTCGCCTTGGCGCGGCCGAAGGACAGTCGGCCGGCGAGAAGCGCAAGGTGGCACTCCACCGGCCCATCGTTTCAGTCGTGGGCAGCCTGACGGAGGTGTCGCGCCGCCAAGTGGCCCATGCCGACAAGAGCGGTTTGTTCCAGACTATCGATATCCGCGCGGACGCTGCTGTCGCCGACATCCGCAATGCCTGCGAGGCACGTCTTCGCGATCCCGGACGAACCCAGCCCAACATTCTCCTGCGCGTGGTGAATGGCGAGCGGCCGGAGAAGATCACCCGTGAAGGTGGTGAACGCGTGGCCGAAAAGCTCGGCTATGCCACCGCGAGTGTTTGCAGCATGGTGCCGTGCCGGACCATCGTGTCGACCGGCGGCAGCACATCAATGGCCGTCGCCGAGGCGCTCGGTATCGAATCGGTTGACCTCATCGACGAGATTTTGCCCGGCATCGTGGCCGGCGCCTGCCACCGGCCTGATGGTGGCGTCGAGTGGTTCATTTCCAAGGCTGGCGGCTTTGGCGATGATAGTCTGCTGACCGAGATCGACGCCCGCTGCGTCCAAACGTGATGGAAACTTGTCGGCCGGCGTCGCCGCTTGCACAAGTTTACAAATTGAGATTAGCTGCCTCTGGCCCTTCCGCTGCCACCCTTCGAGGCCAGAGACCGTGACGAACCAGAACGCCAGGCGCCGGACGACGCTGTCGGACAGTGTCTATCATTCGCTGTTCAGCCGGATCTCCAATGGCGATTATCAGGTGAACCAGAAATTGCCGCCGGAGGCGGTCCTGTCGCAGGAGTTCGGCGTGTCCCGGCCCGTATTGCGGGCGGCGCTGGAACGGTTGCGCGAAGAGGGGCTGATCCATTCGCGACAAGGGGCCGGCAGTTACGTGCGGGCGGCCACCTCGACGCCGGTTGGCTTTTCGCCCGTCGAGACGCTGGCGGATATCCAGCGGTGCTACGAATTTCGCCTGACGATCGAAACTCAGGCCGCGGCGCTGGCCGCCGATCGTCGCGATGAGACGGCGCTTGAGGGCATCGCGCAGTCGCTCGACCTGATGCGGGCGGCGACGGGCACCCACCAGCATCGCGATGATGCCGACTTTGCTTTCCACCTGGCGATCGCGCAGGCGTCCAACAACCAGTATTTCGAGGCGACCTTCCGGGCATTGCGCGAGCACATCAACATTGGCATGCGCCTGCACGGCATGTCGCTGATGACAGGCGGCGGTCTCGAGGAAACGCTGGCCGAACACGCTGGGCTGTTTGAAGCCATTTCGGCGGGTGATCGGGTCCGAGCCTCTGGGCTGATGCGGGGACATCTTGAGCATTCGCGCGATCGCCTTTTCGGCGGCGGCCTGCTCGACCTTCGGATGTCGCGACACTCCCCGGCGGCGCCGACGTGATAGCGAGAGCTCGAACGAAAAAGCTTTGGCGGCGGGGCGGCCGTTTCCGTGGCTCTTCCCAGACGAGTTGACAAGTTTTACGCCCCCTATAGCGCTGCTCGGTGGGCGCGTCCGTCACGTCTCCCTGGCGACCGGTCGGTTCGCTCAGCCATGGCAGGAGGTTTTGAAGTGCCACAGGATATCGGGTCCACCACCTCTCTCACCGACCTCCTGACCGAGGCGCGCCGCAAGGGGCAGAAGCTTACGGCGGCGGAGATCAGCGATCTCGCTCCACTCGATGCCGCGGCGGCCGATGCGACGCAATTGGCCGTTGCCGCCCGCCTCGGCCCGATTGGCGGCTACAAAGTGCTGCAGGTTGGCGATGGTCCCGGCGGCTGGGGCGCCATTCTCGCCGCCCGTATCTTCGATGCGCCCGCCGCCGTCGCTTATTCTGTTTCGCCGATCAAGGTGGAAGCCGAGATCGCTTTTGTCTTTGGTCGCGACCTGCCCGGCCGGCCGGGCGGCGCGATCTATTCGCCCGACGAGGTCGCTGAGGCGGTCAGCGGCGCCTTCGCCGCCTTCGAGATACTTGAGAGCCGCCTTGCCGCCGAGCCCCGGCCGTCGCCGCTGATGGCACGCGCCGATTTCATGGGCAATTGGGGCCTGGTGCGCGGACCGCTCGTCACTGACTGGCGCCACCGCGTCCGCGCCGACGTGGCGGTGCGGCTGGAAGTCGGCGGCCGTATTGCCGTCGACCAGAGGGGTGGGCATCCCTCCGGCGATCCTGCTCATCCGCTGACTTGGCTTGCCAATGCACTCGCCGCAACCGGCCGCCCTCTCAGGGCAGGCGATGTGGTCACCACCGGCGCCTTTGGCGGCGGCCACGCCATCGCGCCGGGCGAGACGGCGGTGGCAAATGTCGAGGGCTTCGCCCCCATCCGCTTCACGCTGAAGGCAGTGTGAAGCGGCGCACCGAAAAAGGTGAACAAGACCCTAACGCGCTTTGCAGATTTTCTTTGGTGAGTCTTCACTTAATGCGACTTTGGTATATGCGGACAAGGGCCTATATGAGGGGCGTCGGATGTGGCCATTGAGGTCGTCCGGCGCCACGAAAAGGAAACCAAGATGTTCGCACAGGCCCCCCTCACCAGGACGTTCCGCGCCCCCCGCGCCGTCGAGCGGGATACGACCTATGTCCGCGGCTTCGGTTCGGATTTCCGTGAGCGTCATTGTGTCCGCGCCGCCGGCAGCGGCCGGATCGACGGTCTCTGACAAAAGAATGGCCAGTAATGGCCATGGCTGAGCACCCGGGTCCCTGACCGGCCGGGTGCTTTTTCGCATCTGGAGGCCGGCAATCGGTCTGGTCGATTCCGCCGGGCAGTTGGCCCGGGTCATCCAGCGAGACGTCAGTTTCCCGATACCGAGGCAAGCTGCGAAAACTCGCTTGGTCGGGGAAGATGCCTCTCTCGGATCGCGCCAACGTCGGCAATCTGATCGTGTTCCCCGGTCGTGGTTTAGCTGCCTGTTGGCCAGCTGGGCGCGCCGATATGGGCGGCGAACTCAGGCCACCATGTTCGGCAGCCCAGGGACAATGGGATCATCGCCGCATGGCCGGAGTGCGTCTCCGCCGTCGTCGACGGCGTTCCGTCGTTCCCTGTTCTGATCCAGGTGCAGAAGAACGATGTCCGAAGTCAGTCCAGCCAAGCCCCCTTTCCTGTTCTCAAGCGTTCGGGCGCGCTCGTCCCGTTCGATGCGGACAAGATTCGTTCGGCCGGCGCTGCCTCCGGCGAAGTCACAGGCGGCGAGGCCGAATTTCTGGCGCAGCAGGCCGTCAAGGTCCTCGCCCATCGGTTCGCCGGGCGCACGCCCTCGATCGAGGGGATCCAGGACGTGGTCAAGCAAGTGCTGATCTCGGCCGACCACTTCGTCACTGCACGCGCTGACCCTGCAGAAAACCCTGCTGGAAGCGGTCGCCGCCGTTCGGGCGCTTGGCTTCCGCGTTGGGTTACACACCGCCGGCCCCTATCCGGAACGGCTCGCTCGGTTGCTGCCGTTCGCCGACTGGGTCGGCTTTGACGTCAAGGCGCCGTTTGCCGACTACGCGGCGATCACCGGCGTGCCGGGAAGCGGCGAGCGGGCGCGCGCGAGCCTCATCGCTCTCGCCAACAGCGGTATCGCCTTCGAGGTGCGCACCACCGTGCATCCGCTGCTGCTCTCTGAGCCCGATCTCATCCGCCTCGATGCCGATCTTGCCGCCCTCGGTATCGGTTCGACGCGGCGACAGCTGTTCCGAGCCAGCGGCTGCCGTGACGCGGACCTGCTGTTGGCCGGTTGATTTGATTGAGGCGGCCTATTTCCGACCGGGCTCGGCACGGTGGCGGGGCCGGCTCGCGACCGGCCGTCGCGCCGGGCGCTCCCCGCCGCGCCCACCGGCGACGGTATGGCCGATAAAGTCGCCGTAAAGGGTGGAGACTGCGCTGAGGCGCGCTTCCACCTCCGGTCCCAGCTCGGCGAACACGGTGTTGACGAGCAAGCCGATCAGGCTCGCCATGGCCGAGGTGGCGTCCCAGAACTGGTCGAAGTCGGTGAGAACGGCAAACACCTCGTCGGCCGCCTCGCGCCCCCAGGTACAGTAGGGATCGGTGATCAGCGTCACGTGGGCGCCGGCAGCGCGGGCGGCTATGCCGAGGTGGCGGGCGAGGCGCGAATAGCGGCGGCCGTCAATGAGCACCAGGGCTGCCTCTGCCGGCACGTCAAGCAAGAGGTCAGCGAAGGTGCCGTCGGCAGCGTCCATGAGGTGCACGCCCGGCCGAAGATAGGACAGGCCGTGGGCGAGGTATTGGGCGTGGCCACGCTCGGTCTGAAAACCAGCGACGAACACCTCTCTGGCATGGGCAAGGCGCGCGGCCGCGGCGCGAAAGGCCGGCGTTGCTGCGAGCTCATGGTTGGCGACGATCGCCGCGATCTCCTTTTCGAGGGCGCGACTTTCACCCGCCCGGCTGCGCTCTGCGAAATCGCGCAACCGATCGCCAATCAGGAAGGCGCGGTCGCCGAGATCGTCCTTGAGCGACGCCTTGAGGTCCTTGAAGTGGCGGAAACCGATGGCCCGGCAATAGCGCCCCACCGACGCCTCGGACACGCCAATGCGGCGTGCAACCGAACCGGCGGTTTCGAAGGGCAGGCTGGAAAGGTCGCTCAGGAAAAAGCCGGCAATGGCCGCCTCGGTCCGCGTGGCGGCGGCCAGGCTACCCTCGATCCGACGCCGGAGGTCGGCGCCCACTCCCGCCAATTCCGGTCCACCGCGCCGCTCCTTCACATCCTGCCTCCATCAATCTGAGAAGAAGGCTGACAGGGAAATTGCTGACTGTCAATCTTGCAAAGAAACTTGCAGAAGTCTACCGTCCGTCCGCTTTCTCGGAGGTCCACCGATGTCTCATTGCCTTCCGCCCATCGAACGCGCCGAGTTGCGGCTCGTCCGGTTGCCGCTGCTCACTCCGTTCACCATCTCCACCGGCACCATGACCGAGCGCGTCTTTCCGCTGGTGACACTTTCCGCCGGTGGGCTGGAGGGGTATGCCGAGGGCGTCATGGATCCGCTGCCCGACTTCCTCGAGGAGACGACCGCCGGCGCCATGGACCTGATCGGCGAGACGATCCTGCCGGCGATGATGGGGCGAGTGTTCGACAATCCGGCGGCGGTCGAGACACTGCTTTGCCCCTGGCGTGGCAACCGCATGGCGCTTGCCACCATCGAGATGGCCTTCTGGGACCTGTGGGCCAAGTGGCTCGACTTGCCGCTCAAGACATTGATCGGCGGTGCGGGCGAGGCGGTCGATGTCGGCGTGTCACTCGGCATCGGCCCAATCGACGGCACGCTCGCCCGGGTGGAGAGCCACGTGGCGCAGGGTTACAAGCGAATCAAGCTGAAGATCATGCCGGGCCATGACATCGAGCTTTTGGAGGCGGTACGCCGGGCTTTTCCCAACATCCGGCTGTCCGTCGACGCCAACAGCGCCTACCGCCTGTCCGACTGGGCCGTGCTTGGCCGGCTCGATGACTTCCACCTCGAGTATGTCGAGCAACCGCTGGCCTACGACGACATTGCCGACCACGCCGTGCTGCAGAGCCGGCTCTGGACGCCCATCTGCCTCGACGAGAGCATCCGCAGCGCCGGCCACGCCCGGCGGGCGCTCCAGGCCGATGCGACGCGCGTCATCAACATCAAGGTCGCCCGCGTCGGCGGCATCGCCGAGGCGATCCGCGTTCATGACGTTGCTGCCGCCTTCGACGTTCCCGTCTGGTGCGGCGGCATGCTGGAGTCGGGTATCGGCCGCGCCCACAACATTCATCTGTCGACGCTGCCCAACTTCAGGAAGCCCGGCGATACCTCATCGGCAAGCCGCTACTTCCACCGCGATATCATTGTCGAGAAGCTGGAGACGGCGGATGGACGCATGCCGGTGCCGGAGGGGCCGGGCATCGGCGTCCATCTTGACCGCGATGTTCTCGATGATGTCACCCGGTCGGTCCGGAGCTTCTCCGCATGAGCACCGTCGATGCTCGACCGGTCATCCGCGACCTCCTGGGTATGGCCGAATTCCACGCCGCCGAGGATCTGCAGCGCGACGTTTGGGGGCCGGACGACAAGACCGATCCCGGCGACCTGATGATGGTGATCCAGGCCGAGGGTGGGCTCGCGGCTGGTGCCTTCCTTGGGGATCGGCTGATCGGGTACGTTTTCGCCTTCCCAACGGCGTCGGCCGGCGTACAGCATTCGCATCGACTCGCGGTCCGTGCCGAAGCGCGTGGCCTGGGGCTCGGTCTCAAGCTGAAGCTCTACCAGGCTGCTTGGTGCCTTCAGCGCGGCATCCATCACGTTCGCTGGACTTACGATCCCCTGCGCTTTCCCAATGCCGCCCTCAACATCGGTCGCCTTGGCGCGACGGCCGTTACCTATCATCGCGATTACTATGGCGAAATGGGCGGCATCAACGCCGGTACCGCCTCCGATCGCCTCCTTGTCGATTGGAGGCTCGACGGCGATCGCTACGCCCGCTGCCAGGCTGGCCTGCCCATGCTGACGCCGGATGAGACGGCCGCTGCCCACCGGGTCGCCCTGCCGGCCGATTTCGCCAAATTGCTCAAAACGGATCCCGGTGTGGCGAGTACCGAGCGCCTCAGGGTGCGAGACGAGATTGAGGCCGCTTTTTCAGCGGGCTTTACTATCGTCGGCGTCGATGCCACGGAACCGGCCTATCTTCTGCTGCGTTTCTTCACAATGTAAGCGGTGCCGTCGGCAAGCGGCGGAGATTGCACCTGTCGATGTGCAAGACTACATACGAGTGGCACGGCTTTTTTGTTCTTTCGATACATTCCAACGACTTCCGCCAGTCGTCCCTCTTGATTGCGAGATGCCATGTCCGTCAGTTTCGGAACGTCGGGCCTTCGCGGCCCAGCCGTTGACTTCACCGGCTCCACCACGGCCGCCTATGTGCGGGCCTTCCTGGAGGTGATCTGCGCTGGCGCCGTGTCGCGGACCGTCTACCTTGGTGCCGACCTCAGGGCGTCCAGTCCGGAGATCGCCGGCTCTGCTACCGCTGCCATCGCCGCTGCCGGCTGGACGCCGGTCTATGCCGGCAACGTGCCGACACCGGCGCTGGCCGCCTACGCGCTGGCTCGCCAGTCGCCGGCCGTCATGGTAACCGGCAGCCACATTCCCGAAGACTATAACGGCATCAAGTTCTACCGCCCCGATGGCGAATTCCTGAAAGAAGACGAGGCACCGGTGCGCGCTCGCGCCGAGGCCCTGCTCGCCGAAGGCTCTCCTGGTGGTGATGGCGATTTGCCGCCGATCGATCCGACAATCGCCGAAGCCTATGTCGTCCGCTACATCGATGTTTTCACCGGGCGGCCGCTCAAGGGCATGAAGATCGGCCTTGACCTTCATTCCGCCGTCGGCCGCGACCTTACGGCCCGTATCCTCGAAGGGTTGGGCGCTGACGTGTTCCCCTTCCGCCGGTCCGACCGCTTCATCGCCGTCGATACCGAGGCACTCGACCCGGCCGATCTTTCCCGCGCCAAGGACGAAATCGCCGCCCACCGGCTCGATGCCGTGGTCTCCACCGACGGCGACGGCGATCGTCCCTTGGTCATCGATGAGGCTGGCCGCCAGGTGAACGGCGACGTGCTCGGCATCCTCACCGCCCGCCGCCTCGGCGCCAAGACGGTGGTAACGCCGATTTCCTCGACATCGGCCCTCGAGATGACCGGCTGGTTCGAGACGGTGGTTCGCACCCGCATCGGCTCGCCTTATGTGGTGGCTGGCATGGCCGCCGCGACGGCGGTGCCGGTGGTCGGCTTCGAGGCCAATGGTGGCTTCCTGACGGAAAGCGACATTGCACTCTCCGGAGGCTCGCTGGCGCGCCTGCCGACCCGCGACGCCATTCTGCCGATGGTCGCGGCTTTGGTTGCCGCCGCCGAGGCAAAGAGACCGTTGTCGGCGCTGGTGGCGGATCTGCCGCCGCGCGTCATGAAGGCCGATCGGCTCAAGAAGATCTCACCCGCCGATGGTGCCAACCTGATCGCTGCCATCGACAGCTCGCGCGAGGCGCGGGTTGCGCTCGATCCGCGTCTCGCCGCGCCGGTCGCGATCGACCATACCGACGGCCTTCGCTTGGTGCTGTCGAACGGTGACATCGTCCACTTCCGCCAGTCCGGCAATGCGCCGGAGCTGCGTTGCTACGTCGAGACCGACAGTGTCGCGGCGACCGACGCGTTGCTCGCCGATATGCTGGCTGCCCTCAACCGTCATTTCGCAGCCTGAAAGAGGCCAAGATGCCGCAAGGATCCCCGAAGATCGTTCCCGTCATCCTGGCCGGCGGCTCCGGCACTCGCCTGTGGCCGGCCTCGCGCGATGCCTTCCCCAAACAGTTCCAGCCGCTGACCGGCGACCTGTCCACCTACCAGGAGACGTTGCGACGCGTCGCTGACCGGGAGTTGTTCGACAATCCCGTGGTGATCACCTCCGATGCCTTCCGCTTCTTCGCTCGCCGCCAGGCGGCCGACGTTGGCGTGGAGGCGACGGTGGTGCTGGAGCCGTCGCGCCGCGACAGCGCTGCCGCCGTCGCTGCCGCCGCTGCCTTCGTCGAGAAGACGCGGCCGGGCAGCGTGGTGCTGGCGCTCGCCGCCGATCACGTGGTGCTCGATGACGAGGTGTTCCGCGATGCCGTCCGGCTCGGCCTCAAAGCAGCTGAGACGGGCAAAATCGTGGTGTTCGGGCTGGTGCCGACTGAGCCAAAGACCGCCTACGGGTACATCCGTCCCGGCGCACCACTTGGAGACGATGATCTCTGCCTCGTTGACGCCTTCGTCGAGAAGCCCGACGCCGCAACGGCGCTTGATTATCTCCGGCAGGGCTATCTTTGGAATTCTGGGAATTTTCTGTTCAAGGCCAGCCAGATGCTGGCCGAATTCGGCAAGTACGCCCCCGATATCGGCGTTGCCGCCTCGGAGGCCGTCGACAAGGCCTCCGAAGACCTCGGCTTCATCCGGCTCGATCCGGACTCCTTCCTGGCGGCACGCAAGACGTCGATTGACTACGCGGTGATCGAGAAGACGGCCGAGATGGCCGTGGTCAAGGGCCGCTTTCGCTGGTCTGACGTCGGTGCCTGGGACGCTATCTGGCAAGTGAGTGACCACGATGGAGACGGCAACGCCATCCATGGCGACGGGGTGATCCTCGCTTCGCACGACTGCCTCGTCCATAGCCAGGGTATCCTGACGACGGTGGTCGGTGCCGAGGGGTTGGTGGTGGTGGCCACGCCGGATGCGGTGATGGTCGCGCCGCGCGAACAGGCGCAGGCCGTCAAGGGATTGGTCGACGCGCTGAAGGAGCGCGGGCGCGACGAGGCGACGCTGCACCGCCGCGATTATCGCCCGTGGGGCTATATCGAGGCGTTGGTGTCCGGGCCGCGTTTTGCTGTCAAGTATATCGTCGTCGATCCCGGTGGCGTGCTGTCGCTGCAGCGCCACCAACACCGGGCCGAGCACTGGGTGGTGGTAAACGGTACGGCGACCATCGAGATCGAGGGCGAGGCGCCGCGCCTGCTCACCATTAACCAGTCGGCCTACGTGCCGCTCGGCGCCCGCCATCGCCTCTCCAACCTGGGCAAGATCCCTCTGGAGCTGATCGAGGTGCAGTCCGGCGCTTATCTCGGCAACGACGATATCGAACGCATCGAGGACATCTACCAGCGAGTCTGACGTAAGGCTGATCAAGGTACCTGTGATCGGTCAGACAGGCGCTTTTCAATTCACGGGCAAGCAGCACTCTCGGGTTGCTTGCCCATCGTCTTTCAGCCCTTCCAGGTCCTGTACCATTCGACGAACTTGGTCACCCCGTGCGGTACGTCGGTGTCGGGTACGTATCCGGTGAGTTCCCTGAGAAGATCCGGGGCGGCGAAGGTCTGGGGGACGTCGCCCTTTTGCATGGGCAGCAGGTTGCGGACAGCCGGCTTGCCAAGCGCCTGTTCGATCGCCGCGATGAAATCGAGAAGGCCGACCGGCTGGCCGCCGCCGATGTTGACGATGCGGAACGGTGCCTGCCTGGACAGTGTGTCTGTGATGCCGTCAGCCGTGACGCGGTTGTCCTCGCTCGGAGCGATGGGCACCAGCCGGATGATCGCCTCGACGAGATCCTCCACATAGGTGAAGTCGCGCCGCATGTTGCCTTCGCCATAGACGTCGA
>Ga0316604_10001884_pt1 | contig 17293 bp, 20 predicted proteins | sample OWC_soil_day20_C_FD_207650 | JGI IMG/M metagenome (GOLD analysis project Ga0316604, IMG submission 207650) | Wetland soil microbial communities from Old Woman Creek delta, Ohio, United States - OWC_soil_day20_CT | ecosystem: Environmental > Terrestrial > Soil > Wetlands | place: USA: Ohio... | reverse complement strand
ATAGCAAAGCTACAAGCCGCTGGCCTTATGGACAAGCCTCATGGATAATTTCTTGGTAAGTGTGGCAGAGGCAAAAGAATATTTGCGAATTGCTGGCGAGGAGGAAGATACCCTTCTCGCCAGTTTAATTTCCGTAGCAACCGCCCATTGTGAGGACTATCTACAGACTGCCTTATCAACCGAAATCCCGTTACCTGTCAAACAAGCCATCCTCATCCTGGTAGCCCATTTCTATGAGCAGCGCATAGGCGAAGCGATCCCCAAAGTAGTGTACACGCTCCTTTCGCCTTATCGCGCTCATCAATGGTAGGTGATGCATATGAACCCGGGAGAACTCAACTGTCGCATTACGTTATTAAAGGAAACAAAAGTACCGGATGAACAAGGCGGCTACGAAACGACGTACATAGTTCGCGCCACAGTCTGGGCCAAGCTTATGACGGTGACCACTAAAACAATAGATCAATTTGAACAGTTAACACCAGAGCTTTTGCATCGCATCATCATTCGTTATCGCAGGGATGTGGCTGTAACCGACCGCATCCAATATGGCAGCCGGACTTTTGAGCAAATTGGCCCGCCAATTAACGAAGAAGAGAAAAAAGCCTATCTTAGACTGGAGTGCCGGGAGGTAGTCGCCGATGAAGCCAACGATTAAAGTTACCGGCATTGATAAATGCCTGCGATTCGGTGATTTAATCTCCGGTAACGTCAGTCAAGCTATCGAAAAAGAGGTAGAGCTTGGATCGCGGGAAATCCGGCAACGCGAGCAAGCATTGGCTCCTAAGAAAAGTGGTCAACTGCGCAAAAGCATTGTCACCCGCAAGGGAAAGTACGGTATCTCCAGGATGGTGCGGGCCAGAGCTCCTCATGCACCTCTCCAGGAATACGGTACCAAGCGCGGTGTGAAAGCCAAACGTTTTGCCGAAAGAGCACGCAGTGAATTATTGCCGGGAATCCAAGCTAAGATCCGTGCTGCTGTCCGGCGAGAGGTGAAAAAATGACCCGCTCGCCGGTATCACCCTTAAATAAAGCGCTTTATGGCAGACTGAAAAATGCCATGTTGGTGTCAGTTTACGATCATGTACCCGCAGGCAAGAAAGCGCCCTATGTTGTGCTTACTGATACAGTGGCCCAAAGCTGGAACACAAAAACAATATCGGGCGCAGTAGTCACGGCCACGATAAAAATCATTAGCGAGTACCAGGGGGATAAGGAAGTGGCGGAACTAGCTGATGTCGCTATTGCTGCCATGCATCAGCCGGTATTGGAACTGAGCGAGGCCTGGAAGGTGGTGCTGGCGACTGTCGACAGCCATTCAGTGGAGCGTTTTGAGTTGCACCGCGAAGCCACGATACTATTTAAATTCACGATAATTGACACCAGGGAGTGATAAAATGCCTTTAATCCCCAGTGATGGCGTAGATTTTCTACTCAAAGTTAACACCGGTACAGCGGAAAGCCCTGTATGGGTTACCATTGGCGGCCAACGAGGAGCAACACTCAGTATGACAGCCGCCATGATTGATGGTAGCAACAAAATGTCTGGGGCCTGGACGACGAGCGTTCCAGGCCTTTTAAGTTGGAGTATTGATGCCGATGCGGTTATGCTGACTGATTCGGCTGGTTTAACGGTAGAAGCGGGGCGACAGCATTTGTTGTCAGCCTTTTATAACCGCATCCTAGTCCATGTGCGCTACGTGCGCAAAGACGGCAGCAAGTTTCAGGGCTATGCGGCCATTACGGATTTATCCGAAGAAGCGCCGCATGATGATGTGGCGACCTACAAAATTAAACTCGACGGCAGTGGCGCACCGGAAGAAGTCAATGGAACGAAACAGGTGGAAACGGTAACCGTAGCCGGAACAGTAACGACCGCAGGCAATGCTACCCTTACCGTAACTGCCGCAGGAATGACCGGATCACCGAAAGCCATCAGTGTAGCGGTAGCCTTAAATGACTCGGCGGCTGTAGTTGCACAAAAAGCACGAGAAGTACTAGCACTCGATAGTGCTGTGACAGCTCTCTTTGATGTTGGCGGTGTGGGAATAGCAGTAGTCTTGACGAGAAAAATGGCAGCCGCTAATGACGCGACACTGAACATAGCGATTGCCAATGGCACGTGTGCGGGTCTTACCGCTGTACCAACTTCCACAGACACAACTCCGGGAGTAGCCCCGATATAACGTAGAAGCGCATGGCAAATAAGCTGTGTGCTCATTTTGGTATTAGAAAAAGATTAGGAGGACTATTCATGACAGGACCAGTGTATCTTACCATCGGCGGCAAAGAACGCAAGCTCCGCTATGATATTAACGCCGCAGCAGACATGGAAGAATTAATGGGAGGAAAATCCCTGCTATATGTTCTAAGCAACCCGATGGCTGCAGGCTTTTCCGCTATCCGAATTTTGCTATGGGGTGGCCTAAAACACGCAGAAAAAGGACTAACCCTACAGCGGGTAGGTCTCATGATGCAAGAGTACATGGAGTCAGGGGGCAGCGTAGAAAGTCTTGCCGGTAAAATCGGCGATGCTGTCCGTAAATCCAAGATCATGGGCGAAGAAACAGAAACAACAGAGGAAACAGTGGAGTCCGGTGACCTGGGAAACGGACAATAACCACGGTAGCAGAGTGGATTGCGTGTATGGAGCCAATGGCCTATGGGGCACTGGCGCTTACACCCTGGAAGTTCGGGAGACTGACACCCGGAGAATTCCAGCAGATGATCGATGGGTATCTCTGGCGAAAAGAGCAAAAACAGTGGGCAGCAGCACAGCTTGTCGCTCCTATCATCAATACCTGCACCAATTACGAGCTGAAACGACCGGTTACCGTGGACATGCTTTTAGGCATTGAACCCGCCAAGAAAAAAAGCACTGACAAAACACAGGAACAAGTAAAGGCAGAGATGGCCAAGCTGATCGCGAAAGTGGGGTGATACCATAGCCGGAAACGCTGCAATGACAATTATCATCGGGGGCGATAACTCCGATTTTCTGAAGAAATGGGAAAGCACAAAACGAGCTATGCGTAAAGGCCTGGGTTCAGAAGCTATGGAAATGTCGGAAAACATTGTCTCCGGTTTTGCTGCAGCCGCTGCCGCTATGGGGGCATTGGGCCTTGCCAGCATTAAGATGGCCGGTGATATGCAGGCCAACAAGAAAGCCTTTGCTACCTTGATTGGGGATAGCGGGCAGGCAGAAAAGTTTCTTGGTGATTTAGCCAAGTTTGCGGCACAAACCCCATTTGAACTGCCCGGACTTGTTAATTCGTCGAAGAAACTGCTGGCGTTTGGTTTTGCTGCACAAGACATCATTCCCATGATGGCGGCCATTGGTGATGCTGCCGCTATGCTTGGCATAGGACAAGAAGGCATCGACCGTATGACACTCGCTATCGGACAGATGCAGGCCAAGGGCAAGGTTTCGGGAGAAGAAATGCTTCAGCTGGCTGAGGCCGGGGTTCCGGCCTGGAAGTTTCTCGCCGATGCGATTGGGACGGATATTCCAACCGCGATGAAAATGGCTGAACAAGGTGCCATTAACAGTACTACCGGCATTAACGCCGTACTGATGGGCATGCAGAGTCGTTTTAAAGGCGGCATGGAGGGCTTGTCGCAAGAAATTCCCGGACTTTTTTCCACCATTAAGGATAACGTTTCTTCTGTCATGCGCGAAATGGGTGACAAAATCATTGCTGCACTCGATCTCAAAACAAGAATGAAAGCGTTGGCAGACTCGCTCGACCAGTTTGCGGCCTATGTCAAGAATAACGGAATTCAAGCTGCGCTACGCGATTTGATTCCCAAGGAATTGTCGCTAGCCATCTTCCTTGTAGCCGGAGCGCTCGCAGGAGCAGCTATTCCGGCTATTATTGCTTTTGGTACTGCACTTTGGATGGCCTTGGTTCCATTAGCACCGTTCATTGCCGCCGGAGCCGCTTTAGGTGCTGTGGCCTGGGTTATTTGGCAGGCGTGGGAGCCACTAGGCGGATTGTTTGCTAACACCTGGACAGCGGCTGTTAGCTATACCCAGCAAAAATGGGCTGAGTTAAAAGCCCTGGTATTTAGCGGTGTAGAGAGTGTGCTCTCTGCCGTCGCGCCATTACTCAGGCTCTTTGGCGGCGGACTGCAAGAAGCGGCGGCAGGTTGGCTGAATGATATTTCGCAGGGGGCAGCCGGTGCCAGCGGCGAGGCCGCCGAGGCTGCGCTGCGTGTGCAGGCAGCAACAGAAGGAATAACCACCGCCTTTGCCGGTGTGAAAGAAAAACTGGTTGGTGGCGCGCAAGAGATAAAAGACAGTGCTACTAAATTAAACACAACCTTTACTGGCTTAACAGGAAGCAATGCTGCCGGAACAGGCGGTGTGCCAACCGGTGTAGGGGGCGGCACTGGTGCTGCTAGCAGTGAGTGGGACAAGCTTGCCAAGAAAGCAGAGCAGACCAGCAAGGCCATCGAAGATCAATGGGTACAGACTGCGAAAACGGAATTAGAGCAATTAGAGCTCTGGCGCACAGAGCAGGTGCAGGCCTTGGAAGAAACGATGGCCGCCAACGAAAATTACCAGCGAGATTTGGAACGGCTGGAAGCCACCTATTCTGTCCGTCGCCGTAAGATCATGGCCGACGAACAAAAGAAGCGAAACAGCATTTGGGATCAGGCTGCAGATACAGCGCGAGCCTTACAAATAAAGCTTGGAGCCATTGGATTCACCGGTGTCGATAAGCAGAAGTTTGATATTGAAACCGAATTTACTTCACAGCTTGACGCCATTCGCCGAAAATATCGTGATTGGGAGATGGAGTATTCGACCTCGACCAAAGAGCAGCAAGCCGTGTTTCGTGAGGCGTGGATAGCGAATGGGGTGCAATTTGAAATCGCTGAGTCCGGCATGGTTACCTTCAGCAAACAAATAGCCGCTGAGCAGGTTGCCATTGAACAAGAGAAAAACCAGAAGTTAAAAGACCTGCATTACGAGCGGGTGAAATTTCAGGAAGATTTGGACCAGGCCCGTGCCGAGGGCGATATTGCAAGATTCCAGGAGTTATTAACTAGCGAGCAGGCGTTACTTGCTCAGGAACTTGCCGGGAAACAAGAATATATTGATAGCTACTATAAGATATGGCAAGACGCACATCGTACCTCCATGAGCTACATGGCTCAGTATACCAACGGCATGTATGATGGCCTTAAGGGAGTTTTTTCGGATGTGATCACCGGCACGAAATCAATTGGTGAAGCGTGGAGTGATTTGGGAACAAAGATCATTAAGATTATTGCTGACATAGCCGCCGAGTGGCTGGCCAGCCGCATCGTGATGTCCGTTTTCGGCAGCTCCTTCATCGCAGCGGGTTTAGGTGGTTCGGCAAAACCTGCTACTAGCCTTATCAAACCCAAGGTCAGCGTACCTAAATTTGCGCTAGGTGGCAATTACAATGGCGGTCTAGCACTGGTAGGGGAAAGAGGACCGGAACTGATTAACTTCAATCGTGGTGGCCGGGTATATAACGCGCAAGATACCCAGCGTATGATGTCTGCGGGTTCGCCGACAATCGTAATGAACATAAACACTCCTGACGCCCATTCCTTCCGGCAGTCACAGGGACAGATATTAGCCAGTATGAACATGGCTTTGGCCCAAGGAAGACGGAATCTATGAGCAGCTTTCATGAAGTGCAATTTCCCCCAGACATCTCTTATGGATCAACAGGCGGCCCTGGTTTTTCCACCGGGGTCGTAACTACGTCAAGCGGTGGTGAGCAGCGAAACCAAAACTGGGCGCAGTCCCGCTGTAAATATAACGTGGCGCATGGCGTGAAAAATCAAAAACAACTAGATAACCTGATTGCATTTTTCCGTGCAAGAAAAGGGAAAGCCTATGGGTTTCGGTTTAAGGATTGGTCTGATTTTAAAGCAGTGGGCCAGATTTGCGCGGCATTGGAAGGGAACAAACTGGTTTACCAACTGCAAAAAACCTACATAGACAGCGCAGGGTTTACCGACATTCGGTTAATCAAAAAGCCGGTTAGCGGCACTGTTACCATATATATTGGCGGCGTAATGCAGACAAATGGCTACACGGTGGATTATGTCACAGGCAGAATTACCTTTGACGCCATTCCAGCCAGTGTTGTAACGGCAGACTTCGAGTTTGATGTACCCTGCCGTTTCGATACTGACGAAATGCCGATCAATATTGACAACTGGAGCAGTTATTCATGGTCAGGGATTACGGTTATTGAGATTAAAAATTAGGAGGCAGCTTTATGTCATTTACGTTTTATACGGTGGGTCTGTTAGAAGAATTATCCTTCAACAGCGGATTTGTGCAGGTTATTAATAGTGCCTACGCAAGAACGGCCCCTTATTACGCCATCAATCAGGGGGTAAATGCAAGTGTTCTGCGACACGACTTTCCTGAACAAACCGCTGAGGTTTGGCTGTCCCAATGCATGTATATTGCCTCACCTGTTAATACCTCAAACAATGCGATACCCCTTGCTCTTAGAAAATCGGACGGAACGACAACACTTGCTTATTTGAGTATCGATCAGCAAACACTCAATGCGACGGCCTACGTGAACGGAGTAGACAGAGGCTCCTTCGCCATGACGACCCTAACGATAACTCAAATCGAAATGCGACTCAAGAAGGATTCTACAGCAGGTGTTTTCCAGGTATGGAAAAATGGTGAGTTAGTTGTTGATTTTACGGGTGATACGGGACCTGCAACCGATTTAATAGGCTCAGCCTATTGGTATAGCGGGTCAAGTGGAAACGTTCTTTCTTTTTCTTTATCTGATATCGTTATCACCAATGATGGGCGTATTGGCAACAAGCGCCCGGTTATTGTTGCGTTAACTGGTGCGGGAGAAGCTAGTCCGCCTGCCTACTACGATATAGTAGGCAATCAAGTGACGACAACCTATAGCAATAGAACCGTGGGCCGTACGTATGTCTTGAGCAATGTTTTCGCGCATGCCGGAACGATTAAAAATATTACCGTTAATTTTAATACAACAGGAACGATCTATCTTGGAGTCTGTACGCGCAACCAAGGGACACCTACCAAACATACCAAACGATTAGTGTCAAATCAGCTTTCTGTTGCCGCAACGGGAATAAAAACCTTCGTTGCAGGTGTTGATTTCCCTGATAACTGGCTAGTTTCGGCGGGTGAGTGTTTAGCAATTTATACAGAGACAGCGCAGATGAAATACGGCAGAAATTCAGCTGGTCCAGATAATAACGGGTATAACAGCGATATGACATACTACTTTGCTGGTAACGGACTGGCTGATGTGACAGAAAGAACCTATACGGTAGACTCAGCCACCTATTTTGATTGTATATATGCGCAATACCAGGTGGCCGACCCCAGTCGAGCCTATAGCGAATCGGCAGCGGCTGATCGATTGGCAAGGAAAGATTTTTTGGAAACAGTACGCTATGCAGAGTTCGTGAATGAAAATGATGAGATGCTCTGTGCCATAGGCGATCTACCACTTATTTGCACAGGGGTTAAGTCCGTTAAAGTGACAGCGCGAGCTGTTGCGGGTACTTCCCTACCGAACGCGGATTGGATACTAAAAATAGGTAGCGATAACCTCGGGGTACAGTCAGCGATCCCTACGACCATGGCCTTGAAATCCATCCAATTTGACGGGAACTGGACGCCGACTCAGTTCAACGCCGCACAAATTGGGTTTAAGGCCAGAGCGTAAGCGGAGGTACTATGGCAAATGCAAAAGTAGCCCAGTTATATGGTCAAGCGGTTATAGACCCAAGTACAAGGCTCTCGCGCTTGTACGCGCAGGCACTGCTTACTGATGAGACACTAACCCCGGTAGTATTGTCAGAACTGTATGCGCAGTGTATATGTGTACAACATCCAAAGGTAGTTGATCTATATGTACAGGCACTGGTAGACCCGCATCCTGTACCTTGGATGGCCGAAGAGGTAGTTACTGCTGCCTACTGCTGGCGCGTTGATCGGACAGATGGCGTAACGTTTGGGTTTACCAGCCATGATCAGGATTTAACTTTTGATGGGGTAACCTACGAAGCGGCCACTGGATTTACGCCGACAGCCGTGGATACCAGTGATAGTTTGTCTGTCGATAACCTGGATGTTGATGGTGTCTTGAGCTCTGAAAGGATTACAGAGGATGAGCTGGCAGGTGGGGTTTATGACTTTGCCCGGGTGACGATCTACCTGGTTAATTGGCAGAATATCAGCGACCCGAAACTGATTCTAAGGCGTGGTACCATTGGTCGTATCCGTTATGGTAAGACAGGTTTTACGGCAGAGATACGAGGACTGACCGAAGCCTACCAACAAAAGGCAGGTGCGGTATATCAGAAGACCTGCCGGGCAACCTTAGGCGATGCCAAATGCGGCATAAACCTAGCAAGTTACACCACGACGGGAACGGTAACGGCAGTCTATAGCGATACACAATTTGCGACCAACGTAGTAGCTGATGCTGGAGCCTACGACTATGGTACTATCACCTGGACAAGCGGGGATAATCGCTATACTACTTCCGAAACTAAGGTATTTATGACGGATGGTACCATTGAGGTGTATTTACCTACAATATGGCAGCCACAAGTAGGGGATACCTTCACCATTGTGGCCGGTTGTGATCGTAATTACTCAACCTGTATCAATCGGTTCAACAACCGGCTAAACTTCCGTGGGGAGCCAATGGTGCCGGGCAATGATTATCTTGCCAGTTATCCGATAAAAGGAAGCGCAAATGTAGTCGCGGCAGGTGACGATGCGAGTAGAGGGTAAGGAGGTGGTAGTCTGATTGGAGAAAAAATGGTAGCCGAAGCACGGGAATGGGTAGGGACTAAATGGCAGCATCAGGCTTCACTCAAAGGGGTTGCCACCGATTGTGTGGGACTAGTCCGCGGCGTTTATACCACCGTAACGGGACGACCGGTAGAAAGCGACACTGATTATCACCGGATGCCAGTGCCAGGCAGGGAATCCCGATTGCAAGATGAGCTAAGTAAATATGCTGAAAAAGTACCGCTTGAGGATAGGCAGCCCGGAGACGTGCTGCTTTTTAGTTTTTCTGACGGTACATCCAACCATGTGGGAATCTATGCGGGAGAAGATCGGTTTATTCACGCTTGGGCCGACGTGCATAAAGTCGTGGAAATGCCACTGAGTCCGGCCTGGTTTCGGTCGCTTAAGAACGTGTTTCACATACCAGAGGTTATTGATTAATGGCCACAATTCTACTTGCCAATGCAATTGCGGCGGCTAACCCGTTCTGGGGTGCAGTCATTTCGATGGCTGCCGGATACGCAGATCAGCAGTTGTTTGGTCCTAAAGCGCCTAACGCCGCAGGGTCACGAATGTCTGATCTGTCGCTGCAGTGCTCTACCTATGGAGTTGCTATTAATAAGGTCTACGGAACCACCCGGATTGCCGGGAATGTCATTTGGGGAACCAACTTTGTCGAGCACAAAAAGGAGGAGTCCTCCGGAGGCAAGGGTGGCGGCGGCGGTAAGACAACGACCTATTCCTACACCGTATCGTTTGCCATCGGCTTATGTGAGGGGGAGATTACCGGTTTTAACCGCGTGTGGGCCGATGGCAAGGAGGTTACCGATAAATTTACGGGAGACAATCCGGCGATAAACTACACTCTGTATCATGGTACCGAAACCCAAGAGCCTGACCCGTTTATCGAGGGCATTGAAACCAGTTTTCCTGTTCCGGCTTACCGTGGCCTTGCCTATATCGTGATTCAGCATATGGACGTAACCGATTTTGGCAATCGAATTCCCAACTTCACCTTTGAGATAGTGAGGACGGTGAATTATCTTGACAACATCGTCAAGGAAGTATCGTCTGGAGCAGGCTTAAGTATTGAGTTAGGTTGTGCTGATATGGAAGCGTCAGACCTGGCGGGCATACCAATTGATGGTTTTTGCGTATCCTCGGAAAAAACCTATCGGGATCGGATCGAACAGCTTATGATGGTCTATACCTTTGGGGCAGCGGAAGCAAATGGTAAGCTCCTATTTATTAGAAAGGAAAATTATAACCGGTTTCCCATTCCGGCTGATTTTCTTGGGGCTAAGGAAGGGAACAGCGGCGAAGAGAGTATTTATAGAATCGAACGCAAGCATGATCTGGAACTTCCTAAACTAGTTAATGTGTCTTATCTATCGCTCGACAAAGACTATCAAGCGGGCTTACAGGCAGCGGTAAGACCTAATTCCACAAGCGAAAACACGGAAAAGATTGACCTTGATTTCGTGATTACAGATGCCAGGGCGAAGGAACTGGCTGAGCAAAAACTCTATGAGGCTTGGGTTCGGCGCTCAACGATTGCGGCATCCTTAGGCCCTTGGTGGGCCTTTTTGGCTCCCGGAGATATTTTGGACATGGATTTAGCGGGTCGACGACGGTGGGTGCAACTGACCAAAACTACACTTGGGGTTCCTGGGCTGATAAAAGTGGAAGGTACCGATGTGGGGGGAAACACGTTCCGGCGCACGGAGCGCACGGTAGATTCTGAGATACTACCGTCAGTACCAATGCCGCCGTCGGCAATATCTGTTGAATTCTTGGATATTCCCCGCTTGCCAACTGATACAACGTCTGAGCCAGTGGTGTATTTAGCAGCAACAGGCAGTCCCTTTTATGGAGCCAACATATTTGAGACCAGAGATGGTGGTGCGTCTTGGATATTAAAGACGCAGATGGACAGCCCTTCGACGATGGGCACGACCACAACGCTGCTTGGCATTGGAACGACGGAGGTTTGGGATGAGGGGAATTCAGTAACAGTAGTACTGACGCATGGAACCTTGGAGTCCAGGCCTGAGGCCGATGTGCTTAATGGTTACAATGCTGCGGTAATTGGTAATGAGATTGTGCAGTTTAGAACTGCCATTTTGACGGCGGCAAACACCTATGTGCTATCGGGACTATTACGTGGGCGCTTGGGTACAGAGGAACAAGTAGATAAACACAGCATAGGGGAGAGGTTTGTGCTGCTAAAATCCTCTAGCATTGCTACGTTGCCTGCGCCGCAGAGCGAGTGGTATTCAACGCGGACTTACAAAATGGGGCCAGCTACTAAACCAGTGACAGATGAAAGTTATACTGAGGTAGTCTTTAATAACATGGCCCGTTTGTACCAGCCGTGGTCGGTTTGTAATGTGGCTGGCAGTAGAGATGCAGCAAATAACATAACCATTACTTGGGTACGGCGTGACCGAAGCGGTGGAGTTTGGTTAGATAATGCGGATATACCAATGAGTGAAAGTGTCGCGCGCTATGAAGTTGATATTGTGTCTGGTTCTACGGTTAAGCGGACATTGACTTCGGCAACACCGCTGGTGACCTATTTAGTGGCAGAACAAATAACAGATTTCGGTGCCGCTCAGCCATTAATTGTGGTGAGAATCTACCAGATGAGCAGTACTCGAGGACGGGGAATTGTCAAGGAGGTGGCAGTGTGAGTAATACGGCTCGGTTAACATTACCGAACTTAGTGTCAGGACAAGCACAAAAGGAAATCACCCATAACATGGCTTTACAGCGATTAGATGCGTTGGTTCAGACAGCGGTGGAAAGTATGGTGTTAACTACACCCCCGGTAGGAGTTGAGGGAAATCTATATGTTGTTGGAAGCGGGGCGACGGGAGTCTGGGCTAGTAAAGACAATAGCCTTGCACACTATGTTGGTGGGGCTTGGGTGTTTTATGTGCCGTGTGTGGGAATGAGGTGCTGGGATAAAGCAACTTCAACGGCGATGGTTTATACAGGGACTGCCTGGGTTCAGGAAGATACTGCGCAGACTAAAATCGGATTTTTTGGAGTGGCTCCAGTCACGAAGACGACGGTTACATTGGGGAATATGGACAATGAAATTGGTAGTATTCCTATTGGTATGGTGTATTCCCAGGCAGAAGTGCAGGCTCTTCGAGACAAATGCGAAGAATTAGCAGATGATGTACGGGTGCTAAAGGCAGCGCTTAGTTCCTATGGGTTAGTATAATTGGAGGAATAAAAATGATCGAATATACACAGACAGAACTGCGGATTATGGCTGTATTTTCAGCTGTGGGCGCAGTATTTTCTTTTCTCATTGGTGGCGTTGATAAGCTGGTTACCGCTCTTCTTATCTTTATTGTGATCGATTATGTGACTGGGTTAATTGCGGCATGGAATACAGCAACTCTCCAAAGCAGAAAGGGCTTTGAGGGCATTAAACGTAAGCTTGCTATGCTGATGATAGTCATTATAGCCAATTGGGTGGATGTTGCCCTGTTTGGTAGCAGCACTTGCCGGTCTATGATTATCTTTGCTTATCTTGGTAATGAGGGGCTCAGTATTATTGAAAATCTGGATCGCATGGGCTACGGGAAATATATACCGGTATTTATGCGTGATAAGCTAATGCAATTACGGGAAGAAAAGCGATTTTTAAAAGACGAGTAGTGGAAGGAAAGAAATATATGAGAATAGTCATTGATCCGGGTCATGCGGGGCGAAATATTGATCCCGGTGCAGTAAATCCTAATACAGGTTTGCAGGAGGCCGATGTTGCATTTGCTATTTCGCGTCTTGTTGAGAAATATCTTGCTGCTGTGGGGCATGAAGTTAAGTTTACCCGAACCGATTGGGAACAGGCGGAAACAGATGATTTGAGTTATCGGACGGCTTTAGCTAATGACTGGGGTGCAGATGTGTTTGTGTCGCTTCACTGCAATAGTGCGGGGAATAAAAACGCTAAGGGTTATGAAGTTTGGACGTCGCCGGGTGACACCCAAGGGGATAAGTTAGCCACCCGCCTTTATCAGCAAATTAGACCGGAATTTTCCGACAGAATAGGTAGAGCTGATTATGCTGATGGTGATCCTGATAAAGAATCCCGTTTTTATGTTTTGGTGCATACAGAAGCGCCCGCTTGCCTCATAGAGATGGCATTTATTTCGAATGATGAGGAAGCGATGCTGTTGTCCGATGCAAGTTGGCAAGGCCGCTATGCGAGAGCAATTGCCCGTGGCATTACGGATTTTGTTGCTGCAATAGAGGCGGGGGCATAATGGTTCAGTGGCTCATAGTGCGGAAGAAATTTTTGGTAATGATGATAGTTTCCTTCATTATATTATGCGGTTTATTTGTTTGTCTGTGGCAACGCGCTAAGCAAGCAAAAGAGGGCTATCATAAAGCAATTGTATTACAACAGGAACAACTCCAGCTAACAGATTATTTAGAGAAAGAACTTCATATATCAAAGATGAATGCCAGTGAGTTGCAGGCGGCTTACGAACAGGAAAAACGTAAGCCACCTGCTACTAGTTTTACGGTGCAAGCACCGAATCTTGAGGCAGCTGCCGAGCAGGTAGCGGAGCGGATTAATGTGGAGGATAAGAATTTGCCGCCACCTGCACTGGAGAAAACAGATCGTACTCTAGTGGTTAAGAATGATAAGGACTACAAGGTGGATGTGCTGAAGATTAATTTAGATAAGGTCTGGGAGATTTCAGCAGGGGTAGGTAATCACCAAGGTGATACGTATATACCGGTAGGGGTGCAGCGGAACTATGCCGCGCACAAGGCGGTTGTGGCTGAGGTACATTTGGTTCCGGAAGAATTGGTTAAGGGAAAAGTAAAGACCTCCGGTTGGGAGGTCAGACATGTTTGGCGGTATTGAAGATTAGGGGATATTAAAATGATGTGGAATGTTAATTTATGATAATAAAATTCTCAAAAACTTATATTTTCCATATGTTGGTTGACTATAGGCTTGCAAAGTTTTATAATTTGGCTAAGTTATGTATAAAAGTAGGTGTTCTTTTGAGTATTGAAGGATGGGCAAGGACGGGTGCTACTTTAATAATTTTGAATATTACACTAGCCTTTTTAGATATCCTTGCTTTTAAAAAACATGATTACTTTATTTTAATTATTTGTAGTATAGCTTTTATTTGTTCGTTATTTGCGGCTTTTTATTATTTAAGAAAGGCTTTTAAAGCCCCCGACAATAAAGTTATTGACACAAAAAATTCTAAGTTATTAGGAATAATTAACTCTGTCATGGCTATTATGTGGTTTTACAATGGTTTTACGGCAGAAACATCACAGTCTCAATTTTTATATATAATAATCGCTATATTTTCATCGATCATCGTAATAGAGGAACTTTTAAGATATTTCAAAACAAGTAAGTAACAAATGCAAATAATAGTGTGTTACGTCCAAAGCTAGGATTTCCGCACCGTAGTGGGGCTCCTGGCTTTTGTTATGTAAAATATCAGCTTATGCAAATTAAAATATCTATTTGTATATTAATTCAAAGTTGGGATATGACGATAACGATGTTAGTTTCTATTACTTGACTTCACAACGCAGCGGAGTGATATATAGTACTGTAAATTGATAGAAAGGAGTCGCCTTATGCGAGTTAGAATTATCGAACCAATCAAATCACCCGAGCTAAAACGTAAACGAGTCTGTGCCTACGCCAGGGTCTCCACGGCAAGTGATGCGCAAGGCGAATCGCTGGAAAACCAAACTACCTATTATCAGTCCTTGATTGAATCCAATCCTGAGTATGAATATGTCGGTGTTTTTGCCGATTACGGCATCACCGGAACTAAGGATGAGCGGCCAGAGTTTCAGAAGATGTTAGCGTTGGCGCGGGAACAAAAAATGGACCTAATCCTAACCAAGTCGATATCGCGGCTGGCCAGGAATACTACGATTGTACTGGAAGTAGTTCGAGAACTAAAATCATTGGGAGTGGAAGTAAAATTCGAGAAAGAAAATATCTCAAGTTTTGATGGGGACAGTGAGCTACTGCTAACTGTCCTCTCTTCTTTTGCACAAGAGGAAAGCAAAAGCACTAGCGAAAATTTGAAGTGGCGATATAAACGAAAGTTTGAAAATGGTGAGCTTGCGATTAACACAACTCGGTTTTTGGGCTATGACAAAGATGAATATGGTGATTTGGTTATCAATCAAAGTCAAGCTGAGATTGTCGAGCGGATTTTTAACGATTATATAAATGGCAAAGGTACCTTTGTTATTGCCAAGGAGCTCAATGCCGAGGGTGTGCTAACCGTTGCTGGTGGCCAGTGGCACCCCAGTACGGTGCTAAATATACTTAAAAATGAAAAGTACAAAGGCGACGTTAAGCTGCAAAAAATATACATCAAGGACCATCTTACCAAAAAGAAGTGCATTAATCACGGCGAGGTTGATAGCTATTTTATTGAAGACAACCACTCACCAATTGTGACCAAAAAAATATGGGAAGACGCACAGCAAGTGATGCTACAAAGGGCTGAAGCTAAAGGTAATATAGCAGATGCGAAGGAGAAATATCAAAATCGTTATCCACTCACAGGTATGCTGTTTTGTAGTAAATGCGGAGCGCCGTTACGTCGGCGAGTTTGGAATAGTAAATATGCCAGTAAAAAAATTGTATGGCAATGCAGCACATATATTAGAAACGGAAAAAAAGTCTGCTCAGGTACCGTCATTGATGACGCTACTCTAAGCAGGCTGACGATAAAGCAAAAAACAGTAGTTGAGGAGGTTATAAAACATGGCCAGAAGCATTACCGTTATACCCGCAAGGGCTAATAGGACAAGTTTTGCAGAAAATTTAGTACCGATTAAGAAAAGAGTAGCCGCGTATTGCCGGGTATCAAGCGATCAGGCTGAGCAGTTATCCAGCTACGAAGCTCAAGTCACCCATTATACTTCCTATATAAATAGTAACCCGGAATATGAATTAGCCGGGATTTACGCCGACGCAGGTATCAGCGGTACCAATACTAAAAAGCGTGAACAATTCAACAAAATGATTGGCGATTGCAAGGCCGGAAAAATAGATTTGATAATCACGAAATCAATTTCCAGGTTTGCACGCAATACTCTGGATACGCTGACATTTGTGCGGATGCTTAAAGATTTAGGGGTTGAAGTGCTGTTTGAGAAGGAGAATATTCGGACACTGGACAGCAAAGGCGAAGTGCTTTTAAGCATTTTAAGCTCGCTGGCGCAAGACGAATCACGGTCGATTTCGGAAAATTCTACCTGGGGCATTAGAAGGCGGTTTGAGCAGGGAAAGCTTCAAATTAACCATGTTAAGTTTTTGGGTTATGACAAGGATGAAGATGGTAATCTTATTATCAACGAAAAACAGGCCAAAATTGTCCGGCGGATTTACACAGAATTTCTTAACGGAAAAGGGGCCAACAGAATAGCAAAAGACCTAGAGCTTAATGGTGTTCCCAACTGGCAGGGGAAACCTAAGTGGTATGAAGGCAGCATCCGGAAAATGCTCTCCAATGAAAAGTACAAAGGAGAAGCTTTGCTGCAAAAGACTTATACTGTTGACTTCTTGAGCAAAAAACGAGCCGATAATACTGGGCAAGTACCACAATATTTGGTGGAGGATAGCCATCCAGCCATTATTGATAAGGAAATGTGGCAAGCGGTGCAGTTAGAAATGGAGCGCAGAAGAGCTTATGTTTTGGAGCATGGAATTCAGAAGCTTGAGTATGCGACAACCACTAATCCTTTTGCAGGCCGAGTCATATGTGGCTGCTGCGGTAAGATTTATGGCAGGAAGGTTTGGAATAGTACTGATGAAAGGCACAGACGAATAATTTGGCGGTGTAATGGTAAATATCCGGCGAAGGGGGAAAAGGGATGTGCCAGCAAACATATTGATGATAGAGTTTTGTATCAGGCTTTTATAAATACATTTAATGCGATGGTTGAGAGTACGGATTATTTTTTAGGCAAGTGGCGGGAACGGTTGGAAAGCGAGAATTTGCTGGTAAGATATAAGGCCAAGCAATTTATTGAGATAATAACGGATGCTGTGGCGATCCAAGAATTCGACATCAATTTATATTTCGCATTAGTGGAAGAGATAACAGTTTATGATGGTGGCAGATTGATTGTAAGTTTACTTGATGGTACAGAAATTGAATGTCAAAGTTGATAGTGATAGGAAATGGCCGGTTAGGGTGGCATTAAATCATCTTGACGGGCTCCCTTTGAGAGCGGTGGAGATAAAAGAAATTTTGAAAAAATATGATTAACTAGTATTTGTGCAAGAAACTTGATAAGAAAATGAATTAATATTATTATAATCGTAGTTGACAATAATCAAAACAACTGGTATAGTATTAATTCCGAGGACGCGGGAGTGGCGGAACTGGCAGACGCACTAGACTTAGGATCTAGCGCCGCGAGGCGTGCAGGTTCAATTCCTGTCTCCCGCACCAATAAATG
>Ga0316604_10001883_pt1 | contig 17297 bp, 15 predicted proteins | sample OWC_soil_day20_C_FD_207650 | JGI IMG/M metagenome (GOLD analysis project Ga0316604, IMG submission 207650) | Wetland soil microbial communities from Old Woman Creek delta, Ohio, United States - OWC_soil_day20_CT | ecosystem: Environmental > Terrestrial > Soil > Wetlands | place: USA: Ohio... | reverse complement strand
ATATTGCTTTGTATACTGCCCGGAATATTTTTTGTTCATCGCTGAATTTTACTTCGCTTTTTTGTGGATGAACGTTGACATCTACGACATCGGCAGGAATAGATATAGAAACAACCGCCAAAGGATGTCCGTTTTTGGGCAACAAAGAATGGTACGCATTATCTATTGCTTTCGATATCATCCGACTGTTGACAATCCGTCCGTTTACAATAAATGTTTGCCAGGAACGATTGCTTTTCAAAAGTGTTGGCTTGCCAATATAACCGGAAATGGTTATTCCATCCATTGCATATTCCAACGGAAGAAGATCCGGTGTAACTTTTTGTCCATATAATGCGGCAAGGGTATCAATTAATCGTGAATTGCCCGGTGTTGTTAAAACAAGTTTTTGGTTATGGATCAGTTTAAATGCCACATCTGGGCGCGATAGAGCCAATTTAACAACAATATCGTGAATGTGGCTGCCCTCTCCTTGGGGGGTTTTTAAAAATTTTCTACGGGCAGGCGTATTAAAAAACAAATTAGCTACTGATATGGTGGTCCCTAAGCCTGCTCCGGTTTCAAACACATCAAGGACAGAACCACCGGTAATTTCCAGGCAAGTCGCAAAATCATCGCCAGACAGCCTGGTTTTCAGGGTTACTTCGGCGACGGCAGCAATGCTTGGCAAAGCTTCCCCGCGAAAACCTAAAGAATTGATATTGTATAAATCATCAGCGGAACTGATTTTACTGGTTGCATGGCGAAGAACAGCAAGTTCGGCGTCTTGACGGCTCATTCCGAACCCGTCATCGGTTACGCGAATATATTCGATGCCACCGGCGGCAATTTCGATTTCGATGGTTTGGCTGGCGGCATCGAGCGAGTTTTCCACTAATTCCTTAACAATCGATGCCGGCCTTTCAACCACTTCACCGGCGGCAATTTTATTCGCCGTTTTTTCGTCCAAAATATGAATACGAGCCGAATGGATCATAATTGCCCCATCTCCTGCTTCGCTTGATTGTGGAGTTTAAACAATAAATTGATGGCTTCCAAGGGCGTAATCGTCATCACATCTAATTTGCTCAATTCATCGGCAAGTGAATTGCTAAATAATGACATAGAATCAACAGCTTGCTTGGTATCAACAATATTTACAGCAGTAATTTTTTGAGTAGCCGAACCGTTTTCCAATTTATTGAGGAAATCCTGTGAGCGCTCAATAATTTTTTTTGGTAAACCGGCCAACTGGGCTACGTGGATGCCATAACTTTTGTCGGCACCGCCGGGGACAATGCGTCGTAAAAAGACAATTTCGTTTCCCCGTTCTTTCACAGCGACAGAATAATTAACAATCCCCTTCTCTCTATCCGCTAATTCCGTCAATTCGTGATAATGGGTAGCAAACAAAGTTTTAGCTTTGATTTTTTCTTTTATATATTCTATCACAGCCCGCGCAATGCTCATCCCGTCAAAGGTGCTTGTCCCTCGCCCAATTTCATCTAATATGACCAAACTGTTGGCTGTTGCATGTTTTAAAATATGTGCGACTTCGGTCATTTCCACCATAAATGTGCTCTGGCCGGTTGCCAAATCGTCACTGGCTCCAACCCGGGTAAAGATGCGGTCCACCGGACAAATTTTTGCTTCTCTGGCTGGTATGAAACTGCCGGTTTGGGCTAACAGTGTCAATAATGCTACTTGCCGCATATAAGTGGATTTTCCAGCCATGTTTGGACCGGTTATTACCATGATTTCATTTTCGCGATGATCAAGCAAGGTATCGTTTGGTACAAACATTTCACGGACTAATAAACGTTCAACCACCGGATGACGCCCGTCACGAATCAAAAGGTCCCCGTTGTTGCTATGGATTGTTGGCCGATTGTAATTATAGCGGACAGCGGATTCGGCAAAGCTGACTAAACAATCAATTTGTGCGATTTGTCGTGCGGTCTGCTGAATTTCTGAAATATTCTTTTTTATATAATCGCGGAGTGTGGTAAAGAGATAATACTCGATGTTAACAATTTTCTCTTGAGCGCCTAAAATTTTCGTTTCAAATTCTTTCAGTTCCGGAGTGATAAATCTTTCTGCGTTCGCTAAGGTTTGCTTGCGTACATAGTTCATCGGCGCAGACGCAATGTTACTGTTGGTTATTTCTATATAGTAGCCAAACACCTTATTGTACCCAATTTTTAAAGACTTAATTCCAGTAACTTCCCGTTCGCGTGTCTCCATATCCTGTACCCACTGCTTGCTATCGCGGGCGATATTACGCAACTCATCAAGCTCCAAGTCATAACCCGATTTGATCATGCCGCCGTCACGAATAGATAAAGGTGGATTCTCGGCAATAGCTGCTTCGATGAGATTGACGGTGTCATTATGGGTATGAAGAGTAAGCCCGTTACTAGTTAGAAGAACAGATTCGGCAGTTTGTAAAAGTTGTTTGATTGCCGGCAAAGCTGCCAACGAAGTTTGTAATGATAGTAAATCACGGGCGTTGGCTGTTCCCACTTCAATACGGGTCATGATGCGTTCAAAATCATAAATTACTGCCAACTTCTCCTGTAGAGACTGGCGCATAGAAGGCTTCTCAACCAATTCAGCAATGGCATCCTGCCGATTTATAATTGTGGGTATTTTTAACAAGGGGTATTCCAGCCAATTTTTAAGCAACCGTCCGCCCATTGCTGTTTTTGTAAAATCAAGTACGGACAGAAGTGTTCCTTTTTTCCCTCCGTCACGAACATTATGGGTTATCTCCAAATTACGCAATGTAGCAGTATCGATAATTAAATGTTCCGTGTCATTATATTGCGTCAATTGATTGATGTGTGAAAGATCGCATTTCATTGTTTGATGCAGATAATGCAACAGACAAGAAATTGCTGTTAAAGGGCCTATGTCAGCGGGTAAATCTTCCGCACTGAAATGCTGGGCGGGCAGCGAACGAATTGCAGTAAAATCATCGATCATCAAGGTGGTCTGGGTGCATTGTGGAATCCGGTTGGCTAAAAATGAATGTAAAACCGGTAATTGATCGATTTTACCGGTTACTATTAATTCAGATGGCATTAACCGGTATAGATGGTCGCAAAGTGTCCCTAAACGGGCAGAACCAGCAAAAGATGCCCACATACATTCGCCGGTAGAGATGTCCGCAGCCACGAGATATAAAATAGTATCCTCTTCTAAAAGTAAAGCAAGGTAATTGTTCCCGGAAGATGGCAAAAGCAATTCAGAAATGACGGTTCCTGGAGTGATGATTTTTGTAACTTCTCGGCGGACAATTCCTTTGGCTTGTTTGGGATCTTCCACCTGTTCGCAGATTGCTACTTTATAGCCTTTGGCAATGAGACGCGCAAGATAGTTTTCTGCCGCATGATACGGAATTCCACACATTGGAACACGAATATTCTGGCCGCCTTCGCGGGACGTGAGTGTGATTTCCAATTCCTTAGCTGCCAGTTCCGCATCGTCAAAAAACATTTCATAAAAATCACCCAGGCGAAAAAAAAGGATTTCGTTTGGATGTTGCTGTTTTATATTCCGATATTGATCCATCATGGGAGTATAACTAACTGACATAAATTAACACCTCTGGCCTTTTAGCACCCATGTTTGCGCATGGGTAATTTTAATCATTGCTAAATTCCCGGGCAAGTCTTGTTCCGTGGCTTTCCATAAAACAATTTTATTGGTTCTGGTTCTTCCGGTCATTGTATCAGGGTCATTTTTACTGGGCCCTTCCACTAAAACTTCCAGACAGCTTCCTTCCAGTTGTTTATTAATTGCGAGACTAATTTCGTTTTGAACTTCCATTAGACGGTGCAGCCGTTCTTTTTTTATTGCTTCCGGCACTTGTGCCGGCATAGTCGCTGCCGGAGTTCCGGAACGGGGAGAATATAGGAAAGTATATGCTGCATCAAACCGGATCGCCTTAATAAATTGCAGCGTTTCTTCAAATAATTCGTCGGTTTCACCAGGGAACCCGACGATAAGGTCAGTCGTCAGTGAGGCATGAGGGAAAGCAGATCGGATTTTTGCGGTTAAACGGCTGTAATCTTCCGTCGTATAGCCTCGGTTCATTGCTTTCAAAATGGCATTGCTGCCGGATTGGACCGGCAAATGAAACTGTTCGCAAATATGACGACTGGATTGAATTGCGGCAATGACTTTGTCATTCATGTCGCGTGGATGGGATGTCATATAGCGGATGCGTTCTATGCCGCCTTCTTTATCAATAATGGTGAGCAGTTCCGCAAAATCTGCCGAAGATCCAGCGTCTTTCCCATAGGAATTCACATTTTGGCCTAACAAGGTGATTTCTTTAAAACCTTGTTGCGCCAATTCTTGTATTTCTTTTACGATATCTTGTACCGGTCGGCTTTGTTCGCGGCCACGGACATAAGGAACAATACAATATGTGCAAAAATTATTGCATCCGTACATGATTGGCACCCAAGCCGATATTTGCCCGCCTCTGGCGGCAGGAATCGATGAAGCAACCCGTTGATTATGGTCAACAGCGATAAGTTTATTCTTATGGGTTTGTTTTTCGTGCACTAGGTCTAATAGTTGATCAATATTATGTGTTCCAAGAATAATATCAACATGGGGAGCTTTTTTAAAAATTGCCGCTTGGTCTTTTTGGGCCATGCAGCCGGCGATCCCAATGATCAGACTGGGGTTGCTGGTTTTTAAACGCTTAAATTCTCCAATCTTACCATAGATTTTTTTCTCGGCACTTTCCCGTACGCAGCAAGTATTGATTAGAATGATATCCGCTTTTTCTGGATCGTCTGTGCACAAATATCCCATAGCGCCAAGCTGGCCAGCTAGACATTCTGAATCATATTGGTTCATTTGGCAGCCGTATGAGATAATATAATAATTTTTTGTTTGATCATTTTGTTGGGCGCATCCGGTCATTTATTACGAGCACTCCTCTTTTATGTAACTTTAAATAGTATTGTTGTGAATCGTTGATAGATCCCGACAATTTGGCGGTAATCCAACCATTACTTATTATATCCTACATTCTTTGCTTAAACAATAACTGGAGATCCGACAAATCGGACCCCCAGTTGGTTTCGAAATTTGGATTACAAGCTCTTTTTTGACTTGGCGAAAATCATTTTTAAACCGGTGAAAATTATAAAAATTCCAAAAGCTTCCTGTAGTAACTTTCCCGGGACCATCTGTACAAAATTTGAACTTAGTATGGTTCCAAGCACAGCGCCAACGGCAAGATAAAAAGCGGTCCGGTAATGAATTAATTTTTCTTTGTGTAAATGGTAAGCACCTGACAATGCAGTAGGAATAATAACCAAGAGCGAAATCCCTTGCGCCATATGTTGGGTGAGACCGAGGATGAAAACCATAACCGGAACAAGAATAATGCCCCCGCCTACCCCTAGTATCCCGCTTGTCATTCCTGCACAAAGACCGCTGACAAATATGATCAGTATAGAAATTATCATAAGCTAACCATCCTTAAGCCAACCAATACCAACAGGATGCCAAAGATGCGTTTTAACTGGTCAGCGGGTATTTTCACCATTATTTTTGCTCCAATTGCAGCCCCTAAGATACTGCCGGCAGCTAGGTTTATGGCGATTGGTAAATCAAGTTGGCCATGGAAGCCGTAGATAATGCTGCTTGTTATAGCCGTCGGCACAATGACCGCCAGCGAAGTGGCATGGGCTTGATGTTGGCTAAGATTGAAATAGGATACCATGATTGGAATCATGATAATGCCGCCGCCTACTCCCAGCAAGCCGCTGAATATACCGGCAACAATACCGCTAATTGTTAATTTTAATTTCTCCCCCATTTCCCGATCACCTCATATGATAAGCGGTTTCCTTCTTAACATCTGGGCTTAACCATTTTATTCAAGACTTAACCGTTTCACTTCAATATTGACTTCTTTTATATTCATGCCGGTCATATACTCGACCATGTTTTTTATTCGTTCTTGCGCGCGATGGAGGACATCCCTTAGTTGAACGCCGTACTTGATTGTTACATCCAACGATATGGTGATCCCCTTTTCCGGATCCTTCGAATTTTTGATGACAATTTGCGCAGTTTTCGTGAGTAAAGGATCTTCGATGGCAACAAGATTTACAATGGTGGCAATGGCGGAATCAGAGATTAATAATTTTCCGTAGTAGCTAAAAATCGGCCGAATAATTGATTTTTCTCCTAACCGACGACGTTTGGTTTGCGGTTTTTTGAAAAATATTTCTAATGGATCGATAAGATAACCTGAAAAATGAGGTTTGAGCTCAACTGTAGGGACAGGAATAACATGTTTGCCGTCTTTTAAACGGCTATCTCTTGCTTTTGCAATTTCTGCCTCTGTAGCAACATCTTCAATATGAATAAAATGTGATACGGCTGGTAATTTGAGCGTAGCCACAATTTTTTTGACCATATTTTCCGAAGTGCCTAGTATAAGGATTTTATCCGGTTGAACAGATTCCAGCGCCTTTTGAACCTCTAAAGCGTGTTCAGGTTCCATAAAAATCGCCCGGCGGACAGCTTTTATTTTACTGGGTTCTTTTTTTGCTGAATAACCGGCAATGATTTTGCTGTCTTTAATCAAAAGACCGTCATCAATAATGGTATTAATATTATGTTCGTGCGCTACAACGAGAGCTCGATGGCTTTTGCCAGTACCGCTTGGCCCTACAAATGCGATAACCTCCACGAGCTCATTCCCCCCTTAATACATGAACCATTACAAGCTGGCACCGTTTTCGTGATCATGTATATACTGTAATTGGATTGCCAATTCATCTGGGATAGTAAATATCCCTAGTTTTTCCGGAAACCGTCCCGGCGTAGCGTGAAAATCAGATCCGCCGGTAACTGCCAAGTTATATTCTCTTGCAATTTGCGTATACTTTTTTATTTGCATTTCAGAATGCGAAGGATGATATACTTCAATCCCCTGCATGCCGGACTGAACCATATCAAGTACCACGTTATCATCACCAATTAGCCCGGGATGGGCTAATACAGGTATCCCGTTAACTTGGCGAATCAACGTAATAATTTGTGCTACCGACAATTTATAATGAGGTACATAACCAGGTCGATTGGTATCCAATAAAGCATCGAATACAGAACTTATCGTTGGAAAATAATTTTTTTCTACTAATACTCTGGCAATATGTGGCCTGCCAATCGTAGATTTTTCACCGGCAATTGCAAGAACTTCATTATAATGAATATCATAGCCTAAAGCAGCTACTTTGGAAACCATTTTTTTTGCCCGGCTACGACGATTTACATGGAGGGTATGCAGTTGGTTTTGCAGCACATTGTTCGCAATGTCAATATAATATCCAAGAATGTGTACTTCCCGCTGGGGCATATCTGTACTAAATTCAATGCCGGGAATAATTGTTAAACCATATCGTTTGGCTTTCTCGTTATGGACAATAGTTCGGATGCCATCGATCGTATCATGATCGGTAATGGCAATAGACGAAAGCTCGGCTTGTATTGCCATATCGATAATGGTTTGCGGAGATAATAGGCCGTCAGAGGCATCAGAATGAATATGAAGGTCAGACGCCATGTTCGGTCGCCAGCCTTTGAATAAGTTCCACCAAAGTACGGACACCCACGCCAGTTGCCCCTTTGACATTGTAGCCCGTTTCTTTTTCTGAATTTGCCGTTCCGGCAATATCAATATGAATCCAAGGTGTTTCAGCAGCAAAATGGGCAATGAATAAACCGGCGGTAATTGTACCCGCTGGCCGGCCGCCAGTGTTTTTTAAATCGGCAATGTCACTTTTAATTTGTTCTTTATATTCTTCAAAGGCAGGTAATTGCCACATCTTTTCTCCGGTCGTCAACGATGCGGATTTTAATTTTCCCCACCATTCTTCATTGTTCGTTAATACTCCGGATGCCGTTGATCCAAGAGCAATAACGCAAGCGCCTGTTAAAGTAGCCAAGTCAATAATTTTTGTAGCGCCTAGCTTGATAGCATGGTTAACGGCATCCGCCAAAATCAAACGTCCTTCCGCATCAGTACTGATGATCTCGATGGTACTGCCTTTTTGTGAAAAAATGACATCCCCTGGCTTCAAAGCAGCGCCAGAAGGCATATTTTCTGTACAAGGAATGATTGCGATAATATTGGCTTTCGGTCGTAATTGGCCAATTGCTTCCATTGTTCCGAGCACACTGGCTCCGCCAGCCATGTCATCTTTCATTTCCCCCATCCCTTGCGCGGGCTTGATGGATATTCCGCCGCTGTCAAAAGTGATCCCTTTGCCAATCAAAGCGACGCATTCTGAACTGCTAGGATCGCCTTTATAAGTGATAATGACCATTTTGGGCGGTTCAATGCTGCCTTTGGCTACTGCTAGTAATGCGTGCATTTTCTCTTCATGCATTTGATTTCGGTCCAGTACCTGGCAATCAAAATTATATTGTTTTGCCAATTCTTCCGCATATTGAGCCATTTGGGAAGGCGTTGTATAACAAGAAGGATGGTTTACCAAATTACGGGCATTATTAACCGAATTCGCAATGATTTCTCCTTTACGTGCTCTTTCAAGCAGTGCAGCGTGGCGAGCAGTATCTCTTGCAAAGAAGTAAATTGTCTTAAGCAGCTTTTTGTCTTGCGGGTTGGTTTTGTAGTAATTGAACTCATAAGTTCCCAAAATAGCGCCTTCTATTACTGCTTGGACTACGCTTTCTAACGTAAAACGTTCATCAAATAGTTCATTCAATAGCAGAGGTGTGGCGGAGCTGCTGTTTAACTGACGAATTTTGCGCATAGTGATTGCGCTGAATGAACGAATTTTATCTAATGAGAGCTCATTGACTTGTCCAATGCCAGCCAAAAGAACAACGGCAGGTATGATTTTTCCGAACGTATAAACAGGCACGGTTTGGCCAAAATCAGTACAAGTGGGCATTTGGGAAATTATTTTGCTGATATAACCGTCCAGAGCCTGGTCGATTTCCAAAAGTATAGGGTTTTCTGTTTCGTCCTTAAAAATAGGCACAATTAAAACATCACAGGGAATATTTAAATATGAATCTTGCGTTAATGTAATTTGCACAATGTCACTTCCTATATTCATTACTATAGTTTCTCGGGGAAAAGGTCAAGCTGTTGAAAAAGACCAATTTGCGTAAATAAGGCTTTATCAGCTTGTTTAGCACAAAAAATCATGCTTTCCAAGCTACGCCGTTTTAGCATCTAGGCTTTTTTCAACAGCTTGTCATACAGATTGAAAATTAATAATGGTTTTACACAACACTTTCTACTCCTAAATTAACCAGTATATTCATACTTTATTGGTTAACGAGGTTCAACAATCAACTTGATTGCTGTTCGTTCTTCCCCATCAATCAGAATGTCGGTAAAAGCAGGGATGCAGATTAAATCGACTCCATGAGGGGCTACAAAACCTCTGGCAATTGCTACCGCTTTTACAGCCTGATTGAGTGCTCCTGCTCCAATCGCTTGCATTTCGGCTCCGCCGCGTTCTCTTAAAACTCCCGCTAAAGCACCTGCTACAGAATTAGGGTTAGATTTTGCTGATACTTTTAACACATCCATAACGACTAGTACCCTCCTTTATTTCATTTAAGCTGGGATTATACCTGCTCTATAAGTACTAATTCGTTATTCACCAGATAATTCCTTTTTTGTAATTCAAAAAAATTAAACAATTTGAAAATTATGCATTTGTTTTTTCCGAAATCCGTTGAACGCTTATTGCCTTTTTCGATGCTTCATCAATATCAACAATAATTGCGTTAAAAATGTTTGGACCGTGTGCCAAAGAAAATCTTACCGGAAGACCGGTAACGAATTTCTGTATAATAAGATCTTTTTCGACGCCGAGAACTGCGTTCCAAGGTCCAACCATTCCTAGATCGGTAATATATGCTGTACCAGCAGGCAATATCCTTTCATCTGCTGTTTGAATATGTGTGTGTGTTCCTGCCAAACAAGAGATTTTTCCATCAAGATACCAGGCTAAAGCCATTTTTTCTGAGGTTGCTTCTGCATGAAAGTCAATAATATATAAATCAGCTTGATCACGAAGCTGATCCAGGATATTGTCAATGGTTCGGAATGGGCAATCAACAGGCGGCATAAAAGTACGACCGGCTAAACTAATGATTGCCAGAGTCACGCCTCTTATTTGCAGTAAAGAATAAAAACGGCCCGGAGTTCCGGGAGGATAATTAGCAGGGCGCAATAATTTTTCAGCAGAATCGATAAATGAAAAAACTTCTTTTTTATCCCAAATATGGTTCCCGCTAGTAATTACGTCGATGCCAATCGCCAGCAATTCATCATAGATCGGCTGCGTAATCCCCGTACCGCCAGCTGTATTTTCTCCGTTGGCAACCACCACATCAATTTCATACTGTTTTGTCAAAAGCGGTATGAAATGAGCGGCAGCCTGTCGCCCGGAACGGCCGCAAATATCGCCAAGCATTAGTATTTTCACGATAGACCTCCATAGAGAAAGAAAAATATATTTTGCAGTCGTTCATTTGTTATAAACAATTACCCTTCCATCTTCACGGATACCCACCAAGCGACGGCCAGAACTATTACGAGTCGCGTTATTCAGCATATTATCAATTAACTCGTCCTGTAAATATAATTCTTCTTCCAGGAACGCCTCGCTCGTTTCAACAATTAACGAAGATCGAAAATGTTCTTTTAAAAGAGCGATTGTTAGAGCAATTTCACCTTTTGACAAAGTTCGAACATCACGGACTATATGAAGCATAGCTACCGTGTCATACATGCTTAATTGAATATCAATCGTTTTATCGTTAATTCCCTCGATTGTGTGATAAACAGCGATACTATCAAGTAATGTTTTTCGTACTTTGGTGAATTCGGTTTCTGATGGTATGCTGGATAGCATAAAATTCTGTCGTAAAATATGGGTTTGTGGATCAAAACTGATAGAGGTAATTTCCGGATACCGGATTAAAATAGAAATCAGCAAGTTTACACCGTCGGTAACCTGTTGTTCATTGTCTGGAATAAATTTCGGCATAGCGTTCACCATCCAAGCATGTCTAAATGTTATAGTGCGATTATACACCATCTAAAGTGGAATGAAAAGGTCAAGCGATGAAAACACTAGACCTCTTCCAAACGCATGCTAATATCAGCTGCCTTAACAGAGTGGGTAAGCGCGCCACTAGAAATAATATTTACACCAGCAGAAGCCAACTCTTTGATCCGCTCTAAGGTTACGTTGCCGGATACTTCGACCAAGGCTTGATGATTAATCATGTTCGTAGCTTCCTGTATCATCGACAGTGACATATTATCCAACATGATTATATCGACTTTCGCTGACAGGGCAGTCCGCACTTGTTCAAGAGTTTCAGTCTCCACTTCGATTTTTAGATAAGGTGAAATCACACTGCGCGCCCTGGTTACCGCCTGTAAAATTCCGCCGGCTGCTTTTATATGATTATCTTTGATTAAAACCATCGTATCTAAACCGTAGCGATGATTTTTTCCTCCGCCTATGGCCACAGCATATTTTTCCAACATTCGCAAGCCTGGTGTCGTTTTACGGGTATCAACAATCACTGTCCCGTAACCTTCACAAGCTTCGACATAATGACGTGTTTCTGTTGCTATGCCGCTTAGACGCTGTAAAAAATTCAATGCAACCCGTTCTCCCGTGAGCAATGAGCGCGTTGGCCCTTGAAGAATGGCAAATTTTTGCCCATTATGAATTCGATCGCCATCAGTACATTGGAAAGTGACAGTTACTTTGTTATCAAGCAAGGAAAATACACGCGAAAACACTTCTGTTCCGGCTGCAATCATGTTTTGCTTTGCTAAAAGAGACCCTTTGGACATATGGTCTTTCGCAAAAATTGCCTCACTGGTAATATCGCCAGTTCCGATATCTTCCAGCATAGCTCTTCTTAACAAATCATCTAATGCTAATTTGTTCATCCAACTACTACCTTCCTTTCTTTACCGTCAAACTATTTTGTCCTTTATATGATCTTGTCGAAATTGATCGTGTTACTATGAGGCATTATACGGCTGTCGCTTTAATTTAATTCTATAATGCAGTATTTGTCAAGCTGGGTTAAACGGCAATATAAGTGAGCCTTAGGTTCGGAGGGGGTTATTGCCCCCGCCGAACCCTTAGAGCGAACTTAGTTCGAGTGTTATAGCCTGTTGATCCCCGACCTAAGAGGGCGGGGTCCCTGTGCCCTGTGGGTATTACAGGCTGTTAACGAGATAAAACAACAGCACCCGCGTAACCATAAAGGTTTAAGCGGGTGCTCGTCAGCAACATTTTACTGGACTATCTTATTTAGCATAATCAACTGCGCGAGTTTCGCGAATAACAGTAACTTTAATTTGTCCCGGATATTCAAGTTCACTTTCGATTTTCTTCACGATGTCTCTTGCAAGTCTAACCGAAACGGCATCATCGATTTTATCCGGTTTAACCATAATCCGTATTTCGCGGCCTGCTTGAATGGCGAATGATTTATCTACACCATCAAACGATTCGGCAATTTCTTCTAACCGTGTCAACCTTCGCAAATAACTTTCCAAAGTTTCACGACGCGCTCCAGGACGGGCAGCCGATACAGCATCTGCAGCCGCAACTAAAACTGCTTGAACAGTTGTTGCTTCTTCATCTCCATGGTGAGCGGCAATTGCGTTGATAACTTCAGGAGTTTCCCGATATTTGCGGGCTAAATCAGCTCCAATAGTGACATGAGGCCCTTCAACTTCGTGGTCAACCGCTTTGCCAAGGTCGTGTAAGAGTCCGGCCCGCTTCGCTAACATAACATCTACGCCGAGTTCCGCAGCCATTACGCCTGCCAAATGGGCAACTTCAACGGAATGTTTTAGTACATTTTGGCCATAGCTGGTACGATATTTCAAGCGGCCAAGCAGTTTAATGATTTCGGGGTGAAGTCCATGGACTCCTGTTTCAAACGTAGCCTGTTCACCGGCTTCTTTAATCTTTTGCTCCACTTCTTTTTGCGCTTTTTCAACCATTTCTTCGATCCTTGCTGGATGGATCCGGCCATCAGAAATCAATTTTTCCAAAGCAAGTCTCGCGACTTCCCGACGGACAGGATCGAAGCCGGATAAAATAACCGCTTCGGGAGTGTCATCAATAATAAGGTCGATGCCGGTAAGGGTCTCCAACGTACGAATATTTCTGCCTTCGCGCCCGATAATACGACCTTTCATTTCATCGTTAGGCAATGCTACAACAGAGACGGTCGTTTCTGCCACATGGTCAGCAGCACATCTTTGAATAGCTAATGAAATGATTTCACGCGCTTTTTTGTCAGCTTCTTCCTTCGCTTGTTGTTCCAAATCTTTAATCATCATTGCTGTTTCATGTTTTATTTCTTGCTCTACGTTTGCTAACAGGACTTTTCGGGCTTCTTCCGAAGTCAATCCTGACAATCTTTCTAACTCTGAAAGCTGTTTTTCGTATAATTCCTGAATTTTTTCTTGACTTTTATCTAACTCAGCTTCTTTTCTACCGAGAGATTCTTCCTTTTTCTCCAAAGAATCCATTTTCCGGTCAAGATTTTCTTCTTTTTGCATTAAGCGGCGTTCCAAGCGTTGTAATTCTGTACGGCGTTCTTTTGCTTCCCGTTCGAATTCGGTTCGGGAACGGTGAATTTCCTCTTTTGCTTCCAGCAACGCTTCTTTCTTTTTGGCTTCGCCGCCGCGTTCAGCATCCTCAAGTATTTTTTTTGCAGCATTTTCTGCTGTTGAGATTTTGGCTTCCGCAATATTTTTGCGGATCCAATAACCTGCTCCAGCTCCAATACAAGCTGCAATAATAACGCCTATAATAGTTTCAATACCGATCTTATTCACCTCCTTTTTTGTTGTGTTAAGGTAAGGGTAAAGCCGAGCGTTAACTCGGCTTTAAAAACTTAGCTACCGATTGATCCCTTAGCAATCAGCATTTTTTACCAGGTTACAATTAGGATGCCATATAATTACATGATTCACCATATTTATTTTAATTGTTTTTGAAGCAAGTGTCAAGCTACCTGTTCGGTTGCTCATTTTTCAATTGATCACAAACCCGGCTAATTACAGTGCTTGGGAAGCCTTTATTTGCTAAAAAGCGACAAAGTTTTAATTTTTCTTGAATGTTATAATGTGGAAATTTTTTGCACGCAGCAGCAATTGCTGACTGAATTTCTGTTTTTGGATCAAAAACTTGTATCGTTTGTTGAATAATCGATTCCGGAATGCCTCTTTGGCGCATTTTGCTTATGATGCCATTCCGGCTATGTTTGCCGTTTCGTGTCAATTTATCCACTATTGCACTTGCCAGTTTTTCATCATCCAAATAACCGTAAGTTTTAAGATGATGGATTATTTCTTGTATAATTTCATTCGGACAGCTGCGTTTGTTTAATTTTTGTTCTATTTCCTGTTCAGTAAGAGCGCGAAAAGTCAATGCCCGGATAGCGACGTCCAATGCCGCTTGTTTGTTAGTTACCGGCTTCAGCGATCGTATCATCAAGTGAGTTTTCCGGTTTTACTGCGTCAGTAAATACCATTTCACGAATTTTTGTTTCAATTTCAGCGGCGATCGCAGGATTTTGTTTGAAGAAATCTTTGACATTTTCACGACCTTGTCCGAGTCTGTTTTCACCATAAGAATACCAAGCACCGCTTTTCGTTATAATGTTCAGGTCAGCTCCGATATCAACAATACATCCTTCCCGCGAAATCCCCAGACCATACATAATGTCAAATTCACCTTGTTTAAACGGTGGTGCAATTTTATTTTTAACAACCTTTACTTTTGTACGATTTCCAACGGCATCGTTTCCTTGTTTGATTGCTTCCGTTTTGCGGACTTCCAAGCGAACAGAAGCGTAAAATTTTAAAGCGCGTCCACCAGTCGTAGTTTCAGGATTTCCGAACATAACACCAATTTTTTCCCGGATTTGGTTAATAAAAATAGTTGTTGTTTTGGATTTACTAATGATCCCCGTTAGCTTTCGCAGTGCCTGAGACATGAGTCGGGCTTGTAAACCAACGTGCGAATCTCCCATTTCGCCTTCAATTTCCGCTTTTGGAACTAATGCTGCAACCGAATCGATAACAATTACATCGATTGCGCCGCTGCGAACCAATGCCTCCGCAATGTCCAGCGCTTGTTCCCCATTATCAGGCTGCGAAATTAACAAATTTTCCACATCAACACCAAGACGTTTTGCATATTGTGGGTCGAGAGCATGTTCTGCATCGATGAAAGCGGCAATTCCTCCGATTTTTTGAGCTTCGGCTATTACATGCAAGGCTACTGTTGTTTTGCCGGAGGATTCTGGACCGTATATTTCAATTACCCGTCCGCGCGGCATACCGCCGGCACCTAAAGCAATATCAAGCGATAATGCTCCGGTTGGGATTACATCAATATTCATTTTGGCGGCAACTTCACCTAACTTCATAATTGAACCTTTGCCAAAGTCTTTTTCAATTTGCCGCATAGCATTTTCTAATGCTTTCATTTTATCCATACTATATTCACTCCCTTATCACTTCTATGTCAATTATACAAACGTTTGTTCGGAATGTCAATGAAAGGAATAAATTTCCAATAATTAGCGAGCCTTGGCGGGTTCAACGTTAATCTTGTACCCTTTAATACTATTTTTGTGCATAACCGATACTACGCGTTCGGCTACACTTTCGGCGACTTCTACGAAAGAAAATTTTTCATAGATGTTAATGATGCCGATCTGACTGCCGGCAATATCGGCTTCACTGGCAATTGTCCGTATAAAATCTTCCGGGCGAATTTTTTGTGCTTTGCCGATATTAATAAATAGACGCACCATGCCAGGAGCACCGCCGGTATTTAAAAATGTTGATTTTTCTTCAATCGCTGAAGCGGGTTTAACCCCTTCTTGAAAAAGTTTTAAAGCAGCGGCCGCAATATCCATTGCATCATATTGTTCTGTTAAATCGGCAACAATTTTTTGATAATCGGCGTACTTACCTTGTTCGATAATATTGCAGAGATTCTTTTTAATCATTTCGCGTCTCCGGTCTAGTACTTCAGTTGGAGACGGAAGTTGACGCCGTAATATCCTTGTCTTAGCCATACGTTCGATTAACTTCAGTTGTCTGAATTCACGAGGATTGATAAATGTAATTGCAGTCCCTTTATGCCCTGCTCGTCCCGTTCGGCCAATGCGATGAACATAGGCTTCCGGATCTTGTGGTATGTCGTAATTCACAACATGGGTAACTTGTTCGATATCAAGGCCTCTGGCAGCAACATCGGTAGCAATTAGTATTTCCAGTTTTCCGTCCCGAAATTTTTTCATGACCCGGTCACGTTGCACTTGGCTTAAATCTCCATGCAGGCCATCTGCCATGTAACCGCGTGCTTGAAGGGAAGACACCAATTCGTCAACCCCTTTTTTGGTCCGGCAAAAGATGATCAGCCTTCCCATGGTTTCAGCATCCAATACCCGACATAAGCCATCCAGCTTATCCGTGATTTCATAGTAGAATTGATCGGTAAGAGGTACGGTAAGTTGCTCTCTACTAATACTGACATTGATTGGATCTTTCATATACCGGCGGGCCAGCATGGCAATCGGCGCCGGCATTGTAGCTGAAAATAAAAGAGTTTGGCGATTTTCGCTGGGAATATATTTTAAAATGCTTTCAATATCTTCGACAAACCCCATATCCAACATTTCGTCTGCTTCATCAAGCACAAGCATCTTTACCGACTGAAGCTTAATCGTTCCGCGGCTGATATGGTCTAGGAGGCGGCCGGGCGTGCCGATAACAACTTGCACGCCAAAATGCATGGCTCGAATTTGCCTGTCTATCGATTGCCCTCCATAGACTGCCAATGTTTTTACCCGCTTAAACTTACCGATTTTGGCTATTTCTTCTGCTACTTGAATTGCTAATTCCCGGGTTGGAGTAATAACCAGCGCTTGAATATTCCGGGCATCCGTCATCCTTTCTATAATGGGAATCCCGAAAGCTGCTGTCTTTCCTGTTCCGGTTTGGGCTTGGCCGATAACATCATGGCCCTCCATAAGAATAGGAATCGTTTGACTTTGAATGGGTGAAGGTTCTTCGAACCCCATTTCCGTAATTGCAGAATGCACTTTTTTACTGAGTGATATATTGCCAAAGAGTATCGTTTCAGTACTGCTGCTTTTCACAATGCAAACCTCCTTCCAATGACATAATATAACAACGCAATTGATTCAAAGCTGATTGTGAAGAA
>Ga0316604_10001882_pt1 | contig 17302 bp, 18 predicted proteins | sample OWC_soil_day20_C_FD_207650 | JGI IMG/M metagenome (GOLD analysis project Ga0316604, IMG submission 207650) | Wetland soil microbial communities from Old Woman Creek delta, Ohio, United States - OWC_soil_day20_CT | ecosystem: Environmental > Terrestrial > Soil > Wetlands | place: USA: Ohio... | reverse complement strand
TACGAAACCCGGAACAGGTGGCGGTACTGTTTGCGTCCAGTAACCCTCGTAACTCCCGTAACCCCTCGGCCTTTGCCGGAAAAAGCGTTCCGCAGGAGAAAAGCCGGGCGGTATTCCGTTAAGAAATCCGTACTGTCTGAGCGTAGCGAGTTTACGGATTTTAGGAATACCGCCTGGCTTTTCAGCTTTTGGAGGATTGGGGCCTAGACCTTTTGTTACTTTTGGGGCAATGCCAAAAGTAAAAGGCCCTCACCTTGTATTCGATTGATCAAATATCTGATGTGTGCAAATCCAAGGAACTAGCCAAAAGCCAAGCCCATCCCATTTTAAGGATTGTTACCGCAAAGTATTCAAAGTACGCAAAGAAATAACGGTATCGTGGACTAGAGCATTACTATTTTTTGGCTGAAGATTAAAAGGCCGGCTAGCGGTTTTCTTATCTGTCATTTCGAATACTTCATAAAATTAAATTTTACCATTGTTTGATCACTAAGGTGCGGGAAATACTATTTTAAAAGGAGGTCGATGCTCATGAATTACTATCATCGCAACGTATTTGATGACACTACGCTTGAATTTCCTCGCATTGGTTTTTGGCTTGTGCATGTTTTGGGAGGAATGTTCCTTGTTTTAATCGGCATGCGGATGGCGGTAAGAAGAGCGCCAATCCCGTTAATTGCTTACCGACTATTCAAGATGTTACGGTAAGAATATAAAGTGGATATAAAACTGGAGAAAATTTTATGCGGGCATCTTTTCCCGGTATGAAGGGGAGAAAGATGTCCGCAATTTCTCTAGTTATTTCCCATAAGTTGACCAGTCTTGGATAGATCATAACCGCCCATACCGCCCACTTCATTACGAAATATATCAGAACGAATAACATTTAACAAAGCTTCGAAATGTGGTTTTTCGGCATCTTCCTTGCGGAAAACAATGTCATAACGCTCTTTTTTTTGAAAAATAAAATCAATATCACTTACTTGCAGGGCGGCTTTCTCAATGCCGATACCTACATCGGCTTCGCCTCTGGCAACACAACTTGCGACTGCCAAATGGCTCATTTCTTCGCAGGAGTAGCCCTTGATCTGACGATAATCAGTGTCAAGAACGTGAAGCATTTCGTCGAGTAACACCCTTGCACCAGAGCCTCGTTCCCGGTTGATAAGTGTTATGTCAGACCGGGTTAAGTCCTGCCAAGTGCTAATATTTTTGGGATTGCCTTTAGCAACATAGAAACCAGTGTTACGATAGGCAAGGTTGTAGACCAGCGTTCGATGGCCTGGTAAAAACCGGCGTACATAAGGAGTATTGTATGTGTCGGTATCGCTATCCCATAAATGGGCAGTAGCGACATTAGCAGTCCCGCGGTAAAGAGCTAACAAGCCATCAATGCTGCCTGCGTAATTACGCAAACAGCGGATGTTGGGAAGAATTTTTTCAAGGTGCCGTGTCAGAATATCAAGCATAATATCTTGCCCGCAGATGATTAAACTGTCTGGTTCAGCAGCGGGGACATCTATTGATGGTTGTGCAGAGGTTTGCTTGGTAAGGTTATTTTTCTTTGATCTTTGGATATAGACTTCTAAATCCGGTGCTTCAACGCGGACTTTGCGGCCAATGTGATAGGCTGCAAGATCACCGCGCTTAATCATTTCGTAAACAGTGAAGCGGGATATTTTCAGGATTTTGGCGACCTCGGTGGGGGTGTAGGACGTTGTGTCATTCATAGTATGCACCTCTATAAAAAAAGTTGTAATAAATTATTGGCAAGCTCTTGCCAATATCATACAACAAATATTATAATAACACCATAGAGATTATGTTTGTTTTTGTTAGTTTATATTTGCTTGGTTAAGCTTATATTAAAAAAGGGGGAAGAAAATATGAAAAAGATGAACACCAGAGTATTTGTTATTTTGGCCCTGTTAGTAGCTGCTGTTTTTAGTTTGGTTGGTTGCGGTGGCGAAAAGAAAGCTCCGCCAGCGGCGCAACAAGCGCAGACGGTAGAAATTAATGTCTCGGCTGCGGTGAGTCTAAAGGATGCACTTGCAGAAATTCAAAAGGATTATCAGGCGAAAAACCCCAATATTAAACTTGTCTATAATCTTGGGGCTTCTGGCGCTTTGCAGAAACAAATCGAGCAGGGTGCACCTGCAGATATTTTCATTTCGGCCGCTCCTAAGCAAATGAATGAACTGGAAGCTAAAAATCTAATAAACAAAGGCACCCGTAAAAACTTGGTCGAAAATAAATTAGTTGTAGTTGTGCCTAAGGAAACAAAACTGAACATAACCAAATATGAAGACTTAACCCAGGATTCTGTGCAGAAAATTGCGCTTGGCGAGACCGCCACGGTGCCTGCCGGGCAATATGCGGAGCAGGTATTACAGAAACTCGGGCTTTGGGATAAACTAAAAGAACGAGCCGTATATGCCAAAGATGTACGCACTGTGTTGGCATATACAGAAACAGGTAATGTCGAGGCTGGGATTGTGTATAAAACCGATGCTATTTCCAGTGACAAAGTAAAAATTGCTGCTGTTGCTCCAGAAGGCAGTCATCAACCTATCGTTTATCCAATTGCCCTGACCACCGGTACCAAACAGCAAGAAGCTGCCGAAGCTTTTGTTGAGTATCTCTTTAGTGCCGACAGCAAAGCTATATTTGAAAAACATGGCTTTGTCATGGGGAAATAGGTGTTAAACCAATAAAGCAGGTGATATCGTGATGGAATGGCAGCCAGTCTTACTATCGCTCAAGGTTGCACTTAGCTCACTAATTTTTGTATTTATCTTTGGCGTTGCTGCCGCTTATAGCATGCGAAGCTTTGAATTTCCTGGCAAGAGCGCTCTGGAGGCGTTATTTGCATTACCATTAGTATTACCGCCTGTCGTAACTGGTTTTGTATTGCTGGTTTTAATTGGAAAGCAAGGGCCGATAGGGCAGTTTTTGTCGGAAAGTTTACATACTCAAATTATTTTTACTCCTTATGCGGCGGTGCTAGCTGCTACGGTAGTTGCATTTCCGTTAATGTATCATAGTGCCAAAGCAGCTTTCGAAGGGGTAGACAGTAACCTTGAGGATGCCGCTAGAACGCTAGGATCTGGCTCTTGGCGAGTTTTTTGGACAATAACCATGCCGTTATCCTGGTCAGGTTTGGTAGCAGGCTTGGTATTGTCCTTTGCCCGGGCACTAGGGGAGTTTGGCGCCACTATTATGGTGGCCGGCAATATCCCTGGTAAGACACAAACGATTCCACTAGCTATCTATTTCGCGGCAGAAGCGAATGATTTAACATTGGCTGGTGCTTATGTCCTAATGATTAGTGGCATAACTTTTTTCCTCATTTTTGGGCTTAATATTTGGTCTAAAAAACGCTGCGGGAAATCATCAGTAAAAGGAGTGTTCTAAATGCTGCAAGTAATGATGAAGAAACAATTAGCAGATTTTACGATAGACATTCAGTTTACTGTTGAAAATAATATTTTGGTTTTGTTGGGCCCTTCGGGGGCAGGTAAGACAACTATTTTGCGTGCAATTGCTGGTCTTTTACGGCCAGATACAGGAACCATTATTCATAATGAACGCGTTTTGTTTTCTTCCACAGCAAGAACATTTGTGCCACCGCAATTTCGGCATGTGGGATATATGTTTCAGGAATTTGCCTTGTTCCCCCATATGAATGTAAGAAAAAACATATGGTATGGTGTTAAACAAAATGATAATAAGGCAAAAGAGCTCTATGAGAGATTGCTGGGGCTATTGCATATTGAACATCTGACAACGCGGTTTATTAATAGGTTATCAGGAGGCGAGAAGCAGCGTGTGGCTCTGGCGCGCGCATTGATGGCAGAGCCGGCTATTTTATTGCTGGATGAGCCTTTATCGGCGCTTGATAGTGATACCCGGCTGGAACTGCAGGCAGAATTAAAGAAGATTCAAGGAATCTGGAAGATTCCATTTGTTCTTGTAACCCATGATATTGCAGAAGCAAAAGCGTTAGGCGATCAATTCCTTTTTTTAGAGAAAGGCAGACAAGTAGCCAGACCTGCTTTTCGTCCAAGTGAGTTTTGTCAGTGCCAAAGTATTGAGTTAGCATGAACTTTATGAAATCATGAACTAGGCGTATATTCGAATCCTTATCCGCAAGGATTCGAATATACGCCTTTGTTATTGTTCACCGTAGAAAGAATGTATATAGCAGGAAATTAGGGGAATATCGTTGAAGTAATTAATATAGTGGTAAAGAAAGTACACTGATGGGGGGCCTTTTGGGTGTCAGAGCAAATTTGCATTACATTTTCTAATGGCCGTACTGGTGAGTATGCCAAAGGCGTCACGCTGCTGGAACTTAGTCGGGATGCTGCACACAGGTACACAACACCGGTCGTGGCTGCTAAAGTGAACAATGAAATTAAAGATTTGCAAATTGTGTTAGAACAGGATAGTATGATAGACTTTATCGATCTTCGTACCAGTACCGGGATGAAGGTTTATCAGCGTAGTATGACGCTGGTTATGATTGCTGCTGCGCAGGAATTGTTTCCAGGTTGTGAGGTAACAGTCGAACATTCTTTGAGCAAAGGCTTATACTGTGAGCTGCATCATGGACGGGATGTAACACCTGAGGATATTGCTCAACTTGAAAAGCAGATGAGGCAAATTATTGTTGAAGATCGTCCGATTGTCCGTAAAACACTGCTTAAAACTGAGGCAATAGAACTATTTAAGGCAGCTGGACGCAAAGAGAAGGTCAGTCTGCTAGAACAGCTTGATAGAGAAAAGGTGAATATTTACTATTGTGGACAAATTTATGACTATTTATATGGGACAATGACGCCATCTACCGGCTATTTGAAGGTGTTTGAGCTCAAAAATTATCCTCCGGGAATTATTTTGCGGCTACCCGAGAAAGAAAATCCTGATAAATTGTCCCCGTTTAATGAGAATCCCAAATTATTTAAGGTATTTAAAGAAGCTGCGGAGTGGGGCAATATTTTGCGATGCGGATATGTGGCTACCCTTAATGAGTGCACAAAAACGGGGAAGATTCATGATATTATCCGGGTAGCTGAAGCATTGCATGAGAAAAAACTTGCCCAGATGGCCGATTTTGTAGCTTCCCATCGTAATGAGGTGCGAGTAATATTAGTGGCAGGACCGTCCTCCTCTGGCAAAACAACCTTTGCTCAACGGCTTAATATTCAGTTGCGGGTTAACGGTGTGTGGCCTGTACCTATTTCCTTGGATGATTATTTTGTCGATCGAGAGAAGACACCGCTTGATGAAAACGGGGATTTTGATTTTGAGGCGATTGAAGCTATTGACTTGGAATTATTTAACTCCCACCTGGCCCGGATTTTAGCCGGCGAAGAAGTGGAGATGCCGACCTTCAACTTTAAGACCGGTAAGCGGGAGTACCGGGGACACCAGATTAAAGTGGATAAAGGTCAGCCGCTAATTATCGAAGGTATTCATGGCTTAAATGAACGCTTAACAAGCGCTGTTCCCCGCCACTGTAAAATAAAGATATATATCAGTGCGTTAACGCAATTATCCATCGACAGTCATAACCGTATCCCGACAACCGATGCCCGTCTTATTCGTAGAATTGTTCGTGACAGTGAATTTCGCTCCCATGACGCGCTGATGACGCTTAATATGTGGAATTCGGTGCGCCGTGGTGAGGAACGTAATATTTTTCCTTTTCAGGAACAAGCTGATCTTATGTTTAATTCAGCTCTTATTTATGAGCTGGCGGTACTTAAAAAATATGCTGAGCCTCTGTTGCAAAAGATTACCAGCCAAGAACCGGAGTATTCTGAAGCCCGGAGGTTGCTGAATTTTCTGGAGTACTTTGATTCGGTGGAAGATGATGAAATTCCACATAATTCTATACTGCGCGAGTTTATCGGTAAATCTTGTTTTGAAAAATAGTAAAATGGAAAAGACCCTGTCCGTACATATTTGAACGGCAGGGTCTTTTTCTATGAGCACTATTATCTGTTGGTTTCAAAGAATTTAAGTGCTACATCAGGGAAAACGGCATAAGACAGTACATCTTCGGTGGAAGCATTCGGGTAGCCTTTTTCAGCTAATTCCTGGCGAAGAGCAGTCATTTGCGGCTGAATGTCATCAGCCGGACGGTGGGTAATAAGCTCATCATCACCAATAAGCGAGCGTAAAAATTCAGGATCAATGGGGGCCGGGGTGCGGCCATATTTGCCACGGGCCAGATCTTTGACTTCTCGCGGCACAACCTTATAGCGACCTAGCATAACGTTAAAAGCGGCCATCGAACCAACAATTTGGCTTGTCGGCGTAACCAGCGGTGGATACCCTAACTCGGCCCGTACTTTAGGCATTTCTTCGATGAGTTCAGGGAATTTATCAGCCATGCCTTGTTCTTTCATCTGGTTTAAAAGATTAGACAGCATGCCGCCGGGGATTTGGAAGGATAACACCTTGGTATCAATTTCAATATTTGTATTAAGATGGAAGGTTTCAGCAAGTTGTTTTTTTATACCTCTAAAATGGTCAGCAATCGGGTAAAGCTTTTCTTTGCTTAGACCGGTATCGCGCTCATTGCCCTCTAGTGTGGCAATCATGGCTTCAGTAGCCGGTTGGGAGGAGGCAAGGGCAAATGGTGACAGTGCACAGTCAATAATGTCAACACCGGCCTCAATAGCTTTTAAATAGGTCATGGAAGCCATGCCACTGGTATAGTGAGTGTGAAGTTGAATTGGCACATTAATTTCTGCTTTAAGAGTCTTAATGAGCTCATACGCTTTGTAGGGAGCGAGTAAACCGGCCATATCCTTGATACAGATAGAATCAGTGCCTATACTAACAAGGTCTTTAGCTACCTTGAGGAAAGACTCATTATTATGATAAGGGCTGATAGTGTAGACAAGAGCGCCTTGTACGTGCGCACCAGCTGCTTTGGCAGCTCGCATAGATACTTCCATATTGCGGACATCATTAAGTGCATCAAAAATGCGAATTACGCCTACACCATTGGCAACAGCACGATTAACAAACTCGCGCACAACATCGTCGGCATAGTGATTATAGCCAAGCACATTTTGGCCGCGTAAAAGCATTTGAATGGGGGTTTTTTTCAAATACTTTTTAAGCGTACGTAGACGCTCCCATGGATCTTCATTTAAGAAGCGGAGACAGCTGTCAAAGGTAGCGCCGCCCCAAGCCTCAATCGAGAAATAGCCAATTTCGTCAAGCTGCTCCAAAACAGGCAGCATGTCTGAAGTGCGCATCCGTGTAGCCGTCAATGACTGATGCCCATCGCGCAGGACAGTTTCTGTTATTTTTACAGGATTACTTGTAGTCATGCAAATCCCCCTTATTTTATTAAAATATATGGTAATGAATGCGTGAATACTTAAATTTTAGTCGGTTATTAACATTTTTACCAGTGTTATTTCAAAAAAAATATTGTATACATGACACAAAAGTCACAAAACGACTTATTTTTGGGGGTTAGAGCCGAGTTTTCGGGTAAGAATGGAGGACATTTTACCGGTGCCAGTCATTGTAGGCATACCATTATAATGACCAAGCTTGGTCAGAATAGAGTATATTTGGGGATTTTCGACTGGGGTATGGGCAGGTGCCGCATTTCCATAGTCATTTACATGTTTGGTTCCTTCTTCAGGGGGAAGAAGCCGTCCTGGTCCGCCTACGCAACCACCTTTACAAGCCATACCTTCAATAAAGTTGAATTCTCGTTTACCTGCTCTTATTTCTTCCAATAGTTTTGTGCAGTCAGGAATACCGTCCACCTTAATTGGTTTAAACATTTCGGCCCGGCGGGGAATTAATTTCTCCAGCGTAGTGTCTACCGCGGCGCTGACGCCGCCTGTACGGGCATAGATTCGACCACCCCAGGAGGCTAATGGATTTTCTTCATCTGGCTCTTCTTCCAGATTGATAGCTGCTGCTTCAAAGATGGTTTTAAGCTCCTGAAAGGTCAAAACAAAGTCGATAGCGCCTTTGAGCTCAGGTAATTGTGCCTCAGACTTTTTAGCAACACAAGGTCCAATGAAAACTACTTTAGCATCAGGCTCAAGCTCTTTAATTACCCGTCCTGAAGCGACCATTGGCGATACCGAGGGTGATATGTTGCCCATTAAATCAGGAAATTTATTTTCGATTAATTTAATCCAGATAGGGCAGCAGCAACTGGTAATCAAAAAGTCATGTTCGTCTTTGACGTGTTCATCATACTCAAAGGCTTCTTTTATGGTAATAAGGTCAGCATATAATGCTGTTTCTACCATCTCATGAAAGCCTAATTTTAATAAAGCACTGCGCAGTTTACCTGCGGTTACTTCAGCACCAAACTGACCGGCAAAAGCGGGAGCCACTGAGGCATACACTTTATGCGTGTTTTGACGAAGTAGCTTAATGAGTGGGACAAATTGGGATTTGTCGGCCAAGGCGCCAAATTCACAAGCACTAATACAATAACCGTCATTCACACATTTGGTTCTGTCAATAGAGGGTCGTCCCAGTTCGTCGCGGGTAATAGCGCCAAGCGGGCAGGCTTTTTCACAGGTGGAACCTTGACAATTTTCGCAAGCTTCTGGATTAGCAATAACCACAGGCTCGCTGCCCATACCCATGAGCGCCTCTTCATCATATTCATTGATGACTTCTTCAGAATTAGTAGGCTCCAATCCCATTGCAATACGAATCTGATTGGCAACAAGGCGGCGGGTAGCTTTATCTTCAAATTCTCGCTGTAATAAATGGCATATTTCTTCTTTACGTTCGAACAATTCTCCTTCCCAGGCAGCTTTGGCAACTTGGTATAGAATTCTTGGACGAATATTAAGGTCAGGAGGGTTAGTTGGGGGCATATGTATCACCTATCCAATATAATTATTTTTTGTTGCTATATATTTTGACGTTATATATATAATAGTGTGTGTAATTCTTTACAGGTAGTATTCATAAATCATAATCGGCAGGCACAAACTAACCAAGATTATAATGCAATGAGGTGGAACAGATGGAAAAAGTTTGTCCGCTGTGTAATGTCTTGCAGCTAATTACAGAAAAGTGTCCCCGATGTGGTGCCTCGCTGGTTGATGGTGGTGCTGTCAGCGCTTATATGGGACCTTACAGTCCGTATATGGATACGCAAGATTTACCTTTTCAATCAGAAAACTATTGTTTACACCTACTATACTGTCCGGTGTGTCAATATGATACTAGGTCAGCTGTAGCATTTGTGACAATGTAATGAGCATAAAAGATGAAAAACAGATTAATACTATAAAAAAATAAAGGAGTGAACTATATGTCAAATCCTATGGTTAAATGTAGTGTTGATCAATGTACCCACTATATGCCTGGCGAGCAGTGTATGGCCGCAAAAATTAGTGTCTATAATGATGAAGGCAAAGGAGTTTCAGGTAAGCCACAGGATACCTTGTGCAAGGCTTTTCATCACCGGAAAACAATGGGTGATATGGTTGGAGCTTTCCATAATGCCAATATTGGTGGTACTGTATCTGCCGCCTTTCTGGAAGGTACACAAATCACGCCAGCTGTAGAATGTTTTGTTAATAACTGTAAGTTTTGGGATAATGGCAACTATTGCAACGCCGAACACATTCATGTAGCCGGCCCCAATGCTTCCAAAACAGCAGATACGGATTGTGAAACTTTTCAAGATATAAAATAATATTTTAATAGATAACGCCGGAGGAAATAGCTCCGGCGTTATCTATTAATGCTGTTTATGACAGCCACAATTACAGTTTTCATCATGATCGACAATTTCGATACAGTCAAGCTGCGCTTTTACCTGTGTTCTTATATTGTCAAGATAACGGCGGCGAAGCTCAGCTTGTTCAGAGCGTTCGTTGTCAGTAAGACCTGTTTCACGGCTTTTTTTGGCCAAAGCATTTATTCTGGCGAGTAGCTCAGGCGTTATCATAGTTTATTTCCCCACTTTCTTGAATTGCTTTAAAAAAATACTAACAAATTATTGACAAATACGCAAGATAGAATGAAAATAACAAACGAAGGATAATTATTTTCGCAATTTTTAGATAGGGGTGGAAAAACCAATGAATAACTGGCGTTGTAATGTGTGCGGATACATACATGAGGGGAAAGAGCCGCCAACTGAATGCCCGGTATGTGGTGTTGGTCAGGTGGAATTTACTATCTACACAGACAAGGCTGAGTCAAAGCAGACAGGGAAGCGCTGGAAATGTACAGTATGTGAGTATATTCATACCGGTGATACACCGCCTGATAAGTGTCCCCTCTGCGGCGTTGGCGCTGAACAATTTGTTTTATTGCTAGATGAAGTTATGGAACTGACAGCAGAGGCTGTGCAGGCGGCGGGACTTGATACGACTAACGCGGCTGTAGATAAAATAAGCTATGGCCTATATGTTGTTACTTCTATTAAAAATAATAATAGTAATGGGCAATGCTGTAATACTCTGTTTCAATTAACAAGCAGTCCTTTGCGTGTATCAATATGTCTTAATAAAAATAATCTCACGCATGAGTATCTTATGGATAGCGGTGTATTTGCAGTATCGATACTAACCACCAGTCAAGTGGAAGACGTCCGGCGGTTTGGCTATCAGTCGGGACGTACTACCGATAAATTTGCGGGTGTGGAGTATGTTTCCGGGAAAAATGGCTGTGCTATTTTAAAAAATTGTCTTGCGTATATTGAAGCAAGTATATTGCCGGACAAAACGCTGGATGTTGGTACTCATACGCTGTTTGTCGCCGATGTCACTGCCGGGAGAATGGTAGCAAACCAGGAAGCTCTCACATATAATTTTTATAGGAACAATAAACGGTGACTATACATTATATAGTCCTCACTAATACAGCTAAATACTAGTGTGAGGGTGATAGCTTTGTATGATTTGATTATTATTGGTGGAGGCCCCGCTGGCATGACAGCAGCCGTGTACACGGCGCGTAAAAGATTGAAGGCAATCATGCTGACTAAAGAATTTGGCGGTCAGCCGATGTGGACTATGGACATTGAGAATTATATGGGTTATCAATTTATTTCCGGGCCCGAGCTTATGGAAAAATTTGATGAGCAGGTAAGACAGTTTCCTATCGAAATAAAATATGAGGAGGTTACTAGTTTAGCTCATAATGCAGATGGAACCTTTAGCGTAATAAGTGATGGCGGCGAGTATCAGGCTCAAGCCGTTATTATTGCTTCAGGCAAACGGCCACGCTGCTTGGAAGTGCCAGGGGAGGCGGAATTTACCGGCAGAGGCGTCAGTTATTGCGCTACCTGTGATGGGCCGCTGTTTGCGGATAAAAATGTAGCTATTATTGGCGGCGGCAATTCGGCCTTACAAGCGGCTATCGAAGTCAGTGGTGTGGCTGCCAAGGTTTATCTTATATCCTTAACTGACTATACTGCCGAGCCTATTGTTATTGAAAAACTCAAAGAACTTGCGCAGCCGGTTATTGAATTCATCGGTTATACGACAACTGAAGTCAAGGGAGCGCAGGCAGTAGAAACGCTGATTATCATCAACAATGAAACAAAAGAACAAACTGAGTTAGCTGTGCAAGGGGTTTTTGTCGAAATTGGTTTATTGCCTAACTCGGAATTCTGTAAGGAAATACTTACTTTTAATAAATACCGGGAAGTGGTTACCGACTGTCGTACCCGTACCCATATTCCGGGTTTGTTTGCTGCTGGTGATGTGACCAACGGTCCTGATAAGCAGATTGTCATCGCAGCCGGCGACGGCGCTAAGGCCGCGATGGTAGCATACGAATATTTGCTACACAAACGCGGTGCTAGATGAAAATTTTATAAGTAAAGTACGAACAATTTGATACCTGTCATGGGCGACAGGTGTTTTTTCTGTACATATACTTGGTTTTTTCCTGAAAATGAGTATAATATTATCATACCATTAAATAGATAATACAAAATTTGGAGTGTGATACTATGAAAACTGTCATAACAATTGTTGGACAAGATAGGGTCGGTATTATTGCCATGATCAGTAACATTTTAGCAGAGAATAATATTAACATTCTTAATATTAACCAGAATATCCTGGAAGGCTTCTTTAACATGGTCATGCTGGTTAATATGTCGCAAGCTATTATCAGTCTGAAGGATTTAGGCCAACTGCTAGGAGAAAAGGGCACTGCCATGGGCCTTGATATTAAAGTGCAGCATGAGGATATATTCAATGTAATGCACCGCGTATAACCACGCTACTCAGTCTTAAGCTTGGAGGAATATACACATGTTCACAATGAAGGACGTCAATGAAACCAACCGTATGATTGAAGAAAATAAGCTTGATATCCGGACAATCACTATGGGGATCAGTCTGCGCGATTGCGGGCACCCGGATACTAAAATATTTTGTCAGAATATCTATGACAAGATTACCCGTACTGCTGAGAAATTAGTTAAGACAGGGGAAGATATCGAAGCTGAATACGGTATACCGATTATTAACAAACGTATTTCGGTAACGCCGATTGCGATTGCTGCCGAAAGCTGCCATACAGATAGCTATGTTGCAGTGGCACAGGCACTGGATGCTGCGGCCAAGGAAGTGGGAGTAAACTTTATTGGCGGTTTCACGGCGCTTGTTCAAAAAGGCTATACCAACGGGGACCGCATACTGATTAGCTCTATTCCCGAGGCGTTGGCGGTAACAGAACGGGTATGTTCATCAGTCAATTTGGGCTCAACCAAAGCTGGTATTAATATGGACTGTGTCCGGGAAATGGGCGAGATTATCAAGCTTACCGCTGAACGGACCAAAGACCGGGATGCACTCGGTTGTGCTAAACTGGTGGTATTTGCTAACGTGCCTGAGGACAACCCCTTTATGGCTGGCGCTTTCCACGGAGTTGGTGAGCCTGAGGTTACTATCCATGTAGGCGTAAGTGGCCCTGGTGTTGTTAAACGGGCACTGGAAGATGTACGCGGACGGGATTTTAGCACTGTGGCCGAAACGATAAAACGCACGGCATTTAAAATTACCCGTGTTGGTCAATTGGTGGCCCAGGAAGCCTCACGGCGGCTTGGTTATCCTTTTGGCATTATCGATTTATCGCTGGCGCCGACACCGGCGGTTGGTGACAGTGTAGCGCATATCCTGGAAGAAATGGGCCTGGAAAGTTGTGGTGCCCCAGGTACAACGGCAGCCCTAGCACTTTTAAATGATGCTGTTAAAAAAGGCGGCCTGATGGCTTCTTCCCATGTAGGTGGTCTTAGCGGAGCCTTTATCCCAGTCAGCGAAGACGCTGGCATGATTGCCGCTATCGAGTGTGGCAGCTTGTCTTTGGAGAAATTAGAGGCGATGACCTGTGTATGCTCTGTTGGTCTTGATATGATTGCTATTCCTGGAGATACTTCGGCAGCGACCATATCAGCCATTATTGCCGACGAGGCGGCCATTGGCATGATTAATAACAAGACAACGGCTGTACGGATTATTCCCGTACCAGGCAAAGCTGTCGGAGATACTGTTGAATTCGGTGGATTGTTGGGCTACAGCCCGATTTTGCCTGTCAGCAAGTTTAAATCAGACGATTTTATTGCCCGGGGCGGAAGAATCCCAGCTCCTGTACGCAGCCTGACTAATTAGCGTTAGCGGGAACAATAAGAGGCGAGAATGCCACGCTGTCGTTCGCAATGACTGGGAACAGGAAGCGCCTGTTGGTCATTACGGACAATCGTGAAGCAATCTCGCCTTTTTGGTCCTATTTTCTGTTTGCTAAAACCTTTGATTTGCCTCTCGATGGTTAATGATGGCTGCCAGTTTGGTTTCAGGAGTTGCGGCCTCTGACCAAAGCTTTTCAAACACAGTGGAATTTTTGAAGCTAGCGCTCCAGAGATAGGAATCTTCTGGAGTATAGTAGGCAAAGATGACTTCCTGGTTTGGGTTTTTCGGCATAAGGCCTTCCGCATCGGTGAGTAAGGCGTAAGCCCCCTCTGGTGTAAGCTCAATACCGAGCACCATTTGTCCATCTTCAAATTCGATTTCTTCAAAGCCTAGCGATTGGTAAAATTTTAAAAGATTGTCACTCATACATGCTCATCTCCTCTGAATTCTTTAATGGTTGTTATCGTTAGAAAAGGGATTACACTAGTTGGTGTTGAATTAGGGCATGATACTAACAGATTTAAGTAGCGGGAGGTCGAATACATACTATATGAAAAAAGATTTTGCACAATTAGGTCTGATAGCACCGCTGGCACAAGGGCTTACTAAGGCGGATATCACTGAACCTACAACAATACAGGCTGAAGTTATACCGCCAGCATTGGCTGGCAAAGATATTATCGGCCAATCGCCAACAGGCACAGGGAAAACACTGGCCTATCTTTTACCCATTTTTCAAAAGATTGACACCGCCAAACGTGAGACACAAGCGTTTATTTTGGCACCAACCCATGAATTGGCCATCCAGATTCAGCGGCAGATTGAATTGTTGGCAAATAACACAGGTTTGCCGATAACGGCTGCCCCCATCATCGGTGATGTGAATATTATGCGGCAAATTGATAAATTAAAGGAAAAGCCCCATATCATTACTGGTTCGAGTGGGCGTATTCTCGAATTGGTACAGAAAAAAAAGATAAACACCCAGACTGTCAAAACCATTGTGCTTGATGAGGTCGACAGACTGCTTGATGATAACAATACCGACAGTGTTAAAGCTGTCATCAAGACTACGCAAAAAGACAGGCAGCTTTTGGCATTTTCAGCGACTGTTCCACAGGTCGCGCTTGAGCGCGTGCAAGCACTTATGAATAACCCTATTGCAATATTGGCGGCGCAAGATCAGCTTGATAATAAGCCAGATATTGAACATATCTATTTTGTAGTTGAGCGGCGGGATAAGTTTGAGCTACTGCGCAAAATTGTGCGGGCTATTCCCATCGACAGAGCGCTGGTCTTTATTAATCGCAGTGATGATGTTGAACTAACGGTGGACAAGCTCAATTATAATGGCTTAACTGCAGCTGGTATTCATGGCCGTTTTCTTAAAGAAGATCGCAAAAGGGCAATGGAGGCGTTTCGCAGCGGCAAACTACAATTGTTGATAGCATCTGATTTGGCAGCCCGGGGGCTTGATATCCCAGGAGTAGATTTTGTAATTAATTTAGACTTGCCGGAAGATCCGGCCATCTATTTGCATCGGACTGGACGTACTGGAAGGGCAGGAAAAAGTGGTATTGCTATTTCCATAGTATCACCACGGGAGGCGGCATTAATTGCACACTACGAAAAACAGCTAAAGATAGAAATGTTGCCAAAACAATTAGACCATGGTAAAATTTTGGCTAAAAAAGCAGGCAATAAGCTAAGCATTAAGGTGAAGCGGTAAAACCTCATCTGAAGCTAAGGCTTACTTTATCTGATATTCTACATTTTTCGTACTATTCCTCTTGCACTTATTGGTGGCAGAGTTGCCAATAGCTATGTTAAAATGTCACGAGGAGAAAACAGTGAAAAAGATGAATAAATTAATGTTGATAGTATTGCTGATAGTAATTATGACTATCAGTGCTGGCTGCAATCATGTCAATGCCAGTCAAGGAGGAGTTAGTATGAGTGCTGAGGAAGCACTTTCCTTATGGCAGGCCCAAGAAGCTGTCATTATTGACGTACGTACTCTAAAGGAATATCAGGAAGGTCACATTCCTGATGCGCCTCTTATCCCGCTCGACCAACTGGAAAGCCGTTTAGATGAAATACCTAAAGAGCAGAAGGTGCTACTTATTTGCCGCAGTGGCAGAAGAAGTGCTCAGGGGACAAGCCTGCTGCGGAGCAAGGGATTTGAACAGGTAATAAATATTGAGGGCGGCATGCTCGCCTGGCGCGGACCGGTGGTTAAGTGAAGTTATATATTGCCGAAAAACCCAGCATGGCAGCGGAAATTGCCAAATATTTGCCAGGTCCGGTAAGTCGTAAAGATGGTTATATTACTACTGGCGATGGTGTAATTACTTGGGGTTATGGCCACATTCTGCGTCAGGCAGAACCGGACGAATATGATCCTAAGTACGGAAAATGGCGGGTAGAGGATTTGCCGATTATTCCGCAAAGCTGGAAGCTGTTGGTGGCCGATTCCTGCAAAAAGCAATTTGAAATTGTTAAAAGCTTGATCGACCAGGCAACAGAAATTGTTCACGCCGGTGACCCTGACCGGGAAGGACAGTTACTGATTGATGAAGTATTGGACTATGTTAATAATCAAAAGCCGGTACGCCGGATTTTGTTAAATGCACTTGACGAACATAGTATAAAAAAAGCCATTGTTAGCCTACGTGATAACCAAGATTTTTATGACCTGAAGCAGTCAGCTTTAGCCAGATCCCGTGCTGACTGGCTGATTGGAATGAATCTGTCCCGAGCGTACACGCTAGCAGCTCAGCAGGCAGGGCATCGGACAACCTTGCCTGTAGGGCGGGTTAAGACCCCAACTTTGGCCCTTGTTGTTCGTCGAGAGCGAGAAATAGAAAGTTTCAACCAAGTGGAGTATTTTACTGTTAAAGCTGATTTTGAGCATGATACCACTGTTTTTACCGCCTATTGGAAACCGCAAGAGGAACAACCAGGTCTTGATACCGAAGGCCGACTGGCTGATAAAACCATTGCCAAAGATTTACTGGCAAGTCTGCAGTCGGCTAATGAACCAGCGACGGTTATTTCCTGTGAAACAACCGAAAAGAAGGAACAGCAGCGCCTGCCGCTAGCACTTTCAACCCTGCAGGTTATGGCTGGTAAAAAATTTGGTTATGATCCGCAGGTGGTATTAGATACGGCCCAAAAGCTATATGAGCGCAAGCTGACTACCTACCCGCGTTCTGATTGCGAATTTTTGCCTGAGTCTCAGCACGAAGATGCTGGTGCAATTATTGGAAATTTAGGCCGAATTGCCAATAGCGAATTGGCAGGCTGGGCGGCGAAAGCCGATACCACTATTAACAGTCGTGCCTGGAATGACAAGAAAATCACCGCTCACCATGCCATCATACCTACTGTGGAACGATGCAATTTTGCCAGTTTGAACGAAACCGAAAGAAATATTTACTTCCTTATTGCTCAGACCTATATTGCGCAATTTTATCCGGTGCATGTTTATGACCAGACGCGGGCTGAACTGGAACATGCCGGTGAAACCTTCATTGCCAATGGACGCATTGTTAAGGAATTGGGCTGGAAAGAAATTTATAGCGCCGATACCGAAGAAAAAAAAGAGGATGACAGTACAATGCTGCCATCCATGA
>Ga0316604_10001880_pt1 | contig 17317 bp, 15 predicted proteins | sample OWC_soil_day20_C_FD_207650 | JGI IMG/M metagenome (GOLD analysis project Ga0316604, IMG submission 207650) | Wetland soil microbial communities from Old Woman Creek delta, Ohio, United States - OWC_soil_day20_CT | ecosystem: Environmental > Terrestrial > Soil > Wetlands | place: USA: Ohio... | reverse complement strand
GTGATCTGCTGCTGGTGGCCGGCCGCCCCGGACACGGCAAAACCGTGCTTGGGCTTCGGCTTTTGCTCGACGCGGCCCGCGAGGGCCGAAAAGCGGTGTTCTTCACGCTGGAATTTACCGAACAGCAGGCCAGACAACACATCCGCTCGTTGGAAAAGGACGGTTCCCGCGTTGGCGACGGGCTGGACATCGTCACCTCCGAGGACATCAGCGCGGACTACATCATCCGCCATCTGTCGGGAGCACCGCGAGGAACGGTTGCCGTGATCGACTACCTGCAGGTCCTCGACCAGCAGCGAAGCAAGCCCGCGCTTTCAGAGCAAGTTCCGGCTCTGGGCGATTTCGCCAGAAAGACCGGCGTTGTCCTCGGGTTCATCTCCCAGATCGACCGGTCGTTTGATCCAGAGACAAAACGCCTGCCGGATATCCGGGACATTCGCCTGCCCAACCGCGTCGATCTGGGTCTCTTCACCAAAGCCTGCTTCTTGCACGACGGCGAGGCCCAGCTCCAGGACGTGGCCTGACCTAGCCGACTGCCGCGATGCCCCAGGGCGTGTCGCGGCAGTCCGTCCTCCAATGACCGGTGTCGGCTACCTTTGACACCGGCACACCCGCCGCAGCGTACACGCCAAGCAGGAACTCCCCGACTTTGGCGCGAGTTATGATCAATTTGCGAAATGACCATAACGGAGGGCAGGAGATCAAATCCAGGATTCAAAAAATCAATTAATATCAATATATTGATCGTAGCCCTCCTGACTCCGACGTTTACTCCGAGGCTGGTATCGGCGGATGCAAGGGTCGGGGGCGGACATTCGGCATCGCCCTTCGCATTGAAAATCAATACTCCCACTACGCGAAAGCCCTTACCGGCAATCCTGTTTCCGGTTGTATCCTTGGCCGTGCGACAGGGGGGACGCCCCCGACTGGATGACGGCGCAATCGGCGCCCAACGCGGAGCCACACATGTCAAACTGGAAAGCGGGCGTTCTGCTGGCGCTCGGACTGCTCGGCTTTATCCCCGCCGCCCTTGCCGACGCGACGCTGCCGACCAAGGACATCAAGGGCGCCGCCGACAACCCGCTGGTGCCGCGCTACGAGGGGTCGTTCCTTGTCAGTTACGCACTGCAGAAATTCACCGATTTCAATCTGCCGCTGTCGCCGCTCGAAGCCAATGGCAAGCTCGACGCCAGCAACAACAACGTCTTCGCGCCCAAACAGTCCATGGACCTCGAGGGCCAGCTGACGCGGCTTGTCTATCTCGAGCCCGAGGACCGCTCGCCGCTGGAAGTGCTGCGCAACTACCAGGACGCCCTGACGGCCACCGGCGGCGAGGTGTTGTGGCAGTGCAAGGGTGACGATTGCGGCGGCTCGTCGTCCCGCTCGAGCTCGGGCGGTGGCGGCGACACCAGCCTGACCATGCATTTCTTCACCGAGAAGATGCTGAAGGACGAAGCCTTCTCCAACGGCGCCTGCGCGGTCACCTCGTCGATCGTCGACCAGCGGTATTTCTCCGGCCGGCTGCCGGGGACTAGCGGCGACAGTTTCCTGGCCGTCCAGACCTTCACCATTCTCAACGGCGAGCCCTACTGCGGCGCCTTCACCAACCGGACCGTCGCCGTCGTCCATGTTCTCGAGCCGAAGGCGCGCGATCAGAAGATGGTGGTGGTGAAGGCCGAGGAGATGGCCAAGGACCTCACCGCTTCCGGCCACGTGGCGCTCTATGGCATCCTGTTCGACACCGACAAGGCGACGCTGAAGCCGGACTCCGAACCGACGCTCAACGAGATCGCCAAACTGCTGGCCGACAATGCGGACCTCAAGGTGGTCATCGTCGGCCACACCGACAACGTCGGCGCCTTCGACTACAACACCGACCTGTCGAAAAAGCGGGCGAGCGCCGTAGTGAGCGCGCTGACCAAGCGCTTCCAGGTGGCGCCGGGCCGGCTGAAGAGCGCCGGTGTCGGCATGGTGGCCCCGGTCGCCGCCAACACCAGCGACGACGGCCGCGCCAAGAACCGCCGCGTCGAGGTCGTGCGCCTGAACTGAGACCGGCGGACAAGCGCCGGGAAGGTCGTCCGGCGGCGGGCGCCCGTCCCGGCGACGGGGCCGGCGTCATTTCAGGCGCAGCGCCTCGACGATCACCGAAAAGGCCGGCGAAGTCTGCCGCCGGCTCGGGTAGTAGAGATGGTAGCCGGCGAACATCGGCGACCAGTCGTCGAGCACCTGGCAAAGGCGGCCGACGGCGAGGTGCGGCGCCGCCAGGTTTTCCGGCACGTAGGCGATGCCGTAGCCATGCGCCGCCGCGTCGATCTGCGCCGAGGCGGTGTTGAAGGTGAGTTGCCCGTCCACCCGCACGCGCAGTTCGCGGCCATCCCTTGCGAACTCCCACACATAAAGACCGCTTGACCGGCTCTGCCGCTGATTGATGCAGATATGGCCGACAAGGTCCTGCGGGTGGCGGGGAATGGCACGGCGGGCCAGATAGTCCGGCGAGGCGACGGCGACCAGCCGCCAGTCCGGCCCGATGCGCAGGGCGATCATGTCCTTGTCGAGGCTCTCGCCGAGGCGGACGCCGGCATCGAACCGCTCGTCGACGATGTCGCGAAAGCCGTTGTCGCTGTTGAGTTCCAGCTTGATGTCCGGGTAGTCGGCCATCACCGGCCGCAGCTTCGGCCAGACGACGCTTTCGAGGGCGTGATCGGACAGGGTGATCCTCACCGTGCCCGCCGGCTTGTCGCGCACTGCCATCAAGGCGTCGATGTCGGCTTCCAGCCCGTCGATGCGCGGCGCCAGCGCCTGCAGCAGCCGCTCGCCGGCCTCGGTGAGCGACACGCTGCGGGTGGTGCGGGCGAGGAGCCGCAGGCCGAGCCGGGCCTCAAGGTCCTTGATGGTGTGACTCAGCGTCGGCTGTGACGTGCCGAGCCGGACGGCCGCCCTGGTGAAGCTGCGCTCCTCGGCCACCGCCCGAAACCACAGCATATCCGTCAGATCGTCGCGCCGCATGCCGCCTCCGGCTCATTTATATCAGAAGCCGATAGGTTCATGTGAATTTGATCGGCTAATCCCCACCCGCCCTTAGGCCTATGAGTCATGCCATCGAAGGCCATTGGCCGCTCGACAGCCCCCGGTCAGGCAGAAGCCGCCGCCGACGGACCTGTGACGCGCCAGCAAAGGACGGCAACCCGTGGAGACCATGACGGCAAAATCAATCTGGGAGCGGGCGCTCGGCGGCGGCTTGACCGCCTGTTTCGAGTGGCTGGCGATCAGCCTGACCGGCAGCTTCGCCGAAACCGCACCCAGCCGCCGCCACCGGCAAGAGACCGCCGTGACGGAAGAGGCTGACAGGTCCATCGCCCGACTGGATCGTTATATAGTATAGCTATATAAAGCCTTGGTCCCAATGTCCCGAAGTCTTGCCATGGTTCCGCCTTTCACCGCCTTCACGCGGCGCACCGCCCTTCTCTTCGGCCTCATGCTCGCCATGGCGCCAGCCATCGCCTGGGCTGAGTGCGTCGTCACCGACCAGATCGGTCAGACGGTGACGCTGCCCGAGAAGCTGGCGCCGGATATCGTCTACGGCCTCTGCCGTGCCCCCGGGGCCGGCGCGGCGGCGGCGCTGTTTATCTGGTTCCTGCTGTCTAGGACCGGTCAGGCCATGTTGGCCGACAACGGCTTTCGGCCGGCCGACGGATGGGCCGCTCGGCCGTGATGGCAAGCTGCTCCATTCTCCCTTGACCGCGAGGGCTCCATGGCTACCTTCGGACGGCCCCGAGATCACGAGAGCCCGACACGATGCCAGCGGACCACGACCTCAAGGGATTGATGAAATTCCTCGACCGGCCCGAATGGACCGAGTGCTTCCAGCAGGTGTTCGACCGCCATTTCGAGATCATCCTCGGCGGCCCCGACGAGCTGGATTTCGACGATCTGAGGGACGCCCTCGGCGATGCCATGGCCGCGACCTTGTGGGGCTGCGCCTTCGAGGATTTCCTCACCCAGGATTTCGACGTTGCCGGCGTCAACATCGTCGACGAGTATCTGAAGCGGCGCGGCTGGAAGGAAGGCGCGCCGGCCAAGGCCTACATGATGGCGCTGAGAACGTCGGTGATGAGCCTTTACGAGGTCAGCGACATCATGCCCGGCGTGTCGGTGATGGCGCGCGATCTCATCCGCGGCGGCGAGCCGGTGCTGGTCCACGAGGGCACCGCCAGCAAATCCCTGAAACAGTGGGACAAGATCGCCGCCCGCGTCGTGCGCGTGATGGACAGAAACGTCTTCACCGGCGGCCTGCTGGCCTATTCGGACCGCGCCGCCGAGATGGTTCTCGACGGGGCCAGAGAGCTCTATGGCAAGGGGCGGTCGAAGCGGAATCCGACCGCCATCGACAAGGACCTCAGGGCCTCGGCGGATACGTTCACGATGGTCTGGCTCAGCGACCATTTCGAGCAAGCGGCCAACGCCAAGCCGCCGCGCGTCCGCAACACCGACGGCGACGAGTTGATGTTCCACACCACCCGCTTTCCGGTTCTCAAGGGCATCCGGCAAAAGGACATCGCCGACCGCCTCAACCGGGTCGACACGCTGAGCCCGGCCGGCGCCAAATTCTGGAACTGGCTGGAGACACCCGTCGACAACCAACCGGCGGAGCGCGGCGACGGGCTGACCTTCGACAGCACGATGGACGATGGCATCCGCGTGCTCGGCACGGTCGAACTCATGGGCCGCACCTTGCTGTTTTCCGCCAATTCTCCCGCGCGTGCCCAAAAGGGCATGGCGCTTTTGCAGGGCATCCTCGGCGATCTCCTCGGCCCGCCGCTGACGGAAATCCAGACGCTCGACCAGATGATGGCGGAGGGCCCGTCCGAGCCGGCGGAGCCCCATGACGAGCTGGACCTGCCGCCCGAGGTCATGACCAGGCTCGTGCACGACACCCTCGACAAGGCCTATCGCAAGACGCTCGACGAACCGGTCGACACGCTGGGCGGCCTCACGCCGCGACAAGCCGTCAAAACCGCCGCCGGGCGGCGCAAGGCCGCCGAATGGCTGAAGTATCTGGAGAACCGCTCGGCGCAACACAACGGCCCCGACGACCCGATGGCCACCTACAGCTTCCTGTGGATGTGGGAGACACTCGGGATTGCCGACCTCAGGCGGTGAGAACCCGACGGGGGCTGGCCTCCAGTTGTTTGTTATCGCATCGTTTTTCTCGCCAAGCCGGTGCTCACGCAAGCCGGCCGTCGTCGTCAATGACCGTCAGCCGATGGGGCAGACTGTCCGACCACCGGCGGCAGTGAGATCGCCTGGTGCCCTGCCGTGAGCAGCAACGGCGGTCGCATCCCGACAGTCGAGGATGTCGTCATGAAAAAACGGCGGCTTCACTGGAGGAAGCGCGGAAAGCAAAGCGTCTCGTCTCGTAACATATTGAAATATTTGGTGGGCCCGGCAGGACTCGAACCTGCAACCAGACCGTTATGAGCGGCCGGCTCTAACCATTGAGCTACAGGCCCTTTCCGGAACAGGCGATGACCGGTGCCCGGTTGGGGCATTCAGATCGGCGCCCGGTTCCAGGGCGCCTGTTTCTGCCATCCCCCATCAGAGGAATCAAGGCGTATCACTTGAGAGGGGACGCCGACGGCGTCGGCACGGACAAGCCGGCCTTCACATCGTCATAGAAAGCGGCGCAATCTTGCGTGCGACGGTCCTCGCCGTCGGCGACGATCTGCCAGCGCCCCTGCACGGCGCGCCATTTTTCGCCGGCCTTCGGCGTGACGCGCGGCATGGTGTCGCGGCAGCGAGCCGGCAGCGCCGGCAGGCTCACCCCGGCGCTCTGGCGGCCGATCTCACTCGACGCCGCCGTGAGCCGCGCCTGACGATTGCCGCAGCCACTCAAGATCGTCAGCAGTGACGCGGCAACCATCATCGCCAGTGTCAGCCGCGATGGCCGCCTCATAGTGTGTCCACGCATCGCCCGCTTCCCTGTTCGCCGCTTCGGCCCGTGCCCGGTCGCTTTGCGCCGTCGCCTCGGCCACCTTGAACTGACGGCGGATTTCGTCGACCTGGCCTTGCAGCGCGACCTTCTCCGATGCCGCTACGAAACCCTCCCGCGCCGCCGAGGCGACGGCAGGGTCATCGATCCAGGCGTCGTAAAGGCCGAGGGCCGAGACGGTGACGATGCACCCGGCGACGAGGCCGGCCATCGCGGCGGCCGTCGTGCCGAGTGCGTTGAGGGGACCGAGCATCACAGCACCCCCGAAGCGCAGAGTTCGCCCTCGCCGATGCGCGCGGCGTCGCCCATGCCGCGCCGCCGGGCGAGGCCGACCACCATGCGTCCGCCGGCCCGGTTGAAGGCGGTGGCCGCCACGCAGCTGTCCAGCCAGCGCCCAGCCCGGCCGAGCCGCGCCGCCGCCGAGCCGCAGGCCGCCTTGGCGCCGATGTTCCAGGCCAGCGAATCCATCATCGCCCGCCAGCCCAGGGGGGCGCTGGTCCAGCTGGTGATGCAGGCCACCAGCTTTGCCCGGTAGACGCCGGTGATTTTCGTCGCAAGGCGGCGGTCGCAGCCAGCTGGCGTTTCCACCATGCCCGGCTTGACGCTATCGGTGTCGCCGTCGCAGATCGTCCAGACCGGCGGTCTGGCGATGGTGTCGAGATAGGCGGTCAGCGACCGGCCCTCCCATGGCTTGACCAGCACCTCAACCGCCAGCGCCACGTCGTCCGGCACCGTCGTCGCGCCGGGGGCGAGCGCCAGCATGCCGCCGGCCGCCAGCCCCATCGCAGCGATCGCCGCCCTGGCGCGCCTGGAAGCCGTCAGCTTAATCGTCGTCATCGTGCAAGGCCTCCTGCACCACGTAGCGGGCGATGAAGGCGGCGAAGACGACGCCGAAGGCCACGACGGGGAAGGCCGAAGGCGGGATCAGATCGGTGCCCGAAAGACAGGGCAGCACCGCCTCGGCGGCGCTGAGAAGGCCACCCAGAATGAGAATGTGGGAGGTCCAGGACTGCCGGAACAGCCGGCGGGCATTGGGCACGAGCTTCGGTCGTTTCATCGCGCGAGACTCCAGCGTTCAGGACCGGAGATTAGGCGAGGACGGGTTTCCGGCCTGGCGCTCAAGGCGGGTCAGCCGATCCGCAGCCAGTGGCGCACCAGCCCGGATGCCTGATCGGAAAACCAGGTCAGGGCCGCGCCAACACTGACTCCGCCGAGGGCAAGAAGGCCGACGATGGTGAGGCCGGTCCGTTTCATGTCCTGCCAGTCGCCGATGGCTGGCAGGACGGTTTCCGTCTGGGTCTTGGCAAGTCCCTCGACGACCTGCCGGCTCAGCGTCAGCTCGGTTTTCAGGCCGGACAGCTCCCGCGCCTGCTCGTCGAGCCGGCGATGCATGGCGGCGCGGTTGTCGCGCGCCGCAATCTTCTCGTCACCGAAATCGCGCAGCAAATGCTGGACGCTGGCGCTGAGCTCGCCGAGCTTGACCAGGATTTCACTGCCGGGATCGTCATCCTGGAACATGCTCCCCACCCGTCAGGCCGGCCAACCGGCCGATACGTCGATGGCATCGAGAGCCACGGCGTCCTCGGCCGAGAGAGCCGCGTCCTTCAGGTCGCGCCGGCGCTGGATGATCGCGGCGTAGTAGGCGCCGACCGAGGCGGCAAGCGCCAGCCCGGCGGCCGGTGTTGGAAGCGGCACGCGAAGGTTCTCGCGGGCGATCCAGCCGCGCGCATAGCTGTCCGGCCAGGCGACGGCGCTGGACGTTGCCGCTGTGGCCATCGCGGCCATGGCGGTGAGATCGGCCCGACTGCCATCGTCGAGAGCGATGTGCAGGCCGGAGTCGACGGGGGCGCCGCGGGCAAGCAGCGCGTGGGCGGCGGAGACGATTGCGCCGAGTTTGTCGGCACGGAGAGCGTCGAGCGTGGGTGGCGGAGCGGAGGCGGTATAGCCTCGCTCCACCGGGTCGCCGATGAAGTCGACCAGGATCCGGTTGTTGCCGTCGTACCAGCTCTCGCCGCGACGATCATCGACCAGCGCCCAGGCGGAGCCGGACCAGACGGCCGCATCGCCGGCCTCAGCAACCGGCGGGGCGCTTTCGACGCACCCCGCCGGGATCAAGAATACACCGGGTTCCAGCGGGCTTTCATGGGCAACTGCTTCGCCAATGAAGATGCCGGCCGCGTCTGTCTGATAAACCGTCTTCATGGTAACCCTCAGTAAGCGCGGATGATCGGGAGACCGGCGATGTTCTTCGGTCGGGTTTCGGTGCCGCCGGTAGCGCCTGTCGTAGAGTTTCCGGCAAAAGAGCTGGTTCCGCCACCACCACTGTTTGACCCGCCTGAGACGGTGTAGGTGTGTACGTGACTCGCAAACATATCCGCCTGATAGCTACCGAATACACGCCCTGCGTCCAACCCACGGCCACTGTCCCAACCGCGATCGAACACACCACGGCCGTCGGGCAGGTTGAACGTGGTGGAGCCATCGCCGGCACCGTATTTCGTTCCGCAAACGGCGAACAACGCGGCATAGACGGTGCGAGATACGGCGGAGCCATCCCGAACCAGATAACCGGCAGGGGGCGTTTGCCCGCTAAAGTGGTCCCAGGTGCCGATCGGAACGCCCGAGATGGTGGCAAGGGCGGCGGCGATCGCCACCTGCATGCCGGCGGGGGCCACAGGTTTTCCCGCATCCGTGCCGGCAAGGATCTCCGGGTCGGTCGCGAAGTCGAGCGAGACGGTCACCGTCGCGCCCAGTGCAGCCCCGGCGCCGCCGTTGATCAGCACGCCGGTGCCGCTGGCGATCGTCCGCGTCGTCGGCACGTAGCCAGCCAGGAGCGCGGAGATCTGGGCCGTCGTCGAGTAGGTCGCCGGATTCCACGTCGCCGCCGCAGCGGCGCTCTCCGCCGCCTCGGCCGCCTTGCCGGTCGCCACCGCCGCCGCCGCCGTCGCCGTGTCGGCATTCCCCGCGGCCGCGACGACCGCGTCCGCGATGCCCGCCACCGTCACGATGTCCTGAGCCATCGGCGCCAGCGTCTGCATCTGCGGCTGGATCTCGGCGAGCGCCAGCACCGAGCTGGTCAGCCTGTCCACCGACACCGACGACGTCACCGGCAGCACCACGGCGCGCGCCACCTGTTCTTTCAGCTGCAGCGACATCTGCGTCTGCAGATCGATCGCCCGCTCGATGGTTTCGGCGAAATAGGCACCCTGGTTTTCAAGGTCGGTGTCCTGCGTGAACGGCACATTGAGGATCAGCGTCACCCGGTAACCGGCCGCGTAGGCAGCGGCCGTCTCGACGGCGCCACCGCCACTGTCGCCGACGCCCGACACCGCATAGTCGCTGCCGAGCGCCAGCGTGGTCTCGGTGCCGTCGGATCCCGTCAGGATGACGCGGATGTGCGCCTCGTCGTAGATCCTGAATTGATAGGGAAAATGCGTCGTCACCCCGTTGCAGGCATAGGGGCCGGAGCGGTTCGCTTCGCTCGCAATGGTCATGGGCGGGCCTCACTTGAGCATCGTGCGGAAAAGTGGGACCGGCTTTCCGCACGCTGCGATACCAAGAAGCGGAGCCACGCCTGGCGTTCGTCAGAACGCGCGTTGCTCTGGTTTGGCGAGACCTTATGCACGCGGGGTTTGTTTCATCGCGTCACGCGCTTGCCGTCTTCGCCTCCACCAATCGCCCCAGCGCCGCAAAATCCGTCTTGCCGGAACCGAGCAGCGGCAGGGCCGGCACCACCAGCACCTCGCTGGGGATCATCAGGTCATTGGCGCCGCGCGATCTTGCGAAGGCGATGAAGGCGTCGCGATCGGCGTCTTTCTGGTCGGTCACCAGGATGATCCGTTCGCCCTTCCTGGCATCCGGCACGCTGGCGGCAGCGGCGGCGGCGCCGGGCCAGCACTGGGCGGCCAGCGCGTCGATGCCGGCCAGCGACACCATCTCGCCGCCGATCTTGGCGAAGCGCTTGGCGCGGCCCTTGATGGCGACGAAGCCGTCGTCGTCGATGGTGACGATGTCGCCGGTGTCGTACCAGCCGTCCTCTGGCGCCTCCAGCACGCCGGGTTTTTCCGCCCGGAGATAGCCGAGCATGATGTTGGGGCCACGGATCTGCAGGCGCCCGCCGGCCTCAATGCCGTCAACCGGCTCCAGCCGATGCTCGAGGCCGGGCAGCAGGCGGCCGACGCTGCCGGCGCGGTTGTGCATCGGCGTGTTGAGCGCCAGCACCGGTGCCGTTTCGGTGACGCCATAGCCCTCGAAAATGCGCAGGCCGAACTTTTCGCCGTAGAGCTTGCGCGTCGCCTCCTTCACCGCCTCGGCGCCGGCCACCAGCAGGCGCAGCGAGCGGAAGTCATAGGGGTGGGCCATGCGGCCATAGCCGGAGAGGAAGGTGTCGGTGCCGAACAGCACGGTGGCGTTGGTCTGGTAGACCAGCTCGGGAATGATCCGGTAGTGCAGCGGCGTCGGGTAGAGGAACACCGGCACGCCGGAGACCAGCGGCAGCAACAGGCCGGCCGTGAGCCCGAAGGAGTGGAACACCGGCAGCGCGTTGAAGGCGGTGTCGGTGCGCGAGAAATCGATGCGCGCCGCCACCTGCGCCACGTTGGCCAGCATGTTGCGGTGGCTGAGCACCACGCCCTTGGGCGTTCCCTCCGACCCGGAGGTGAACAGGATGACCGCCGGCTTGTCCGGGCCGTCCGCCGTCTGCCGGCGCGGCCAGTTGAGGACGGCATCGACCTTGTCGGCGAAGGTCACGGTCGCCCTGAGATCCTCCAGCCAGACGATCTTCAGCTTGCCCTCGATGGCGGCGATCACCGGCTCCAGCCGGCCCTTTTCGACGAACAGACGCGAGGTGACGAACACCTTGGCCTCTGAGGCGGCGCAGGCGGACAGGATGTTGGCCGGGCCGGCGGTGAAGTTGATCATCGCCGGCACGCGGCCGATCGATTGCAGCGCCAGGAAAGCCGCCGCGCCGCCGACGGCGTTGGGCACCATCAGCGCCACCGCCTCGCCCGGCGCGCTGAGCGGGGAGAGCTTGCGGCCGAGGATGCGCGCGGCCATCATCAGGCGGCGGTAGCTGAGCTTGCCACCCACCGGATCGCTGACCGCCACGCGGCCGACGCCGTGCTGGCGGCCGGCGGCGACGATCGCCTCGAACAGGCTGAGGTCGGTGTCGGTGGTGCGGAACATCATGTCCGACATGATGCCGTAGAGCGCGGTGCCGGCCGCCTGCCGGCGCGCCTTGCCCCTGAGGTGGTCGGGCAGCGTCAGCCGCACCGGCTCGGTGATGGTCACCGTCACCTTGGGGAACCAGCGGCGCTTGACCTGCAGCGAATTCAGCCGGCTGAAAACGGTGGATTCCAGGCCCGACAGCCGTACCGGCACGATCGGCGCGCCGGCTTTCTCGGCGATCAGGCCGACGCCGTCATAGACCTTCATCAGCGTGCCGGTGACGGTGATCCGCCCCTCGGGGAAGATGATCAGCGTCTCGCCGTCCCTAACGGCGGCGATCAGCGACCGGGTGGCCAGCGGCCGCGTCGGGTCGAGCGGCACAGCGCGGGTAAAGCGCAGGAACGGCTTCACCCACCACGCCTCGGCGATGGTGTGGTCGATGGCGAACACCGGGTCGCGGTCGAGCAGGGAGATGGCGACGACCGCGTCGAGGAAGCTGACGTGGTTGAGGGCGATGATCGCCCCTTGCCCGGCCGGCGGAATGTTCTCCTTGCCGGTCACCTCCATGCGGAAGACGGCGCGCAGCAGGATGGAGACGAGGTCGCTGAGCGGGTTGGTCGGCAGCACGCGGAAGATCCACACCGCCGAACCGAGCGCCACCATACCGAGCGCCACCAGCACCATCGGCACGCTGGCGCCGAGCATCTGGGCGACGGCCACCGAGCCGGCGCCGGCCACCATGAACAGCGCCGTCAGCGTGTTGATGGCGCCGACGACGCGGGCACGGCGCGTCACCGGCGCCCAATGCTGGGCGGCGGCAAACGACGGCACGATGAACACGCCACCGGCGATGGCGAGACCGGCGAGATCAATGGCGGCGTGAAGACTGCCGGGACGGCCGAAGAATTCGGCAAGGCTGTCGGTGGTCGGCGCCGGGGTCAAGCCGGACAATGTCCAGGCGAGGTCAAGGGCGCACAGGCCGATCACCAGTGACGCCACCGGCACCGGCAGCAGCACGATGCGGCCGGCCGACAGCCAGGCGCCCAAGGCCGAGCCCACGGCGATCGACACCGCGAACACCGTCAGATAGGCCGACACCGCCGCCTCGCGGCCGCCGAGGATATCCTTGACGAAGGTCGGCATCAGCGCCATCGCCACCACGCCGAACATCCAGAACAGGCTGACCATGACGCCGGTGCGCCACAGGCGGGCGTCGGCCCACAACTCGCCGATCAGCCGGACGGACGACCTGACAACATTGCGATCGACAACCGTATCGGGGCTGGCGGCGCCGACCTTGGGCACCCACAGGGCCGCCAGCCAGCTGGCCACGGCAATGGTCATCATGGCAATGCCGAACACCCATGGGCCACCATGGGCGCCGGTGATGAAACCGCCGGCATAGGTACCGAGCAGGATGGCGACAAAGGTCGCCCCTTCCACCAGCGCGTTGCCGCGCGGCAGCTCGGAGGGCGCCAGCAGGTCGGGCAGAATGCCGTATTTGATCGGCCCGAACAGGGCGGAAATCACCCCGAACAGCACCAGCGTGGTCATCAGCAGGGAGATCGACTGCCAGAAGAAGCCGGCGACGGCGAGGCCGGCGATGGCGATCTCCACCAGCTTCAGCCACTGCGCCACGCGCGCCTTGTCATAGCGGTCGGCCAGCTGGCCACCGAGCCCCGACAGGAAGATGAAGGGCAGCATCAAAATGCCGCTGGCAATGGTCACCAGCGACTCGCCACCCTCGACGCCCATCTGGAACAGGATGGTGAACACCAGGGCGTTCTTCAGGAAATTGTCGTTGAAGGCCGAAAAGAACTGCACGCAGAACAGCGGCCCGAAACGACGCTGGATCAGAAGCGGCTTGCTCATGGGAAGCGAGACCTTTCGAGGCTGAGACGCCTTGCGACTGGATAAGGAAGCGAAACGCTGCTGAAACGCAAATGACCGGCATACGCCCCATCCATCAACGCGCTTCAGCTTCGACCGTTCCCGTGATATGAACATTGTTCATGAGATCCGTATAGCCGAAGAATGAACATCGTTCAATGTGAAAATGAACGTCGTTCAAGACGTGCTGAACCCAGGTAAATGCCGATGAATGCCCCCCTCTCCGACCGGCGCCCCGAACGACGCCAAGCGCAGCTTGCCGCCCTGATCGACGCCGCCGAACGGCGGATTGCCGAGGGCGGCGCGCAGAGCCTCAGGGCGCGCGATCTGGCCGCCGACCTCGGCATCGCGCTCGGCGGCCTCTACAACCTCGTCACCGATCTCGACGAGCTGGCGCTGCGCGTCTCCTCGCGCACCCTCGGCCGCCTCGGCGCGGCGCTCACCGCCGCGTCAAGCGCCCTGCCGCTGACGACACGCGACGACGCCGTGGAGCGCCTCGTCACCATCGCCCACGCCTACCTGCATTTTGCCAAGGGCAACCTGCTGTTATGGCGCACCCTGTTCGAACTGCGCCTTGCCGAGGGAACAGCGCTGCCGGCCTGGGCGGCCGACGATCAGCTGCGGCTGTTCCGCCACGTCGCCGAACCCCTCGCCCTGCTCGTCCCCGACATGGACGAACCGCGCCAGACCCTGGCCGCCCGCACCCTGTTCGCCGCCGTCCACGGCATCGTCACCCTCGGCCTCGAAGAGCGCCTGGTCGCCGTGCCGCTGACGGCACTGGAAGCGCAGATCGAATGGCTGGTGCGGGCGACGTGCCGGGGGCTGAGCGGGGAGGCGTGAGGACCAGCCGGCCACATCCCAAGAAACCCGATCCCACCCGCGCGCCGTCTCGTCCTGAGGTCTTCGCCTGCGCGAGGATGACAATTTTTATATATGGGACAAGCGGTTAGATGGTCGCCCCTTCTATCCGGCCGTCTTGCCGGAGGTGCAGATCATTGGCGCCCTGCGTGTGCTCCCAAGTGCGGGGGCTTGAGGCGATGCGCGGAGCTATATAGCTGTTTTCCCTATATATTTAGCTGTCTTCCCCGCGTGAGAAGGGGCCCTCGGGTAGAAGGGAACGCAACGCTGGTATCAGGCGCCGGGAGCAAGGGCATCCCTCGGCGGAGGGCCGCACCCGGACTCCACCGATCAGGCCTCCCCCGCCGGGCCGGGCGATCACCGTCCGTGCAACCCCCTCTTGGCAAGCTACCCCCGGTAGAGCACTCTGTGGTCAGTGTCTCTCCGGCCGGTCAACAGACGACCGTCCAACGACGATATGGCTGTGCACCATGACTTTGTTCTTCGTTATGCTGGTTGTTAAGCTGACAGATATTGCCGCGATCACGTCTTTGATCCTCGGTCTATTCAAAGTCAAAAACAGAATCGGCTATCCCGTGGCGATCGCTTTGACACTTCTCGGTCATGCGTACCTGCGCAGCACCCAACTCCTCGACTACCAATGGGACGCGGTCGAATTCACGATCATCGTCGCCGGCCTGATCGCGGCTTGCCTCGCCTTCTTCGTCGGCAAGGCCCTGCGTAGGGACATCAGGACCTAGCCCCGGAACCACGTCTGCGCCGTATTGTGTCGGGCACCGTGGAATTTGCCTGCCCTGCTCATGTCGCAGGCGTGAAAATCGCCTCGCGCGCCGCGCGCCCTTCAGCGGGCGACTTCAAGCGTCCGCCGGTCCCGCAGTTCCCGGTCGATCTGGGATGTCCAGACGTCATAGGCCTGCCGGCTAAGCAGGCGACCGAGCTGCTCGGGGTAACGCTGGTACTCGGTGCCCTCGGACGCCTGCCAGGCGTCAAATGCCGGATCAAGAGCATCCAGGTCGGCATCTCGCATCTCGTCGGCTCGCCATGAGCCGACAATCGTTTCCAGCCGCCAAGCGGCCTGCCAAATCTCGGAAAGGCTTGGCTGCTGGGCAGCCTGGGCCAAGGCCGATGACGGCAGAAGCAGGGAGAAGAAGGCGATCAGACAAACACGCATTGGGCGCTCCATGGCTGCGCGCAACCATAGAGCAGCCCATGCGAGCAGTCACCGATCTTGACAGGATCAGTACACTGCCGCGGCTTTTACGAGTTCCGTGATGTAGTCGCCGAACAACTCCACCGCCCGTCTCGTTTTGGGGTTTTCCAAAAGCTTCGCTTTTGCCTTGTCCGAAAGATGATCAATAAAAACTGCTCTCCCCGGATCGGAGAGAAACGCCTTCCCGACCTCACTGGAAGAGCGTGTTTCCTGCGTGGCCTGAAAGATGGCTTCCTGAAACCCCGACTTGGCTATCTCTTCTGCCAATCCCTCAAAGGCCGTCACCAAGGCTGCCGGGGGAACAACCTTGCTGGCACCCATGATACCCTTAACTGCCCCGCCGGCCAGTGCGCCACCGGGGATAAACGTCTCGGGCGTGACAAGGCTCGCCAGGATGCCGAAGATTTGGCCCGTTACGCCGGCAGCCTCCAGGACTTTCTTGTCTTCCTCCTCCATATCGATCTGGGCTTTCCATGCCTCAAAAGTCGGTCGATTGAAGATGTTGAGCGCCTGATCCCTGTAAACCCAGTACTTGGTATCCTTGAGTTTCTTGAGCTCCTCGACCACATCGAAGTTTGGGTCGATCGTGCCATCGTCGGAAGCCCAAGTCTGATTGGCAAAGAGTGAGACCATCCAACTATTCTGGCGTAATGCCGCCAACGCCGTCCGCGTATAGCTAGTGTCGACAGTCTGAGGCTTCCCGTCCTTCTGAGGTTCCTTCTCTATCGTCTCAGCCTGATCATAGGAGGTGACCCACAATCTAGGCGACGTTGTCTCTTCCGAGCTTTGACTAGCCGCCGCGCCCTTCTTGCCATTCAGGTTGTCGATCAATTGGTGATCATTTTCAATCTGCTGCGCTCCGCCGTTGAGCATGCCTCGCATGCCGATGCTGCGGCGATCATTCCGTTCACCGGCAATTCTCTCCCGTTCTTGCCCAATCTCTTCCGGCGACATCGCGGGGCCGCGCCTGTCCCAGCTGAAACGCCTGTCTTCCGGCGGGACGTAGAGATAGTTGCCTTTCTTGGCGGCCTCTCCGCGGGCCCGTTGTCCTTCCTCCTCCGCGAGAGCCTTCCGTTTTTCTTCCTCCCTGAGCCATATGTTCAGGGAAGCATCGCCGAGAAAAACATCCGCACCTGTATGGACCCTCGTATCCGGACCATCCGGATCGAAGTTGCCTCGGCCGCCCTGCTCGCCGGTCACCGGAATATACGGATCAGGCAGAGTGATCTGCTGGGCCTGTTTGAGCAGGCTCAGATGGTCCTGATGCCCCTCAAGCCGCTTTTGGGCATTTTCTTGCTGCTTTTCCCTCAGCTTCTCCTCTTCCGCCGCGTCGATCCTTGCCTGGTCCGCCTTTGCCCCGGCTTCATCGAACTGGAACAAAAGCCCGCCGCCGATCTCCTGCCGGACGACCTTCCCGTCGTCGCCTCTGCGCATGAGGAACACGCGATAGATCGGCGCTTTTCCCGCCGCGACGGCTTCCGCCGTCCCCTCGGCCGCCTCCAGCATGACCTCGCTGGGCTCGATGGTTGGATCCTTCGTCTCGCTCCGAACCTCCTCAACCAACTGTTGGAACCGCTTCGGCATCCAGTCCTTGGAGCCGCCGACGTCTCCATGATAGGTCTCGGCCGGATACTTCATGATCGTGGCGTAGCCGGTGACATAGGTCACGCCATAGATACGCTTGAACTTGTCATCGACCCGCGCCTTGGCTCTGTCGACGTCGCCGGTTTCCTCGAATGCAACCCTGAAGCTCTCCGTGTAGTCCGCCAGGATCTGGTCGCGCTGCATGGAGGTGAACCCCATATGGAGCTGCCCCGCGGTCGCCCCGAAGAGATCGACGATATCTTGCGGCCCGATGCGCTTGAGCATCCGATTCATCTTCGCTTCATCGACGACCGGTCGATGAGCCGGATCGCTCCATTCGATGTAGCGCTTCACGGCCTGTTCCTCGCCGGACTGGCCCACCATGACTCGCAGGTCGCTGGCCGCGTTCTCGACCACCTCGCCGCCCTTGCTGCGGCGGACGGCCTCCCCCCACCCTGTCATCAGCCGCTGCGACATCTGAAGCGCATCAAGCACCGTGGCGGGGTCCTTCGAGATCAGCCCCTGCCCGATATCCCGGATCACCTGCGACGGCACCATGCCGGTCTGTCTGATCAGCCCGTTCAGCAGCGGCCGCACCTTTTCCGGCGTGTCCCCCCACG